>Ga0193752_1000343_pt1 | contig 47635 bp, 26 predicted proteins | sample H1c1metaG_FD_144924 | JGI IMG/M metagenome (GOLD analysis project Ga0193752, IMG submission 144924) | Soil microbial communities from a riparian zone of the East river system, Colorado, United States - H1c1 | ecosystem: Environmental > Terrestrial > Soil > Riparian zone | place: USA: East River...
TACAGAAAGCCGCAGGGAATGGATGATATGGATGATGGAAAGGGCTGCAAACAAAAACAGTAACACTGCAAAATTTCAGTTATGGCAACCTGAAAGCCATCCAATTGAATTAACAACATCAAAAATTAGATTATATGCATTACAATCCAGTAGAAGCAGGTTTTGTTAATAATCCTGAAGACTGGAAATATAGTAGTGCAACAGATTACAATGGAGGTAAAGGCTTACTGGGAATAATACAGATGGAGCCTTTGATTGTATAAGTAAGCAAGGCACAGATACGCATCCGCACATAGCTAAGCCGCATATCTGCGCCAGTGAGACAGTTTTATTAAGAGATTAATGTTTAATTGGTATAACTATGGTAAAACTGATTTTTCCTTATCAAATCTCATTACAGGTTTATTTAAGTTTCGTTGTAAAATAATTTTCACTTCATGCTCAAGCCCATCATCTGTTAAAGAAATAAAATCAGCATTTGTTTCTTTATCATCTACCCATATTTTTAAGATATCATTTTGCTTTGGATTTATTAATTCGATCCGGTAAAGGGTATTCATATACCGGTACTGAACTTTTACGGAAGCCCATGTTTGAGGAAGGCAGGGTAAAATGTACAATTTCTCTGCTTCACGTTTTAAACCAATGAACGATTCAATAAATAACTGGTAAAGCCAGCCTGCAGCACCTGTGTACCAGGTCCATCCGCCCCTGCCTATATGTAAGGGCACAGTATATACATCGGCTGCAATTACATAAGGCTCTGATTTATACTTTTCAATAGTTTCAGCATCCTTGCCATGATTAACTGGGTTTACTAATTGTATCAATTCCCATGTTCTTTCTGTATCTCCCAATGCAGCAAATGCCATGATGAGCCAGATAGCGGCATGTGTATATTGCCCGCCGTTCTCACGTACGCCAGGCACATATCCCTTTATATAACCGGGGTTCAATTCAGATTTGTCAAAAGCAGGATCAAATAATTGTATGATGCCCAAGTCCTTTCTTACCAGGTATTTTTCAGCTGCATTCATCGCCATTAATCGCCGTTCGGCATCTGCAGCGCCCGATAATACCGACCAGCTCTGTGCAATGGAATCAATTTTACATTCTTCATTTTCTTTGGAACCGAGTGGTGTGCCATCATCAAAATAGGCCCGGCGGTACCACCCTCCATCCCATGCATGTGTTTGAATACTATCCTGCAAACCTGCCGCTGTGGCCCTGCATTTTTCAGCAAATGTTTTATCGTTCTTCAGCTCTGCCAGGTCGATGAATTTCATGAGGATGCCATACAGAAAAAATGCAAGCCATACACTTTCTCCTTTACCATGTTCGCCAACTTTATCCATTCCATCATTCCAGTCGCCCGAACCTATTAATGGTAATCCATGTTCGCCGAAGCTCAATGCATGTTCTATTGCCAGCACACAATGCTCATATAAAGGCGCAACTTTTTCTGAACGTATCGGCAGGTCGTAATAAGATTCTTCGCCGGCATTCAATAACCTTCCTTCCAGGAAATGCACCGGTTCATCCAGTATCTCTTTATCACCGGTAACAGTAATATACTTTGTGGTAACAAAGGGAAGCCATAAAAGATCATCAGAACAAGTTGTACGTACACCCCTGCCGGCAGGCGGATGCCACCAATGCTGCACATCGCCTTCTTTAAACTGTCGTGATGCAGATAAAAGGATCTGGTGCCTTACCAATGCAGGTTTGGTATGTATAAGTGATAGCACATCCTGCAGCTGGTCCCTGAAACCAAACGCACCGCCAGATTGATAGAATCCGCTCCGCCCCCAGATACGGGATGCCATGGTTTGATAATTGAGCCATCCATTGGCCAGGATATTTACGGCGCTATCCGGTGTTTCAACATGCACAGCGCCTAAGGTTTGTTGCCAGAATGCTGTTACTTTATTTAATGCCAGCGATGCCGTTTCTTTTCCTTCCTGTTTTTTTATAATCGTAATTGCATCATGCATATTATCGGCAGCACCCAACCTGAATACGATCTCTTTTTCCTGTCCTTCTGCCAGGTCGAAAATTACCTGTATGGCTGCACAGGGGTCAAGCGCTGCACCGGTTCTGCCGGAGAACCTTGCCCTGTACATTCCATCAGGATTATTTAATGTACCATTACGGCCAATGAATTCCCTGCGGTCTGTTGTGATGGTCCTATTCACATCATCAGTATCAAAAAAAGCAACTTTAGTGTTGAATTCGGTATTGTATTTATTATGCGCAAGAACGGCCCCGCTTTGCGGATCAAGTTCTGTAACAATATGCATTTGTGTTTTAGCTTTCAGGTCGCCCAATATCCATTCCATATATCCGGTAGCAGACAAGCGCCTTAGCCGTTGTGATTTATTATGGAGTTTGATAACTATGTATTTAACGGGATGCTCAATATCTGCATACACTGTCATGGCAGAATCTATTCCATCTTCACTATGTTCAAAAATACTGTAACCAAAACCGTGGCGGGTAATATAAGCCGATGTACCACGGCATGGGAAAGGTGAGGGTGACCAAAACCGGCCACTTTCTTCATCCCTTAAATAAAATGCTTCGCCCTGCAAATCTGTTACCGGGTCATTATTCCATGGAGTAAGCCTGTATTCGTGGGCATTATCCATCCAGGTATAAGATTGCCCGCTCTCAGTTACGATACTTCCAAAATCTGCATTGGCCAGTACATTACTCCAGGGCAATGGTGTTGTTTGTGTAGCTGTTGTTATTATTACATATTCTTTACCATCGGTTGAAAAACCTCCAAGGCCATTAAAGAACTGCAACCCTTCCGGCAGGGTAACTTTTGTGAAAACTGATGCATGAAACTTGGTTGGACTGAAATAAGGAATGGCTGGCCTTATTTTATTACGCCTTGCTACCTGCTCTTCCAGTGTTCCAAACCTGTCGGAAATAATGATCCTTGCTACTGATTGAAATAATATCCTGTCCTCATTAGAGACTTGATCGGAGGAACGTATGAAAATTCCACCTGGTTGATCTTTAACATCAGCAGCCCTTCCGGAAGTTAACAGGCTGAGTATTTCGTTTTGCAGATTTTGCCTGTAGCCGCCGTTATCTTCATTCCAGATAACCAGGTCAACTATCAGCCCTTTCATGCGCCAGTAATTGTGTGCCTGTATCAGTTGTTTTACCAGTTCGATATTTGCAGAATCTTCTATCTGCAAAAGCACGATCGGCAGATCTCCGGAAATTGAATATCCCCATAAACCAGACTGGCCACGTTGGTTTTTTATGATCACCGAAGGATCGGCACGCAAAGCATCATTGGCAAAAATGATAGAGCCGGCAAGCAATGCATATAATTGTGCATCGGGCTCTGTTGCATTCAATTGCCTTAATACTACCTGGCTATGTGTCCATGCCAGTTCAAGCACCCGGTTGGTAAGTTGAAGGTCCTGGTATTTGTCCACCAAAAAATTACAATGATTTTTTGTATCGGCAATACCCATGATCACATCAATGGTTGCAGATGAATTAGGTTCAATTACTATGCGGTAGCGCATGGCAACAACCGGATCAAGCACAGGGCCACTGCTTCCCTGTAAAGTATTATCTCCGGTCATTACTTTTGGCTGATGTACAGTGTATCCCCTGCCAATGAATTTGTCCCTGTCGGTTTCATAACTTACTTCCAACACTTTTGCATCTGTTACTTTCATGAGGTGGAACATCCAGTAAACCTGTTCTTCCGGTGTACGTGGCCTGCGTGTACAAATGATAGCGTTGCGGCTTTCATCCACAGCCGTTTCTACAAAAAGATTGCTGAAAGCAGGATGCATTTCTTCGGCCATTGGCGGCGCCAGTACAACTTCAGCATAACTGGTAATTTCTATTATTCTTTTTTTGCGTGACCGGTTGGCAATATGCACCCTTCTTAATTCAATATCATCTTCTGGCGATACTGCAATTTCAGTATGTGTATCCAATGAGGCATCTGAGCGCCTGAACTCTGCACGCCCTTGCGAAAAGACCGCTTCATAATTATTGCCAGCCTGTAAGGATGGCTGGTAGGCAGCAGACCAAAAATTATCGCTGTTCACTTCACGGATATAAAAGAATGTTCCCCTGTTATCGCAGGTAGCATCTTCACGCCAACGTGTTACTGCAATATTTTTCCAACGGGTATAACCAGAACCTGAATTGGTTACCATTACATGATACCTGCCATTGGATAATAACTGTACTTCCGGTATCAGTGTGTTGGGCGTTTTAATTACACGGATAGGTATTTCGTTGCCGGAAGTAATGCCGGTATCTGTTGTATGAAGTGTGGGCGAATAGAATGTACTTATCCTTGGAATTCTTTCCTGCAATAAAAGCAATGAGGATTTAACACCGAGGTCGGCAATAAATCTTTGCTGCATTGGTTTATTTAAAAGCACGTAAGCAATTGATAAAAGGCCCATACCCTGGTGATGCGCCATAAAAGACCTGACCACTGTATGCGATTGTTTTCTTTGTAAACGGGAACTTGTATAATCAATGGCTTCAAAAAAACCATACTTCCCTTCAAAACCTGCGGCTTTTAAGGTTTGAAGATTATTATAAGCCAACTCCGGTTCAACCATTAACGCCATCATGGTAGAATAAGGAGAAATGACCAGGTCTTCTCCCAGCCCACGTTTAAAGCCGGTGCCAGGCACGCCAAATGCTTTGTATTGATAATTCAGGTTAGCATCTGTAAGGCTGTAGCCCGACTCAGAAATACCCCAAGGTATGGACCTTTTTCTACCATAGTCAATTTGTTTTTGAATGATGGCTTTATAGGTTTGCTGTAACAAAGTATTTTCATAAACAGGCATAACCAGCAAAGGCATCAGGTATTCAAACATAGATCCGCTCCAGGATAAAAGTATTGGCATGGTGCCAATACTGGTAAGCTGGCGGCCTAATGCGAACCAGCTATCCTGCGGTAACTTGCCTTGTGCAATGGCAACAAAAGTGGTAAGCCTTGCTTCTGAAGCCAGCAGGTCATAAAAACCATTGTCTTTTCTTTGTTCATCTACATTGTAACCAATTGTAAGCAAATGCTGCGACCTGTAATACAAAAAGTCGTAATCAATTTGTGCAAGCTCATTGCATTTTACTGCAAGCTGTTGCAGCGTAATAATTAATTCTTTGGAACGCCTGGCCGATTCTGTAATGACCCTCCTGAAATTATCAAGCCAACTACTTTCTTCAGCGCTGTTGTCTTCTGAATCGTACTTAACTATTTTATGCAGCAAGATCTCCTCGATCCTGGATAGTTGCCTGATAGTGGGTATAACAGGAAGCATGGGTATTAATGCGGCAAATTTTTCAGGTGGAGGAGGCATGATAAGCCATGGGCAAAGCGATGCGATCTCATATTTTACATGCCTTATATGCTCTAATGCTTTTTGTATCCACCAGCTTTCTTCTTCAGACAGATCAAAGTCGATCTCTTCGAGGAGTAGTGTAAAAGAAGATTGTATCTCATCAATATATTTTTTGCTTTCTGCAAGGCTGGTCAATCCCGAAGGATAATTCTCATCCAGGCCCTGTATGTACCGGTCTAATAATTTATTTGTATTGGCAGCCGAAGTTTTTTCTTTAATGATGTTTAGTATATCAATAAAGCCTTCAAAAAATTCCTGTCCTGCGATCTTTTTTTCAGCGATGGTGAGTAAGCCCTGTTTTAAAGTGATAAGATGCCCTGCCAGGTTTCCACTATCGACAGTAGAGATATATTTTGGCGCCAATGGAACAAGTGATTGCGAATCGTACCAGTTATATAAATGGCCACGGTATTTTTCCATGCGTTGTATAGTGTGCAGGGTATTGGATGTACGTTCGATCAGCTGCCCTGCAGTTATATATCCAAAATCATAAGCGGTAAGGTTTGCCAATAATGCCATACCGATATTGGTAGGAGAGGTGCGGTGTGCAATTCTTTCAACCGGCTGCTCCTGGTAATTATCCGGCGGCAACCAGTTATCTTCGGCTGTAACAAAGGTTTCAAAAAATGCCCATGTTTTTCTTGCCAGCATACGCAGGTTAAGTTTTTGTGTTGCTGTAAGATCATCCTGCTTACCTAATGATGCCCTGCTTATGTACCAGGCAACAAAAGGCGCCAGTGCCCATAACGCCAACAACGGAAAAACAACCACCAGGTTCAGCGCTGATGAAAATCCGGGGTAAATGAATATTGCTGCAGCAAAAAGCGGCGCAAACCACATGCTTACATAAAACTGCAGTATACTTTTCTGATTCTTCTGATTATAATATGGATTCCATTGGAGTAAATTTCTTCCTGAAATAAATACACGCCACAAAGTTCTTACAATGGCATCTGCTGTTAAGAATGCTTCATACGGCAGTGTAACGAAATCAATAAAGAACTGGATGAACCTGTCTTTGGCAGCAGTGAATGTATAATTGAGATGTTGCGAAAAGATCACATCATCCGGTTTGCTGAACGATTCCCAAACTAACCCGATCAAAACAGGTAACACCATGATCGCAATAACTGCCGATGTCCAGTACCATGGTGAAGCCGAAACAGCAAGGCCAAAAACAAGCAGCAATAATAAACAGATCGGAATAAAACTTCGCCTGATATTATCAAAGATCTTCCAGCGGGAAAGTAAGGATATCCTGTTCCGCTGCATTTTACTGTTCATTCCTTTTGCAAACGGAAATATCCATCCGGCTATCTGCCAGTCGCCCCGTATCCAGCGGTGCCGGCGGCGCATGTCATCAATATACCTGTAAGGATATTCTTCATACAACTGCACATCCGAAATAAGTCCCGAACGTGCATAACAACCTTCTAATAGATCGTGGCTAAGTATCCGGTTTTCCGGGAACCTGTTTCCGAGTGTTCTTTCAAATGACTCAATATCATAAATGCCTTTTCCAATAAAAGAACCCTCTTCAAAAAGATCCTGGTAAACATCCGATACTGCCCTGGTGTAAGGATCGGTGCCTGGCTCATTGCCATGGATCTTGCCATACATGGAGCCTGTTTCGCCGGGTAAACTGTTTGATACACGTGGTTGAAGAATGCTGTATCCCTGCACCACCCGTTGCTTTTTTTCTGAAAACACAGGACGGTTTAAAGGATGGGCAAGTGTGCCCACCATTTTTTTTGCGGCATCTCTTGGCAGTTGTGTATCGGTATCGAGTGTAATAATGAATTTTACACTCCTGTATATTTTTTCTTCTCCAACGATAGCCATAAAATCATGGCCGTCTTTGCCCTGTATCAAATGATTTAGCTCAGCCAGTTTACCACGCTTGCGTTCATAGCCCATCCATTTTTTTTCAGCCTTGTTCCATTTGCGTGGGCGATGAAAAAGAAAGAATGTATCATTTACTGAACGGTCGTATTTTTTATTTAATGCGGTGATCTTATTTTGAACGGTTTGCAAAAGCATCTTATCATCGGGCATCACTTCTTCATCTGCATCATTAAAATCTGTAAGCAAAGCAAAATAAAGATTGGCATCCCGGTTAGCGAGGAAACGTACTTCCAGGTTTTCGATCAGTTCACTGATACCAGCTTTGCTGCTGAGCAATGTTGGTATCACTACCATGGTGCGGTATTCATCTGTAATACCTTTTGAAAAATCTATTTTTGGTAATATAGATGGCCTCGCCATCAGGGTTGACAGCCAGTTAATTATTGACAGCGCCAATTGACTGGTAGCAAATAAACATACAAAGATGAACAGGATCAGTTGCCAGTTATGTAAGCCATCGCTGTGGGCCTTAACAGCCAGCGGCCAGCTGAAAAACATAGTTAACAGAATGATACCTCCTATATAAACAACCAGCGGGATACGGGCTGTTATTTTACGGCAGATCTCTGCAGCAGATAATTTAACCTTTGCCTGCTTGTGTATTTTTTTTAATCCACTGCCCAACAAATAATAGCCTACATGCGATGCTGCCGGATGAGAACTGCTGAGCGCATTTGTTTTGGTAGCCTCAATAGCCATTAAAGCAACTTTTTCTTCTGTTATACAACTGCACTTTGCAATTTTTTCAACAGCATGCCGGTATTGGTCCCTGGTATAAAAATCCATCTGTTCATATACACCGCTGATATCTGAACTCAGTACCTGTTCAATAATGCTCATCTTTTCAACAAACTCACGCCAATCGGTAGAACCTAAAAACCGGAGGCTGCTGATACTGTTGCTGATAGAGACCTGGTCGGCTGCCTGTTTTTGATTTTCCTGTTGTACCAGGTCTTCAGTAGTTAGTCCATATTCTGCCAATTGTTGCTCTATCCAGTTCACAGGTAATGAAAGGCTGCCCCCTTTCTCCATTAACCTTTTTGCAAGCTGCGCCACAAAGGAACTTTCCATCGGTGGCTCAGATCTTGCCATATCGGCAATTATCAAAACAAGGTTCTTGGGATTTGTTTCCGCAGTTTCGATCAGTTTATCTGCCCATTCATCTGCCAGCGCTTTATTACTGATGTCAATAAAGATGCGGATGGATATCCTGCGGAGGTTTTCTAACAAGGCCAACCTCAACATAATTGGCAATGCCCACAACTCGCCGATCTTTAAAAAAGTATTGGTTTGATAGGCTGTAATAAAACCGGTGAGATTGGCCAGGTTAATATGCCCGTCACTATGGGAAATAATTTCAACAGCAATATCGTAAACCCGGGGTAATCCCGCCGATTCGCCCTTTGCCAATTGGGGCAATCCCTTGCTGTATCCTTTGGGAAAATGCTTTTTAGCCGTATAGATCTGTTCTTCAATGAGGTAAAAATTATCCAGCAACCATTCTGCGGCCGGAACGATCCTTTCGTTACGGCTTACAACATCGGTCAGTTTTTCATGTACCTCCAGTAGTATCCTTTCATTTTCTGCCAACCGTTTTAATAATTGTTCTGAAGGGTGGCCTGAGATAAGCTCATGTTTCTGAGATATGAACCTGGCGTGCTGTTTCAGCTGTTCTTCGGTAAATAATTCCGCCCTTAGCGGAGGGCGTTCATTGGAATATTTTTCCCTGGTCTCTCCCAGGAAAGGCCCGATCATATTTTTTTTTAATGACGCTATGGCCTGCGGAAGTATTTCAAAAATGTCCTGGTCGCCCTTTTTTTTAAACAGGTTCATATAGAGACTTTAATGTTGGGCAAATCTGCCATTTATAATGCTTTTTAATCCAATATCATGCCCTTATAATAAAATCCCTGTAAATATTTCTAAGTTTTTGCACAGGGGCATTGATATTTTGAAAAGAAAATATTTTTAGCACCCTTTTTGGTAGAAATAGTTCATTTAAACCTAAATCAAAATGTATGAAAGCTGTAACCAAAAAACAGAAAGCAAAGCCCGGTTTTTTTGAACGATTTGCCAATTGGGGAGCAAAAGCAGCCGGAAGCACTGCAGCTTTTTTAAGTGCCTTTGCAATTATTGTTCTATGGGCTCTAACAGGCCCCATTTTTAATTATTCCGAAACCTGGCAACTGATCATCAATACCGGCACAACCATCATTACCTTCCTGATGGTTTTTTTAATACAGAAATCGCAGAATAAAGATTCGCTTGCCATACAATTAAAATTGAATGAACTGGTGGCATCTCATGAAATGGCCAGCAACCGGCTGGTGGATGTTGAAAATATTACTGAAGATGAATTGAAAGTAATACAAAAGTATTATGCAAAACTCAGCAGCCTTACAAAAGCAACTCAATCAGTAAAAGAATCGCATTCGCTGGATGAAGCAGAAGATAACCATCAAAGTAAAGTACAAAAAAAGGGGAGCGCTAAATAACCGTATTTGAACTGTTGAAAAATCAGCAGATAGTCCTATCAGCTGCATTCGCCAGGGTTTTTAAAAGCAGTTCCATTTCAAAAGGTTTTTCAATAAAGAAATCAGCGCCTGCCTCCAGGCATTCTGTTTTAGCCTGTGGGTGTGCCGAGATCATGATCACGGGTATGTGGGTTAATTCCTGGTCTTGTTTTAATTGCTTACAAAAGCCACACCCGTCTGAACCGGATAAAAGTTTATCCATTAAAATAATATCGGGCTGCAGATCTTTGACAATTTGTACAAGGCCGTAGGTTTTGTCAAGAATAGTAGTTTTGTAGCCCTGGTGTTCCAACATCGCCTGCAACATGCTAAGTATATCCTCATTGTCATCAATGATCAGCACGTGAATAAGCCCCTCTTTGTTCATAAGTACAATATAGGTTATTTTTTTACCGGAATTGAAAAATAGAAAACAGATCCTTTTCCGGGTTCGCTGCTTACACCTATTTTCCCATCATGTCTTTGAATTATTTCGGAACTGATGAACAGGCCTATGCCGAAGCCGGGATATGTTTTTTCATCCTTGCCTTCAACACGGTAAAAACGCTCAAATATTTTTTCCTGGTCAGTTTTGCTGATACCAATTCCGCTGTCATGCACAGATACAACCACATGGTCATCCTCAATAAAATTCTTTATGGTTATTTCTTTTGAGTTGGGAGAATATTTAACAGCATTGGTAAGCAGGTTAATTAAAACCTGGCTTATCCGTTCCCTGTCTGCAAACACAGTTGCAGGCTTACCGGAAAAAATGATATGATGATCCGGGTTTACATGCTGTATCTGGTTAGTTACTTCTGATATCATTTCTGTTATCTCAAAATCCTGTTTATTTAAAACGAGGCTTCCCGATTTTATCTTTGAAACATCAAGCAGGTCGGTGATAAGGCTGGTAAGGGTTATAATTTGTTTGTCAATTACCCCGAGGGATTTTTTTAAAAGCATGTCCTCACTATTGGCATAAGCAGTTCGAAGCAACTGTACATATCCCTTAATGGAAGTAATAGGCGTTTTTAATTCATGGCTGGCCATGCTGATAAAAAAATCCTTTTGCTGATCCTGTTCTTTTATTTCCTGTATATCGGTGCTGGTTCCCACCCACATCTGTATATTACCTGCAGCATCCCTTTGCGGAATGGCCCGGCTCAGCTGCCACCGGTATTCACCGTCATGCCTCCCGAAACGATGCTCAAAAATAAAATCTGTACCGGTTTGCACAGAGTCCATCCATGCTTTTACATTGGCTTCCCTGTCATCCGGGTGAACTATCTGCAGCCAGCCTTCTTTTTTGATCTGTTCATTGCTAAGGCCGGAATATTGGTATACAGCCTGGTTGAAATAATTTATATTTCCTGCTGCATCACCTGTCCACACAAATTGTGGCATTGAATCAGCAAGTACACGAAATTTTTGTTCATTGGCAGCGATCATACGCTCAGCCTCCTTTTGGGGGGTAATATCCCTTGCTATCTTTGATGCACCAATGATATTTCCATGAATGCCCCTGATCGGGGAAATATTTAAAGAAATATCCAGTAGCTCATTGTATTTATTAATACGCTTGGTCTCAAAATGGTTAACCCGTTCGCCACTTTTAATTTGAAGCAGGATACTGGTTTCTTCCTCGATCTTATCAGGTGGGATCAATCTTAAAAGGGGTTGCCCGATCATTTCTTTTTCAGTATATCCAAATATTTGTTCGGCTGCTGCATTCCAGGAAGTGATGATCCCATTCAGGTCTTTACTGATAATGGCATCAGTAGAGGATTGTACGATGGCTGCAAACCTTGCCATGTTTTCTTCACGCTGCTGTACTTCTGTTATGTCTCTTGAAGTACCGATCATTTTAAATGGCTTTCCTGCTTCATCATAAAAAACCTTTCCTTTGGCTTCCAGCCAATGAACAGATCCATCCTTCCATATTACCCTGACCTGATAATCAAGTACCCCGGTTTCAAAAGCTTTTTCAAATGCTTTCTCCCTGGTAGCCAGGTCATCAGGGTGAAGCTGTTTCACAAGGTCTTCATGCATCACAACATCTCCTTTATTATATCCCAACATTTCGAGGTACCTGTCAGAATAAATGATCACTTTTGTTCTCAGATCCAATTCCCAGGTCCCCAACTGACTTGCATCTATTACTATGTTTAGTTTTTCTTCGCTTTCTTCCAGTTTTTTTCTTTCAGTTTTCTGTGATGTGACATCCGAAGCTGTGGCAACTACACCTGAAATAGTTCCATCAGCTTCTTTTAAAGCTTCATAAACAAAATTAACATAGATGGTTTCCAACCTTCCATTGCGTGGCAGGCTTACCGCACGTTCATTGGCAATAAACCGCTCTCCTGTATTATAAACATTATCAAGTAATGGTTCAAGGCCTTGCCCTTTTGCCTCCGGCAAACCTTCAAAAATAGGTTTATGCATTACCTCGCCTGCTTTCTTGCCCCATAATTTCAGCATCAGTTCATTGGCAATTTCAACTACATGGTCTTTACCCCTGAAAATACACATAGCAACAGGAGCCTGAACAATATTGTTCACATACATCCTGTTACTTTCCTGTAAGCTTCTGAAAGTATTTACTTTTTCTGTTGTTTCATTACAGGTAACAAAAACTCCTGCAGGCTTACCGGACTCATCATTTACGGGGCTATAACTGAATGTCCAGTAAACGTCTTCCATTTTGCCATTACGATAAATGGGGATAAGCTGATCTTCACTCCAGGTTGCTTCTCCACCTGCCAGCACCTGGTCAATAAGCGGTTTGATCACCGGCCATATTTCCTGCCAGTAGTCTTCACCCCGGCTGCCCAGAATGTTTGGGTGCTTGCCTTCATTGCCCAGGCTGGGGCGATATGCATCATTGTAAAAACAAACGAGGTCAGGCCCCCAAAATAAAAACATGGGGAATTTTGAATTGAGTATGATGCTTAAAGTAGTGCGTAAACTCTGTGGCCAGGTATCGGGAGGGCCTACTAAAGATGCAGACCAATCTTTAGACCGCATTAAATTACCCATATCTCCTCCACCCGAAAGAAAGCGATATTTTTCAGCCTCAAAATTTTTAGCCACAGCTTGTTTCATACAAAACCAAATAATCGAAAAAAAAGTAAAACAAATATCCTTAATTAAGAGGTTACACAACCCCTTTTAGGCAATTATTTTAAAACTAAAATAACCCAAAGTGGGGATTTTTTTCCGCATGGCATTTGATCCCATATGATCATTACTGGCATGATTTTTACAATATTGATATATAACACAACCACCTTAACCTTTAAATATTTTTTATGAAAAGATCGATCAGTTTTTTTTCGCTAATAGCAGCTTCATCTTTCTTCATGCTGAGTTGTAACTCGGATGATTATAATAAAGAAACTTCTGCAACAACGGAAGTCACTGTTCCTGATACATCACAAAATATGATGGCAGATACAGCAGGCATGATGAATACCGATACTTCGGCCAATGCAACCACGCAGAAACAAGGGACTGCAAAAACCAAAAAGGGAAAAGTAAGTACTGTGATGATGACAACCAGCCCCAAGGCACCTATGAACCAGGATCAGCAGGGGTATTACAGTAATGTGGAAGTTTTACCAACATATCCCGGTGGCCAGGATGCCCTTGATGATTTCGTGTATAAAAATCTTGAATACCCTGAAGATGCAATTGATAATAATATACAGGGAATTGTAACAGTTAATTTTGCAGTAGATGAATCGGGTAGGGTATCTAACGCAAAAATAATTGGTAACAAGCCTATTGGTTATGGATTGGAACAAGCAGTGTTGAACGCCGTTTATAAAATGCCAGTGTGGTCACCGGGGGTTATAAAAGGCAAAAATGTAAAAACATATTATACCTTACCGGTTAATTTTAAGCTTGAACCATAAGCATAAATGTAGGATTAATAGCCTCCATATAGGTTTACTAATCAGACAGCAGCAGCCTCGGGCCGCTGCTGTTCTGTTTTTAAAACAATCTTTACATTACCACTTGCGTGAGATAATATTAGACAATGCCTTTGTAAGGTCATTAAACTTGTTAGGCTTCTCTAAAAAATAAACTGCTCCCAGTTGAATGGTATCCAATATATCTTTTTTATCGGTTGAAGTTGAATATATGATAACGGGGATATCCTGGATGGTTTTGATCTTTTTTATTTCGGCAAGAAATTGTTTGCCATTCATGCGGGGCATGTTCAGGTCCAAAAAAATAAAATCGGGCAGGGAAGGCATTTCGTTCAGAAGTTTTTCCAATGCATCCTGTCCATTAACAGCAGTTACACATTTACAAAACTCATCTAATCCCTGTAAAGCTTCTACGAATAGTTCCTGGTCATCCGGATCATCATCAACAATAAAATACATATTGCCCTGTTTCACAAAGTTTAGTTTTGGTTTCTTTAGTACCCGGCTGGCGCCGGAACTCCTAAATTATAAAATTTAATTGAAAAAAGTAGTGTTGTATAACCCATTAAATAATTTTATTAACCAGGGCGGGAGGCAAAAATTAAAATTACTTATACAGTATTAAAAAATAAATGAAAAACTGTTCCTTTATCCAGGCTGGACTGAACATTGTAAGTTGCATTGTGAGATTGCAGGATATTTAAGGTAGATGCTAACCCCAGGCCCATACCATTTTGTTTAGACGTAAAATAAGGCTCAAATACCTGCGAAATATTTTCATCGCTGATGCCACAGCCATTATCTTCTATTGAAACAACGTACTGTGTATCTTTCTTCTTAACAGCAACTATTAGCTTCCCTTCTTTTTCCGGCATAGCTTCCACGGCATTTATGATGATATTGAGAAAAGCAATTTTTAATTTTTCATCATCCGCCATTACCCATGCCGGCTCGGTGAGGTAATCACGCTGTAATTCTATATCCCGGAGTTTGATCCTGTCAATGGCTGCTTCAAGGCTTTCATCAAGTATGGTTTGCAAAGATTTTTTTTCTACAGATACAGGGTCACGCCTTGATGAATTCAGTAACTCGGATATAAGATTACCAATACGGTTGCTGTTCCTGTTAATGATAGCGAGACAGGTTTTGGCTTCGGGATCATCAACAACCCTTTCCAATTGTTCGGCAGATAGCATGATATTACTGAGTGGGTTCCTTACTTCATGTGCCATGATGCGTACCAGGCGGCCTGCCACATTTAATTTTTCTAATAGCAAAGTATCCTTCTCGGCTTTTTTAAGCAGGCTGATATCATGCAGGATGCCCTGGATATAAATATCACCTTTGATATCGGTTTCCCTTGATATGGTAAGTGTACACTGTTTTTTTTCACCATTCTTCGTAGTGATCTCTACTTCTTTATCCGATACATCCCCGGATAAGTTTAACTGGTGTTTTATAAATCCCACTTCAATTTTGTTATCAAGAAAATCATAGAGGCTTTTAGAAAGCAGTATTGACCGTTCATAACCAAGCAATGCAATCGAGGCATTGTTCAGTTCTGTAAAGCATAGTTGTTCATCAGCAATAAACACCATGTCTTTTGAACGTTCAAAAATATTCCGGAATTTCCTTTCATTGGTCTTAAGTGCTTTTATGGAAGAAGCCCTTTCGAGCGAATACCGTATGCACCTTTCTAATTTTTCCTTGCTTAATTCGCCTTTCACCAGGTAATCTACCGCACCGGATTCCATCGCCATCAGGTCGATAGCATGGTTTCCATTACCTGTTAGTAAAATAAAAGGTTCTTCACAATTATTTTTGATGGAATCCTGTATGATCTGTAGACCGGTTTTTGCACCCAGCCGGTAATCTATAAAGTACAAATGGTATTTACCTTCACATATTTTATTTTCAGCTTCACTGTAGTTGTAACACCAGTCTATAATAAAATGCTGACCGTCTATTTTACTAATATACTCTTTGAGGATGAAATAATCATCCTCGTCATCATCTACAATTAAAATATGTATGGGTGCTTTTTTAGTTAGTGTGTTCATGTTGATTTTTATCTGATCAGGGTTTTATTGTACCGGTAACGAAATGATAAAAGTGCTTCCTTCATTTTCTTTGCTGAGGGCAGATATATAACCCTGGTGATGCTCCACTATCTGCTTACATAAAGCAAGGCCTATGCCGGTTCCCTCATATTCTTTATTGCCATGCAGGCGAACGAACATGTCAAATATTTCTTCAGCAAATTTCTGGTCAAATCCTATACCATTATCCTCTACATAGATCCTGCAGTATTTCCCACCGTTTTTTTCTTTGCCATTAACGGTATTTGCTTCCTGCAAAGCATAAATATTGATCAGTGAAGATGTATTTTTTTTCCGGTATTTTAATGCATTCCCGATCAGGTTTGAGAACAGTGGCCTCATGAGCCCTGGATTTACCTGTAGGGAAGGAAGTAGCTGAACTTTAACCAATGCTTTTTCTTTTTGTATGGTTGATTCATAATCAGACAGTACTTCATCTACTACTGTATTCAGGTCTGTGTTTATAAAAGCACTTTTATCATTGGAGATTTTTGAGAATTCCAGTATGTCTTTTATTAAGGTCTGCATACGTTCTGCCGCCTTTTGAATGCGGCTGAAATAACGGGTTGCATCTTCGTCAAAAATATCCTGGTATTTTGAGTATAAAAGATCGCTGAAGGTGCGGATCTTGCGCAATGGTTCCTGCAGGTCATGCGAAGACATGAATGCAAAACGGTCCAGGTCTTTATTTGCTGATTCCAGCCTGTCAATATTCTCAAGCAACTGCCGGTTGAGTTCTTTTGCATTTTCTTCCGATGCTTTTCTTTCTTTTACTTCATTCTCCAGGTTTTTGTTGATGGCGATCAATTTTTGCTCATGGGCGATCAACTGGTGGTTCTTTGTATACAGTTCTATAAATACAGATACTTTGGTTCTCAGCAATTCAGGGTTTATGGGCTTGTATATATAATCAACCGCTCCCATCCGGTATCCTTTGAACATGTTCTCTTCACCATAAGTATTGGCTGTTATAAAAACGATCGGGATATGTCTCAGTTTTTCTCTCTCATATATCAGGGCCGCCGTTTCAAAACCACTGAGGTTTGGCATTTTCACATCCATCAGTATCAACGCAAAATCAAGTTCGGTCAATAATATTTTTAATGCCTGCCTGCCTGAAGTTGCTTTCACCAGGTCATACCCGTCAGGTTCCAGTATCGTTTCCATCGAGAACAGATTGTCTTCCCTGTCATCAACCAATAGGATCTTTTTTTTCATCACTTTTATTTATAGAACCAAATACGCATTAAGGAGAGCAATTGGTCAATTTTTAAAGGTTTGGTTATATAATCTGATGCGCCTGCCTCAATACATTTCTGCCGGTCGCCCTTCATGGCTTTTGCAGTAACGGCAATGATCGGCAGCGTACTATTCTTATGCTCACGCCTTATTTTTTGTATCGTTTCATAACCATCCATTTCAGGCATCATAATATCCATCAATACCATTTCTACTTTCAGTTCATCATTGTTGATCATTTCAATGGCCTCTTTACCGCTTTCGGCAGTGATGGCGTTAATATTGAACCTTTCAAAAACAGTGGTCAGGGCAAACAGGTTTCTTACGTCATCATCCACTATCAGGATATTTTTACCGGTGAGGATATCATTTTTTATGCGGATACCTTCAATGATCCGTTGTTTCTCCGACGGCAGTTCCTTATGCTGCAGGTGGAGATGTACAACGCTTTCTTCCAGCAGATTTTCAAGCGAGTTAACACCTTTCATCAAAATGGTATTTGATGTACGGTTGATATGGCTCAACTCGTTTTTAGTAAAATCCTTTGCTGAATAAATAATAACCGGTGTTAATCTTTTCTTTACCTCTTCTACTTTGGTAAGCAGTTCTGCCCCCGACAGGTCAGGCAATGTATAATCAAGAATAACACAATCAAAATCCTTGTCGCTCAATTGTTGAATGGCTTTTTTGCCTGTTGGTGCAATGCTTACATCAACGTTCTCAGAACCGATCATCTTGGCGATCTGTGATGAATCAATTTCATTATCCTCTACAACCAACACATTTTTTACCTTTCGTTTACTTATAGAAATAATATCCTCGAAAAGTTCATTTAATGATTCATTATCCAAAGGTTTCAGTAAAAAATCCCTGGCGCCGCGTTTTAATGCCAGGGCCCGGTTCTCTTCGCCCGAAACGAGGTAAATAGGAATATGCCGGTAATTCAGATCATTTTTAAGCATCTCAAGAACCTTCCATCCACTTGTGTCGGGCAATTTAACATCCAGTGTTATGGCATCGGGCGTAAACCGGTTAATAAAATCAAATACTTCAATATAACTGATGGCCACTATGGCTTTCATATCATTCTGGTGTGCTTTTTCTATCATGATCTTGCCAAAACGCAGGTCATCCTCAACTATTAAAAGCACATGATCGGAGGTAGATATATTTGTCCGGTCATCGCCGGTATCGTTGATCATCTCACTAACGATATTCAGATTCTTACTATCGCTTCCACTGGTTGCACGAATAGAATTCAACAGGGAATCTATCTCTCCTTTACCCTCACCAAGGCTATATTGCTGAAGCACATTTAAATTATCGGTTGTTTCGATTGAAACAATGCCGGTTGCACTTTCAACAGGAAGGAATAATGTGAATGTACTTCCATGCGACAGGTTACTTTCCAGTTCAATACTTCCACCTAACAGTTCGGCTAAGCCGCGGCTGATCGACAATCCCAAACCGGTACCGCCATACTTACGGCTGGTAGATCCTTCTGCCTGCTGGAATGCTTCAAAGATGATATTTTGCTTTTCCTGCGGTATACCAATGCCGGTATCGCTGATAGCAAATGCAACAACTCTTTTAGCTGTATCAAGATTGGCATTTCCTTGTTTCCAGTTTTTATTAGCCTCGTATATTTTTAATTTGATCTCTCCCTTTTCTGTAAACTTGAACGAATTTGACAGGAGGTTCTTCAGGATCTGGTTGAGGCGCTGAAGATCGGTATCCAAAGTAATGGGTAATTGCGGGTCTGTTTCAATGGTGAAACGTAAATGTTTGGCTTCCGAAAGCGGCTTGAATGTAGTTTCAACAAAATTGGCGATCTCTGCAAAACGCACCGGAGAAATATTTGCAGAAATAAATCCTGATTCGATCTTGGAAAGATCAAGGATATCATTGATCAGTTGTATCAAATCATCACCGCAGGAGTGAATGGTTTTTGCATATCGTACCTGCTTATCATTCAGGTTACCTTCAGCATTCTCATATAATTGCTGTGCAAGAATAAGCAAACTGTTAAGCGGAGTTCTTAATTCATGCGACATATTTGCCAGGAACTCTGATTTGTATTTTGATGTAAGCTGCAGCTGCTCGGCCTTTTCTTCCAGCGAACGCCTGGCTTCTTCCACCTCCTTGTTCTTATCTTCCACTTCGTTCTTCTGTTTTACAAGGAGCAATGCTTTATCCTGCAATTCGTCATTGGTACGGCTCAATTCTTCCTGTTGTAATTTCAACTCACCTGCAAGCGATTGAGATTGCGTAAGCAATTCTTCTGTACGTGAATTCGCTTCGATGGTATTCAATACGATACCAATACTCTCTGTTAACTGGCTTAAGAAGTCAAGATGTGTTTCACTGAAGATATCAAGCGATGCAAGTTCGATAACGGCTTTTACTTTATTCTCGAACAATACAGGAAGAATGATCAGGTTAGATGGATGTGCTTTTCCTAAACCGGAATTTATTTTGATATAGTTGCTTGGAACTTTTGAGAGTATGATCCTTTCTTTCTCAAAAGCAACCTGTCCTACCAAACCTTCGCCAATAGCGAATTCAGCTGGAATATTCTTTTCAGACTTATAACCATAAGCTGAGAAGAGGCTGAGTTTTACATCCTGAGTTTCATCATCCTGCCTTAAAATATAGAAAGCACCCCAGTGTGCAGTTACCACCTGCGCCAACTCCGAAAGGATACGCTGTGTTACTGTTTTCAGATCTCTTTGTCCCTGCAACATCTGCGTAAACTTCGCAAGGTTCGATTTCAACCAATCCTGCTCCTGGTTCAGTAATGTTGTTTCTTTCAGGTTTGCGATCATCTGGTTGATGGTATCTTTCAAAGCTTCCACTTCACCTTTCGCTTCCACACGTATCGTTCTTGTAAGGTCACCTTTTGTTACCGCCGATGCCACTTCAGAAATTGAACGCACCTGTGTGGTAAGATTTTGTGCCAGCTGATTCACATTCTCTGTAAGATTCTTCCAGATACCAGATGCGCCCGGTACAGACGCCTGTCCTCCCAACTGACCGTCCACACCAACCTCACGAGCCACGGTTGTTACCTGGTCGGCAAACAATGCCAGTGTATCGATCATCTCATTGATGGTATCGATCAGTTGCGCCACCTCACCACGAGATACAATGGCGAGTTTTTGTTTCAGGTTACCGGTTGCAACTGCTGTTACAACTTTTGCAATACCACGTACCTGGTTGGTAAGATTGGATGCCATCATGTTCACAGAGTCAGTCAAATCCTTCCATGTACCACCCACACCTCTTACTTCTGCCTGTCCACCAAGTTTACCATCTGTACCAACTTCACGTGCCACACGGGTTACCTCGAAGGCGAATGAATTCAACTGTTCCACCATCGTGTTGATGGTATTTTTAAGATCAAGAATTTCTCCCTTCACGTCAATGGCAACTGTTTTTGAAAGGTCACCCGATGCCACCGCTTTCGTTACCTCTGCAATATTCCTTACCTGCGAAGTAAGGTTACCTGTCATCTGGTTTACGGAGTCAGTAAGATCTTTCCATGTACCGGCAACACCGGGCACGAATGCCTGTCCGCCCAGCTTTCCGTCGGTACCAACCTCACGAGCCACACGGGTTACTTCCGATGCAAATGCACGTAACTGATCCACCATCGTGTTCAATGTTTCTTTCAACTGCAGGATCTCTCCACGAACGTCCACCGTAATTTTTTTACTCATATCACCATTCGCCACAGCGATGGCAACCTCTGCAATGTTTCGCACCTGGTCAGTAAGATTGCTTGCCATACCATTTACTGAGTCGGTAAGATCTTTCCATGTACCTGCCACACCCGGTACGTTTGCTTGTCCACCCAATTTACCTTCTGTACCCACCTCTCTCGCCACACGGGTTACTTCCGATGCAAAACCACGAAGCTGGTCCACCATCGTGTTGATCGTATTCTTCAGCTCAAGAATTTCTCCTTTTACATCCACACCAATTTTTCTCGACAAGTCACCATTAGCCACAGCCGTAGTTACCTCCGCAATATTTCTTACTTGCGATGTAAGGTTGGATGCCATTTTATTTACCGAGTCGGTAAGATCTTTCCATGTACCTGCAACACCCGGCACATCCGCCTGCCCGCCTAGTTTACCTTCCGAACCCACCTCACGAGCCACCCTTGTTACCTCTGACCCAAATGAGTTCAGCTGATCCACCATCGTGTTGATGGTATCTTTTAATTCCAAAATCTCACCCTTCACATCCACCGTAATTTTTCTTGACAGATCACCTTTCGCCACAGCCGTCGTTACCTCGGCGATATTACGCACCTGGTCAGTTAAGTTACTGGCCATACCATTTACAGAATCGGTAAGGTCTTTCCAAACACCACCTACATCTTTTACCGCAGCCTGTCCGCCAAGTTTTCCTTCACTACCAACCTCACGAGCCACACGGGTTACTTCCGATGCAAAACTTCTCAACTGTTCCACCATCGTGTTGATCGTATTCTTCAACTCCAAAATTTCTCCTTTTACATCCACATCAATTTTTCTCGACAAGTCACCGGTCGCCACGGCTGTTGTTACCTCCGCAATATTTCTTACCTGCGATGTAAGATTACCGGCCATGATATTTACTGAGTCAGTAAGATCTTTCCATGTTCCTGCAACACCAGGTACCTGTGCCTGTCCACCAAGTTTTCCTTCTGAACCAACCTCACGTGCCACACGGGTTACCTCGCTACCAAATGAATTGAGCTGATCCACCATCGTATTGATGGTATTTTTTAATTCGAGGATCTCTCCTTTTACGTCCACTGTAATTTTTCTTGACAAGTCACCCTTTGCCACCGCCGTTGTTACCTCGGCAATATTTCTTACCTGGCCCGTTAAGTTAGAGGCCATACCATTTACCGAGTCGGTAAGATCTTTCCATGTACCCGCCACACCTTTTACCTGTGCCTGTCCGCCGAGTTTACCTTCTGTACCAACCTCAAGCGCCACACGGGTTACCTCTGATGAGAAAGAATTGAGCTGATCCACCATCGTGTTGATCGTATTTTTCAACTCAAGGATCTCTCCTCTAACGTCCACGGTAATTTTTCTTGACAGATCACCCTTTGCCACGGCCGTTGTTACCTCCGCAATATTTCTTACCTGTCCCGTTAAGTTACTCGCCATCTGGTTCACAGAATCAGTAAGATCCTTCCATACACCACCCACACCTTTTACCTTCGCCTGTCCACCCAGCTTTCCTTCACTACCTACCTCACGAGCCACACGGGTTACCTCGGCAGAGAAAGAGTTGAGCTGATCCACCATCGTGTTGATCGTATCTTTTAATTCCAGAATTTCTCCTTTCACATCCACCGTAATCTGCCGAGACAGATCACCCTTTGCTACCGCCGTTGTTACCTCAGCAATATTCCTTACCTGGCCGGTAAGATTGGATGCCATCTGATTCACAGAGTCGGTAAGATCTTTCCACGTACCTGCCACACCTTTTACCTGTGCCTGTCCTCCCAGTTTTCCTTCGGTACCAACTTCAAGCGCCACACGGGTTACCTCTGATGAGAAGGAGTTGAGCTGATCCACCATTGTGTTGATCGTATTCTTTAATTCAAGGATCTCTCCCTTAACATCCACCGTAATTTTTTTAGAAAGATCACCCTTCGCCACAGCCGTTGTTACATCTGCAATATTCCTTACCTGGGCTGTAAGGTTACTACCCATCTGGTTTACCGAGTCAGTAAGATCTTTCCAAACACCAGCCACACCTTTTACTTTTGCCTGTCCACCGAGTTTACCTTCCGATCCTACCTCACGTGCCACACGTGTTACCTCCATCGAGAAGAGGTTCAACTGCTTCACCATGTCATTTACTTCTTTGGCGATACGGGAGAACTCACCTTTCAATGAGTGGCCGCCAATTTCCAATGGCATTTCCTGTGAGAGGTTTCCTTTTGCCACGGAACTGATAACGTGTGCGATCTCAATGGTAGGATGCACCAGGTCGGAGATGAGTGTATTCAGAGAATCAACACCTGTGCCCCAAGACCCTTTGGCATTGGGTACTTCAATACGTTGCGTAAGTTTTCCCTGTTTACCAATGATATTTCCTGCTTTGGTAAACTCAAACATCATCCGCTCATTTAAGGAAATGATCTCGTTCATGGTATCGCAGATCTTGCCATTCAAACCAATTTCATCAATCGGCATGCGGACAGAGAAGTTCCCATTCTTTACTTCCATCAACACTTTTAATAATTGTTTACTGTCGAAATTTTCGGCAGGACCGGTATCAATATCGATCAGTTCATTCTTTTTCCGGGAGGTTTTTAACCTTTTTTGCGGGAGCTCAGAAGTATAAACTACTTCCTTGGTTTTGGTTCCGTTTGCAGAACCCCTGGCCTTGGTTTTTGGGTTACTCATTGGTGCAGCATTTTTTTATTATAACAGGTCATTAAAATAAAATTAATTGGTGTGATGGGCAATTATTTTCATAGGAATTTTTAAGATATTTTAGCTCTTTTTGATACAATAATTCCCCAAAATGAGGAATTATTTCGTCATTTTTTATTGTTCGGTTTTTAAATACTGGCGTAATAATTGTTAATATGCTATAGCATTATACTTGTACAATAACTATTCCCTTATGAAGGTTTCTGGAAAAAATGTTGTTTTTATAGTGGATGATGACCCGGATGACAGGCAATTGATCTTAGATGCGTTCCTGGAGACCAACCCCACGATAGATTGCGTGTTTATAGAAAACGGTAATCAGCTGATGAAAATGCTGGATGACACCGAACCCGAAAATTTCCCTTCCCTGATCTTATTAGACCTGAATATGCCGGGCATGATGGGCCTGCATGTACTGAAAGAAATAAGAACCAATAAGTATTATTCACATATCCCTACGATCGTACTTACTACATCTACTTTTTCGCAGGATGAAAGTTCATCCTATAAATTAGGGGCAAGCTGCTTTTTGCACAAGCCTCAATCATTTAAAGAATTGCAGGAGATAACAGCCTCTATCTGCAGGTTATGGCTTAAACAAAATTTTAGCCTGGCTGAAAAAATTGTAATGAAGAAATAGTTGCTAGCTGGTAAATAAATTGATGGCCTGGTAAATTGTATCCCTTGTAAAAGGCTTGGCAATAAAAAAATCTACTCCTTCTGTTGCTGCTCTTTTCCTGTCTGCTGCTGTATCGTATGCAGTAATTAATACGATCTTGGAATTTGGATTGATCCTTTTTATCTGATCAATAAAGTCAACGCCCATTCCATCTGGCAAATGGTTATCTAAAAAAATAATTTCTGGTTCCTGCATTTTCAAAGCAGGCCCTGCATCAGCAAGCGTATTTACATAATAAGGTTGTATGTTCTTATTTTTTAGTATCCCGCTCAACAGGTAGCAAATATCAATTTCATCATCTATAATTAATGCTTTCATTAGCTTTTTTGGAAAACAGCAATAAACTGCTTATGGTTGTCTTATACCGCAATTCTGTAACCAATAAAAGAACAGCTAAATAAATAGATTGATATGCAATCTTGTAGAGTAAATTCCACAGACTGGGTAGGCTTTTGGGAGATTTTCTATTCTGCAACGTTCATCTTCTTACTTACAAACTTGTTGGTACAGTATTACCGATCCGATCATTTTATTATTTCCTAAAATGTGAACAGCTTACAGGTCTTCGTACTGTATCAATGTTTTTCCTGTGTTGGCATTTGTAAACTTATTTGTTTCAATGATGGATCGTTGTGTACCGAAAAGATAAATTAAGGCTGCAGCGGTGAAACAAAAAGAATAATAACCCCTTTTGTAATTCTTAATTTGAATATGCAAAAATATGAGCTCTCTTTTACGATGTCAATTTTTTCTTCATGACCTAACATTGGACTAAATTATTCTCAATTTATTTTTTAGTACTTTTTTAAAACAAAAGCGAAAAAGCAGTTCCCTCCCCATCTACGCTTTGCACTTTGATATTTCCTTTATGGAGCATCATGATCTGCTTGCAAAGGCTTAAGCCGATACCGCTCCCCGTTTTGCGGGTGCTGAAGAAAGGAATGAATATTTTTTCCATCAGGTCGGCAGAAATACCAATGCCGTTATCAGCTACTTTAATAACTACTTTGTTATTGGGTGTAATGTATGCCGACAGTAATATGCGTGGGTTGGCAACTTCTTTTACAGCATCGGCTGCATTTAGAATGAGATTTATCAATACCTGTTCGATCAGGTCGATATCAGCTTCCAGGATAAGGTCAGGGTCTTTTAAAATAATTTCCAGTTCTATATTCTTCTGTTCAAAGGTGGGCTGCATCAGGCGATGCAGGTTCTCAAACATATCTCTTACATATATCTTCTTTACGTTGGGATTGGTGATCTTATTCAGGTTGCGGTAGGTTTCTGCAAATTTCAGCAGGCCTTCACTTCTTCTTTTGATCGTATCAATACCCAGTTCAAGATCGTCGAGCGAACCTGAATTATTATTCAGTTCTTTTAAAGATAATTGCAGCCGGCTTTTCAATGTATCGGCCAGGGAAGAGATGGGCGCAACTGAATTCATGATCTCATGAGTCATTACACTCAGCAGTTTCTGCCATGCTTTGGATTCTGTTTCATCCAATGCTTCGTTGATATTTTGAAAAGCGATCAGCTTGAATATTTTCCCTTCGGTTTGAAATGCAGTAACTGAAAGCAAGACCTTCAATGTGTTTTTATCTGTGGTAATGGATACTACTTTTGCCTCCCCCGGTTTTAGTGAAGAGATCTCTTTATGTAAGGCTTCATCTCTTTTCTCCAGCGAATGGATCGTTTTGAGGTATGGTATATTCAACAGGTGCTTCAGGGATTCATTCATCCACATCACTTCACCGTTTTTGCTGTCGTAGGAGAGAATGCCGGTATCAACCAGCTCCAGTATTTTTTGCAGGTATTGGTATTGTGTTTCCCGTTCTTTACTGATGATCTTAAAAGTGCTGTTGATCTCGTTGAACCCTTTGCGCATTGGCTGAACGGCAACAGGTGCATTTTTTTCATCAAAGTGCCGGCTGAAATCACGGTAGTGAACCGATTCTACAAATTGTTCCAGTTCATCTTTGCTTTTATTAGTGAAACGGTACAGGTCTACCGACTGCATGACGATCAATATCACAGCAATGACCATGAAAATAAAATATCCATTGGATAACAACAACGCAGCGGCACACATAGTTGCAAACAGCAATGCTATACGTATGATCAGGCTCCAGTCGTATTTTTTAAAGTTCACGGGTTCAATTTTTTGAACCATATAGGCAGATAGAAACATAGTTTTTCACATAGAATTCTATGTGTCTTTCCTATTGTTTCCTATGTTTCTATGTGGTTCATTATAGATTCGATTAACAGATTATCACTTTTTACATTTGAAAACCTGATCATAATTCATACTTACTCAACCGGCGGTATAAGGCAGTACGGGTAATGCCCAGTTCCTTTGCTGCTTTTGAAATATTCCCGCCGTGTTTTTCTATTACCCGCAGGATGGTATTCTTTTCTACAACACCCAGGTTCATATCCCTTGTTTCTGCAGCTTCCTGCACCGCATTTTCTATGGGAGAGAAAATAAGATCTTCTGCAGTAAGTGTTTCTCCCTCGGCCATGATGACGGCACGTTCCATGGTGTACTGTAGTTCTCTTACATTGCCAGGGAAATTATAGTGCTTCAATTTTTCAATTGCTTTCGCATCAAATTCAGGTACGGGCTTTAAATATTTGGCTGCATACATTTGTGCAAAATGTTTGGCCAATATCATAATATCCCCATCCCGTTTGCGCAACGGCGGCACCAGTATCTCAACCGTATTTATGCGGTATATCAGGTCTTTTCTGAAACGGTTCTCATTGGCCAGTTCGGCAAGCGGCAGGTTGGTGGCGCATATCAGGCGAATGTCAATATTCATGGCATCATTGCTTCCAACACGTGATACCTGCCTGTTTTGTAAAACACTCAGCAGTTTTGCCTGCTGGTGCATGGATATATTTCCGATCTCATCTAAAAATAGAGTGCCGCCATTTGCTGCTTCAAATCTTCCGGCCCTGCCTTCGGCCGCACCGGTAAAAGAGCCCTTGGTATGCCCGAATAACTCACTTTCAAAAAGTGTTTCGGTCAATGCACCCACATCCACTTTTACAAATGGTTTATCGGCACGCAACGAATGTTGGTGAATGGCTTTTGCGATCAGGTCCTTACCGGTTCCATTTTCACCCAGAATAAAAATATTGGCGTCGGTAGGGGCGATCTTTTCTATTTTTAAAAAAATATAATTCATTACATCCGAATCGCCGATCATTTCTTTACTGATGACAGATGTATTGATAACCGGAACGTCGCCGGAAGTTTTTCCTTTTCGTTTTAATATTTCTTTTATGGCTTCCAGTAATTTTTCATTGTGCCAGGGCTTAACAATAAAATCAGCCGCACCTTCTTTTAAAGAACGAACGGCCAGGTCGATATCGCCGTAAGCTGTTATCATGATAACAGACAGGTCTTCATCAAGTGCTTTTATTTTCTTAAGCCAGAAAATGCCTTCATTCCCAGTGTTGATGCTGCTTTTAAAATTCATGTCGAGTAGCACAATATCGAATTTTTTTGAACCAAGCAACGATTGAATAAGCTCGGGATTTTTTTCTGTTACCACTTCCTTTGCTTCGGTCTTCAATAATAATTTCACAGCCGTTAATACGTCTGTGTCATCATCAATAACCAGTATGTTGGCATTTTTTAAGATCATGAACGATGTTTATAATCTTCGCAAGTATACCATATTTAAATACATTTCACATCCAAACAGGTGAAAAAATTTATTTAATAAAAAAAGTGTATCAAAAACGTACACCTGTTGTATCAATACCGTACAGTTAGAACAGTTGAATACATTTAAACCTATGAATATCAGACAGGTATCTTGTGGCATAGGTTTGTATATTCAAGGGTGCCGCTATAATGTATATAGCCTCAGCGCAGGCAGAAAATCAAAATATAAAACAGTTTATGGACAGGGTCATTGAAAAAAAAGGATGGAACAGAAAAAGGATCATACTGGTTGTTGGTGTGATGGCGTTGCTTGCCCTTATTTATGCTAGCTGGCGTCTTACCTCGGGTAAATCCAGGTTGAATGTAAATACTGACCGCATTACTATCAGTGAGATCAAACAAGGGCCTTTCCAGGAATTTATACCGGTGAATGGGGTTGTACTTCCCATCACTACTATTTACTTAGATGCTCTGGAAGGCGGGCGTGTGGAAGAAAAATATGTTGAGGATGGGGCCATTATGAAAAAGGATCAACCTATCCTTCGCCTCAGCAATACTGATCTTGAACTGAGCCTGGTAAACCAGGAAACTTCTGTTTTTAACCTGCTTACACAAATGCAGATATCACGTAATGCAGCACAACAAAATACCATCGGCAAATTAAACCAGCTTACTGATGTTGATAATTCACTGAAGGAAGCGGAACGTATTTATAAGCTGAATAAAAAACTGTACGACCAGAAAGTGATCGGTTCGCAGGAGTTCAAACAGTCGGAGAATAATTATAATTACCAGTTGCAAAAGAAAAAGCTGGCCGACCAGGTTTTGAAAAAAGATACCATTTCAACAAGACAGGAAGAAGACCAGGCCAGGCAATCTTTCAGTCGCACACAAAATGCCTTACAGGTAATGCGCAAAAAAGTAGGTGACCTGATCGTGAGGGCACCTGTTGACGGGCAGTTAACTTCTTTAGATGCAGAGATAGGCCAATCAAAAAACAAAGGTGAGCGTTTGGGGCAGATAGATGTGATGAGCGGATTTAAAGTAAGGGTTGATGTAGATGAACATTATATTTCGAGGATCTTCATCGGGCTGATGGGAGAAGCTTCTTTTGCCGGTAAAAATTACAAGCTTACGATCAAAAAGGTATTTACGCAGGTTACCAACGGGCGCTTCCAGGTAGATATGCAATTCAATGATTCGGTACCGCAGGGAATACGCCGTGGGCAAACCTTACAGATAAGGCTGGCATTGAGTGATGAGACAACCGCCTTGCTTTTACCCAAGGGTGGTTTTTACCAGCAAACAGGCGGTAACTGGATATTTAAAGTTGCAGAAAATGGAGGTGTTGCCTATAAAGTAGATGTTCAGCTGGGCCGCCAGAATCCGGATTATTATGAAGTGATACAGGGTTTAAAACCGGGTGATAAAGTAGTAACATCCAGTTATGAGAATTATGGTACTATGCAGGAACTGGTTTTAAAGAAAGAATAAATTATCGATCATTTTTTATAAAAATACGCTTATGAGAAAGCAATATCAATGGTTTGTGCTGATACTTTTTGCAGGTGTTTTTTGCTGCACCCGGCAGGATAGTATAAGAGCCTGCGGTACCAATGCAACAGTCTGCCCGGGCAAAAAGAAAAAAATAACACATGTTGTAAAGGCCAAGCCTGTTCAAAAAATTACGGAAGCTTATGGTAGAAAAGAAAGTGGCTCGGTTTATATGTTTACAGATCCGTTTATCTACAGTAATTAATAAAAAATATTCGTTTAAAATTTAAAAGATAACCATGATAAAAATTTCTGAACTGGAAAAGATCTACCGCACTGAAGAAGTAGAAACAGTTGCATTGAACAAACTTTCGATTGAAGTTAAGGAAGGAGAATTTGTTGCCATTATGGGGCCATCAGGTTGTGGCAAATCAACACTTCTGAATATCCTTGGCCTGCTGGATGATCCCGATGCAGGCAGTTTTGTTTTTAACGGCACCGAAGTAGCCAAATTCAATGAACGTAAAAGGGCCGACCTGCGTAAGCGTAACATCGGCTTTGTTTTCCAGAGCTTCAATTTAATTGATGAGCTGACTGTTTTTGAAAATGTGGAATTACCATTGATATATACCGGCATTAAAGCAGGTGAAAGAAAGAAAAGGGTAGAAGAAGTGCTGGATAAGATGCAGATCATGCATCGCCGTAACCATTATCCCCAGCAGCTTTCGGGCGGACAGCAACAGCGTGTTGCGGTAGCAAGGGCCGTTGTTAATAATCCCAAACTCATTTTAGCCGATGAGCCAACCGGTAACCTGGATTCATCAAATGGTAATGACGTAATGCAGTTATTGACCGACCTGAATGAAAAAGGAACAACGGTCATCATGGTTACGCACTCGGAACATGATGCCCGGTACAGCCACCGCATCATCCGCATGCTGGATGGGCAGGCTGTTATAGAGAATATCATGTTGTAAGAAACAGTTGCTGATATCATAGGTTTTATCACGCCATGAAAAACCGTCACCAATTTAAAGTATAGCCATGATTAAAAATTATTTCAAAATAGCCTGGATTAACCTGAAGAAGAACAAGATATTTTCTTTCATAAATATCTTTGGCCTGTCGGTAGGGCTTGCCAGTTGTATGCTTATCAGTTTATACATTTTAAACGAACTGAGTTACGACAAATACCAGCAGAACGGGGCAAATATTTACCAGCTGGGTACCATATTTATCAAGCAGGGAGAGGAATCCAAAACAGCCACTACACCATCGCCCATGGCGCCTGCCATGAAAATGGATTTCCCTGAAGTGGAACAAACCACCAGGCTGCTGGCATTGTTTGCAGAGGACAAGACCCTGCTGCAGTACAATGAAAAGAACGGTGTACCTGCCTCATTTTATGAGCACAAAGGCTACCTGGCAGATTCTACCTTCTTCAGGATGTTTACTTATCAATTTGTTGAAGGCAATCCCGAAACAGCACTCAACAATCCCAAAACAGTTGTGCTCTCTGAAGAGATCGCTAAAAAGATATTCGGCACCCAGCCTGCTTTAAATAAAATGATACGCATCAGCAGCAGCTCAAACGGCGATCATGATTTTATGGTGACCGGTGTTTTTAAAACCAATGAGCATCCCTCACATATCGACGGCAGGTTTTTCTTATCGATGAAAGGCGGGGATATGGAAAACTTTATCAATGAAAGCCGTAACAACTTTGCCAATAACAACATGTTCTTCAGCTACCTGCAATTAAAACCTGGCAGCGATATAAAAAACCTTACAGCAAAATTCCCGGCTTTTATTGACAAGTACGCAGGTAAGGAACTTAAAGCAGTAGGTTATGGTAAAAAACAATTCTTAACCTCACTGGAAGATATTCACCTTCGTTCGGGATTAGACAGTAATGTTACGCCGCCGGGCAGCATGACCTATTTATATATTCTTGCTTCCATTGCCTTGTTTACCTTGCTCATTGCCTGCATCAATTTTATGAACCTTTCCACTGCACGTTCTTCCAAACGCAGTGCAGAAGTTGGTATCCGCAAAGTACTGGGCGCAGAGAAGAATTCACTGGTACGCCAGTTCCTGGGCGAATCGGTATTCATGAGCCTGATAGGATTTGTCTTTGCATTTGCCATGACCCAACTTTTGATACCCGCTTTTAATGCAGTATCCGGTAAAAACCTTTCTTTATCATTTGCACAGAACAGTTTAATTATTGCAGCCTTTTTTTTACTGGCTGTTGTTACAGGGTTGATTGCAGGCAGCTATCCTGCATTTTATTTATCTTCTTTTAAACCCATTGCTGTATTGAAGGGAAGATTATCCAATTCACTGGCAGCGGTATCATTGAGAAAAGGCCTGGTTGTATTTCAATTTGTAATTTCTGTTGCATTGATCATTGCTTCGGTGGTCATTGCAAACCAGATGAAATACATGCGTTCGGCTGATCTCGGGTTTGATAAAGAAAGGCAGATCGTTATTCCTTTGAGAAGTGGTACAGCAAAAAATATGTATCCTTCTTTTAAAAATGAACTGGTTAAGCAAACGCAGATACTGGGCGTAGGTGCATCCATGTATAACCCCGGTATTTTTAACCCTGCTGATAATTTATTATACAAAGAAGGCAAGACCATGAATGAAGCAAAGCGCACCCGTATGAATTGGGTTGACGCAGGTTATTTAAAAACGCTGAACATGAAACCTGTTGCGGGGCGTTTATTTTCAGAAGAATTTACCAACGATACCAGCTACCGGATGATATTGAATGAAACAGGTGTTAAAGACATTGGCTTTGCCAATGCGCAGGAAGCTGTGAATAAAAAAGTGTATTTCGATTACCAGGGCACACAGTATGGATTTGAAGTGATCGGTGTTGTGAAGGATTTTCATTTTGAAGACCTGCACCTGCCTATAACGCCTTATGGTTACCAGCTTAACAATACCAACACGTCATATAATTATATGGTAGTGCATGCAAAGCCCGGTGATATGGGCTCGCTGCTAAAGTCTGTTGAAATGGCCTGGCACAAACTAAACCCCAATGAGCCATTTGAATTCAGTTTCCTGGATGATGATTTTCAGAAAAATTATGATGCTGAAGACAGGCTTTCATCCATCGTTTCTTACTTCACTTTGATCGCTATACTTATTTGTTGCCTGGGTTTATTTGGACTGGCAACTTTCAGTGCAGAGCAACGCATTAAAGAAATTGGTGTACGCAAAGTGTTAGGTGCAAGTGTTACAGGCATTGTTGGATTGTTATCAAAGGATTTTTTGAAATTAGTTGTGATAGCCATTGTAATTGCAACACCGCTTGCATGGTATGTAATGCATAGCTGGCTGCAGGATTTTGCATACCGTATTAACCTGAGCTGGTGGATATTCTTACTGGCTGGCATCATTGCAGCAGTCATTGCATTTATTACGATCAGCTTCCAGGCCATCAGGGCGGCCAATGCAAACCCGGTTAAATCTCTGAGGACAGAATAAAAAGTATAACCATGATAAAGAATTATTTCAAGATCGCATGGCGCAATATTTTGCGTTATAAAGGATTTAGCCTGATCAACATACTCAGTTTATCCATTGGTATCACAGGATGCCTGATGATCGGCCTTTTTGTGTGGGATGAATTACAGTATGATAAATTCATAAAAGGCAGCGATAATATTTACCGTTTTTATACAACAAGAACAGACAATACAGGTACCACTTCAACCGCAAGTGTACCGCCTATGTTTGCTTCTTATGTACAAAGCCAGTACCCTGAAGTAGAAAATACCACACGTATATTAATGTACAACGGCAAAATGCTTTTGGAAACAAAGCAAACCAAGGGATATGAAGAAAAGGGTTTGGTTACCGATTCTACATTCTTCAGCATATTCCAGCTAAAATTCTTACAAGGAGATCCGGCCACTGCACTTGCAGGCCCAACTTCGGTAGTAATTACAGCCGATATGGCTAAAAAATATTTTGGTTCGGAAGATCCCATGGGTAAAACAATTACAATAGATAAAACTGATTGTGCGGTGAAAGGAGTTATTGCCAATGTCCCTGAACATTTTCACCTGGATTTTAATTTTATTCAGCCAATATCTGCAGCAGGGATACCCAAAGAAAGAATGCAAAGCTGGCAATGGCAGCAGTTCTTTACTTATATAAAACTGAAACCTGAAACTGATGTTAAACAGTTGCAGGCCAAATTCCAGCAGGCTGTAAAAAAAGAAGCCGATCCGAAGAACCTGCAATCCGGGTTCACTTATGTTCCTTTTCTGCAGTCATTAAATGACGTCCATCTCAGATCTGCTGACTTTATATACGATAATGCAAAACGGGGAAATTCTGCTTATGTAAAAGGACTTATTATCATCGCCATCTTTGTGTTGGTCATTGCCTGCTTTAATTTTATCAACCTGGCTACTGCACGTTCATTAAGAAGGGCCAAAGAGATCGGGGTACGAAAAGTAATTGGAGCTGACCGTAAGCAACTCATTTTTCAATTCATAGGAGAGACAGTTTTACTCGCTGTTATCGCTTTTTTTATTTCGGTGTTAGTAACGCTTCTATTGCTACCTGTATTGAATGCGTTCATGGGAAAATCAATTCCGTTAAATATTTTCTTTAATCCCTTCTTCTCCTTTTCACTTTTAGTGATGTCAATAATTATTGGTGTACTGGCTGGTATTTACCCGGCGCTGATCATGTCGGGTTTCCAGCCTATAAAAGTTTTAAAAGGACTGAAACTAACCGGCAATAACAGCAGCTCATCAAATTTACGGCAGGGCTTAGTGATCGTGCAGTTTGCTTTATCAGCATTGCTGATCGTTTGTACCACGATCGTTTACCGGCAAATGAATTTCCTGCATAAAAAAGAACTTGGATTTAATAAAGACCAGCTGATCTATTTTGACGTGCATTCCGGCGTTCAAAAAGATCCTGAAGCTTTTAAAACAGCATTACTTCGTTTGCCTGGTGTTATCTCCGCCACTGCGGGCTATGGGTTACCGGGCGATGTGTTGGCGGGAGACGGGATCACGGTTCCCGGAAAAGATGGAGAAAAGGAATATACAGCGAACCTGTTCATAGTAGACTTTGATTATATCGGCACGATGGGATTGCATATGATTGCAGGAAGGCCATTTTCAAAAGATTTTGCTACGGATAAAGAGGAGGCTTTTGTTATCAATGAAACAGCGGTTAAAGAACTGGGATTTGGCACACCTGAAAGTGCAATAGGAAAAGATATGCTTTGGGATAAATGGGAACCGGATTCACTGCGGCCTGTTAAGAAAGGAAAAGTAATAGGCGTTGTAAAAGACTTCCATTACAAAAGTTTACATGAAAAAGTAAGTAAAGCAGTTTTGATCATATACCCTGAAGTAGTAGCAAAGGTTGCAGTAAAAGTGCATACAGCCGATCTTCCCAATACGATTGCTGCCATCAAATCAGAATGGAATAAATTCTCACCGGAATATCCGCTTGATTATAATTTCCTGGATGAGAATTTTGAAAAGATGTATAAGTCGGAGAACAAATTAAGTGGCCTTCTCTGGGTATTTACATTGATGGCAATCTTTGTCGGGTGCATGGGCCTGTTTGGCCTGGCAACATTCAGTGCAGAGCAAAGGATCAAGGAGATAGGCATCCGGAAAGTACTTGGTGCCAGTGCAATCAACATCACGGCCATGCTTTCGAAAACATTTTTAAAACCGGTTTTCATTGCATCTGTATTGGCGTTTCCCGTAGGCTGGTGGGCTATGAACAAATGGCTGCAGGATTTTGCATACCGGGTTGAGATCAGCTGGTGGATATTTGTCCTGGCCGGGATTTTAGCTTTATTGATCGCATTGATAACTGTTAGTTTCCAGGCGATCAAAGCAGCAGTTGCAAACCCGGTAAAATCATTAAGAACAGAATAAAAGAATTACTATGATAAAAAATTATTTCAAAGCGGCCTGGCGTAATCTCTGGAAAAACAAAGTGTACAGCTTTATCAATATCACGGGTTTGGCGATCGGGCTCGCTACCTGCATGCTGATCATTTTGTATAGCAGGGACGAAGCAAGCTATGACCGTTTTCATGACAACGCTTCCAATATTTATCATGTGGTAACTAAAATAACCTCGCCTTCAGGCGAAATCACAAAAATGGGAAGTACGGGAAACCGGCAGGGGCCGGCTTTCAAGGAAAGCATACCTGAAACAAAAGATTTTGTGAGGGTAAGGCAAAGTAATTTTAATGTTAAAAAAGGGGCAGATGTACTTGATGAAGAGGGGCACTATGCAGATGCAAATTTCTTTTCATTTTTCTCATTCAAATTAAAAGAAGGGGATCCTGCTACAGCGCTGAATGATATGCATTCGGTTGTTATCAATGAAGACATCGCCAAAAAATATTTTGGTAGTGAAAGTGCAATAGGCAAAATACTTGAAGTTGATCCCGGTAATGGCTTTGAACAATTTGTTATAAGCGGCGTGGCTAAAAATGTACCGGAGAATTCTTCAATAAAAGTGAAACTATTGCTTTCCATGAAAATCCAGGACAGGGATAGCCCGGATGATATGTGGCTGAATACTTTTCAAAATACTTTTATTTCGTTGCAGCCCGGTGCTGATATACCATCTGTGGAGCAGAGGTTTGCACAGGTATTTGCAGCCAGTTCAAAGGATGAGATAAAAAAAGCGGTGGTGGCTTTTGGCTTTAAAGACAAGATGGAATTTTCATTACAACCCCTCACCGGCATGCATCTGGATACAGAGTACCCGCCTGATAATGGCCTGTATAATGCAAGCAATCCTGTGTATGCTTATATTCTTTCGGGCATAGCTTTATTCCTTTTATTGATCGCCTGTATCAATTTCATCAATCTTTCAGTTGCCCGGTCGCTAAACCGTGCAAAAGAGATCGGCATCCGTAAAGTGGCGGGTGGTGCAAGAAGGCAGCTCATTATCCAGTTCCTGGGAGAATCTTTCCTGCTCAGTTTTTTTGCTTTTGCATTTGCCCTGTTGTTGGTGGTGCTTACCCTGCCTTTCTTTAACCAACTTTCTGATAAAGCATTATCCTTTTCTTATTTGTTTGATATAAAATTAATGCTCCTTTATGCAGGCTTGTTCATCCTGTCGGGATTATTGACCGGTTTTTACCCGGCCCTGGTATTGTCGAAACTTAATCCTGTAGATACCTTATATGGAAGAACCAGTTTTACCCGCAAGAATTATTTATCAAAAGGATTGGTAGTATTGCAATTCACACTGGCAACATTCCTGATCATTGGCACAGTCATCATTTATTCGCAGTTCAATTTTCTTACAAATTATAAGATCGGTTACAATGATGATGATCTTGTAATTGTTAATACCGGTCCGATCAATGCTAAAAAAGCAAATCTTATTGCTGAAGAGTTTAAGAAGAACGCCTCCGTACTCAATGTAGCAGCAAGACATGGCGGCATGCGTGAAACGAATGCAAAAGTGGATGGCAAAGAGATTGGACTGGTATATGAAATAATCGGCAGGGAATTCCTGTCAACGCTTCAGCTAAAGTTGGTGGAAGGCCAAAATATCAACGGTGAAAATCCTGCAGATTCAGCCAGCTCCATTTTAGTAAATGAAACATTTGTAAAAGCAGCGGGATGGAAAGAACCTCTTGGTAAAAAGGTTGATTTCTTTTGGGATTCGGGCCGTGTATATAACGTAGTGGGTGTGGTGAAGGATTTTTATTATGGGTCGCTGAAGGAAGGCATCAAACCCCAGCTTTTTTCCATGGACCGGAGAGGGGGCAGGTATGGACAGTTATGGGTAAAGATAAATCCTGTAAATACGGCAGCCACGCTTCAATACATTCAAAAAACCTTCAGGCAGTTATTGCCGCTGCAGCCATACAGCTACGAGTTTAAAAAAGATACCAATGCTGCACAATATGCAAGCGAGCAGAAATGGAAGCAGATCATTTCTTTTGCAGCCGTGCTAACCATTTTTATTTCCTGCATCGGCTTATTTGGCCTGGCTTCACTGGCAGCACAAAAAAGAACGAAAGAGATCGGAATAAGGAAAGTATTGGGTGCCGGCGTTAGCGGGATAGTTAAAAATTTATCTGCCGGTTTTCTGGCGCTTGTTTTACTCGCAGCACTAATCGCAGTGCCGGCAGCATGGTGGGTTTCGCAAAAATGGTTACAGAATTACCCGCTGCGAATTGAGATAAGTGTATGGATGTTTGTATTTGCACTGATATTAATAGTACTGGTCTCATTTTTAACTATAAGTTTCCAGGCTGTGAAAGCGGCTATTGCAAACCCGGTAAAATCATTACGAACAGAATAAAAACAAAAAAATGAAAACAAATATTTTTCTTATCCTGTTGGCATTTTCATTTACAGTAAATGCCCAGAAAAAAGATGATACCATTACGTTAAAGAATGGACAAACTGTATCCGGGCATATTTATAAAATGGAGGATAGCAGGATATTTATTGCCCGGGAAAAAGATTCTGCTTTTTATAAGGCAGATGAAGTGCAGACGATCATGTTTTGTAATGATGCCGGAAGCAGTATTAACTGCCCGGATATAGTACCTGCTAAAGCTGGTAGCGGCAACACAACATCCAACAATATTCAACAGAGCAATGTTAACGTTTCAAATGACAATGGGAAAGGAAGCGTCACTTTTCGCTGCAATATCTGCGGTCGCAAAGGAAACCTGTCGATAGAAGGAGGAGCGGAACAATCTAAAGTAACTTATAACCACACTTTCAACCTGGATAATGAAAATGGTTTTTTTCAGCACACAGCAGCATTGCAACCGGGTGAATATCGCTGGAGCTACGCTGATGCAAACAATAATGCGACTAAAGGGAAATTCATCATAGGGAAAGGCGAAAAAATGAAGATCGTGTTGTTTGAGAAGGAATAAACCGGGCAAATAAAATACATCAATAAGAAAATCAAAAGTATATGATCATTACAGGGATAAAACAAGCAATCAGAAATCTGAAGCGTAATAAAATTTATACTGCAATAAACATGATTGGTCTTGGAGTGGCCTCTGCATTCATTATCCTGGTGGCACTGTATGTGCGGCACGCTGCTAATATGGATACATTTTCTGACCAGACAAAAAACATTTACCGGGTTGAACGTACCGACCTCTTTAATGCCATAATAAATAAACCGCAAACCGGTTTTCTTAATAGCCTGCTGAAAAGTGCAGCTGAAAAAAATCAAATCACCACGCCGGTAACCCTTGCAGGAGATCTTAAAAAGAATTTTGCAGAAATAAAAGATGTAACCCGGTTTAGCTATGCTTATGCACCTGTAATTCGTGTAAACAACCAAAGCTTTAAAGAAGAAGGAAAACGGGTTGCGGAAATTGACGCAAACTTTTTTGTATTCATGGGCTTGCCATTAGCCCAGGGAAATCCTGCCAAACCATTTACCAGCAATAACAGCGCTGTGCTTTCTGAAAGGATGGCAAAAAAATATTTTGGCAATACAGATCCAATTGGCCAGACATTCAGCACCAGTGAAACTGAAGGAAAATTATATACGGTATCGGCTGTTGCAAAAGATTTTCCTGCTAACAGCAGCCTGCAGTTTGATATCATGACACCGGTTGAAGGCAGCCCTTATTACGAGCAGCAGTTTCAAAACGGAACAAACAGCTCATCGCATATCACCTTGCTTCAACTGGTTCCGGGTATCGATATTAATGCATTTCAAAAAAGGCTGAATGGATTTGGGGTAGCTTATTTTAAGGATTTTGTAAAAGATATGCAGACCTATTCCGAACAGGCAAAGCATGTTGATTTTAAATTATCAATGAGGTCATACCAGGCACTGCATTATAATACCAGTTTTCCCTGGCCTTATTATACCGACCTGAAAAGTGTTTTACAGTTAAGCCTGCTGGCATTAATTGCGTTGGCCATTGCCTGTTTAAATTATGTATTGCTTTCATTAAGCCGTGTGGCATCACGAAGCCAGGAAACCGGCATACGTAAAACAATGGGTGCAGGCTGGAAGCAGATCATCAAATTATTTTTAACTGAAACGCAGGTACTTGTTTCACTTTCTTTACTTGGGGGTTTTTTAATTGCCGTACTTGCATTGCCTTATTTTAATTCGCTTACCAATACCAGCATTCTTCCTGCAGAAATTTTTCATTGGGATGTTTTATTGATCGTTGTGGCGCTATCTGTTTTACTTACATTGATCGCCGGTATTTACCCGGCACTCAAAATGGCAGGCATCAGTCCGCTGGATATGATGCGAAAATTTTCTACCTATAAACTCAATCCCGGTTTATCAAAAGTATTTGTAACGCTGCAATACACGGCCTGTATTGTACTGATCGTGTTTGCCACTGTTATTGCAAAGCAAATGAGTTTTATTTATAACAGCGATCTTGGTTTTGACAAAGAACAGGTAGTGTTTTTAGAAAATCCTTTCCGCCAGGATATGGCTAAATCAGTTTCATTGCGTGAGAAGATAAGTAACTATGTAAGTTCGCAGCCATCATTTACAAATTTTACAGGCGTGGGCCACCGCTTTGCAAACGGGTTTAACATGAACGGGTATGTTATTGATGGTAAGCGTGAGTTTGTTCCTGAAATGAATATCGATTACAATTATTTTTCTTTTCATAAAATACCAATTATAAAAGGAAGGGATTTTTCACCTGAAAATAAAATTGATACCAGCCGCCAGGATTTTCCTGCCGAAGCAATGGATTCATTGAGTTCGAGAACGGGGGCTAATATTGTAGTGAATGAAACATTGTATAAAATGCTGGGCAATCCGCCTTTAAATGAAATTAACCGTGCTATGGGGAGCATCATAATCGGTGTAAGCCGTGATTACCATTATATGGGTGCTACACAAAAAATTGGCCCGGCTTATCATATATGCAATCCTAAACGGGTTGGTTTTTTTGAAGTGAAGATCGGTAAGGGCGAAAATATTGCAGCGGTTCTTGATAAATTAAAAACTGAGTGGAATAAGGCTACGAATAACGAGCCATTCAGCTATAGTTTTTTGGATGAAGATGTAAGGGTATTGTATGAGGGACTGCAAAGGTGGATGCGTATAATCAAAAGCGCATCCTGGCTCGCAATTTTTATTGCGTGCCTGGGCCTGTTTGGATTGAGCGCTTTAACGGCAGTTAACAGGACCAAGGAAATAGGTATCCGTAAAGTGCTTGGTGCAGAGATGTTGCAGTTGTTTTATTCATTGAATAAGGGAACATTCCTGATGGTATTGCTTTCAATAGTTATTGCAGTGCCTATAGCCATCTACATTTCAAAAGACTGGCTGGAGAGTTTTGCTTCCAGGATAGATCTGCACTGGAGCATATTTTTCTTTGGAGGATCGATCGGGATATTGTGTGCAATGCTGGCAGTAAGTTTTCATACTATAAAGGCATCTAATGCCAACCCGGTAAAAAGTTTAAGAACAGAATAATAAAAATGATAAATAATGATCAATCTAAAAGGAATTTACAAATGGGTGAACACAGGAAACAACCGCATATTTCTCTTAAAAGATATTAATCTTTCAGTAAAGGAAGGGGAGTTCATTTCCATTATGGGCCCATCGGGTTCGGGAAAATCAACTTTGCTGAATGTTATTGGCATGCTGGATGAGTTCAATGAAGGAGAATACAATTTCCTGCACGAACCTGTACATAAAATGAAAGAGAAGCAACGTGTTACCTTATATAAACAATACATTGGCTTTGTGTTCCAGGCTTATCATCTTATTGATGAATTAACGGTGTATGAAAATATTGAAACGCCATTGATTTACCAGGATATAAAATCATCTGAAAGAAAAGCGATGGTAGCAGATATGCTGGACCGGTTCAATATTGTTGGTAAGAAGGATCTTTTTCCTGCACAGCTTTCGGGCGGGCAACAACAGCTGGTTGGTATTGCCCGGGCATTGATAGCTAAGCCAAAATTATTGCTGGCAGATGAGCCAACAGGAAACCTCAATTCGAAACAGGGCGAAGAGATCATGGAATTGTTCAAAGAACTGAACAATGAGGGAGTTGCCATTATACAGGTAACACATTCAGAAAAAAATGCAGCTTATGGTTCAAGAATAATCAACCTGCTTGATGGCCGTATTGAGCATTAAAAAATTATTAAAAGAAATGATGATGAAAACAAAAGTTGTATTGGGGTGTATATTGATTGTAATATCGTGTACTAAATTGTATGCACAGAATAATACAAAACTAACGCTGCAAGCCTGCCTGGATATGGCGCTGGCAAATAATATCCCCGTAAAACAAAATGAGTTGGAGGAGCAGGTAGCTAAAGTAAATTATAACCAGGCGAAGTTTAACCGCCTTCCCAATATTGCTGCTGACCTGAACTATGGCATTAACAGCGGTCGAAGTATCGATCCGTTCACCAATGGGTATGTAAATCAAAAATTATCTTCATCCAATGCAGGTATCAGTGCATCTGTGCCGGTGTTCAAGGGGTTTCAAACTAAAAATACCATTCAGCAAACATCACTCACTTACCAGGCCTCTTCAATGGAACTGCAGCAGGAAAAAGATAATCTTACCCTGAATGTGATCTTATCTTTTTTGCAAATGATGAACGATGAAGATGTGCTGGCGCTTACAAAAAAGCAGATAGCTGTAACAGAAAAACAGGTTGAACGTCTTGACATACTCAATAAAGAAGGAGCTATTGCACCTGCTGTTTTTTTTGATATGAAAGGGCAATATGCTACTGATCACCTGGCTGTGCTCAATGCAACGAGATCACTTGAAATGTCTAAATTAAGCCTGGCCCAGTTCATGAATATTCCTTACAGTAAAGACATGCAGATAGACCGGGAAGGTTTTAACATGACGATGAAATTGTATGAAGGAACGCCAGATAATATCAATGCAACGGCTTTACAAAAACTTGCCATGGTAAAAGCAGCCGACCTGCGAACGAAGGCTGCCACTAAATCAATAAGGGTTGCGGCTGCCGGTTTTTATCCAACGCTTTCTTTGTTTGGCCAGTTGGGAACCAATTATTCCAGCGCTGCGAGAAATTCAACAGTTGTAAGCATTACAGATGTGGCAACAAGCGATTATGTAATTGTAAGCGGAAATAATACACCTGTCATAACCAAACAGACAAATTACAATACCCGCAAGATCAATTATTTTAACCAGTTCAATAATAACCTGAATACTTATGTTGGGGTTAGTTTACAGGTGCCTATTTTTTCATCCTTTCAAACAAAAACCAACGTTAGGCTTGCAAGGCTGGAAGAAAAAAGAAATACTTATATCGCCGAAAATACAAGAATACAACTCCGCCAGGCAATAGAGCAAGCCTTTCTGAACATGAACACTGCCTGGGGTAAATTTCAAATATTAGGAGAACAGGTTACCGCTTTTGAAGAATCGTTCCGGGGTGCAGAGATACGGTTTAACCTCGGAGCTTTGAACAGTATTGAATATCTTATTGTAAAAAATAACCTTGATAGGGCAACTATCAATTTAACTATTGCCCGTTACGAATATTTACTGCGAACCAAAGTGCTGGATTTCTATCAGGGAAATTTGAAGTAATACTCCACAGTTAGAACTGTACTACTGAAATGATAACGTAGGAGAAAGGGAGAGCAGCAAAAATGCTGTTCTCCTTTTACGATCTGAGCAGAGTCCTGACCTTCTGCATTTTTGTAATCGGGATCAATCTCTTACTTTGGATGACAATATTTTGGTGAAACATTTGAGTTCGTTCCATCACCGATCAGTAAAAACACAAATGAGCAGCTAAATTGCTGATTGTAAAGCATTGTTACAACTTGTCGAATTATTGCGGCATCTTACGGCATTACAGGATGAAAACCCGCTGGTACTCACAATTGCATATCCTGATGGAAGATCCTTCTTTTTTAATAAGGTCTCCGAAATAATTTAGCAGATAAATTTAGTTCAGTAGTGCACCAGGCTACTGATGGCAAACCAGTTGTTTGCGGTTTATCTGTTTGAAAAATATTAACTCAATAAAATCTCAAATCTTTCCAAAATACCTTTTGTTCATTATCACGGGTAATAACCTGCGGGCAAAGTAGTTTTTCCTAAGAATGTAAATAAGTATTTTTATAAATTTGTATAAATGTTTATCTTTTTAAATTAATATAAATTATATTTGTATATATCAACACTTTAATTAAACGTTAATTCATCTTTTTTAACTGAAATTAAATGAAAAGTATGCTTAGGATATTACATTCCTTTCCCCCGCCTTAGCCTTGATTACTCTAATAATGGTTTCTTAATTTCTATTATATAAATTTTAAAAAATGAAACATCAACTATCAGTTAATTGGATTATTAACTTTAAACGAAATAAAAAATATTTATTGATAGCTTTCTTTTTTGTATTTTCTACAACCGGGTTTGCACAGGTAAAGCCAATTGAAGAAAATCCGGTAGGGATTTTAAAAGGATTGCAATATGAAATTGATATTACAAAAGACCCTAACCTTGGGTATGTACCTAAAAGCAGGTTAGTAGAGGCTTACCAGGTTAGACAAGCCAGGATTACACAGTTAAACTTAACTAACCGGGCCATGTTATTTGGCTGGACAGAACGGGGCTCTTATAGTGATGCAGTAGGACCAAGCAATGGTAATACAAGGCCTGGTAACGGAAAGACTTCCGGCAGAATGAGAGCAGTATGGGTTGACCTGGCCGATGCTACCGGTAAAACCGTATGGGTTGGGGGTATTGACGGTGGTTTATGGAAAACTACAGATATTACTGCTAATCCTGCAACCTGGATACCTATTAATGATTTCTTCGGAAACCTGGCGGTATCGACTATCTGCCAGGATCCCAGCAATACCAACATCATGTACTTTGGTACAGGGGAAAAAGCAATAAATGCAGATGCAGTAAGAGGCGCAGGAGTCTGGCGCAGTTTAGACCATGGCGTAACCTGGACAGTAATGGCAGGTACCAGCCTGTTTTGGAATGTAAGTAAAATGATCTGTGATGCCAGTGGTAATTTATATGTAGGCAATAACAGCATGACGGGTACGGTAGGCATGCAACGGTTCAATAAAATTCCTCAAACCTGGAACACTATTACCCCTACCGGTTTAGCTTCACGGATTACAGATATTGAATTAAGTACTACAGGAAAATTACATATCTCATGCGGATATTTTAATACCCCGGCTGCCAGTGCCGGTTACCGGTTTACTAGTGCCCCGGCAACAGTCGCTTCCGGCACCTGGACTTCACCAACCACTACTTTTCCCACACAATACAATGTTGATTTAGCCAGTAAAGGAGACGATTTATATGCTTTAAGTTCGAATTCAAGCTGGCAGGTTCCCACTATTTATAAATCTACCAATGGCGGTGTTAACTGGGCAGCAACAGGCACTACACCTGCTTTTACCAGCGGACAATCCTGGTACAATATGGCTGTGGCAGTTGACCCTACTAATTCAAATAATGTTGTTGTAGGGGCATTGGATTGCTATAAATCCGTAAATGGAGGTACTTCCTGGACTCAAATTTCCAATTGGGTGGGTACCGTAGGACAATACGTTCATGCCGACCAGCAGGCAATGGACTGGCGAAGCAATAATCAATTACTGATCGCATCTGATGGTGGCATACATTATTCCGCAAATGGCGGTACAACCATTACTGACAGGAATGTGAACTTAAGAATAAAGCAATTCTATTCAGTAGCCATTCATCCCACTTCAACCAATTATTTTTTAGGCGGCACACAGGATAATGGTACGCATCAGTTCAATGGTGCAGGTTTAACCACAACCGTGGAAGTAACGGGTGGCGATGGAGCGTTTGTGCACATTGATCAAAACCAGGGTCAATTTCAATGGGGCTCATATGTATTTAACCAATACAGGAGAAGTATAAACAGCGGATCTACGTGGACATCCGTAAATTTTTCATCCAGTGCCGGGCGGTTTATTAACCCAACCGATTATGATGATGTAAATAATATTATGTACTGTAGTGGAAATGCAAATACCTATATAAGATGGGATAATCCCCAATCGGGATCTACTTTTACTACGATAGCTATGGCAGGACTGGGTGGCAATACGGTATCTGCAGTAAAGGTATCGCCGTTTACTGCCAACACGGTTTACTTTGGTGGTGGTAGCAATGGCGGAACACCCACTTTAATTAAAGCTGATAATGCAAATACAGCCGCTCCAACTTTTACCAGTATAATTTCTGCGGCCATGCAGGTAGGGAGTACAAATTTATCCAGCATTGAGTTTGGTACTACACAAAATGATATCGTAGTTACTTTTTCCAATTACGGTATCAATAATGTTTGGGTCACTACCAATGGCGGTACATCATGGACTGCTATTGATGGTACGGGAGTTGGGGCACTACCAGATATGCCTGTGCGCTGGGCTATGTTTTATCCCAATGACAATACGAAGGTGATCCTGGCAACGGAGACCGGTATCTGGCAAACAGAACTTGTTAATGGAGCAGCAACTATCTGGGATCCGGAAACCAGTTTTCCAAATGTACGTGTAGATATGTTGCAGTACAGGGCATCGGACAGGTTGTTAGCTGCTGCCACTCATGGCAGAGGCCTGTTTACTACCATCGTACCTGCCGACCTGTTTGTTAAAGATGATCCGGCCGATTTTGGTGCGGAACCTAATCCACTATCAAGTGGTGTATTCTGGGCCTCTCCTGATATCTGGGTTTGTAATACCGGGTTTAATGCTACTTGTTTAGCGCATACCAATCCCACTGGCAGCAATCCCAATACGATACGGATAAATGTAAATAACAGGGGCGGGTTGGCTTCCGACGGAACTGAAAGGCTCCTGGTTTATTGGGCTAAAGCATCAACGGGGTTGGGCTGGGATAATGTATGGCTGGGTACTGCACCATTGGTTTGTATAACAGAACCTACAGGAGGCTATATCGGGACCATTAATATTCCTGCAGGTATTCTGCCGGGAAGTTCACAAACACTTTCTATCAACTGGACACCACCAGATCCATCCAACTATAATTGTTTTGGTGCTGATAAAACACATTTCTGTTTGTTGGCCCGTATTGAAACATCTACAGTTTCTCCTTTTGGAATGACATTCCCGGAAACAACAGATCTATGGCTTAACGTAAAGAACAATAATAATATAGCCTGGAAGAATGTTTCTATTACAGACCTTAATCCTTTAGGCCCGGGCATACCTCCACCACCTGTTGTTGGTCAGAATAACACCACGGTATTGATAGCAGGCGATAAGTTCTCCGCCAAGAAAGGACGTAATACCCGGCTCGACTTCAGGGTGCCTGAAGAAGAAATAGGTAAGGGCGTTGAAGATTTTGCCAATATACATATTGACCTGGGGCAGTTCTTTGATAACTGGAGAGCCAATGGTATGCGTGGAAAGGGCTTTAAAGTGGAAGTACTTCGGGTACCTGTGTACATCAATGAGAGGGAATATATCTGGGTTGAGAAGACCTTATTAAAATTAACTGCGCCAGATGCATATGTTGAAGGGATAGACCTGGATCCCGAAACCATTGGCCCTATAGGAGTAATGGTAACGCAAACCAGGGACTACCCCAATAAAGATGTACCACTACATCTTGACGTAATTCAAAATGAAGGCGAGTCAAACAATATAGTTGGCGGAGAAAATTATGAATTCAGGTTGATGCCAAAATTAGACGAAAAGGCGAAACCAAATATATCAGAAGCTATAGCAAATCCTGAAAATAATTTAAAAATGGAAGTTGCTGTGGGTGTCGCAAGCAAAATAATAAGAGCAAAAGAAACTCCTGAAGTAAATGGCAATTATTTTGTTGAGGTATGGGATTATAATGGCAGACAGTTAGTGAATAAAAATATGAGAGGAAATATTGAGATCAATGCGAATAGCTGGGCTAAAGGAATATATGTAATCCGAATTACGAATACCGATACCAGGCAAGTTATGGTAAAAAAAGTGGTGCTTTAAACTACCAGTACAGTTCTATAGTATTGAGCACATATTAATGCTTGAACGAGGTTGCCTTTACAGACAGCCTCGTTTTTATTTTGGTCATAATGCTTTCCTTTACAAAATATCGCGCCATATTCCACCAGTCGTGATACGCATGTATATCGGGATTTTTCCCGTTTTAATGTTTTTTTTATCCCTGTGGGGATAGAAAAGAAGAGACAATTTCATGTTCGTCGTTTTG
>Ga0193752_1000344_pt1:0-42500 | contig 47455 bp, 51 predicted proteins | sample H1c1metaG_FD_144924 | JGI IMG/M metagenome (GOLD analysis project Ga0193752, IMG submission 144924) | Soil microbial communities from a riparian zone of the East river system, Colorado, United States - H1c1 | ecosystem: Environmental > Terrestrial > Soil > Riparian zone | place: USA...
CGCCACAGCGAACTTATCCCAAAATGAAACCTGTCGATATACCAAAACGCGAGATACGGGTGATAAACGCAAAAAACGCAATACGGGCGATAAACGCGAAACGGGCGAAACGGGAGGTAGGAACATTCATTTTACAGCACTCTTCTTTCGTGCGTTTCGTCGATAGTTCTTAATACCTCTATCCACGAATCACACGAAATAAATCAAAAAAAAAAGAAACAAAAAAAGAGGCCGCCTTTCAGCAAAGATCGGCTAAAGCCCCGGCGCTCGAACAAAAAACCCCCAGCTAAAGCTGGAGGCAATTTAAAGACTCGCAGGCACGGATGCCTGCGGTCCAGTCACTTATTTCAAACGGCTAAAGCCGCCACTCTTACAGCGATTCGGTGATCGCTTCTTCGAAGATCTGCAGTGCGACATCGACGTGTTCTTTGGTCAGGATGAGCGGTGGTGACCAGCGGATGGAGTTGCCGCCGCAGCCGAGGATGATGAGGCCTTTTTGGTAGCAGGCCATTTCTATGCGGTCGCGGAGTTCGGGATCTGGCTGGAGCGGGGACACTCCTGTCCCCACGGACGACGCTTCGGAATCCGACACATCTCTCGCCGGAGGAACCGGCGATGGGGACAAGAGTGTCCCCGCTCCGCCTTTAACGAATTCGACGCCGAGCATCATGCCGAGGCCGCGGACGTCGCCGATGACGTCGTATTTATCTTTTAGCTTGTTGAGGCCGGCTTCGAGATAGGCGCCGACGGTTTTGGAATTTTCAACCAAGCCGCCTTCAAGCAGTTCGATGGTTTTTAGTGCGGCGGTGAGAGCGACGGGGTTGCCGCCGAATGTCGAGGCGTGGGCGCCTTTGTGCCAGTCCATGATGTCGGCACGGGCGGTGCAGACGCCGATGGGCATGCCTGAGCCGAGGCCTTTTGCCAGGCAGATGATGTCGGCCTTGACGCCTTCGTGATGGTCGAGCGCGAACATTTTGCCGGTGCGGCCCATGCCGGATTGCACCTCGTCAACGATGAGCATGATGCCGTATTGATCGCAGATGCGGCGGAGTTCTTTGACGAACGCGGTCGGCGCTGGAATGTAGCCGCCCTCGCCCTGGACGACCTCAAGAACGATGCCCGCGACCTCTTCCGGCGGCGTCGTAGTCTGGAAAACGCGGTCTTCGAGCCAGTGGATCACGTCGCGTGTGATAGTGGCTTCGTCAGTGGGCATATCGGTCGCGAAGTGGCGGAACTTGTTCGGGTATGGAATGTGAACTACATCCAGAGCCTGACGCATAAAGCCGAGGCGCTGTGCTCGTTTCGAACTCGTAAGGCTCAATGCTCCGAGCGTGCGGCCGTGGAACGAGCCGTAGAACGAAACGAATTTCTGACGACGCGTGTGATACATCGCGAGTTTCAAAGCAGTCTCGATCGCTTCGGCGCCGGAGTTAGCGAAGTGTGTTTTGGTCGGGCCGTCGATGGGGACGATCTCGTTCAGCTTTTTGCCAAGCTCTGGCATATGCCGATAGTAAAAATCGGTGCCGCAGAGATGGATCAACTCGCTAACCTGTTTTTGCAAGGCGGCGACGATCTCAGGGTGGCAATGGCCGGTCGAGCAGACGGCGACGCCGGCGTTGCAATCGAGAAATACGTTGCCGTCCGGGTCGGTGATCCAGACGCCCGAGGCGTGGTCGGCGACGAGTTTGAAATCGGGCCGCGGATAGCTCGGCGTGACGTATTCGGCGTCGGCGTTGATAATTTCGAGGGACTTCGGTCCCGGCAGTGCGGTCTTGATCGATGGACGCTGCAATTCTTGTGTCGGTGTCATGGTTTTCTCCTGTTTTGGTTATCGCCGTGGCAGATCGCCTGGCGGTTACGTTGAGCGTTACGCCCTTGCTCACGCGCGGGCTTCTGCATTTCGTTTGGAGAAAATGAGTTAGTCGCCGCCGAAAAGTTCGGCGCGTTGGCGGGCGGGTCTTAGTTTTGCGATCGAACGCGAGGTCATAAGAAGTGCCGTTAATATATCAGATTGTCTGGATGGATTCAAAAAATGGCTTCGGATAGTTAAGAAAGATTTCCCGCAAAGCCGCAAAGACGCAAAGCGGAGTGAGGCCTGATAGCGCTATCATTAAGGGGAAATATGCGTAAGAACAAATTAGTACCAATCCATCCGGGCGAGATATTACTGGAAGAATTTCTTAAGCCGTTGGGTAATTCCCAATACAGGCTGGCACACGAGATCAGTGTCCCGCCGCGGAGAATAAACGAGATCGTGCATGGCAAGCGGGCGGTCAGCCCCGATACTGCATTGCGGCTGTCAAGATATTTTGGGTTGTCCGAACAGTTTTGGATCAATCTGCAAAGCCGTTTCGATCTGGAAAGCGAAAAAGACAAACTTGCCGGACGTTTGGAAAGCGAGGTGCGGATTCTACAAGCCGCGTAGGTTAAACTCCTAATCGTTTAAGCAGGGCGGTGAATCGGGGGTCGTCGCGGACGAAGTCGTATTCGTGATCGTATTTTATCTGCAGCAGCCACGGGTCGCGGATCTTTTCGGACTCTTCCAACCAGTGCAGGGTTTTCTGTTTATCGCCTGAGATCGCGGCGATCAACGCGATGTTTGACGGCGGAAAGTAATCCGTTTTATAGGCGTCTTCGAGGCCGTTCAGCCAGGTCGTCAGAGCCGCCTTTTCTCCTTTTGACTGCCAGGCATCAAGCACTTTGGCAGACGCGGCACTGCTGTCGTCGATCTCGAAAGCCCGCAAGTAGTGCTTGAACATCACGTCGCGATCGCCTCTCTGAAAATTGATGCCGCCGAGATACCAGTGCGGCAGGCTAAAGGTCGGATTAGATTCGATGACCTTGTTGAATATTGCCTCGGCTTCATCGACGCGGCCGGATACCATCGCGAGATAACCGGTATTTGCCTGAACGATGGCGGCGGTCGGATCTAATGAGCGGGCGATATCGAGCTGTTCTTTTGCCTCATCAAAACGATCGGAAGACGTGAGATACCAGCCGTAACGAAGCCGGGCGGTGGCGTAATTCGGCTTTAGATCGATAGACCTTTTGATCGATCGTTCGGCGGCGGGAAAGTCACGGTCGTATAGGAATTGAATGGCGCTCAAGGTCGAGTATGCCTCGGCCGATTCCGGCCTTATTAGAATCGAGCGATTCAATGCGGCCCGGGCCTTTGGGATGCATTCGTCGGCGGGGCGGATGCCGTAATCGTAAAGGCCGATGTACGCATCGCCCAAGCCGGCAAAGGCCTCGGAGAATTGCGGGTCGAGCGTAACCGCCTGCTCGAAAAAGGAGATCGCTTTTGTAAAACCTTCCTCGGTACGTGTGTTCCAGTGATAGCGGCCGAGCAGATATTTGTCGTACGCATCGGCGTTCTCGGTCGGCTTTGCCGTTTCTTCATTACGAGAACTCGCAATATCAACACCATTTACCAGCGAACGGCCGACCACATCCTGCAGGCCAAGAAGCGAATTCGCATTTCCGTCGAACTGGCCGGACCATATCTGTTCGCCGGTCGCGACAGAGATCATCTGAAGGTTTAGCCGAAGGTCATCGCCCTGGCGGTGAATGCGTCCTTCGATAACTGCATCGACCTCCAAGGAGCGACCGACACCTACCGGATCGACATCTTCGCCGGTGAATTTGATGATCGAACTTGTCGGGCGGACCGAGATCTGTTTTAGCGAACCTAAACGCGTTATCAACGAATCGGCTATTCGCAGGCCCAGGCTCGAATCACTCTCGCCGCCTTCGAATTGTTTCAATGGCAGAACGGCGATCGAACGAACCTCGGCGAGCGAGATCTTGCCGGTCGAGCGTCCCCATTTCCAGATCGCGAAGCCGCCCGCTAACAATATCATCCCGAAGAGAAGTGCCGTTACGAAACGCGACCACGAGCGTGGAGCCGGCGGCAGATGCATCGGCAAAGGGGCGACGTTGATCGGCGGACGCGGAACGATCTCGTCGGGTTCCTTGTCGATCAATTCGGCGATGAGAGTGCGCGAGATGCTGCGGCGTTCGACGACGACCTCTTCGCCGCCATCGAAACTTTCCTTTATCTCAGCGACAAATCTATAACCGCGGCGCGGAACGGTCTGGATCAGATCGGTTTCACAGCCGTGTTCCTTAAACGCCTTGCGCAGCTCATAGATCTGGTGCGTGAGATTGCTTTCCTCGACAAACGATTCCGCCCAGACGAGATCGATCAACTCGCCCTTCGCAACGACCTCGCCATTACGCTCGACAAGAGCGCAAAGAACGTCAATAGCCTTGGGAGGCAGATCGACGATGTCGTTTCCGCTCCAGAGTACGCGCGAGGATGTGTCCAGCCGAAAGCGGTCGAACTCGTGTAAACCATTGTTATTACTGCCGCTTAGCCCCATCGAGAAAAAATAGAGAAAAAGTAGATGAACAGTTCAAGACTTAAGTTCACCACTTGCAGTAAAACATTGGCAGAAGGCGAACTTCGGAATCGATTCAGTCGAAAGTTTAGATTCAATGCACACAAATAGCAAGAAATACCTGGTTATCAGCGAGTCGCGAGAGACGACCATCGTCACGCGAGCGAAGCAGATATTTCGAAAAGCATATTGCCCGCAGTGCGGCGGCGAGACCGGCCTGTTTTGGCGGGACGGCGATGAACACGAGCCGCACGTTTTTATTTGCAGCAAACATACCGAAGAGATCCGGAATGAAACGAAATTTTTGGGCGAGTAGAAATCAGAGTAACCGTAATAACACAAAAATAAGGAGATCTAACATGGCGTCGATTGGAACCCCGTTATCATTATATTCCGCTTACCGCAGTATAAATGTCCCGCTATTTGGCAGTCATATGCTGCTTGGTTTGGACGTACACGAATACCGAAACAACGAACTCGGCGCAGGTTATTCCACTGCCGCAGGCCTTGTAGCGTATGAAAAATTAAAAGGAAAGATCAAGTCATATGGGGACAAGATCGGCCTGGACAAATACTGGGTTTACTATCCGCTTCACACAGCGGGCGAGCGAAAGAAAGATCCCGGGCAAGCGATCACTGACTATCTGGAGATCAATATCGGGTTTCCCTTGTACAACGTGTTTGTGGGCAAAGGCAGCCCGGACAATATCGCTAAGGCCGTCCAGCTTGCGGTCGCGTTCGGGCTTATCGAAGGAACGCTGTCCGCAATGCAAAAATACTGCGACGCGAACATCGGAATAGACTGCTCGGGTTTTGCCTCTAACTATTTTGGGCTTGATTCAAAGGCGATCTGCAATCTGGGCGCGAGCAAAATGGCCCCGCCGGATAAACGAGTATCGAAACTCGAGGACGTCAGGGCCGGCACTGCGATCGTTTTTAAAAGCGGCAAGCACGTCGCTTTGGTCGATGAGATCAGGCAGATCGACCGTACCGACAATGGCATCTTCTACGCGATGAACTGCATGGTGGCGGAATCCACGGCCGACAAGATGGTCGAAGGCGGGCCGGATGACGGACTGAACTATACGGAATACGTTCTGCTTGTTACGAACAACAAAGCAGATCCGAGCCTCTTCAAGATCCTGCGTCCGCTGCATAAAGCCTCCACCGGTATATATGGCGTGGACGTTCACCTTGCTAACTGGCCCGTTTATGATCTTTGGGACTGATCTATCGGTTGATCATCTTATTCTTTCTTGTTCTTCTTGGTTTGTTGTCAGTCTTTTTTTACCACTGAACAAAATGAACAGGAATGAACAAATCTGATTTTCCCCGTGCATTTCTGTGACTTCCGTGGTTATGTCTTAAAAAGCCAAACCACAGAATGCACAGAAAACACAGAACAAAAACCGTTTAATTGATTGATTTATGGGTATGAAATTGAACTTAATTCTTTTCGCTTTGATCGTAGCGGTCGTGCCAAATGCGTTTGCGCAAATCGCGGAGAGGCGGTTGTCGAGTGCGGCGGACGGTTATAGTTTTGCGGCGCCGAAGGGTTGGCAAAGCGAATCGGGAGCGGAAGGATTTGTTTTAGCTAATGCGGCGAAGACGGTCGTGGTGGCGGTGAAGGCGCATAGCTATGCGAACTTTCAGGCGTTTATGGCGGATGCCAATCTTGAGCGCGACGGGCTGACATTGGCGGCGGAGCCGAGCGAAATAACGGGCGGCCATATCTTTCGCGCAGTTAAGCGAACACCGCAGGGAACGGCTGTGATCGATACGGGCGTGCTGATATCACCGCACGGCGGCGGCATTGCGATCGTCGCTATAACGGACGATAGGAACGCTGCCGTAAGCTGGCAGACTGCGTTGGACATTGCGGCAAGCGTTCGCTTTGTGAAGCCCGAAGCGGGAGCCGCGGCGACGCAGACGCGTTCGATATTGAGCGGAAAGAAACTGACCTATCTGTACACGGCAAGCGGATATTCCGAACGGAAGGACATCGTGCTGTGCGCGTCCGGCACGTTTTATCAGACGACAGATATGGGCGGATTTACGACGACAGACGTTGACGGCCCGAGCTTTAGCGCGAGAGGCGGAAAGAGCGGCGCGTGGTCGATAAGCCCGAATGCGGCAAAGCTAATTCTACGTTTTCAGAATGGCGGAACAGCCGAATATCAACTGTCACGCAGACAAGCGTCGAACGAGATCGGGCTGAGCGGGAATCGTTATTTTGTTCAAAACCAAAAAATCTGCCCTTGATCTGATAAATTGCCACTAGCTTTTGCTAGTGGTTGGCTAAAACTGTAATGATGATTGATTCTTTCACTATTTTGGCTAAAGCCGCTTGTTTTTAAGGTCACTAACCTCCAGCTAAAGCTGGAGGCAATTTTAAAAATCGATCATCAGAATGCCTGGCCATGTATTCAAAATATGCTTTATTTTTTGCGCTGTAAATCACCGCGTGAAACAATCACATAATGCAATCTCCGAAAAAGTACACGAACAAGCTGATCGGCGAGACCTCGCCTTATCTTTTGCAGCATGCGCATAACCCTGTGGATTGGTATCCGTGGGGCGAAGAGGCGTTTGCGAAGGCGAGGGCCGAGGACAAGCCGCTGCTGGTGAGCATCGGGTATTCGGCGTGTCACTGGTGTCATGTGATGGAGCACGAATCGTTTGAGGATGAGAAGGTTGCGGCGATACAGAACGCTTCATTCGTGAACATCAAGGTCGATATGGAAGAGCGGCCTGACGTCGATCAGATCTATATGAACTTCGTCCAACTGACGACCGGACGCGGCGGATGGCCGATGAATGTCTTTATCACACCGGACAAGCTGCCGTTTTTTGGCGGCACGTATTTTCCGCCGACACAGCGTTACAACATGCCGTCGTGGCCGCAGATCCTGCAAAGCATCGCCGAGGCGTGGACGGACAAACGCGACGAACTATTGCACTCGGCAAACGATATTTTGGGTGAACTGAGGCGGATGTCGATAACAGAGCTAGCGTCGGGCGGTGTTGATGAAACGCTACTCGAACACGCATATCAGAGTTTTGTAAAGGCGTTCGATGCGAAGAACGGCGGGTTTGGCGGTGCGCCGAAATTCCCGTCAGCGATGGCGATGGAATTTCTGCTTCGCTATTGGAAACGCACCGGCGACAGCGGAGCGCTTGAGATGGTGAAAAAGACCGCCGAAACGATGGCGAAGGGCGGCATATACGATCAACTCGGCGGCGGCTTTCACCGCTATACCGTCGATGCGATATGGCTGGTGCCGCATTTCGAAAAGATGCTATACGACAATGCGCAATTGATAAGGGTGTATTTGCATTTGTATCAAGTTATGAAGTCGGGCGGAAACGCGAGTATGAACGAGCGTGGCGATCGGGAGCTCGGAGCCACGCTTCCTAACGGTCGCGTTTCTGCCTGGGAAGCGGAGTTCTTTAAGCGGATTGCGGTTGAGACGCTGGAATATGTAAAACGCGAGATGCTGGATGCGACGGGAGCGTTTTATTCCACGCAGGATGCGGACAGCGAGGGCGAAGAGGGGAAGTTTTTTGTCTGGACGCCGGAGGAGATTGAAGCGGTTTTAGGATTGGAGGACGCGGCTGCGTTTTGTGCGCTTTATGACGTGACGGCGAGCGGGAATTTTGAGGGACATAATATTCCGAATATTCGCGGCGGGATCACTGGGGATCTCGGTTACAAAACCTCGGACGCGGGGCGTCCGTTGACCACCCCGTCAGCCGAGGCGGCTGCCACCCCTCCTTTAGAAGGAGGGGAACTGGTTGCCTGGAAAGCGAAGTTGTTCGAACATCGCGAGAAGCGTATAAAGCCGTTTCGGGATGAGAAGGTTTTGACGGCCTGGAATGGGCTGATGCTGGCGGCGTTTGCCGAGGCGGCTGCGGTGCTTGGGGATAAGAGTTATTTGGAAGTGGCGAAGAGGAACGCGGATTTTTTGTTGGGGAACTTGATGAGCAAGCCCGACGGTGAGGAAGGGCTCAATGATCACGGTGATAGTATCGCCCTTGCTGACGAGCGGGCTTCTGCACCGGAGACGCAGGCAGGGATGCCTGCGGTCCAGTCCAACACTTCGGCCCAGTCTAGCCGCCTTTTGCGGACGTGGAAGGATGGGCGGGCGAAGTTGAATGGGTATATCGAGGACTATGCGAATCTGGCGGACGGATTGATCGAGCTTTATCAGGTTTCGGGCGAGGCGAAATATTTGACCGAGGCGAAGCGTTTGGCCGATGCGATGATCACCGAGTTTTGGGATGAGGAGAACGGCGGCTTCTTTTTTACGTCGAACGATCATGAGGAGCTTATTGTCCGCAACAAGGATTTTTTCGACAACGCGACGCCATCGGGAAATTCGGTCGCGGCAGATGTTTTACTGAAGCTGGCGAAATTCTATGGTGAAGGCTCTGAGTCTGAGGCGCCCGAAGGCACGCTCGTTCACACTCGCGTTTCTGCCCGGGGTGAAATGTATGAGCGTTTTGCCGTGACGGTTTTACGGCTTTCGGCGGCGCAGATCAAGAGGTTTCCGAACGGGTTTGGTCGTGCGTTGTCGGCGATAGAATTTTATTTGGGTGAAACGAAGGAGATCGCGATAATTGGGGAACGCGGCAATGAACTGGAAAGAGAAGTTTGGGCTGAGTATAGGCCATTCAAGGTCGTCGCGAGCGGTGATGGCGACGTGCCGCTGTTGAAGGATAGGACAGCCGTGGATGGAAAGGCGACCGTTTATGTTTGCGAGGATTTTGTTTGCCAGCGGCCGGTGACCACGGTTGCTGAGTTGAAGGAACTGCTTTAGTTCGTCGGGCAGAAACGCGACCGTTAGGAAGCGTGCGGGTAAACAACGTCATCATCCACGCTCGTTCACACTCGCGTTTCCGCCCGCGGAGGCCAGCTAAAGCTGGAACTCCAAACTTAAAAAAGCACCTGCCGTTACGACAGGTGCTTTTTTTGTTTGAAGCGTAAAACGCTAAAAACTATTTGTTGGTGTTGCTGTGGTTTGCGTTGGTTGCATTTGCAGCCGGCTTAACAGCGTTCGAAGCAGCGTTAACTGCATTACCGGCAGCGTTAACTGCGTTGCTAGCAGCATTAACTGCGTTACTGATCTGGTTAGCAGCATTTGCCAAAGCCGAGTTAGCAGTATTCATTGCGTTAGCAATAGCTTTATTAGCATTTGCAGCCGAATTATTAGCTGTGCCGGCATCGCCGCAAGCCATTCCCAAAGCACCCAGGGCCAAAAGGGTCGAAAGTGCAATAAGTTTCTTCATTTAAATTTTTCTCCTGTCTCTCTCAAAGATTAAGCTTAACTTTATTTTACCGGGGAATCACCGTGACGGTGTTCCCGTCCCTAAAACTATCTGTTTATTGGAACATTGGAAACTATAATGAGGATTCAGGCCTTAGTCAACCCCCAAAATAGCGAAAATCACCTTTTTCAGAAAAAATCTTTTGCGGTATTTAATGCCATTTTCGGCAAAATCAGTATGATTTGAACCAGCTTATGTCGATGAATTTTGCTTCTAAGAAATCGAACGTAAAAGAGGCGTCTGAAAAAGTAGTTTGTTCTGTGCCTTTCCAGTGCAGTCTGAGACCTCTGTGTCAATGTCTATGCGGAAACCACAGAATACACGGAAACACACAGAAAAACACGGAACAAAGAAAGCGGTCGAATGGGTTCATACAATTTTTCATCTACAAAGAAAAAAGGCTGCCTTTTCAGACAGCCTTTCGAGTGTTCATTAAAGAACTAATTATTTGTTAGCATTCACCGGCTTGTTCGCTGTTGCGTTTGCTGCCGTTACATTTGCAGGCTTTGCATTTGCAGCTGCGTTTGTTGTGGTCGAATTCGTTACCGTCGTCGAGTTACCGTTAGCAGCAGTGTTTGTGGTGCTGGTGCTGTTGGTCGTCGAGGTCGTGTTCGCCGCATTCGTTGTGTTTGCTGCGTTGGTGGTGTTCGTGGTGTTTGTCTTGTTGGCAGCGTTGTTAGCCGGAGCTGCGTCGCCGCAAGCCATTCCAAGAGCACCCAATGCCAAAACTGTCGAAAGTACAATTACTTTATTCATTTCTAAAACTATCTCCTGTCTTCTTCAAAGTAGCTTGATCCTTGCTGAAGCCGTCTTTCTCAGCTTCTTGTCCTAAATCCAAGCCTGATTCAGAACAAACGATAATACTAGAGAGCAGGACGCATTAAGTCAACCTAAAAATCACTACAAATCGACTTTTTTTGAAAGTATTTTTTGGGCAATTTTAGGGCGATTTACGCCGAAGGCCAATGATATGAAATTTGGCGAGCGGAATTGGGTATTGACTTAGATATTTACGAGGGTTATCTTCAAAAAGCGGACAATTTTGTTCGATCTTGTCTTGTTAGCTTTTCCAGCAATTTTTCCACCTCTCTATTCCTTATGCCTAATCTCGAAAAGCGGCCTCCCGTACCGGCACCGGCCGAGATGGGGCCAGGCGCACAGGCCACACTAATCTTTTTCGGGCTTGCCGCTCCGGTCGCCACTTATATCATCGCGATCTCGTCTTTGTCTCAGGATACAAAAGTTCTGCTGCTCGTCGGCCTGTCACTTGTTTACCTGACCATTTGTATCTGGACGATCGTGCAGCTTAGGCGAATAAAACGGAGCGAAGGCGTGTTCGCATTTCAAGCTCCGGCTGAGGAGCCTGAGGACGATATTGATAACCGTCTTGCCGCGTTGGAAGATGCGCGAGAATTTTTCGGGTCGTCGTTAAAGCCGGCCGATATGTTTCGGCTGGTCTCGAACCGAGTCGGAGAGATCGTTCCTCTATCGGCCTGCGTTCTTTTTGTAAAGAACAGCGAAACCGGAATGCTGCGTGCGGCGAATTGCTTCGGGGCGAATTCCGCGGAGTTTGAGAATGTTGAGATCTCCGCCGATTCGGGCCTTGCAGGGCTGTCGTTGTTGAATTGCGAGATCGAAACGGCCGACGATCTTAAAACCGAGGCTGCGATATTTCCTGCCGCCGCCGTAAAAGGTTTTGGTTCGTCGGCGGCGATCCCGCTCGGGCATCAGGGAGAGGTCTTTGCGGTATTCCAGATGTTCTTTGCTGACGCGGGGACATTTGATGATGAGGCGTTGGAAAGATTTGAGGAGATCGGCGAACGCATAGCGCCGCTTTTCCTCGGTACACTGGCTCTTGAGAAATCTCTTTCAAATGCGTTGACCGATCCGCTGACGCGGCTGCCGAACGAGCGGGCGTTTCATATGGTGCTCGAAAATCAGCTTGCAGAATCTCATCGATATCGCGACGAGCGTCCACTGACCGTATTGGCGATCGACATTAAGAACTTCGAGGAGTTGAATCGCGACCACGGCCACGCATTCGGTGACCGGGCTCTTTCGTTTGCAGCCGAGAAAATATCAACGCAATTGCGCAAGATGGATTTTCTGGCGCGTTCGATGAACGATGAATTTATGGTCGTGCTGCCGAAAGCCTCCGAGCGAACGGCGAACGAGATCGTAAACCGCATACGCAAAAGCCTCGCCGATTCCGCGTTATTTATTTCCGAGGAAGAGTCGATAAAGGTGTGGCTCAATTTTGGCTCCGCGACATTCTGGGCCGACGGCGAAACTTCTCAGCAACTGATCCAAAACGCAAACGTCCGCAAACAGCAATCAAAGCTGGAAGATCCGGGAAACCTGATCTGGTTTCCAAAGGAATACGTTAATTAGGCAATTGTGAATTGTGAATTGTGAATAGCGGAGGAAATGTTTCAAAGGATAGAATCGCTAGTGATTTATATTTCTTGATCATTTTGATTTGTTTCGTGTGATTCGTGGACAAAATTCTTTTCTCCACGAAACACACGAAATAAGAAATAAAGAAAGAAAAGGCTGCTGTGCAGGCAGATTCTTGACCTTGGAATCGTAATAGTGTTTTAGTGAAGTCTAATGCTTACCACAGATCTTGAAAATCCAGCGTCCGTGCCATATTTTCTATGGGACGAACCGATGACGGTAGCAGAACTAAAGCTTAAGCTGACTTCGGCTTCTGAGCCGGAACGCATCCGCCTGCTCGGTAAGATCCTAAGAGAAGCTAGAGACAGCGATGTGTGGAAGTTCACGACACCAAAGGAAGTTCGACAAAATTGGTTGAAATTGTCGAGGCATTTAGGCAGGCGGCGGGCATTTTGGGAATTTTTGTTCGGGGCATGGGAAAAGGAAGGTTTGCTTGCCTAAAACGGAGCTCAACAAGTTACAGAAAGATTTTTTGCGTGAGTTTTTCAGCCGCGAGAGCCGTTTTTTTCTAAGTGGCGGAGGGGCTTTGGTCGGATTTTATTTAGGCCACCGGGAAACGCACGATCTGGATCTGTTTACTTTAGAAGACGAGATCGAAAGTGGATTTGCTCTTACAACCGATTCGGCGCGATCCCTTGGAGCAAGTGTCGAACCGATCCAGACCTCTCCGGAATTTCGCCGCTTGCTCGTCACCCTCGGCGATGAATCGATCGTGGTCGATTTGGTTCGGGAATACGTCTTTCAGATCGACCGCGAGAAAAAAGAAATAAACGGCATCCGTATCGATTCGCCGGAAGAGATCTTCGCAAACAAACTTTGTGCTCTGCTTTCCCGCAGCGAGATTCGCGACCTTGTCGATGTATATGAACTCGAAAAAGCCGGGTTGAGCCTGGAGTCTGCATTGTCTGCGGCCCAAAAAAAAGATACTGGTTTAACTCCTGCACAACTCGCATGGGTTTTGAATCAGATCGAGTTTGGTGATTCTTTTGAACTGCCCGGCGATGTTTCTTCCGCCAATCTAACGGAATATATGGCCGAGTTGATTTTAAGACTGCAAAAATTGGCATTGCCTTAGCTTTATTCAAAAGTAAGACGCTATGTGATAAAGTAAGGAATCGGAAGTGCTTTATGCAGACAAAAGCGAAAATAACCAGTAAAGGCCAGATCACGATACCCAGAAGCGTCCGTCGCGCATTGGGCGTACAGGAAGGTGACAATCTCGTATTTGAGCAGACTGAAAAAGGTTTTAATGTCACTCCTGCAAGAGAAAAAAGCTTATTCGCAAAATATCGGGGGATCGGGAATCCCGGCTTGGCTTCAGGGCGTGAGTCTGTTCTGAACGCCATTCGCGAGATCCGAGGCCACGAAGAGAGCGAATGATAACGGCACTCGATACCAATGTGTTGGTCGCTTTGTGGGACGATGACGAAATACTTAATTCGGCTGCGCTTGGGGCTCTTGACGGCGCCTATGAGCGTGGCAGCATTGTCGTATGCGGTGCGGTGTTTGCGGAATTGATGGCATTCCCGAAACGTACCGAAGCATTTCTGAATGGCTTTTTGAGCGATACGAATATAGGCGTCGATTGGAAAATAAGTGAAACGGTTTGGAAAACAGCCGGACGAGCGTTTCGTTCGTATGCCGACCGTCGCATGAAACATAAGCTGGAAGGCCCACGGCGAATCCTGGCTGATTTTCTTATCGGGGCTCACGCTTACGAAAACGGCTACAGCCTATTGACCCTCGACGAAGGGATTTACAAGGCCGCATTTCCAAAGTTGCGCATTTTCCGCTTTTAAGAAGCGAAAATATGACTTGGCCGGCTGGATAATAAAGTATGGCAAAGATCACCTTTTATGGCGGCGTCGGAACTGTAACGGGCTCGAAGTATTTGCTGGAGCACAACGGGAAACGCATTCTGGTTGACTGCGGGCTTTTTCAGGGTTTGCGGGAATTGCGGGAGCGAAATTGGCACGACCCGCCATTTCAACCGCACGAGATCGACGCGGTGATAATCACGCATGCACATATCGACCATACGGGTTATTTGCCGAGGCTTGTGAAACTTGGGTTTAACGGGCCGGTATTTACGTCGAAAGCGACGGGCGACCTGCTGAAGATATTGTTGCCTGATTCGGGGCGGCTGCAGGAAGAAGATGCGGATTATCGCAACCGGCATCAGTTGACGCGCCATGCGCCGGCTTTGCCGCTGTACGATGAAAGCGATGCGAAGGCGGCGCTAAAGTTGCTGCGGACCGTCGCGAATGACGGAACGGCTATCGAGGTGACAGATGGCATCAAGGCGAGCTTTTTGGTCGCCGGGCATATTATGGGGGCGAGCTTGGTGCTGGTGGAGATGCTTTCGCCTGCTGAAGCAGGAACTCCAAACATCCGATTTCTTTTTTCGGGAGATCTTGGGCATTACGATCAGCCGATCGTAAAAGACCCGGCAACGCCGCCGGCTTGCGATTATTTGATGTGCGAATCTACGTACGGAAATCGGCTGCATGGCGACGTCGATTCCGAAACGCAGATGGCGCGGATAATAAACGAAGCTGCGGAACGAAAAGGGCCGATCCTCATTCCGGCATTTGCGGTTGGCCGGACGCAGGAAGTTTTATATTTGATCCGCGAACTTGAGGAAGCAAAACGCATTCCGATCCTGCCGGTCGTGGTCGATTCGCCGATGGCGTCACAGGCGACGCAGGTTTATAACCGCTGGAACGAGGAGCACGACGAAGAATACGTTTCCATTTTGAGCAAGAAGCAGCATCCGCTGAGAACGCATTCGATGCAGACCACATCTACGCGCGACGAATCGATCAAAGTCAACGATATGCGCGGCGCTCGGATAATTATTTCGGCTTCGGGAATGATGACCGGCGGACGCGTTTTGCATCACGCGGTGCGCATTTTGCCGGACGAGAACGCGACCGTAATTTTTGTCGGCTATCAGGCGGCGGGAACGACCGGGCGCCGCATCCAGGAAGGCGAGCGGGAAGTGAAGATAATGAAAGGCTGGGTGCCTGTCAGATGCCATGTTGAAAAGGTCGAGGGATTTTCGGCACACGCGGATTGGAAGGCGGTACTGCGTTGGCTCGAAGGCTTGCCGGGCGCTCCGAAAATGCTTTTCACAACCCACGGCGAACCCGACGCCGCCGAAGCAATGGCCGGACACATCCGCGAACGATTTGGCTGGAACGTCGTCGTGCCGGAATATGAGCAGACGATCGAGCTGTAAGATTATGGTATGATTTCCGCATAAATACATATGAATAGCACAACGGAAATTTTGATTTCACAGGCAAAACAACTGACCTTGCCGGAGAAGCGTGAGATGCTGGCCCGGCTTTGGAACGAAGAAGAGCTTGGCGAAACCGGCCGCATTTGGAAGAGTATTCGTTTCGGCGAAAATTTGCGGGTAGTTGCTCATGCGCCCGAGCAAGAACCATATCTTGCCGATCTCCGCGAACTTCTGCAAAAAGGCGCGTTGGAGCGGATCGAAAACGAGGAAGAAGGAACAGCGGAAATTTACGGTGCGGACAGAACTTATTACGTTGCCATTACGCCGGAAAGGGAGTTTGCCGCATTGCTGAGTTCCTGGCCTCCATTTCAGCCGCCGACTGAGATCGACCTTGAGGAAATCGGGTAATGGCCTATTTGCGTCAAGACGAGATTCGCAGACTTCTAAGTTATCTAAAAGAAAAAGTTCAAGATCTGGAAAGTCTTTCTGCTCTATAAGATGAATTAAAAAGTGAATTCGGAGCAGAATTTTTACGTGAATCCGAGATTCTTCGTTATTTTCAAGAGGAAACGATAGAGGTACATTTCGACGGAGCAAGTTGGACTTTACGGATCATTCCCTATTCCAGTCTTCGTTTTATCCAACGTGGGATCAAGGTGGAAATGATCGTAAGTTTATTTCAGCGATTTCTTGAATATTGCAAGATGAATCAAGAAGTAATTATCGTCGGTGCGTATTCTATTTTTGGCCGTCCCATGCCTAACGCTCCGTCGCTGACGCTTCGACTTGATATTGACGAGATCAAGGAAATTTCTGGAAAAGCGCATACTGTGACGGTTTTTGTTGGACGTGGAAATACGGACAATACCCAAGAAGTTGTACTTAATCCCTGAATCTACTTGCCCTTGTGAAGTATCGCGAATCAAAACCATCGCTACCGTTTGCCGGATACATAAAATGTTTCTGGTCGATCGAGCATGAGGCGGTCGGTCAGGCGCCGCCGGAGCCGGTTTTGCCGGATGGCTGTCCGGAGATCGTATTCAATTTAGCGGATAGGTTTGAGCGGCTGCATACGAACGGCGAGGTTGAAACGCAGGCAGCGGCGATCGTTTCGGGGCAGATCAGATCGCGGATATTGATAAGGCCGGCGGGCGCGGTCAATTTGTTCGGTGTTCGTTTTCAGCCAGCCGGAGCATATGCGTTCTTTGGAGTGCCGCTTAATGAGTTGACCGATCGCGTAGACAGCTTATTTGATGTAATTCGGTTGCATACGCTTGATCAGACGATCCGCGACGCAGAGACGTTTGAAGATCGAACCTCTATTTTCGAAGCCGAAATGCTGCGACTGCTTTCTCATAGATCGCTCGCTGACCCGATCGCTATTGCAGCGACGCAGATGATCGCGGCTTCGTCAGGGCAAATATCAGTTACAAGATTGACCGAACATTTTGGCGTAACGGAACGAAAACTCGAACGCCTATTTAACAAGTCGGTTGGAGTTTCGCCAAAACTTTTCTCTCGAATCGTGCGGTTCAGGAATGTCGTAAGGCAGATCGAAGCTGCTGATTCACCTGACCTGCTCGATACTGCCCTTGAATTCGGTTATTACGACCAATCACATATGATCCGCGATTTCAACGAATTCGCCGGAACAAGCCCGCTAAATTATTTCGACGAAACACACCGCATTTCAGAGCTTTTCACCTCATCTGCCTGAGTGTCGGATTCGTACAATACGAATACGCTTTCTTAAGTTAAAATTCTCACAGTTGAAAGAGGCATCTTTTTTTGATTTGTTTCGTGTGATTCGTGGATAAAAATATCTATCCACGAATCACACGAAACAAGAAACGGAGAAACGAAAAAATGGGGAATAACAAGAATAATATTCTGGCTTGCGCCATATTGTTTGTGTTGTGCGGATTGACATACGGCCAGGATGCGAAAGCGAGCGTTGACAGTTTTGGGTGGATGGCGGGTTGCTGGGAATTGAGCGTACCGCAGCGGCAGATGACTATCACGGAACAATGGATGAAACCGGCGGGCGGAACATTGATCGGGATGTCGCGAACAGTACACGGCGGGAAGACAACCGGTTACGAATTTCTTCGGATCGTGACCAGCGAAACAGGTATTGACTACATTGCGAAACCGTCTTCGAGCAAAGACGAGACCGCTTTTAAACTTGTGAAATCATCAGCTAACGAAATCGTATTCGAAAACCTCGCACACGATTTTCCGCAGCGAATTATCTATCGCAATGGCCTGCCCGACAGCCTCAACGCCCGCATCGAAGGCGCTCAGAACGGCAAACTGAACGGAATGGATATTCCGATGAAGCGGGTGAAATGCGAATAAGACGTGGAATCTATTAAGGCTGGATTTTTCTTCTGAACTGGTATAGTTTGAAGAAGAGATGACGGCCCTTCCGAAGAAAACTTATATTTCGCCCGAGCAATATCTTGTAATGGAGCGTGCGGCTGAGGTCAGGCATGAATACTCCAACGGCGAGATATTCGAAATGGCGGGAGCTAGTTTTGAGCACACCATCATTTCGTCGAACATAAACATCACTCTTGGATTACAGCTTAGGGGTAGAGATTGCAGGTCGGTCCAGTCTGATCTGCGTGTTCATATTCCTACGACGGGGCTTTATACATATCCGGATGTGCTTGTCGTTTGCGGGAAGGCCAATTTAGTAGATGACGCTTATCTGGATACACTAACGAATCCCGACCTTATAATCGAGGTGCTTTCGCCTTCAACCGCCGGCCATGATCGAGGCGAAAAGTTCGACCATTATCGCGAGATCGAGTCTCTGAAGGAATACGTCCTTGTCTGGCAGGACAAAAAACGAGCTGCTCGTTATACAAAGCGTTCAGATGGTGATTGGTTATTGACGGATTTTATCGGCGACGACGCGACGATCGAACTCTCTTCGGTTTCCTGCACTTTATCGATGGAAGACATCTACGACAAGGTAGATCTGCCCGTCTGATCTTACTCATATCTCAAACATTCGATCGGGTCGAGTTTAGCTGCCTTGCGGGCGGGCAGGACGCCGAACACGAGGCCGATGCCGACGGAAACGCCGAGTGAAAGAAAGATCATCCATGGCTCGATCTTTGCGGGTATAGACGGGATAAAAAGGATAATAAGGTTGCTGATACCGATCGAGCTCGCCACGCCTATCACTCCGCCGAGTAATGTTAACGCCATTGCCTCTGAAAGGAATTGGAAAACGATAGCTGCCCTGGTCGCGCCGATAGCCTTGCGGATGCCGATCTCTTTTGTGCGTTCCGTGACCGAGACGAGCATGATGTTCATAACGCCTATGCCGCCGACGAGCAGGCCGAGGCACGAGATGGCGATAGCCGCGGCTCCGACACCCGCGATCATACCGTCGAACTGCTTCATAAAATCGTCGGCCGTTTTAACGTCAAAGTTATTAGGCTCCCCCGTCTTCACCTCACGCCGGGCGCGAAGTACGCCCTCGATCTCCTGAACTGCGTCATTCAAGAAGCCCGTTTTTGCCTGGGCGATATGCAGTACGGCATCGCGCGTGGGGGCGACCTTGCGGGCCGTGCGGAATGGCATAAATATCTTACGATCTTCCTCGTTCTCTCCGAAGAAACCGGACTCACGCTTTTCCAGCACGCCGACGATATGCCAGGTGTTTCCGTTCATTCTTATTTCTTTCCCGACGGCTTCCTCGGCATCACCGTTGAACAGAGCCTCGACTGCGTTGACGCCAACTACAAGCACATTGCGGCGTTCATATTCGTCCATTTCGGTGAGCCATCGGCCTTCCTTCATCTTGACATTCGAAATGGTGTCATAGTTCGGCGTTACGCCATCGGTCAGAGCCCAACGATAATTCTTGTCCTTGTAGATCATATTATCGTCGAAACCGGTGCCCCACGATCCGATGTTCACCGCAACGGTAGCGATGTCGCTGACGGCGGTCGATTGGGCGAGAATGGCGCTTGCGTCATCCATCGTGAGAGCTTTGCGGTTGCGCTCATCGCGGTTGCTCGGACCAAAGCCGGTCGATAGATGGAAGAGATAAATGTTGTTGGTGCCGTAGTCCTCAAACATCGCGACGATGCTCTGACGCATTCCGGTAAGTATCGATGCGACCACCACCGCCGTCAATATTCCTACGACAATGCCGAGTATCGTCAGGAACGAGCGGAATTTATGCGACACGACACTGTCGAACGCCATCTTGAGAACTTCGAGCGGTAATGATGTTGAGAAACGCATATTATGTCTTTGCCAGCGCGACGATCGGGTCGAGCCGCGCGGCTTTCCATGCCGGGTAGAGGCCGGCGAGCACGCCGATGACAGTCGAAACTAAGACGGCGATAACCGCGTCACGGATGCGAATAGTCATGGTCATGCTAAGCAAGTAGCCTACTAACTGCGTCGCGCCGAGCGACAAGACCAATCCAATAACACTTCCCACAACGCAGAGAAGGCCGGACTCTATCAGAAACTGGAGCAAAATCTGTTTTCGCGTCGCACCGAGGGCTTTTCTCAATCCGACCTCAAAAGTTCTTTCCGTTACGGACACGAGCATGATATTCATCACGACGATCCCGCCTACAACGAGAATGATCAATGTGACGGGCAACACGACAACGCCGATCATGCCGGTGATGCTATCCATCGTCTTGTTAAACTCATCGACGTTGACGACGGAGAATGTGCTTTCTTCACTGCCGAGCAACTGGCGATAGTTGCGCAGCGCCAATTCCGCCTCATCGATGGCAGGTTTGAAATTTTCTTTTTCGACCGTCTTGCCGTGAACCTGAATCCCGTTGGTACGGTTAAATATTTGGTTGTGCAGCGTGATCGGTATGTAAAGATGCCTGTCCTGAGACTGGCCAAAGAATGAACCTCGTTTTTGCTCGACCCCTATTATCGTCACGGGAACGCCGCGAATTTTGATCGTCTTGCCGACCGGCGATGTAAATTCGAAGAATTTTTCTTTAACGTCGGCTCCGATCACGGTGACCGGAGCAGTTCGTGTGACCTCTTCTTTGGAAAAAAAACGTCCTTCGATCAAGGTCTTGTCCTCGATCTCATACATATTGTCGGTAACGCCCATCATACGGACGGAAGGCATTTCGATAGTTCCTTCCTGCAGATCTGCACCTGCATTCATCTGAGCGCCGAAGTAGGTCGAGAGTCTCAAATTGTCGCGAAGATATTCGTACTCTTCCCAAGTCACGTCCTTGTTGCGGCGGTTTCGGCGCTCGTATTCCTCATCCGACAGGTCTTCCATGCTCGCCATCCGCGTCATCATATAGTGATTCGAGCCAAGGACCTTCGAAACCTGATCTATAACATAAGTCTTCAGCCCTTCAATTGCTGCTCCAACTACTACAAAGGCAGCAACGCCGATGATGATGCCAACGAGAGTCAAAAGGGCGCGCAGCTTGTGTTCGAGGATCGATTTCAGGGCGATCCAAAAGGCGTCGGTGTAGAAAGAGTAAAGCTGTCGCATATTTGGAGTTCCAGCTTTAGCTGGCCCGGTTATCGATCAGATCTGTCGTTGTCACGGAAGCCGCCTAAAGGCGGAACTCCAAACTGAGGCGGCAATCCGAACGAAAGACAGAATTGGTAACGCATCTGCGGGCACAAATGTTCAAAAAAAATTCGGTAGAGTTTGGAGTTCCAGCTTTAGCTGGCCCGGTTTCGGTCAATCTGTCGTTGTAACGGAAGCCGCCTAAAGGCGGAACTCCAAACTGAGGCATCCTGCGTTTCTGCTCGGAATTGCCTCATGTTATACTTTCCAATTATTCCAAACCCTTGAGGAGAAAACCGTTTTGGCAGTTTTAGTAGATAAAAATACACGCCTGATCGTTCAGGGAATTACGGGCAAAGAGGGCACGTTTCACACGCTGCAGATGGTGGAATACGGCACGAATGTGGTCGGCGGCGTAACGCCCGGCAAGGGCGGCACGACGCACGAAGGCATTCCTGTTTTTAACACGGTCGCTGATGCGGTTCGCGAGACGGGCGCAAATGCGTCGGTGATCTATGTGCCGCCGGCATTCGCGGCCGACGCCATTATGGAAGCTACGGACGCAGGAATCCCGGTCGTCGTCTGCATCACCGAGGGAATTCCGGTGGCGGACATGATAAAGGCAAAAGAGTATCTTCGTGATAAGAAAACGGTTCTCATCGGGCCGAACTGCCCCGGCATTATCTCGCCCGGAAAGTGCAAGATCGGCATTATGCCTGGCCATATCCATAAAGAGGGCAGGATCGGAGTTGTCTCGCGTTCGGGAACGCTTACCTACGAGGCTGTCGGGCAATTGACGGCGCTGGGCTTGGGACAATCGACCGCGATCGGCATCGGCGGTGACCCGATCATCGGTACGACGCATACCGATGCTTTGAAGTTATTTCAGGCTGACGACGAAACGGATGCAATTGTGATGATCGGCGAGATCGGCGGAACGGCCGAAGAAGACGCCGCGGAATACGCGAAAGACAACGTGACAAAACCGATAGTTGCATTCATCGCCGGGCAGACCGCACCGCCCGGACGCCGAATGGGCCACGCAGGTGCGATCATCTCCGGCGGCAAGGGAACTGCGGCAGAAAAGATGGCTGCGTTGACGGCGGCAGGCATCCGCGTCGTCGAATCGCCGGCGGACATTGGACAAGCGATCGTGGAAGTTTTGGGTTCGAAGGCCGCAGCGTAATTTGAGGAGCTGGCAGTTATGGCAAAGACAAGATTTCGTTTGAAACCGGTTGAAGAAGCTATGGGTAAAATTGTGGTCGATGTCACCGTCTCAAATCTTTCTGAAAGTCAAAATGTGGTCGCTTTCGATGCGCTCGTCGATACTGGCGCTACTTTTCTTACCTTGCCAAGCGCCTGGAAATCAAAGCTCGGAGAAATCGAAGTGCTGGAATCGGTCGAACTGGAACTGGCATCGGGCGATGTAGTCGAGGGCGAAATATGCGGCCCGGTGAAGATCAAAATCGGAGATTTTCGACAGATTGCAGGAGAGGTGCTTTTTATCGACATGGAATCCGGCAGTGACGGGAAATACGAGCCGTTGATCGGCTATCTGCCTTTGGAAGCCATACCTGTTGGCATCGATATGCTGAACCATTGCCTCTTTAAGGTAAAGGCTATTTTGAAATAATGCTGATCAGATCACTGCAATGAGGTGGATATGGAATACGAAACACTTTTACATAGATGGTTTGAAGAAGTTTGGAATCAGAGAAGAACCGAGACTATTCGGGAACTTCTTACGGAAGACTCCATTCATCATGGCCTTTCCGGGCCTGGCGGCGGTACTGTGTATGGATATGAAGATTTCGAAAAGTTTCATGCGGATTTTCTCGCCGCGTTTCCCGATCTTCGAGTGGAACTGGGTGACGTAATAACCGAGGGCGCCAAACTGGCGGCAAGGTTTACAGTTACCGGAACGCAAACGGGGCCATTTCGCGATCTGCCTGCTACAGGCAAGAAGGTCAGGTTTACCGGTTCGGGCATATGTACGGTCAAGGATGGTAAATGTCACGAGGTGTGGAACGAGGTTGATTTCCTGAAAATGCAGTACGACCTTTCACCCGACACACCGGACGTAGAATGAAGTTTTCACACTCATTTACCGTGGTTGCGGATGAGATAGACGAGCAGGCACACGTAAATAACGTCGCTTATCTTCGTTGGATACAGGACATTGCGGTTGCACATTGGCGGCATGCTGCGACAGACGAAATGCTCGCGAAGTATTCCTGGATAGTCGTCCGGCACGAGATCGATTACAAAAAGCAGGCGTTTGAAAACGAAGAGATCACCGCGACAACATGGGTCGGCGACTGGACGCACGTAACCTGCGAGCGATTTACAGAGATACATCGCGGGGAAGAGTTGCTGGTAAAAAGCCGCACGGTGTGGTGCATGATCGACCGGGAAACGACAAGGCCTACTCGGATAGCGAAGGAATTGGTTGAACGGTTTGCGTGAGGTAAATATGAACGAAAGAATTTCAGTTGATTCCGATGTGCATTTTGGCAAGCCGTGCATATTTAGAACTAGGATAACCGTGCAGGATGTCCTTGAGTTAATAAACGAAGGTCTTTCGTTCGAAGAGATAAAGGCCGATTATTATCCTGATCTTTCTACGGAAGATATTAAGGCTTGCGTCCAGCAATGATAAAATGAAGGAAGCGTATTTGTATGCATAATATTTATAAATTGCCTTTGGTTCTTGATCCGCAGCCGGAAGGCGGGTGGACCATTACTTGTCCGATCTTGCCGGGACTTATAACGGAAGCGGACACCGTGGAAGAGATCTCGATAAATGTTGCTGATGCCCTGGAGGCGATCATTGAAGGATACGATGACTTAAATGAGCCACTCCCAGCGGTTTTGCAACCGGTCGGAAACACAATTCCTTTTCTTACGGACACTCTTATTCACCTCGAGACTGCATGAGGTATCGTGAGATCGAGAAGAAATTAAGGAAGCTTGGATGTGTCGAGGTCAGGCGAAGGGGTGGCGGTTCGCATCGGAAATGGCACAACCCGGCTCAGAGTCCAATTGTAGTGGTAGCCGTGCCGGACTGGGGTTCGAAGGATCTAAAGACAGGCACATTGCGAAGTATCGTTAAGGATCTGGGATTTGAGTGGGATGAGTTTATCTCAGGGTGAGTCACATAACATTCGGTTCATTCAAGTGCTGAAACAATGAAGAATTTTATGAAGTTTCTCGCAGGATTTTTGTTAGTAGTTTTGATAGTCCTCGACGTAGCCGGACAAACCGTAAAGCTTTCAGGGACTGTTTACGACCACAACGGCGCGGTGATTGTTGGAGCGAAAGTTATTGCGACGGATGAGGCAAAAAAAATTAATGAAACGACAACGAATCAGAGTGGGGAGTATGCACTGGAATTAAAGCCAGCGAACTACACTTTGAGGTTTGAAGCGGTGGGCTTCAAGAATATGGTTTGGCAAGACTTCCGCTTGGTTAATTCGACGAAAAAGGCGTTCAATTTCGACATCGTAATGGAGGCAGGCGAACCAAACGACTGAGGCAAAGAAAAAAATAAAGAATAAGAACTAATATAAATGAGCAATTTAACATTTGGAATTATTAAGCCGGACGCGGTGGCGGCCGGGAATTATGGGAAGATCGTAGATCGTATTTTGGCTGCGGGCTTTAAGATTCGCGGGATGAAGTTGATCCATCAATCGAAGAAGCAGGCCGAGGGGTTTTATGCGGTCCATGCGGAGCGGCCGTTTTTTGGCGAGCTGACGGAATTTATTTCGAGCGGGCCTTGCGTGGTGCTGGCATTAGAAAAAGAGAACGCGGTTCCGGCTTGGCGTGAGCTGATGGGCGCGACAAATCCGGCTGAGGCGGCTGATGGAACATTGCGTAAAGATTTTGCCGCGTCGATCGGTGAGAACGCCGTTCACGGGTCTGATTCGGAAGAGAATGCAGCCATTGAGATCGCATATTTCTTTAGCAAACTTGAATTAGTTTAAGGCTAGGGGTATAAAGGACAGAGTTTCGTTCGGAGTTCCAGCTTTAGCTGGCTTAGGTTCCAACGAGACGTCTTCCGACAACCAGGCCAGCTAAAGCTGGAACTCCGAACAAACCTATGAAACGATGCCCGACCTGCGAAAAAACTTTTGACGACAACATGCGGTTTTGCCAATCGGACGGAACGCCGCTTGTCGAAGCAGCCGAACCGATCGATCCGTATAAGACGATGGTTGCGCGGCCCGAAGACATAGCGTCATTTATACCGCCGCTCGCCGAAAACCCGGTGGTTGAACAGCCTCCGGCAAAGGAAGAAGAGGAAGTTCTTCAGATACCGGCCGAAGAGGTCGACCCGAAAAAGACGATGTATGCGTCCGAGGCGGAGATCCGCAGTGCGATGTCGGATATCGATAAACCGGAAGAGCCGGTGATGGACATTCCGCCGTACTCGGAGCCGATGCCGCCGGAACCGCCGATTTTCAAGGAGCCGGATCTGAGTCCGCCGTCGTTCGGCGATGCGGGCGGACCGCCGCCGTCGCCATTTGCCGACGCGGGATCGCCTTTTTCCAAGACCACGCCGCCGATACCGTCGCCGTTCGATCAGCCGAAAGCTGAAAGTAGTTTCGAACCGCCGGCACCGGCCTTTGAAGAACTCAAACCCGAACCACCGATTTTCGCGGAGCCGGCCGCGGCTTCAAACCCATTTAATGACGCTGCACCACAGGCTGCAGCTCCGATAGAAAAATCAGAGCCGACGACGCCAGCCGTACAGGAATCAGACTGGCAAGATCAAAATAATATGCAAAACCCTCAATATCAACCCGGCAGTGCCGTCCAGGGCGGCGGACAGAACCAGACATTGGCGATCGTATCGCTCGTTGTGGGAATACTCAGTCTTTTTTGCTGTGCATGGTTCGTGCCAGGCATCGCCGCCTTAATTATGGGCTTTATTGCGAAGGGCAAGGCGAACAGCGACCCGGCAAACTATGGCGGAGCCGGCCTTGCTCTCGGAGGAATTATTACAGGTGCGATAAGCTTGATCTTAGGTGTAATCGTGCTGATCCTGTACTTCCTTGGCTTTGCTGCTTCGTTGATGCAGCAGGGAATGTAAGAGTGAACCCGTCCGCATTTCGGCGTAACTGGTGTTCCTGATGAACTATCCGGTTCAACCGCAATCTCCTCGACCGCCATCGCCAAACATTGTTTTGGCGGTGGTCTCCATAGGACTTGCGTTGGTCGGGCTGGCATTCATGATACCGACACTGTTTTTCGTGTTGTGCGGTATCGTGCCTATAGCCTGCGGATTGATCGCGATCGTTGTCGGTATTCTGGCAAAGGTCAGGGCGAGCAAGGATCCGCTCAATTGGGGCGGCGGCGGGTTAGCGATAGGCGGAATAATCGTTGGTGTCCTGTGTCTGGTCGCTCCGGTGCTGTATATAATTGTCTATGCAGTTTTTATATATAGCCTTTCAAGATAATTAAACGATGTCATTGATCTCAGATGTAATTCAATCGACGGTTGCTGTCGTGAAGGGTATGAAACGGACCCTTTCCGAGATTCCGCGTGAAAAGTGGACGGTGCAGTATCCGGACGTTCCGATCACGGTGCAGCCGCGTTATCGCGGTCAGCATTTGCTGCATGTGGACGAGGCGGGAAAGGAAAAATGCGTTGCGTGCTATCTGTGCGCGGCGGCGTGTCCGTCGGACTGCATCTACATTGAGGCCGAGACCGATCCGCGTCCGTATGCTGAACGCATTGGCCGCGACGAACGCTACGCAAAGGTTTACAACATAGATTACGGCCGCTGCATTTTCTGCGGATTCTGTGTCGAGGCTTGCCCTAAAGACGCCATCACGCACGGCTATAACTTCGAGATCTCGGTCTATAACCGGGCCGACCTTCTCAAAACCAAAGACGATCTGCTGATAACAAAGCAGGTTCAGTCGAAGAATTATCGCGTCGCGCTTTCGAGTGAAGACGTTGATTCAGAATACAAAGAAGTATAGTCAAAATAGGCGGGGGCAAGCCGCCCTTCCTGACTGCGACTTATTAGATCGACTCGCTTAAAACCGAACGATCCAATAACTGACAGTTAGGAAGGCGGGCTTGCCCCCGCAGTTTTAATCTTTGTAGGATCATGGATACCGATCAACTTCCTCCAACACAAAAAGGCAGACATCAGGAGATACGGGCGACTGCATTGCGCGAGTTTGCGGGGCTGCGGTTTGACGATCAGCGGCTTGATCCGTTTCAACTGGCGCAGTACGCAAATCTGCTTGTCGCAAAGCTTGAGGACATCGAGGAGTTAAGCGAAGAGACCAAAGCCCATTTGCTCGGCGACGGAAAAGAGATGTGGTCGGGCGGAGCGGCCTCGCACAAATTGCCGGACGGGCGGCGTCTAATCATCCTAAACCCGACACACGGAAAGAATCGCCATAATGCTACACTTATGGAGGAGATCTGCCACGTTTTCCTCGGCCATAAGCCAAGCCGTCTGGCCATCAAGAATACGAACAAGCAGGGTGATGCTATCGCTCGCGATTACAACGCCGACATTGAGGAAGAAGCTTACGGCACCGGTGCGGCGGCATTGATCCCATTCACTTCGCTAAAGCGATTCGTCGAGCAAGGAAAAACGTCCGCCGAGATCGCACGGCATTTCAATGTAAGCCGGGCGCTGGTCGAATACCGGATCAAGATCTCAAGGCTGTGGGATCTGTATAAGGAAAGTATTTTTCAGACTCGTTAGGCTTTGAATGGACCGTTGGGAAAAGCGGGGGCAAGCCCGCCTTCCTGACCGTGAATTCTCATCTTGATCATTCCTGTTCATCTTTATCTGTGGTTAGGTCTTCTTTTCACCACAGATAAAGATGAACAGGAATGAAGAGGAACGAGCAAAACAAGGTAACAAGTCTAGTCCGGAAGGCGGGCTTGCCCCCGCACCTTTTGATTAGATGAACGATGCTGCGAACAAACCGTCCAGGCCTGACCGCGAACTTTCGACGGTAGACAAGCTGCGCCTTTTGCTCGATATAACGAACACGATCAGCCGCTCGCTCGATCTGGATGAAGTGCTGAACCTTGTTATGGATACGCTTGGGTCAGTGCTTCCGTATGATGCGGCGGGAATTTACCTGATAGATCCGGGTGCGGACACGAAAGATCCGTATATTTTTAAATCGAAGGTCATTCGCGGATACGAGATCAGTTTTGAACTTATCGAACCGCGTCTGCGAATGGGCGAAGGGTTTCTGGGCAGCGTAGCGCAAAGCGGAAAAGCGCTCATCTCGCCGGATGTAAGCAAGGACGACAGGTATTTCGAGGCCCGAAAGCTGACAAGATCCGAAATGGTTGCGCCGATCATTTCGAATGAACGCGTGATCGGCGTCTTCGATCTGGAAAGCGACCAGTTGAACGAATACGATGAGGACGATCTTTCCGTCCTTGGCCTGCTTGCTTCGCATGTAGCGATCATCATCGAAAAGGTCCGGCTTCACGAGCAGATGGTCGAAAAGAAGCGGATGGAGGCACAGCTTGAGATCGCCCGTCAGGTGCAGCTCGAACTGCTGCCGGATCATGATCCCGAAACCGTCAATTTTGAGATCAGTGCGTATGTTTTCCCGACCGAGGAAGTTTCGGGCGATTATTACGATTGGGTGCGTATCTTTGACGATCAGATAGGCATAGTCGTTGCTGATGCGGTCGGAAAGGGAATTCCGGCGGCCTTGCTGATGGCGTTCCTGCGTGCAAGTCTTCGGGCTGGTATTCAGGTCGGATATGCACCCCACATCGCGATGTCAAAGGTCAGCAATCTGCTGTGGGATTCTGTCGAGGAACATCAATTCATCACCGCTATTTACGGCATTCTGGACGAGACAAACCGTACTTTCGTTTTCTCGAACGCCGGTCATAATCCGCCGCTGCTTATCAAGCCGGACGGCGAATATCGCTATGTCGAATATGGCGACACGCCGCTAGGGATGTTCTATGATGCCCGATATCACCAGCATTTTATCCGGTTCGAAGAAGGCCAGACGATGGTGATCTATACGGATGGCATTACAGAAGCGGCAAATGAGGCCGGAGAAGAGTATGGAACCGAAAGGTTAGCGAAACGCGTTCTCGAAGGACTGCATCTGCCGGCTAAGAAACTGATCGACCACATTCGAAAAGACGTAGCGGATTTCACCGAGCGAAAGTTTCTGGATGACGACGGCACGCTTTTTATTATCAAAGCGCTGTGATTTTTACGGGCAGAAACGCGACCGTTAGGAAGCGTGGCGATAGGGCGGCCAGCTTCTGCGCGTCATAATTTCCATCGCCACGCTCGTTCACACTCGCGTTTCCACCCGTCGAAGAGATCCAGTCGCTCCCGGTTCCGAAAAAAAAGCGGAAAGCCCGATCTGCTCGGCCACCTCCGCGTTACTTCAGTTGATTGAACTTTTTAATGGGCCGTAGCCGAAAGATGGTGAACATCGCCGCCCGGTACGACCGGAGCACGGTAATCGCCATAATTGATCTTTTCATCCCGCGTGGAAAAGGCGTAAATATCAAACCCGAAAGAATCCAAAAAATCCGTTAACTGTTCCGAACGCGGCAGATAAACCGTCGGGCTAAATCCCAACTCTTCTCTGATCTCGAGAAGGCGCTCAATTACCTCTATCGGTGCGAAACATTGGTTGGGGTCTTGAAAGGTTGCCATTTATTAGCGGGAAACGCCATTCATCGGCGCGACATCTATAAGATTACGGAAGAGACAAAAAGGTTGTTCCAATTATTGCTGGAGCCGTCCGGAACATTAACCGGCAACTATGAGATGAAAATAATTGTAGTTTTTGCCAAAAAAATTTAATATTGTGGAAACTCTTCCCAAAGGAGAAATATGAAAAGACGGCTGTTTGGATTTGTCGGTTTGCTTGTTCTGGCGACAATTAACGTCGCCGCTGTATTTGGCCAAAACCAGACTTTGCGGTCTGCGGTCGGCGATAAGTATATTATTTCCGCTAAGGCGGGCGGTGTTAACTACGTCGAAGGAACGGTTGGCGTTGCCAAACTGAGTGGAAAGGGCGGTCTTTTGCTTAAGGGCGATACTCTTGAGGTTGGCGACCGCGTTTCCACTAACAAGGATGGCCGGGCTGAAATATTGCTTAACCCCGGTTCCTATCTTCGCCTCGCCGAAAATTCTACGTTCGAATTTCAAACGACATCGCTTGAAGACTTGCAGCTAAAGCTGGATCGCGGCAGTGCGATCCTGGAAGTATTTGCCGGTGACGATTTCAAGGTTTCGGTAAAGTCTCCGAAAGAAGAATTCAATCTTGTCCAAACAGGCATTTATCGCATTGATGTTTCGGCAGACGGCTCCGGACGTATCGAAGTGTGGAAGGGAAAGGCTGAGGTCGGCGATTCCGTGCTTAAAGGCGGAAAGGCCGGTGTCTCGGCTGACGGACAGGTTGCGGTCGCAAAGTTTGATCGCGATGACCGCGATGTATTCGAAACCTGGAGCAAGGAACGCGGCAAGGAACTTGCGAAGGCAACGAACTCGTTGAAAGACCGCGAGCTTAGAACCTCGCTGATGCGTTCGTTCCTGGGTGGACGTTGGAACATGTACGATTCGTTCGGACTGTGGGTATATAGCTCACAGCTTGGACGCAACTGCTTTCTGCCATTTGGTTACGGTTGGTCGTCGCCATATGGTTATGGGTTTGGAACGGATATTTGGTGGTACCGGCTTCCTTCGGCAGTTTACTATCCGCCGACGAATCGTCCGCCGGTCGGCAATCCTCCCGGAGACCGAAGGCCAAGGCCGCCGGTCGGAAAGCGGGAAACGCCGCCGTCTGTCGCAAAACGCGCAACGCCGCCATTCGCCGCAATTCAGGGCGGATCATCGACCGGCCCGAAATATGGCCGTGGTGTTGAACCTAGCGGAAATGACGGTGGATTCGGAAGGTCACCGGGCTATTCGCCGGGACCTGTTTTCGCTCCGCCTTCATCTAAGTCGGCCTCACCGCCTCCACCATCTGCCCCGGGGCCAGTTCGAGGCATCGGCGGTATGAAAAGGGTAAATTAGAGTAAGATTCGAAGATCCAAAAAAAGAGGCTGTCTGAAAGGGCGGCCTCTTGTTGTTTTGAATTCTTTTTGATTTGTTTTGTGTATTTCGTGGAAAACTCTTAAGATCCACGAAACACACGAAAGAAAGAAAAAAGCAAAGCACAAAAAAAATGTGAAAAGGTCATCGGATCAACTTTTCAGACGTCCTCATTTTTTTCGGCACGAATAAGTTGCTGTAAGGATAGGCCGCTTTAGTTGGCCAAATGTAAGAATGCCGCAATTTGTTCGACTGGTGTTGGGGCCGGTGCGTTTACATACGGTTCGACCAACAGCATAGACGATTGAAAGGCGTTAAAGATGGTATGAAGAATAATACAGGGAAGAAGATTGCCGGTTTTGGCGCGGATCAAGGTAAGTATCAGGCTTAATACGGTCAGCAATATTATGGTCGAATAGCTTGGATAATATTGCGGCACGTGTACTAGGGCGAAAAGAGCAGTTGCGACGACGACAGCCAGCGTCGTCCCTACTGAACGCTGAAACGCCGAATAGACAATGCCGCGATAAACGACTTCTTCGACAACAGGTGCCGTGAACACCGCGAGAAAAGCTACAATATATAATGCCCATTTCGAACTCTTTAAGATGCGAAGCAGATCATTTTCCTGTTCGGGCATTAGATAACCGACGACGATCATCAATCCCACAAACCCAAAAAGAATCGCTACATAATGCCACCAGCGCATTCCGCCGGATTCCCAGCCAAGCGTTTCGCGAAATGAAAATTTGCGGAATTTGGTGACGACCAGCCAGCAAATAAACAGCGTAAGCAAATGCACCGGCAGGATGGCCGCTACCTGAATGAGAACTGCTGTTGGGTCTTTGACCGCAAAGGAGGCCAACTCGGACTGCTGCATTGTGGACGCGCCGTTTGCGAACAGATACGGCAAAAGGAGGATGGTCGGGATAAATACGACCAGAATTACGCTCGCCAACCAAACGAGGATCGCCATGCCGGAATTCCACGGCGGATTGTTGGGGCTTGTCGACAGTTCGATAATAGGTGCGGGTAGGTTTTGGTGGTCTTGCATTGGTGCGATTCTAGCGGAATCGGCGAACAGCGCCAAGTTTCGTTATCGCCTTCTTGATAATTGGCCGAAACAGATATAGTCTAAAAGCCCGTGGAGCATCACGGGAAAAACCCCAGACAATTAGTGTTCGCAATTATCCCGGCGCGGTACTCGTCTGTCCGCCTGCCGGGCAAGCTTTTGCTGCCGATAGCTGGCAAACCGCTGATCCTGCACACGCTGGAACAGGCGAAATTGGCCAAGAATGTGGACGAGGTGATCGTCGCGACGGACGATCAGCGGATATTCGACATTGTTACGCAAAGCGGTAATCGGGCGGTGATGACCTCAACGACGCACCAATCGGGAAGCGACAGGATCGCGGAAGTAGCTCTCGATCTGCCGGAAGGCTCGATAATTGTAAACGTGCAGGGCGATGAGCCGCTTATTTCACCGAATACGATAGATCGGGCGGTGAAGGAAATTGTGGAATGTGGAATGCGGAATGCGGATTCGGCGGACACGCGTTGTCCGGACATTGTTACGACGTTTGAACATATTGAGTCATTAGAAGAGTTGGAGAACCCGAATATCGTCAAGGTCGTGACCAACGAAGCGGGCCGGGCACTTTATTTTTCGCGTTCGCCGATGCCATTTCCCCGTGAGGCCGCCCTAAAACGTAACGGACCGCAGTCGGCCATTGTGAATGAGCCGGAACTGTTAAAGAATTTTAAGAAGCACACCGGGCTGTATGTTTACAGGCGGGAGTATTTACTCGAATTCACGAAAATGCCGCAGACGCATCTCGAAAAGCTGGAAATGCTGGAGCAGCTTCGGGCATTGGAAAACGGAGCGTATATAAAGGTTGTTGAATCGGCGGCGAATTCGATCGGTGTGGATACGGCTGAGGATCTGAAGAAGGTTCGAGCGTTAGTGGAAACAAGTTCGGAGTTCCTGCTTTAGCAGGTAAAGTTAGGTTTAGTGGTACGGAGGCCGCCTAAGGCGGCCTCCAAACAATATGCAGGATTGGATCGGAGTTGCGTTTTTTGTGTTGTTGACCGCGGGTGCGTATTTTGGCCTGCGGGCGTTGGCAAAGCCGCAGACGCGAACGTCCGAGGAATTTGAACGCAACGCGGCTGAGAATACGACAATGATGGGAGCAAGCATGAACGCCTTGCAGGAATTGATGAACCCCGAAGCGGCGAAGGCGAGGATTAAGTGGTAGGGATCGTTCTTTTAGCGATACTTTTATTTCTAGTCGGTATCTTTATTGGGTGGCTTACTTTCAGTGTACTGATCGTTGCACATGTTATTGCTGTATTTATTCTTTCGAAGCTATTTCCGACAGTTGTCGAAAGGATAAAGAGACCTGAGGCGTTAGCGGTTGTTATGTTGATTTTGTCCCTCGTCCTTTTTATGAGCGGACTCATTTTAAGCATGTGGTTTGAAAACAATTTAGTTCTTTATTTATTTTCGTTGTTAGCCGGAGTCGCGGCATTCTGGCCTATCTACTTAACGACCGGATTATTTCAGCTTAGGCAGGATCCACAATTGTACGAGGAGTACATAATGAAGAAGGAAGTGTGGCGTAATAGTAAAGCGTCAGACGAAAAAAAGTCGTGAGTATTTAGCGGCCGGCAAGTCGCTGGCATTTTCAAAATTATGACTAAATATATTTTCGTAACGGGCGGAGTGGTTTCGAGTTTGGGCAAAGGACTGGCGGCGAGTTCGCTTGGGTGTTTGCTTGAGGCTCGCGGGATGACGGTGCAGATGATGAAGCTCGATCCGTATATCAACGTCGATCCGGGCACGATGTCGCCGTTTCAGCACGGCGAGGTTTTCGTGACGGACGACGGAGCGGAAACGGACCTCGATCTCGGCCATTACGAGCGATTCACCCACGCTAAGCTCTCGCAGGCGAATAACTGGACGAGCGGACGCATTTATTTATCCGTGATCGAAAAGGAACGTCGGGGCGATTACCTCGGTAAGACGATCCAGGTCATTCCGCACATTACGGACGAGATAAAAATGGCGGTGCGAAAGGTCGCCGAGATGCACGAGCCGGACATTCTGATCGTCGAGATCGGCGGAACGGTCGGCGATATCGAATCGCTGCCGTTTATGGAAGCGATCCGCCAAATGGGCAACGAAGAGGGCCGGGGCAACGCGATCTTTATTCACGTTACGCTTGTGCCGTACATCGCGGCCGCGGGGGAGCTAAAAACAAAACCGACGCAGCACAGCGTTCGCGAACTTCGTGAGATAGGTATCGCACCGGACATTTTGCTTTGCCGATCCGATAGGCCGATCTCGGTCGATATGCGCCGAAAGATCGCGCTGTTTTGTAACGTGCAGGAAAACGCCGTGATCTCCGCGCTCGATCTGCCGACGATCTATGAAGTTCCGCTGGCGTTTCACGAGCAGGCATTGGACGACCTGATCGTTAAGGATCTCGGCTTGATGGAACGATTTCCGTCGGTCGATCTAAAAAATTGGCGTGAACTGGTTTCGACCATCAAGGACCCGTCGAGTGGTGCAGTTAAGATCGCGATCGTCGGGAAATACGTCGAGCTTGAAGATTCTTACAAGTCGCTGCGGGAAGCCTTGACTCATGCGGGCGTGGCAAACGATCTGCGTGTAAACGTGACGTGGCTGGAGTCCGAGAATTTGATGAAGGACAACTACGAGAACGACCTTCAGGATTACGACGCCATTTTGGTTCCCGGCGGTTTTGGGAAACGCGGAATATCAGGAATGCTGCGTGCGATAAAATACGCGCGAAAATCAGGCACGCCATATTTTGGGATCTGTTTGGGAATGCAGACGGCTTGTATCGAGTTTGCCCGCGATGTATGCGGGCTGCGAGACGCGGACTCGACCGAGTTTAACGAAGAGACGCCGTTTCCGGTCATCTTTAAATTGCGCGATCTGGTTAATGTCGAGGAGCTTGGCGGAACGATGCGTTTGGGAGCGTGGGATTGCGAACTAAAGGAAGGTTCGCTCGCCCGCGAGATATATCATAGCGAGCCGAAGATCGCGGAACGCCACCGACATCGTTACGAATTCAACCCGGAGTTTCGTGCTGTTCTGGAAAAAGAAGGATTGATCGTGAGCGGCGTTTCGCCCGACGGAAAGTTCGTCGAGATGATAGAGCTGCCGCGGGAAACGCATCCATATTTCGTTGCATGCCAATTTCACCCTGAATACAAATCGAAACCGCTGGATGCTCATCCGCTGTTCGTTTCATTTGTAAAAGCGGCGTGGGAAAACCGGTTGAAGAGCGAGAACCTTGAGCACGACGTTACGAGCGAAAAGCAGATCGAAATGCCCGAACGTCAGGAAGTAGAAAGTGACGAGCGTTAATTTTATGGCTTCGGAATAAGTGATAAGTAATAGGTGATAAGTGATAGTTTTGGAACGAAGATTATCACTTATTCGTTAAATCATGAATAGAAACTGCACACTGCTATTTTTTCTTTTGCTGTTTGTTGTCCGCGTTTCGGCGCACGAATATTGGCTGGAACCGGAGAGTTTCTTCCTTAAGCCGAACGAGAAGGCTGCCGTGCGTCTGTTTCTCGGCGAGGGATTAAAGAAGGAAGAAGAGCGGCCGTTTCAGATGTCGAAGACAACGATGTTCAAGCTCTTTTCGGCGGACGGCGATTTTGACCTCATAAGCTCCGGCCGCGATGAAGAGATGCCGTTGTTCACCTTTGCATCGGAGCGATCGGGAAATTATCTGCTCGGGCTGGAGCGAAATTGGTCTTACATAACCCTCGAACCGGAGAAGTTTGACGAATATCTTCGCGAGGATGGTTTGGAATACATTCTTGCGGAACGCGAACGGCTAGGCGAATCGAAGAAGGAAGGCCGCGAACGATATAGCCGTTACATCAAAGGCCTGATGCAGGTCGGGGACAAACGTGACAAGACGTTTGCGAAACGCATCGGCCTGAAACTTGAGATCGTGCCGCTGGAAAATCCTTATTCTAAAAAGGCCGGCGAAGAGTTGTCGTTTCAGGTACTGTTTCAGGGTAAACCTCTAAAAGACAAGACGATCTTCGCCGACAACCGCGATGGCGAGGCTATCTCAAAACAAAAGCTCAAGACCGACGCTCAAGGCAAAACAACCGTAAAATTAGACCGCAAAGGTATCTGGCTTGTCCGGCTAGTCTATATGCAGCGATGCCCGAAAGACTGCGAAGGTGCCGATTGGGAAAGCTTTTGGAGCGCGTTTAGCTTTGGGGTGAAGTAAACAAAGCTTAATCAGCCACAGATAAACACGGATTCACACGGATTTTTGGTTCTAACCATCTGTGTTAATCTGTGGCTAAATCTTATGCAATCTTTTCAGGTTGATGATGTTGTTTTCGGTGCTGGCAATCTTTCGTTCATTCTTGGCCCGTGTGTGGTCGAGTCGATGAAGCATGCAATGTTCATGGCGACGTCGATCAAGGAGATCTGTGATCGGGTTGGCGTAGGATTTGTTTATAAGTCGTCGTTTGATAAAGCCAATCGCAGTTCGATCGAAAGCTTTCGCGGGCAGGGAATGGAGTTTGGGCTTGAGGTGCTTGCGCAGGTAAAGGCAGACGTCGGCGTTCCCGTTATCACCGATATACACGAACCGTGGCAGGTTGAGAAAACGGCAGAGGTGGCGGATATTTTGCAGATCCCGGCGTTTCTTTGCCGGCAGACCGACCTGCTTATCGAGGCGGCGAAATCCGGCCGGGCGGTGAACGTCAAGAAAGGGCAGTTTCTGGCTCCGTGGGATGCGAAGAACATTGTCGATAAGCTGAGCGCGGCGGGCTGCGAAAAGATATTGTTGACGGAACGCGGCGCGAGTTTTGGCTATAACAATCTGGTGGTCGATCTGCGGTCTTTCCCGATAATGCGTTCGTTTGGCGTGCCCGTGGTGTTCGATGTCACGCACAGCCTGCAACTTCCGGGCGGATTAGGGAAAGCAACTGGCGGCCAAGCACAATACATCGAAGACTTTGCAAGAGCAGGCGTTGCGTGCGGCGTGGAAGCAGTCTTTATGGAAGTCCACCACAATCCGGCAATCGCACCGAGCGACGGGCCAAATCAACTGCCGCTCGACAGGTTAGAAAAATTACTTTCCAAGCTGAAACAGATCCACGAACTTATAAATGAGAATTGAACCGCAGAGTTGCAGAGACGCAGACATGACAGTTTCCCGTATCGCATATTTAGCCTTTTTACTTTTTGCTTTTAACTTTGTGGTTGCGGCTCAGGACGACGTTCGGGTCTCGGCGACCTGGCAGGTCGTCAAATACGACATTGCGGCGACGCTGCCGCAGTCGGATACGGATAGAAATCTCACGGCGAAGGCGACGTTGAATATCAAGAACGTGTCCGCTCGCCCGGCGACGACGCTGACCTTGCGTATCGGAACGAACGCAACGGTGTCATCAGTATCGGTCAATGGAGCGTCGAATGAATTTACGAAAGGCGAAGAAAAGACCGGAACGGGAAGTTTGCAGCGGCTTGTCGTAAGAATGCCGGCGGTCGCTCCGAACGCGACAGTTTCTTTGGCGGTCGATTACAAACTAAATGTAAAAGACAATTCCGGTCTCGCCACGCTGTCGTCGACAGGTTCTCAATTCCTTCCGCTCTCGTTTTGGTACCCGACGCCGAACAGTTGGTTTTTTGGACGCGGTGCTGATCATGCCCCGGTGCGTATGCAGGTTACCGCGCCTGCGGGCCAGACGGTCCTTACATCGGGCAGCGAGACTGGCGGAGCATTTGAAAGCAATTTGGCCGGGCAGCCTTTTTTTGTATCTGGCGATTGGGAAAAGGGAACCGGTTCGAATGATGTTTTGGTATTTATGCCAAAAGGAGTCGGAGCAGACGAGCGAAACCGCGGAACCGAATTGGCGACGCTCGCATCGGAAGCCAGATCTTTTATTGGCGGTTTGATCGGAGCGGCTCCAAATACGCCTGTCCGCATCGTTTCTGTAAAACGCGGAGCAGGTTTTGCGGGCGGCGGAACTATCCTTGTTGATGAAGCTGTTTTTCGGCGTCCTAAGATCGATTCGCAAACGGCGTTGACGGTCGCTGATTCGGTCGCGAAAATGTGGCTTGGCGGATCTGTCGGCGTGTCGGGCGATGGCGGCGGTGCGATCCGAGAAGGCTTGTCCAAATATCTCGCTACTCAGTTCATAGAAAACAAATTCGGCAAGGATGTGGCCGATGTAGAGCGTCTACGGCAGCGGGTCGCATACGCCTCCGTTGTGCAGCGTGATTCGCCGATCAATACTGTTTCGCCGCTCGACGATTATTATTATTCCGTCGTCGCAAATAAAGGCGCGATGGTCTGGCGGCTGCTTGCGATCAAATCCGGATCGAACGAGTTCTATTCCCGTCTTAAGGCCGGTCTACAGGATGGTGCGGTCACTTTAGCTGAGATCCGTTCGGCCTATCCAGAACAAAAAGAGTTTCTCGATTACGCCTTCGATCAGGCTACGGATATGAATTTGCAGGCCGGATTGCCGCTTCTGGCGGGTGGCGAATCGAAAGTGGCTTTGCGTAATTCCGGAGCGGTCGATGCCACGGTCGATGTCGAGGCCGTGCTTGAAAATGGACAGCGAATGTCCGCGCCCGCGACCATTCGTGCCAAGAGTTTTGGCGAGGTGGTTTTCAAATCGGCGGCGAAGGTTCGCCGGGTCGAGATAGATAGGGAAAAGCTCTATCCGCAGACAGATTTTTCCGATGACATTGCTCCGCGCGAATTGACGGACAGCGATCCGCTCCTGGCGGTGAAGCGTTCATTCGACAAACAGGAATACGCGAACGCCGAGAAAACTGCCCGACAGGTGCTTATCGATTTTCCTCGCTTTGACGATGTACGTATTTTGCTCGCCCGTTCGCTCCTTGCACTGAATAGGACCGCCGCTGCCGCGCGCGAATTCAAGGCCGCACTGGATGAAAAGCTTCCAACGTCGCGGACTATCGGCTGGGCTGACGTGGGTCTTGCCGACATAGCCGCCAAGGCGGGCCAGAACGATCAGGCCGTAAAGTTTGCCAACGATGCCATTCGGGCCGACGCTGATTACGGCGCGACGCTTGCGGCCAGAGCGATACGTAATCGCACGGGCATCAAAGCTGCCGCGGACCCAAGCGTGACCGCATTTTTCGAACAGTTCGACAAAGCGGCGATCGCAAATCAAAAAGCGCAGCTCGAGGCTTTGGTACTGCCGGGCGAGGCTTCGCGGTTTGCAAGCGGTGTGGCTGGCCAGACCGTGGAATGGAGGACACAGGTGCTTCACGTCGATAAGATCGATCCAAACACGGCTGTGGTCGAAACAACGCTAACCGTGAAACTGCTCAACCGCGAACCGGAAACCGGAATGGCCGTTTATCGTGTCACACGCATCGGCAGCGGCTGGAAGCTGAGCGCCGTTGATGTTTTCGAAATCAGGTAATGAAAGATCTAACAGATTTGGATCCCGTAACGATCGAAGCCGCGGCGCGTGTGCGGCTTCTTTTGATGGACTGCGACGGAGTTCTTACCGACGGCCGTCTTTATTATTCGGCCTCGGGCGAGGCGATGAAAGTTTTTCATGTTCGTGACGGCCAGGGAATCGTAGATTGGCATAACGCAGGTTTCCGGTCAGGCATTATCTCAGGACGTGACGCCGGTGAGATAGTTCGCGGACGAGCGTCGGAGTTAGGAATACATCACGTATTGCTTGCCTCAAAAGACAAAGTAGCGGATTTTAAAAAGATCAACTCTCTGGAAAATATCGACGCAAACGAGACAGCCTTTATCGGTGACGATCTCGGTGACGTAGAGCTAATGAAGATCGTCGGTTTTCCGGTGGCGGTTGCGGACGCTGCAGATTCGACGAAGGCTGTTGCGAAGTATGTAACCAAAACAAAAGGCGGTTTAGGAGCCGTCCGCGAACTTATCGATCTGCTTTTACTGTGCAAAGGCGCTCATTGAACCAGTAAACCCAATTCGGCAAACCGCGAGAGATTTTTATCGATCACCGCCGGCAATTGTGATTCAGCCTCGGCAAAATCACTTTCGGGAATATTCATTTTTGTTAACAGGTCTTTCGCGAGTGTCTTTCGATCATGCGTCCCGTCGAGCATCGTAATGGTCGCCCGAACAAGATCGCTCGACATTCCTACATTCTCGCCAAGCCGCGAAGTTATACACTCGCAGCCATTTGCTGCCTGCCATCTGTTAAATGCAAGAACCTGCGGCTTTTCTCCGGGAGCATTCGCTACCACCGGCTCATTTGCAAACAGGCTGAGAAGACGGGCAACATAAAGGTCGAGAAAGAATTGTAATGTTCGGTCGACATCTTCGCCTTCCATTTTGACACCATTCGATCTTAGAAATCCTTCCGACTGTGCCATCAACTCATTTATCCTGATCGATTCCGGATTGCTCGACCCAAGCTTTTGCAGGGCGACCTTGGTCAACGGGTGATTTACCGCCATCGAACGTCCATCAACGTCAACGAAATTCACACGATCGGCGCTGCAGATCAATTCATCGTCAACTTTAGCTGAAAGCGACGACCGGGCGTAGAGCTTCGTCAATTGAGCAGGATCAGGCGATGATGAGAGTTCGATATCGGCACGGCATATTATGCTCATTCGAAACTGGGCAAAGTCGATAAAGTCGATATATTGTTCGCGTTCGAGAGGGTCGGACGCGATCTTGTCCAGCTCCAGTTTTGCGGTCTTTGAAATGCTGTTCTCGCTGAGCGATTCCGGCTCGGCCTCGCACACAAACTTCATCCCATACCTTCGGATCAGCTCGACAAAATCTAAAAAATAGAACGGTTTATTGCCGGGTGTCAGATCGTCGTGAAAAACATTCGCCCGGTTCGTTGTACTTACGTTTGAGATCAGAGTTTTATAGAGGCCTTTCGATAACGATCCCTCGACAGACTCCTTACCGACGAGTGAGAGGACGTCGATCGCGCTTGTGATCTTATCCTCGATATTAGCTATTTTGGAGGTCCGCAATTGCATCAGATCCCAACCGATCTGTCGAACATAGCAACCTGGCAGTGCGTTGTAGCTAATATACGCAACGCCGTTCGGAGCGAGACAGGCCTTTATCAACTCCAGCACCTTTGTTCGTACGATTTCCGGTATCCAGGAGAAAAGCCCGTGAGCGACGATGTAGTCAAATTGCCCAAGACTATCTACGTCTATGTCGAGAATATTTTTGACGATGAACTCTGCATTTTCGATGCTGATCTCAGCCGCTAGTTTTTTCGCGCTATTGATGTGTGTCTGCGATAGGTCGATACCGACAAAATCTCCTTGCGGAAACATACTTGCCATTGCTGCCACGTTCGTTCCGTTGCCGCAGCCGAGTTCGATGTAACGGCAGTTTGCAGGGTCGGGCGGAGTCATTCCGTGCAGAATGCCCATCGTCGATAAGCGATCAGGGCTTGTTTGCGGAAACGTGTAGCTCGGATAGGGAAGATCCTCGTACCCTGATCTATCGTTCGATTCGGTTATTGATAATTCATTCATAAGAACTATTTCACAAACATTCCTGCCTTTGCGATCGACGATAATTTGGCGTCGATCTGTGACGACAGAGCGGCCCGCAGATCGTCTTTAGCGGCGTCAGATCCCTCTGCTGCATCCGTCAGATCGCGCAGGAGTGTTTCGCGGTCTCTCGATCCATCGAGCAGAACAAGCATCGCACGAACCATTTCATCTTCTATCTCCATGTTTACGCCAGCCGGAGTTGTAACCGTTTTACTTTCATTTGAAACCTGCCAGCGAACGTATTCGCTGACCTTTGGGTACTGGTTGACGGCACAAGACAGTTTCGGCTGGAACGAATGAAAGCGGATGATCTCTGCTTTGAAAAGGTGTAGTAAAAAGCCCTTTAACTGCAAGATCTCCACTTCGAACTCACTCTCGTCCATTGTCTTGAAAACTTCTCTAAGGTAACCGCTCAATTCTTTGAAGGAAACGCTTTTCGGCCACTGTTTATTCAGAAATACCAGAGCGGCTTTAGACAATGGATGATTTGTACCGAATTTAGCATTCCTGGGGCCAGGACCGCAGAATTTCGCCGGTGATGCATCAGTGATCTCGATCTCATCTGTTTCTGCCTCAATGAAACCGGCGATAAAGAGTTTTTCCACGATTCGCGGGTCTAGCGTCCGCTCGACCTTAAGCCCGTCGCGGCAGATCAGTGAACACCGAAAACGGCACGCCCGGACAAAATCGACGTATTGCTGTCGACGGATCGGATCTTGGCCTATTTCGTTCAGAACCTTTAAGACGTCAGGCTCCAGATCATCTTCGAACAGATCGATCGGTTCTGCCTCCGCAATATATTGCAGACCGTGTCGGCCGATCTGCTCAATGAATTGATGGAGATAGAATGGGTTGTTGTCCGTCTCCATTACGTCGTGCAAGAGACTTTGCCTTG
>Ga0193752_1000345_pt1 | contig 47322 bp, 38 predicted proteins | sample H1c1metaG_FD_144924 | JGI IMG/M metagenome (GOLD analysis project Ga0193752, IMG submission 144924) | Soil microbial communities from a riparian zone of the East river system, Colorado, United States - H1c1 | ecosystem: Environmental > Terrestrial > Soil > Riparian zone | place: USA: East River...
TGAGTTATTAAATGAAAGTTTGGTAGCCTGATCGTCAATTGTCCTTTTTCCACTAAGATTATAGGCAATGGAGGGGCCGGCATTCATATAGAATTTACCCAGATGAAAACGAGCTAACACCGGTAATTCGAATGTGTTCAAACGAAGGGTCGATTCGCTGGCAAATAAGGGATTGTCAGCCTTTAGTTTGCCACCTTTCTTTATAAAATACAATTCGGAAACAAGTGAAAATCCTGGGGTAATGCCCGCTTGAAATGATACCCCGGCGTGTATACCGTTGGCTGATTTCTTGTAATCGGCCAGGGCGCCGTTAGACCCACCGTAGTTAAAGTTTGTACTTACCACATTAACCATCAGGTCCAGGTATGTTTTTGGAGTTTTCTTACCCTGATTTGCCTTTAATGATTCGGGCATTTTAGTTTGCCCGAACGCTGCCTCTGACAGGAAAATCATACCCAAAATGATTAGAAATTGTACTTTTTGCTTCATAATTCAGTTTTTAGTTGTTAGAGATTAATTAACTGAGGCAAAAGTATAAGAATGAGTGTGGGCGGGCAATTCAGCTATGCAAAGCAGGTGTGCACGTCTGCAAATGGCTGATTTTAATCTGCGAAATTGTAGGAGGATTATGCCCGGCTGCTAATGAGTTGAAGGAAAGCTTAAGGTACCATTTCCGCAAACGGGACACTAAAAACAAGGTCCTTATCACACGTCTTTATTTGTAAACCAGAAAGCGAGTAAAATCCGGGCGATTCAGGGCATCCGTTAAGAATTTTATTAACCGTTGTAATTAAATTAACTAACTTTTCCGAGGAATTTCAGGGGCAGACGGTTGATATCAATGTGTAAGCCTTCATTCGTTTTAATATCCCTGTGATTACTCAGCGTACACCCTAATGACAAAGGATCGTCTGAGGAAGTTATTCTGAATTACGACCCTGAATGTATTCTATGAATAAACTCCATCCTATTAACAGCCAGTCCCGCTCATTTTTTGTGGCTTACCCGATGTTATTGTTTACCCTCCTCGCACTGCTTCCTGTTGCAGTACTTTCCCAGTCAAAGGATACCCTGCCCTCACCACAGGCCTTAAAGCGGCTAAGCCTGGAGGACCTGATGAATATTGAGGTGACTTCCATCTCCATGCGACCAGAGAAATTGACAGAAGTAGCATCAGCTATACAGGTAATCACGGAAGAAAATATTCACCGGTCGGGTGTGCTGAGACTACCAGAAGCTTTACGACTAGCCTCGAATCTTCAGATATCGCAGGCCAACTCACATGATTGGGCTGTAACAGCACGGGGATTCAATGGCTTACCTTCGGCAGGTGGCATAGTAGCTAACAAGCTCCAGGTGACGATTGACGGCCGATCTGTTTATTCACCGCTTTACGGCGGCGTATTCTGGGATGTGCAAAACACACTGTTGGAAGATGTAGATCGTATTGAGGTCGTGAGTGGACCTGGCGGCACGCTATGGGGAGCAAATGCCGTAAACGGCGTAATTAATATTGTATCTAAAAGTGCTAAAGAAACACAAGGGCTATATGTATCAGGAGCGGCGGGTTCGTTTTTGCAAGATCAAATTGAAGCACGACATGGCTTTCGGATAGATTCGAATATTTTCGTCCGTGTTTATGGACAACGTTTTGATCAGCGTGACACCAAGCTTGACACAGGAGGTAATGCCTTAGATGCATGGAGCATGACACAAACTGGCTTTCGTATGGATTATTATCAATCGAAGTCCAATACTCTTACTTTCCAGGGTGATTTTTATTGGGGTGAGGCAAACGAATCTATCAGACGTTTAGTTACGAATGGCCAAAATCTATTAGCCCGCTTTACACACATTTTTTCTGATAAATCAAATTTATCTATACAGGCATACTTTGATCGCACTTGGCGAAATACTCCTGATGCTGTAAATCCTCTTTCTTATGAACTGACTACTTACGATTTAGATATTCAACATCGTTTTGCTCTTGGAAAACATCAAAGCATACTTTGGGGCGCCGGATACAGGCAACAACAAGATAAAGTAAGTCACACTTTGACTCCTCTTAGCAAGGATATGCCACTTTACAGCGGATTTATACAGGACGAAATTACCCTTCTTCCTAATCTACTGAAACTGACTATCGGCTCTAAATTCCTGCATAATGTTTTTTCCGGATTCGACCTTCAACCCACCGCCCGCCTCGCCTGGACACCGAATATTAAACACACCATCTGGACGTCAGTTTCAGGCGCAGTGCGTACACCAAGCCGCTTTGATACTGACGCTGCAATATCACGGGTAAAATTCCAATCAGAAAAAATTACTGCATACGAACTGGGGTATCGCGTTAGACCTTCAGACCTGGTATCTCTTTCGTTTGCCACCTTTTACAATCGATACAATGATTTGCGAAGCCTCGATTTAAACATAGATCCCCAGCCTCCGATAGTTATAGCAAATTCGCAGCGGGCTGAATCATGGGGGATTGAACTTTTCGCCAATTTCCAGGCAACAGAATGGTGGCATTTGCGGGGCGGTTACACTTTTTTTAAGAAAGAGGTATGGGCTACCAGCGATAGAACATTACCAGTTAGCGTACACTTAGAAGGTGTCGATCCGCGTAATATGGTGATGCTGCAATCCAATATGGATTTGAGTAAGAATTTTGCTTTCGATATTGTAAGTCGTTATGTGTCCGGGCTTCCATCAATAGAAAACCTTATTCCGGAAGTGCCTGCTTACTTTACATTTGATATACGAGCGGCATGGCTAGTTAAAAATTTCGAAATTTCTGTTGTAGGGCAAAATCTTTTGGAAAATGAACATGGAGAAACTGGTTCATCAATAATTCCACGTAGTATTTATGGAAAGGTAACATGCAAGTTTTAAGAATCATAGCGGTTCCAGGTACATCTATGTTGATGTATAGTACCCTTTGCCTGGAGATCGATAGTGCTGGCATTGGATCAAAATATAAGTATAATACTTCTCCACATAAATGATTTCGAATAACATCATAGCGAGGGTGCACGTCTGAAATGGCTGATGTAATCTGCGAAATGATAGAAGGTTAGGCCCTGCTGTTAATGAGTTGAAGGAAAGCGTCTTTGTAAGTTTCAGAAACCGGGATTAATTGATCCCCAATTTTTATCCTGCTACGCTCAATAGATTCAATTTTATTTACCGCAACCATATACGATTTATGCACTCTGCACACTAAGTGCGATGGTAGAAGCTGTTCAAGTTCATTGAAGCTTTGAAGGGTCATGATTTTTTTACGTGCGGTATGAATGCGCAGGTAATCCCTCATACCCTCTATGTACAGGATGTCATTAATTGTAATTTTTTCTAACCGATTTTCGGTTTTAATGAAAATAAAGTCCAGCTGTTTATCAGCAATACGTTGGCTTAAATTTTCTTGGGCTTTATTTACAGCCTGCAAAAAACGGTTAAACGTAAATGGCTTTAAAAGATAGTCAGTTATCTGCAGTTCATATCCCTTCAATGCATACTGCTGATAGGCTGTCGTAATAATAACCTGGCTGTGTATTTTTGAACTCTCTAATAATTCTATACCAGATAATTCATCCATATTTATATCCAGAAAAAGTACATCTACTTTATTATTGTTTAAGAAAGTTAGACCATTCAGTGCATTGTCGAAAGTTGCACTCAAAGTTAAAAAGGGAACTTTGTTTACAAAGGACTTCGTTTTTTCAAGAGCAAGGGGCTCATCTTCAATAATGATGCAGGTATATTTATCCATTGATTGTTAAGTTCACACTATAAAGTTCGTTTCCTTTATGCACTTCCAAAATATGTTTTCCAGGATAAATAAGATTTAGCCGCTTTTGAATAAGTTCATTGCCTAAACCGCCTGGATTTTGCCTGTCCGGCAACCTCGAATCAAATTTATTTTCACATATCAGCTGTATGCTATCATGCTTTATTAAAATATTGATCGCAATAGCATTCTCAAGTTTCTTGTTAGCCGTATGCTTAAAGGCATTTTCAATAAACGGAATAAAAACCATCGGGGCAATAAATCGATTGCCGATAACACCAATTACATCAAAGTGTACATAATTTACATTTGCAGTTCTTATCTTTTGTAATGCTATATACTTTTCTATATATTCAATCTCCTGGGACAAAAGAATTTGATCAGCCATTGTTTCATAAAGCATAAACCGCATTATATCAGATAACTTATTCAAATAGTTAGACGCTTCAACTGCATCTTTTATTATCAATGCATCAATATTATTGATGGTGTTAAATAGAAGATGGGGGTCTAGTTTCGATTTTATCAGCGCCATTTCCATCTCATGGTTCTTTTCCTGTAATGCTTTTTTAAGTTTTATTTCAGCAACCCAGGTAACGAACCCCTTGATAACCAAGGCCACTACTCCAGATATGATACCAATGATAGTCATCACTGCCATTACTGAAACGGCTGTAGATCTGCCGTGTTTACCAGCGTCATCCATGTCTATTATTTGACCAGATTCTATCAAATACCGAATCAGGATATACGCAAACAGGGCCGTTCCTGCAGAAATGAGTATGCCGTGGATTATTGAAAAGAAAACTCGTTTGTGTCGAAGGTATGCAGGAAACAATATGAAATAATATGAAAAATATGAAACGAACGAAGGTATAAATGCAAAAACGAAAACGCTTTTTAATGCATTCAAAATTCTGGCTTCCTGGTTTCCTAAGTTAGGTCCAGTCCTGGAGTAAACTCCCAACATGATTGCTATCAATATGAAATAACAAGCCCAAAAACCTATGTGTAATAAAATAACAAATGACCTTTTCATAATTTGATGTACCTAACAGAACGGCATGAAGGTCTCTCATTATTTCTGGTTTTGTGAAACTGATATGCAAACAGGCTCGATTTGTCTGCAAAATGAGGATTATGGCTGCTGTTTGTACCCGGTTTATTTTTATCTTGACAGTCCGGGCAATCGGCAAATAGCGATGCAATCCTGGCAACTAAATCATTTCATGTGAATCCGGAAATTACTATAAGTGATATAAGCATACGTACAGAGCTACTGCCGGGCGATATCGGCTATGTAACTTATTTGCATGGAGTTTTATATAAGGAAGAGTACAATTACTCAATTTCCTTTGAGAGTTATGTTGCAAAAGGCCTCTATGACTTTTACCATCAATATCATTCCGAAAAAGACAGGGTATGGGTGTGTGAACATGCCGGAACAATTATCGGGTTTCTTTTATTAATGCATCGAAATGAGACTACCGCGCAATTGCGTTATTTCATACTGCGACCAGGATACAGGGGTATTGGTTTGGGTAAACATCTGATGAATCTATATATGGAGTTCCTGAAAGAAAATGGGTATCATAAGTCATATTTGTGGACTACGCATGAATTAGCCGCCGCGGCCGCATTATACAAGAGACATGGTTTTGTTTTATCAGAAGAAAAGGAGTCAACCGCTTTTGGAAAAGCCTTGAAAGAGCAGCGCTATGACTTACTATTAAAGTAGGGGTGAAACTGTTGGGATCGTTATTCAGATCGTCGCCTGCGTACCGCGAAGTCTTTGTCGTATAGAGTTCCATGTAAACATCAGGGATAATGCGGTGGTATGCTATCTTTATTTAACTTGCTTAAGGCGGGTTGCGTGCTTATAGCACGTTCAACAAGATTTTACGTTCACCTGAATTGGAGTTAATTTAAGCCTCTGTAATGGCGACAAGATCTTTGCGCTAAACTTTATTCGCTCGTTGATGGCAACAAACAAAATCCTGTTTTTTTCAGCAAAACCCTACGACAAGGCTTTCTTCACAAAGCACAACGATGCGTACGGGTTCGCACTGGACTTTCTGGAAACTCATTTAGGGCCGCATATCGTTCAGGCCGTGGAAGACGGCACATTTGCCATTTGCGTGTTTGTCAATGATAAATTGACGGATGAGGTCATTGAAGTGCTGTCTGTAAAAGGAGTTAAGGTGATTGCTCTGCGGTGCGCCGGTTTCAACAATGTGCAGCTTGAAACAGCGAAACGACATGGTATCCGTGTATGCCGTGTGCCGGCTTACTCACCCGAGGCAGTAGCGGAGCACGCGGTGGCTATGCTGCTGACCCTGAACCGCAAAACGCACAAAGCTTATAACCGGGTAAGGGAGCAAAACTTTACACTGACCGGATTGCTGGGCTTCAATCTACACGGTAAAGCTGTTGGAGTTATCGGCACCGGAAATATAGGTAAAGCATTTTGCAGGATCATGCTGGGCTTTGGATGCCAGGTAATGGCTTACGATCCTGTTGAAGCTGATGATCTGAAAACATTGGGTGTGCATTATCTCTCCCTCAATGAGGTATTAAATCAGGCTGATATTCTCTCGTTGCACTGCCCGCTCACCGCCGATAACCAGTACCTGATCAATCAGGACACTTTGAGCCTAATGAAGAAAGGCGTAACGATTATCAATACCAGCCGGGGCGGACTACTTCATACCACTGATACTATCAAGGCATTAAAAGCAGGAAAAATTGGTTATTTAGGCATCGATGTGTATGAGCAGGAGCAACAGTTATTCTTCAAGGATTTGTCAGGTACGATAATCGAAGACGATACGATTCAGCGGCTCATGAGCTTCCCGAACGTGCTTGTAACCGGTCACCAGGCCTTCTTCACCCAAGAAGCACTCTCTCAAATTGCCGAGATTACGCTAAATAATGTTTATCAGTTAAGTAATGGACAGGAACCCGATCCGGCGGTAATGCTGACTTAGCTTACGAGCAAATCTCCATCTACAACATAGTGAAAGTGATGACACTTAAATTCAGCTTATCACCGGCTTCCAATTGAACCTTAAAAAGAAGCAATGTCGATTTGGGAAACGCTCACCCCCGAGCGATACCTAATTATGAACTCTCTGTAATTCATTCTCCGCACCAGTTGTACGGTCCCTCTTGTCTTTGAGACTCTTATTGCCAAATTTGTGAGTGTAGATTAGTTTAAATGCAACTAGGCCAAAATTTAAGTTTCCATTCATAACTGCACCTGGAATGGGGATTTTCTCATCAAACCTGTAATTGCTGCCTGAGTTGAATATGTCATTTGCCGAAAAGCGAAGGAAGTCCTTATCATGATTGAATTTCTTCTGTACACCAGCATCCACCTGGTATAAATAGCCAAGCTTTGCAGTACCAAAATAACTGGCCGAAGTATACATGCCTCCGAGTTCCATTGAAAAATCCCTTGGCAGTGTAAAGCGGTGCGTAGATATGACGTTGTAATACATTACCTGTAACTGAACAGGGGCATTATCATAAACGGTGTTGACTTGCCGCCAGTTTAGATTGATATTATTTTGAAAGTTCCACCACGTGGTGACGGTAACAGGCAATGAAACAGATGCAGTTAGAAATTGCTCGTACTCGAAGTTTTTAGCTGACAGGTACAACATATTTAAAAGCGTATCAATCTTTACTGTCTGAAATCCTTCGATTGAGTTCTTTTCATAAGTGTATGCAAGGGAAAAAATATAATCCTTGAAAATATAACTTGCCTGTACTGCATTGGCGATGGCGGGCTGCAAGGCAGGATTTCCCGTAAAGAATGTTTTTGGATCAAAGAATATAGTAAATGGTGCCAGGTCATTGAATGTCGGGCGGGTAATTCGCCTGCTATACGAAAAATTGAAACTCTTCTCCTCGTTAAACCTCCTCGATATATAGAATGTTGGAAACAGCTCGCCGTATTTTCTGTCAACGATATCAGGTATTTTCGCCGTGCCTAAATTGGAAGTTGTATGCTCATACCTTAGTCCTGCTTTGAGGGTTGTCTTACTATTTACATTCATGGTAAACGAGGTGTATGCTGCCCCTATATTTTCCTTAAGTTTATAATTGGCAGAAAGATCCGGGTCGGCCACCCATGTACCCTGCCTAAGATAATCCACGCTTACATCGTTGGTAAACCCCGAAAGAGAAAATTTTGCGCCGGCTTCCATTGTTATTTTCTTGCCCAACGGTGTAACATAATCCGTGGAGAACACCCGAAAATTGAGCGGAGTTACCTTGCCACTTCTTACTTCATCATTGTATATCAGGTTTTTCCCTTTATCGAAGTATCCGTTGAAATAGGTATTGGGATTATCATCCTTGAAGTGAATATAGTTCGCATCAAAATAAAGGATCTTCCCCGGGCTAAAGGTGTGCTGAAAATTAATATTACTCATGAAATTCTTCCAGTAATTTACTTCCTCATTCACAGTGCTTATTATCGTATCGGTTTCGTTATTTATTTGCACCGTCGCACCATTATCAGCGGTCATTGACCACCGGTTCGTATACCCGCTGATCAATGCGCCGATTACTGTAGAACTATCCAGTTGAAAGTCGACGCCAATTCTGGGTGTATGAACCTTCCGTTTGCCATCCCTGTCAGTGAAGGAATAATTTGAAATGATATCCCCTCCTTTATTGAATTGCGTGTACCCTTCTCCCGTTTGTATGGCGTGATCGTAAGTAAAAGAATAATTGCCATACAAATTGAGTCTGCCGCTCCTGTAATTAAAATTGAACCCGGCTGCCCCTAATTCCCTGTTTCCATAACCGCCCGTGAGAAAATAGGAACCGTTTAGTCCTTGATATGGATTACTGATCAATACAATATTGATATACCCGGCATTTCCTTCAGCATCATATTTTGAAGGAGGGGTTGTGATCAGTTCGATCTTATCAATATTCCCCGCACTAATTCCCGCAAGCATTTGAACAAGAGCGTCCATCGGCATATAGGTCATTTTTCCGTTCAGCATCACCACTACCCCATTCTTTCCATTTACTGCAATAGAGTTGTTCTGCCTGTTCACCGTTACCCCAGGTGATTTCTCCAAAACATCCAGCGCTGTACCACCAGCATTAACAATACTGTTTTTCACATTGATCACCATCCTGTCAATCTGTTGTTCGAACATTTGCCTTTTTCCGTTAATTGTCACATCATTCAATTGCTCAGGTGCGTTTCCGAGTATAAGGATTCCGGCATTTACTTGTTTTTTGCCGGAAGTCACTTCAATGATTTTAGAAAACACCTGACTCATCCCGGTAAAGGTTGATGATACAAAGTATTTTCCTATTGAAATATTGAGGAATGAATATTTTCCCGCAGCATCAGGCTCCCTTAACAAGTGAAGAATCGGCTGCTTTTAATAAATGAACGCTGGCATATTGAACGGGTTTCCCTTTTTCATCCTGCATGGATCCGGCGACAACCGACTGTGCATGGGTTCTTATACTTCCTGAAAAGCAAAGGCTGGTGATGAATACCAAAAAGCTTATAAGTCTCATAAAGACTATTTAGTGAAATGCTATTCAATGGAGCCTGATAGGAAAAATCTGGAGGGACAGGAAAATTGTTCAGCAGATAATGGTGATAGCTAAAGGTACCTTTTTATTACTAACGAGCGAGCGATTTCTCAGGCAGGCAAACCCCCATTCACGCCAGCCAACAACCTAATCTTATAGACTGGCCGTGAGACTAATTGCTCAAACCAGATCCTACTTCACAACAGAAATGTCTCCATTTTCACATTGTGCGGGTGTTATTAATAATGGATTGCCTGGATAAGACTGTACCCAATAAGGACCAGATCGACGATGACTGAAAGAAAGAAAACTGGTATCGTAATCCTGGTCGGAAGCGCAGCGAGACTTGTTATTACGACGATCGAAATGGAAAGGATGGCACCGATGACAACCAAAAAGCCACCGCCGGAAGCTAATCCTGCCATAACAGTAATCGGGGTAAGCACACAACTATGAAACATAAAAGTAAATCCCAACTCAGGAAATGTTGGGCCCTTTGCACAAGGGGACATGCTCATTGGGTGGTAACCGAACATGGAATCGTTGACCTGTTCGGAAAAAACCCAAAACAAAGAGCGAAGGCGCTGATAAGCATTGCCGATCCTTCGCATCGCGAGGAATTGGAGGCCGCTTATCATACAAGGTTCTGTAAAAAATAGATACACATATTTTTCGGGCAACGGACACAAGATTCCACGATTTCAATCAAATCATCCGAATCGCACCTGGAGGCATTGGAGTCTCAGGTATCACTGGAGTGAACAACCATCAACGTGGATTCCAGTGCTTTCATTCCGTCGTTGTATTCCGCTTTGATTTACCGGTTATCTGTTTTAATAAGAGATTTTATGGGCCTAATTCTGTCGCATCTAACCAGCTAAATAGGCAGAACTACCCCCCTGGGAATAATAGCGGGGCAACTATTTTTGTATATTGACAAAGCTTACATAGAAAGCAAACTGCAACGCAATCAATAACCATAAATAACGAAATATGAAAATCAGTCTGTACATGGCAATCTCTGCAAACGGGTTAATTTCAAACGCAAGAAATGCTCCCGATTGGCTATCCAATGAATATGCAGAAGGCATGATGGGTATTGTTCAAAAAAAACAGGCAGTGATAATGGGAAAAACCACCTACAAAATACTGGCCCCCGATTATCTGCCACTCAAAACTACCGGCACTACCGTGGTGTTCACAAATGATATTAATGCTACCCCGCCAAACCCCACAGTAGTTTATACAAATAAAACACCCCAAGAAATTGTCTCGATGCTGGAAGAAAAAGGGCACGAAGAAGTGGTCATCATCGGTGGAACAGCAACAATAAGTGAATTCATGAAAGCAGACCTTGTGGACGAAATATATTTGATAGTCGAGCCCGTACTTTTTGGCAGCGGCCTGGATCTATTCAAAGAGCCAGGTGGCGAACACAAACTTAATTTGATAGAAGTAATGAAATTGAATGACAACACGGTTCAACTTCACTACGGAGTAAAAAAAAAGTCCTGAACGTTAAAGTACAATGATGACTGCGAAATCGGTAACTTAATAAAAGGCACAAGTGGTTAATCAATCAACTGATTGACACTAAATTGAAGGACAATTATCATGAAAAAAGAATTCGAATTAGCGCAAACATTAAAACCTCTGGCATCATTACTCGGCAAGTGGGGATTTGAAGGACACATAAAACACAAGCCTGGCATCAAAATAAAAGGCAGGGAAACGTATGAGCCATTAGATGGCGGCCACTTCATTCTTCTGCGGTGGGACGTTGTAATCATTTGGGAAAAGGGAAAGAAAGAAGTTAATTCAGGCTTAATGGTTATTGGCTATGACAGCGAAATGAAAACTTTTACGGGTTCGTGGTTTGACAATAGTGGTGCGAACAACAAATACGAAATCGGCATAGAAAATAATGTCCTCATCATCGCAACGAAAGGGCATCGATTCACCGGCACTTTTAGCAAAGACAAGAAAACCATCACGGGCAAATGGGAGCATTCAGGTGGTGGCGGGTATACTTACTCGTATGATAAAATTCTGACAAAGGCTCAAACAAAAAACACAATTCAGTGATAATTAGGCAAGCCACCCGTAGTGCCAGGCAACCCCGTTATCGTCCAGCCGGATCTGTGACCAGCCTTGATCAGGAAGATTTACCTTCAGGGTTCAATGTTTAAAAAAAGAGCACGTATAGTTGTATCAGGGATCATCATTCTCGTTCTGGTATATTTAGTGAATTTTTGCTTGCAGGCCTTCCTCATCGCAGCCGGGTACGGGGCCAAAGTATTGTGCTCCTCCATTTTCGTATCAGGACGGAGTGAATCGGCAGTGATATCGGAAGACCTCAACTTCTCTCCTTTAAACATTGCCAGATTTAACGTGAATTATAAAGACTCTTCTGTCACTTGTTCATTATTTGGTTTGGCAGAACAGAAAGCAATATACAGGCCTGGACTGGGCGCCACCCTGGTCAATGGAATTTCTGAACAAGCCCTGAGGGCGCAGCAATTCAACCTGCCGACTCATAAACCAGTTCTAACAGATACAATTGCCTGGCCAATGGGCGACAAAATAATGAGCAGTTTTCCATCGGAAATAGACTCACTGAAAGTTGCGTCTGCGATGGACCTTGCTTTCGCCAATAATAACGATTCGACCTCTAAGAACATCACCCGGGCATTGATCGTGCTGTATGACGGGCGCATTGTTGCAGAACGCTATGCTTCGGGCATTAGTCGCAACACCCGCTTAACCGGCTGGAGCATGACAAAAAGCATCACTGGCGCCTTAACAGGCTTGCTGGTGAAACAAGGCCGATTGGACATCAACGCCCTTGCGCCGGTACCCGAATGGAAAGACGAGAACGATCCGCGACATGGAATAACGATTGTCAATTTATTACAGCAAACCAGCGGCCTGGATTTTTCTGAAGTGTACTATAGACCTGCGGACGCCAACCGTATGTTGTTCCGGGAAAAGGATGCTGCAGCCTATACAGCCACAAGGAAGCTGGTAAAAAAGCCAGGGACCAAATTCCGGTACAGCAGCGGGAATACGAATATCCTGTCGAGAATATTCAGACAAACACTCGAAGACAGCCAGTATCAGGCATTACCTTACGAACAGTTATTTTATAAGCTCGGCATGTACAGTGCGGTGCTCGAGCCTGATCCTTCGGGGACCTATGTAGGATCGTCTTTTTGTTACGCTACCGCCCGCGATTGGGCACGCTTTGGCCTATTGTATTACAATAAAGGCACCTGGAACAATGAACAGATACTACCAGCAGAATGGATCACGAAATCAATAACCCCCGCCGCTGCGGCTGAAAAGGGCGAATACGGTTTTCAATGGTGGCTCAATGCTGGCGAAAAAAACAAACCATCTAACCGTCTATATGACCAGCTTCCCGTAGACATGTATTGGGCCGATGGCTTCGAGGGCCAGAATGTTTTTGTTGTTCCTTCGAAAAAGCTGGTGGTGGTGAGGCTTGGCCTTACCCGGGCCAGTCAATGGGGTGAATCCAGATTTATCAAGGCGGTAATTGAGGGAATAAGAAAATGAACTGCGAACAAATCATACTGAACAATTATCATCAGCTTTTTCCCTAACTTTCTATTGGCTCCAGGTGTAGCGTCAGGCCATACATCAGCGATGCAAGAGTGAGTGGAACCAGGTTTACCAGGTTGTTGGTCATACGGTGCGGGAAGCACTATCATTCCTAACTCATCTTCATGAAAAAGTTTGTTTTATATCTTTCAACTGCGATATTTCTTGTCGACTGTTCTCAAAAAAATACCGAGAATAAGATTGTAACCGAAAACTTGTTGCCTGGCACTACGGACTGGCTGATCAATGTACAATATGACACTTGCTCAGTTCCAAACCACAGGTATTGCAGGAGGCCGCAAATAGAAGGCTACTGTTCGCAAACGAGTGCGAGCCAGGGCGACACCTTAAATCTTTATGTTAGTACGAACCCTGCATCTCAATTTACCATCGACATTTACCGTATGGGTTATTACGGAGGCAAAGGAGGAAATCTGAAAAAGCATATAGATCCTCTGCAGGGAAAAGAACAACGCGCTCCGGACCCCGATCCCAAATCAAATTTCTTTGAATGTCGTTGGGATAAAACCTACCCATTGGTCATACCTCAGGATTGGTTAAGCGGTGTGTACTTATGCAAGCTAACCACTCTGCCCAATCGCTTCCAGTCTTATATTATTTTTATAGTTAAGGACGACAGGAAAGTAGATTTTGTTTTTCAGTGTTCCGACTTAACATGGCAATCCTATAACCGCTGGCCTTACTGGCACAGCATGTATGATGAGGGACACAAGCCCTGGGTAAATACAAATGGGGCTAAGGTGAGTTTTGACCGGCCCTACGGCTTGTACGTAAACGAACTGCCATCGGGCTTTAATCCCCTGTCAAATGGCAGCGGAGAGTTTTTATTATGGGAATACCCTTTGTGTTACTGGATGGAAAAGGAGGGATATGATGCATCGTATATATCGGAGCTGGATACCCATTCCGACTCGACTGTATTGCTTCGGGCAAAAGGATATTTATCGGTGGGCCACGACGAGTATTGGACTTATAACATGTTCAACAATGTGCAAAAAGCCAGGGATGCGGGCGTCAACCTCTTATTTCTGAGTGGCAACTCCATCGATGGAACGCAGTATCTGGAACCATCGACCGACAACCGTCCAAATAGATCAACGGGAAGGCTGCCCGAACGGGAATATAAGAATGAACAGGAACTGATGGGCAGCAGTTCCTGGGGCGTTGGTTTTGGTAGTTTCATTTGTCAGCAGCCAAATCATTGGGTATTTGCAAATACAAACATGAAAAAGGGCGACAGCATTCCAAATCTGGTGGGATGGGAATATCACGGCCGCCCAACTGGCCATCAAAAAGACCTTGTGGTACTGGCGGAAACAAAAGTGGATCCCCTGTCTTTTGGCCAGGGGCCCGAAAATTTTGTATCCACCATCTATACCACGCCAAAGGGAAATTTTGTTTTCAACGCGGGCACATGCTGGTGGGTTCAACCTTTAGCAAAAACACCGGCTTATCAACATCCCCGAAAATTAAAAGACAGTATTGATTTCTCAAAACCGGACAGCCGCGTTCAGCAAATGACCAGGAATATGCTGGATAAGATTATTGGCAAATAGAATGCGCCTCGACTTATCAACTAAATCCTAAGCATTAATTCCCATGCATTATTTCAACCCGCTGCCTGATTATCGCGACAATCAACACTGGGAGAATAAAAGGAAGTAACCAGTACCAATTCTCATTTTCTATATATGCTTGTTTCAGGATGATTGCATTGATCAATACTACCATTAAAAGGATTATTCCATTTTCGGAACCATGTGGATGATTTCGTTTCATAATATCATATGTTAATCCATTATCAATGTAGCAGTGTTACAGGAACACAAAAAAGTACCTGTTTATACCCAGGCTACATCTAATGAAATTCAGTAAATAGTTGAAGTTTGTAGAAGGCTGCCTTATTTGTATCGTTGAAACAAAATCGACCTGTCAGGGATGAATGTTGGAACCATCAGAAACAAATAATGCAGGCAACGATCCCAGGCCAGGAAGTCAGGCCTGGGTAAGCTTATTAAAGTCCTTGAAATTTGAGAAATAATAAAGCTTCTTGCAGAAGGGAAAAAACTCGGTAAATGAACAGATTTCAACGACCCTTGTTCCAGACACAAAATGCCTGGGATCATACAAACGGATGCTGTAAATACTGTTGTTATTCATTCACATTAAATGTATGAAAAAATGGACATAAATCCACGGAGTACGAGGCATTGATTCGTTAAGAAAAGACCAATAATGAGGGACCATCCTTCTTACCGTTTCCGGGCAATCATAAATGCCCGGTCCTCCTTTTTAAAGCCAACCTTCGGATAATACTCAAAGGCATCAGGCACTGAAAGCAATACAATCATTGTCAACTCCCCCACTTCTTTCCTCGCCACATCAATCAGCTTTCTCCCAATACCCGATTTTTTGTAATCCGGATCTACAGCCAGGTCGGAAAGATAGGTGCACCAAACCCAGTCGGACAGGCAGCGGCAAACACCCACTAATTTTTCTTCATCCCAGGCAGTTAATACGAGGGTTGAATTTTCCAGCATCAGCTGCATTCTTTCTTTATCGTCAATCGGTCTTGGCAGACCAGATTTACGATAGAGCTCAATGACCTGCTCTGCAGCGGGCAACTTATCCTTTTTGTAGGTTATCTCCACGGTGATTGATTTTAACGGCTAAATTCCCCTGCCCTTCATATATTCGGCAATCAATTGTGCGTGGGTGTCCTCACTTTTCGCAAGGGAATGGACGATCTTTTCCTTCTCACCTTCCGACCTATTCTGACTGATTTTTTTCTTCGCCTGAAGTTCAGTCACTACCATGGAAAAACCCACTATTCCCTTGATCATATTCATCCGGTACTGATCGGGCAGGCTGCTCCACTGCTCTCCATAGGATGCTTCAAAATTATTGATGGTGTTTTCCAGTAGTTCCATCAGCTTGCCAGTGTCGCTGATCAGTATTGCTTTTCCGTATGCATGCACAGCCAGATAATTCCAGGTTGGCACATTCAACTCCTTCTCATAATGAGATGGAGAGATATAGGCATGGGGTTCACTGAATATTACCAGGGAGGTTTGTTCCCCAAGCGCCTGCCAGTGATCATTGGCCCGGGCAAAATGGGAATACAGGATAATGCTGTTTTCGACTTTACTAACGAGAAAGGGAAGATGGGTGGCGATTGGGATACCATTCCTGGCTGATACCATGGTGGCAAAGCTAAAGCGCTGCATAAAATCGAGGATCTCCCGGTCATCATTCCACGAGTTTATCTTTGGAATGTACATTTAAGGTTTGTTTACTGCTACAAAAATATCCACTTCCGCATTTTTGGGGTCCTTTGCTTTTTCACCATATATCTCGAAATCAGTAGTGTATGCCCTGGACAGTTTCGTGTTCCAGATTTCGGTCCAGGCCTGGAACACCATGCCTTCTTCCAGATTACCCCTGGAACTGAATTTTGCGAAATTACCTCCCGGGACATTATATCCCGACATCCCTTGCGGAATTTCGTCAAGACTTTTCACCGCGCAACCCAAGACCGCAGTATAAGGGCGGGTGTGATCCTTCTCATACTCCGTGTACAAACAATACACGGAAGCATCGACCTGGCCGGGGATTTGAGCGGCGATGCCTTCTGACATAAATCTTCCCCAGAGCGCCCCAAGGTCTTTGCCCGCTTGGCCATTCTCGTTAGTTGTCCGTACTGAAATGCCGATTACTTTGAAGGATTGCTTTTCAATTGAGACTGGTTGATCCATTTTAGTTGGTTTAGTGCGAAGTTAATTAAACAGATTGTCAACCCTGTGTCAGCAGGGCAAACGAAATCTCAGAAATTCGCTATGAAAGCCTTGGATACGCAATCGGTTATTTTCTCTGCAATGCTACCGCCTGGGTCGAGGTCAGGGTTGAATATGGTCACCGTCATCCCAACAATTTTCCTGGTTCTCAACAATGTTGTCAAAAACAGTTTTACTTCTTCAAAACTCAGTCCACCGGGAAGTCGATAATCAACCGCAGGATTTTCATCATCGGCAATTACATCAGTATCAAAATGGATCCAGAAACCATCCAGATCCAATTCATCGATATTATCCAGTATTTTCTCAGAAACGAAGTCGAACCCCTGCTTTCTGATCATTTCAAGGTCATAGCAATGGATTGGCGTCTTCCTTATATCGGGGACATTATAAGTTTCCGCTTCAACGGCATCTCTTTGCCCCAGATGAATTACGTGCTCTTCTTTGACATAAGGCGCCAGACCATTCATATTAGTCAGGAGCTCCGGACCATGACCGGTCACGATGGCCAGGTCCATATCCGCCAGCTCCCCCGTGGGTGATTGATCCGGAGTATAATAATCGGAATGTGCATCCATAAATATCAAACCATAGGATCCCCTGGACTTAAGGGCCGGCATCACTCCTGCCAGGATGCTGCAATCTCCACCGAGCACCAACGGAAAATGTTTTCTTTCCAGTTCACTGGAAATAATAGAGATCAGCCTGTTTGAAAATTCAACCATAAGAGTTGGGTTCAGGCAATTCGTTTCTTCATCCCTTTTTAAACTGTAGTCGGAATTGTGTGTCGATACATGCATGACCGAAGGAGAAGCCTTGATTCGTTCGCTGAGGCCCGCAGCCAGCAAAGATTCGCCCAGGCGTTCAACACCTCCAGGTTTTAGCCCCAAAATCGAGGGCGTAGAAATAATTTGTATTTCGCTGTGACTATCGATTATTCGTGGATTTATTGTTCGCTGAACAAGCTCAAATTACCCGTTAAGCTAACAAAAAAGGTTCCAGTATTTTACTACTGAAACCCTCATGTTCTATTGTTTAAACCGCAAAAATAAACGGAGGCTTACTCTTTGTCCCACCAGATCCTCGTCATCAGGTTATCGGGTCCCTGGATAGATATTGCGGCCTGGTAAGAATTGGTATTGAGTGTCTGCTCGGAGATCGGGTAAAGGAATCTTCTCAATATTTGTGCACCGGTGGCATTTCCGGGATAGTTGTTTGGCACAAGAGCGGGATAGCCCGTCCTTCTGTAATTATTGTACACTTCCTGCGCATCAGGAAACAGACCTACCCAGAACTGATTATAAATTTGTTGTTTCTGCAATTCAATCGACCCTCCCGCAAGCCAGGCATGAGCAGAGAGATAACTATCCACTTCAGCCTCAGAAACCGCTCCTGTGATACCCGTAATAAGGTCCCATTGCTGCATCGCCGCACGGACTCCCTTCTCATAGAGGGCGGCACCGGTTTCGCTGGTGTACCAGCCACGCAAGGCCGCTTCTGCAAGCAGAAAATCTGATTCCGCGGTAGTGAACAAAAGTAGAGGTGCGGACAACTTCAGAATGGTGGCGGAATTGGGTTCAGATAAACTGCCAAAATCCGAAGGCTTGGTCCCATTTATATTGTCCGCCATACCCTTCTGGATGCTGGTGTCGGAATTCGGGGTCCCATCTTTCCAAACGATGGAAAGCAGGGGTAACCTTGGATCCTTATTCGCTTTCAGGGAATCAATGAAAATCTGCTGGTATTTTCCGCCTTCTACATTGGTGACGCCATCAGCAACAATATAATTGTCATTCAGCAATTGCAGGGCAACGGGGTTCTTGTTTATGTCCTGTCCCGAGCCGATGTAATTCATTTTTGCAATGTCCGCAAAATCAGTGATCACCCCACCCGCAACAGCCTTGCCCACCCAGCTCTGAGCCGCTCCTTCATCAACCTTTGTCAATCGCATTCCCAGCCTCAGCATCAGTGAGTAAGCGAATTTTTTCCACTTCGTCACGTCACCTTCATATATCAGGTCGGCCTGACCAAAAGTTTTGCCATTGGCAGGGTCGAGGCTTGCAGCCGCTTCATCAAGCTCCTTCAGCATGTCGGCATAAATATCGGATTGGCTGTCGTACTTAGGCTGATACAATGCCTGATTAAATCCTTGCCCGGCTTCTGTATAGGGGAGGTCGCCATACAAGTCGGTAAGCCTGCTGAAACAAAATACTCTCCAGATGCGCGCAACGCTTAGCAAATTGACACTTGTGGCATCTTCTTTCACGGCTTTGATCACTTCACCTATTTCATTGATCTGGGCGGGATACGCATCATTAAATACAGAGGAAGTACCATTCTGTTGTGAAGCAACATACTTTGATCCGAATCCCTCCACATCATTGTAGCTGGTCGTGTACTGCATCAGTCCGAATAAGTGGTGGCCTGTATTTCCGCTGATCGAAGCGCCGTCATAGAGGGCCTTGCTGAAAATAAATGCCGCCGTTGGTGTGGACACCGCTTCCGGGTTGGTATTGATCTCTTCGAAATTCTTGTCGCAGGCCGAAAGTGAAATGATAATCATCACCAGGGCTGAGATGATCGCAGGTTTTTGTTCGAATGTGTTCATGTTGTCAGTTTTGGACAATTAGAATTTGATAGAAAGATTCAACCCGTATGAACGCGTCCGGGGCAACCCGATGGATTCAATTCCCTGTGCAGCCCCGTTTGTAAGGCTTTGTTCCGGATCGAAATTATCCGTCTTTTTATACAGGGTAATCAGGTTGCGTCCCACAAGGGAAAGACTTGCCGACTGTATGGCCAGGAATTTCATCTTTGACACCGGCAGCTGATAGGACAAGACGACCTGTCTTAACTTAACGAAGCTGGCATCATGTACGAACAGCTCAGTATATCTGTTCAGGCTGTTGTAGTATGCCGCCCTGAGATTTGCGGCTGGTATGGTGTAATTATAAGCTCCCCCTGTTTCACTAACGCCTGTCAATTCCAATCCGCTTTCCCGGCCGGGCAGCGTGGATTTCAACAAACCAAGCCTTGTGGCATACACTTCCATCACCGAAAATATACTGTTGCCAAATTTTCCATCAACAAGAACGTCCAGCGAGAACTTTTTATAGGTAAACGTGTTGGAGAACCCCATCAGTGTGGGAGGAACTCCCTTACCCAATTCCTGATTGTTGTCGGTTTGCAACGGCAGATTGGCATTGGTATCAAAGACAAGATTTCCCTTATCATCCCTCAGTTTCCTGAATCCATAAATCGCGCCATAGGTCGACCCAACCTTGTTATTAATAAACGCATTGCCATTAGCCGAATTTCCCAGCGTGAAAGTATTTACACCGTCGGCGAGTTTGAGTACTTCGCTTTTATTGTAAGAAAAATTATAGCTGGTAGTCCAGGTGAAATTGCGTGTACGCACCGGTATCACATTGATGAGTAATTCAATACCCTTGTTACTCAACTCACCTGAATTCAGTATGGCTGTGGTGTAGCCCGAAGTATTTGAAACGGGAACACTCACGATGTCATCGGTCGATTTGCGGTCGTAGACAGCGATGTCCACTCCAAGTCTGCCTCCATACAATTGAGCGTTCAGGCCAATCTCAGTGGTGGTTGAAGTAAAGGGTTTGAGTGAAGAGTTGGTAATTGATGGAGAGGTGACATTTTGCAGCGGCACCGAACTTGCGCTGGGCACACTACTGTATGTCAAACTGATGGCATAGGGATCGGGGCCTCCCCCTCCTACCTGTGCCCAGGAGCCTCTGACCTTAACCATGCTGAAGGCCGATGGCAAGTCGACAGCATCGGAAAGGATAAAACTGGCTCCGAAACTTGGATAAAATATACTGTTATTGGTGGGGCTCAACGTAGAGAACCAATCCTGTCGTCCGGTTGCCGTCAGGAACAACAACCCTTTAAAATCAAGGTCTACCGACCCGAAAACAGAGTTCGTAGTGATGTTGTTGGTGATGGGCGTTGCGGCGGAAGTAGACAGGTTGGAATAGCTGTAGAAGTGTGGAACCGTGTAACCCAGGCCTGTGAAATCAACTTCCTTATTCTGGAACTTCCTGGTATTAACGCCTCCAAGCAGCGACAGTCCAAAATTTTCACTGACCTTTTTCTTGTAGGTCGCGGTCAGCATGCTATTGGTTTCAGACACGTCCGATTTTATCCCTGCGTACTCTCCATTGGGTACATACTGTGTGCCTGTAGGGAGGATGCTTGTGAAATTGTAGTTGTAGAAATCCCGGGTTACGGTACCCTTGACCGATAGATTATCAAGAATGTCGTAGTTGACGGAAGCCTGCCCGATAAACCTGTTCTTGATGTCGGTTTGTTTGAATTTATTCACTACGAAATAGCTGTTGGATGCGATACCTGCGTCGTTCCAGATACTTTCATTGCCTTCGGCATCATACCCCGGCTGAAGCCAGCGGATGTCAACTGTATTTGCCACCTCGTAGGGTGTCCAGTTTGCATTGCCGAGTGCGTCACCGGCGATAGGCCGGTTATTTCCCTTTTCCAGGTTGTATTGCGCCAAAGCCTCAACTCTCAACTTCTTACTCAGCTTGGCACTGATATTCAGGTTGGCTGTTTTTCGGTTATACTTACTATTGGGTAATATGCTCAGAGCATTGAGGTCTGATATAGAAAGCCGGTAAACGACTGCCTCATTTCCACCTGAGAAAGCGAAAGTATTGGTGAAGGTGGTGCCCGTTTTATAGAAATTTTTGATATTGTCTTTCTGTGCCGTGTAAGGATGCGTGAGTCCATCGGCGGCGACATAATCAGTTGATCCGTCAATCCTGGGACCGAAAGAGCGGCGGCCGCTGGCCTGTGCCTCCGCCAGTGTAGTGGGCTTCACACCACCATCACCCTGGCCATACTCGTATTGAAAATCAGGGAATACGGAGACGTTATCCAAAGTAAAATTTGAACTGTATTCCACCCCGATCCCTTTCTGCGCCTTGCCTTTCTTCGTGGTAATCAGGATCACCCCATTAGCCCCTCTGGAACCATAGAGGGCTGCCGCAGTTCCTCCTTTGAGTACACTGATTGATTCTATATCATCGGGATTGATCGACGCAATTCCATCGCCGCGGTCGGTGCCTGCGGTAAGTCCGAGCCCATTGGGTGTTGAACTTCCACCCGGTACACTGTTGTCCATTGGCATTCCATTAATCACATACAAGGGCTGGCTGTTACCGGTAAGTGAACCATTGCCCCGGATGATCACACGGCTCGACCCACCGGGGCCCGTTGACAAACCCGTTGCATTTACACCCGCGATCTTTCCGGTGAATGAGTTGGCCACATTGTTTTCTCTCGCCTGAGTGAACTCTTCACCTTTCACCTCGGTCACCGAATAGGTCAACGATTTACTCGATCGCTTTATTCCCAGGGCCGTCACAACCACCTCATTCAAACTTTTGCTCTCAGGCACCAGGCTAACAGGCACCTGTGTCTGATTTTCATTCAGTCTTACTTCCTTCGAAAGGTATCCCACGGAGGAAAACACCAGCACCACCTGATCGTTCTTTACGTCATCAGGAAGATTGAATCTGAAATTTCCGTTGGTATCAGTTACCGTAGCCAGTTCGGGTTTCCCTTTGAGTGTCACTGTTACACTGGGCAATCCCGTTCCGTCAGCGGATATCACTTTGCCGCTTATCGGATATACCACGGAAGCGGTCTGAGCAGGTGGTAACGGTTCAACCGCAAAAAGTGAAAACTGATTGCCGCCGATTTTTTTGAAACTCAAATTATTTTCGGCCAGTAAACTATTAAGTGCAGTTTCGGCGTCTCTGCGAAAGGATTCGGTAATCATCGCAACAGAAGCCTCTTTACCTGCGAGTAGTCCCTGCCGGTAGGCCACTCTTATTTTGTAATGTTTTTTAAGAAGATTGATCGCTTCTTTCAGCGGAATTGATTCGGGGGAATTACTTAGCCCCGGTGTGTCACCCTTGTAGGCAAAATTGGTATTCCTGACCAACTCCTGGGCGTATAATGCCGACCAGGTTACCGGCAGAAGAACTCCAAGAAACAGGGAAAGAATAAATCTGGTGCGATTCTTCATTTTTAGAGCAGTTTAGTCATTGAAGTCTGGTAGTAGAATTCATTTATTTTGAAATCGAGATGTGTTTATCCGCAGTTTGGGTAATGGTGACGTTGAGAGTGGTTGTGATGACATCCAACAGATCGGTAACATTGGAAACGCTGATATCCCCCTCTATCTTCAACTGCTCCAGCGACCTGTCCGTGATCTCAACATTGTATCCAAAATTGTCCCTGAGCCTTGCAACAATTTCTTTCAGGGTGGCGTCGGTAAAGGCAATTTCATTGTCAATCCACCTGATCACCTGCTTTGGTTTCTCCAGTTTCTTTGTCTTTAGAAGATCCCGGCCCTTATATTCAGCGTACTCACCGGGCATTAAGGTCAGCACCTTCGATGCGTCCTTCTTTGTACTGTGTTCAATCCTGATCTTCCCTGTAAGCAAGGCCACATTTGTCGTACCGTGACGGGCGTTTACGTTAAAAGTCGTTCCCAGAACTTCAATATCTATGTCTGAGCAATGAACCACAAAGCGGTCAGAAGCACTGATATTTGCTGTGTCCCGGTTGAGGTGGCGAACGTCAAAATAAGCCTCCCCTGTGATAGACACTTCCCTCGCAGCATCGGCTTTCCACTTGTCCCTGAAACTGATGGAAGACCCCGAATTCAGCGTGACCTCCGAACTGTCCGGTAGCATGACCTTTTTTATTTCACCGAAGGCGGAACTGATGGTAATCGTTTCTACAGCCTGATTCCGGCGGTTGAACCAGAATAATAAACCAGCAAAAATCACGAGAGCTGCAGCAACACGCATCCATCCGGGTAATCTGAAGCGTTGTATGCTGAACACAGGGGCTGGCTGAGAGGCTGAAGCCGAGATCCGTTTCCACACCGCATCCCGGCTACCACCCTCTTCAAATATGTCCTGGGCTCTGTAGGTATGGATGATCGCAGCAGCCTGCTGAAGAACGGCTTGTTTTTCGGGATATACTTCGCAAAAGGATTGCCAGAATTTGTCCGTAGCCTCAACGGGATGAAGGACCCATTGTACAAAGAAATCATCATCCAGGAAGTCCGACAATTGAAAATCTGTATAGGTTGAAGGATGCATTTAATAGCTATTTCAACATATTAGACAGGACGGGGTCGTAATTATCCCTTGCTTTTTAAGAAAATCAGAAAAAACTCTCTTTTCCAAAAAGTAGGACCAGGATTGCCGGTGGCAGATGGCCGAGAACGGACTGCAGGTTATGCAGGGCCTTATAAAGCAATTTATAAGTGGAATTGATGCTGATCGACATGATGTCCGCGATCTCCTCGTATGACGATCCCTCATAGAACCTGAGGTAGATGATTTCCTGTTGACGCGGAGGCAACCCGTTGATATAAGACTGCAGCTTTGCTCTCAGCTCACGGCTTTCCATATCTGCCGGGGCAGGGTTTTGTGTGAAGGCAATCGGAAAATACACCGGGTACTGTTGACCCTCAAGATCGGTAATTCTGTCGCGGACCTTCATTTTACGAAGGATGATATTCCGCATGGCCTTAAACAGGTAATTCTTAACGGACACAGGATCACCGAGTTGCTTTCGCGAACCCCAGAGCCGAACAAAAAGATCATGGATCGCATCTTCGATCAATTCCCTGTCGCGAGTAAATTTGTAACCGTAATTGGACAAGGGAAGGAAATAAATATTGTAGAGTTCCGTATACGCCTCCCACTCGCCTTGTTTCAGCGAGGCCCAAAGTAATACTTCGGATTCATTCCCCATCGCAGGATTGAGGATATAAAAATAAATTGTGACGGTCTGAATCTACACTCATAACTAAATTCATTGAATCTGCTTCATAAAGTGAAAACTGGAAATCACAAACCCCTTGTTCAGATACAATCTATGTGCAGCCTGACGTTGAAATCCGGAATCCAGGGTTACTGAATTATACCCGTTTCCGGCGGCTTCTTCGACAACATAATCAAGCAGCCTACCCGCATAACCCTTGCCTCTGTGCTCCCCGAGGGTCGAGAGGTCATCAACGTATATGTGTTTTCCATTGAACAAAAATTGTAAATGACGATAACCAATCGCAGAAACGGGCTTGCCATCTACCTCGACAAATGCCACCTGATACCCAGCTGACAGCATTTCAGTGGCCATCTCCAGATAACTTTCGTATGATAAATGTGGTCTCAGCAATTGTATGACATCCCATAGCCGGGGAAGGTCCTGGGCCAGGGCACGTTTTATCTCTGAGTTCATGTTTAGCAGTTATTTAAATGCAGAGGAAGTCCGTATCAGACCTCACCGGACATGCACGACAAGATAAGCTATGAAGATAAAAAGAAAAACTTCATTAACTTAGTCAATGAGATAGGAATAGCTAAAAGACCTTTTTTTTGCATCCATTCTCTTCTGATAGTTTCATGCCAATTATGTACAAGTCCCCCGGGATTTCCAAAGCCCTGAGCCTTCATGCGTGAGGGTAAGTTGCTGATATTCGCCCTGTTTCTCATTGCGGGATGCGTCAAACCATTTGATCCCCCAAAACTTCCATTTGATAATACCCTGTTGGTGGTAGATGGGATGTTCATCGCTGACGACAGCTCTTCTTTCAGGCTAAGTCGCACCCGGAGTCTTTCAGACACGGCACTAGCCGCACCCGTTGATAATGCAATACTTAGGATAGAAAGCGAGCAGGGTGAAGATTTCATTTTTACAAACAGGGGAAATGGCAACTATCACCTGGACAAAAATATCGTTTCATTGGGATCGAGGTACAGGTTGCTGATCACCACTTCCGACGGCAGAGATTATGCATCGGATAATGTTGAAATGCGTAGGTCTCCTGAAATTGACAGTCTTCAATGGGACCAGCAAAATGATGTGTTCGTTTACTTGAACACGCATGATGTCTCCAACGCCACCAGATACTATAAGTGGGATTTTACTGAAACTTCGGAATATCATACGGCTTTCGATTCGCACCTTGATTTTGAAGGGGATTCGGTGATTTTTATCGAACCGGAAGACTACCGGTACACCTGCTATAATAATTTCAATTCGGCTGGAATATTGATTCAGTCCACATCGGCACTTTCCTCAGATGTCATCAGTCATCAACTGATTACCAGGGTACCAAACGACAATTCCCGGATCAGCGTTCGATACAGCATTCTTGTGCGCCAGTATGCCTTAACTGCTGAAGCTTATTTTTTTTGGAACATAGTGAGACAAAACTCTGAGCAGGTCGGTGGATTATTTGATCCGCAGCCTGCCCAGCTCAAATCGAACATTCACAGTTTGGCCAATCCAGATGAATTGGTGCTTGGATACTTCTCTGCCAGTTCCGTGACTTCAAAACGGCTTTTCATAAAGAACAGTGATTTGACCGATCGTAAACCTATTGTTGAGGACGAAATATGCAAGGCTGTTGCGGTCAATGATCCCGACAGTGTGGCCATTCTTCGTAAGATCCAGCCTTATCTTCCTGCCTATTTTGCAGGCAGTGGCACGCTTGTGCTTGCACCCGCTTTCTGCGTTGACTGCAGACTAAGAGGTGGCATGACCACCAAACCTGATTTCTGGTAAGCGCTCGGCAAGGCCTATTTTTTACCGTCCCTCGTCTTCATTCTTTGCAAAACTGGGAAAAGAAGTACAGACACAAGTATCAGTACTCCACCGATGTAAAAACCAGTTGTCATTCTCTCCTTGTCGCCAAAGATTAAGTATGCGAGGATGATACCGTATACAGGCTCCATGTTTACCGACAAGCTGACGAAGTAGGCGCTGAATTTCCGGAAGAGCAACACGAGTTCGAGATATGGATAGACAGTGCAGCCCAGGGCGAGGATGGTGAGCCAAAGCCAGTCGTACCCCGTGGGCATGATCGACAATGACTGCCTGGAGAAAAAGAAAAAAAACGGAATAAAGAGAATACTGCCAACCAGGGCTCCCGACATCTGGTAGAACATATTCAGCAGTGGTGTATGCCTGCTGGCAATGCGTGCATTTAGTATTCCAAAGAGAGATGCGAGCACCGCGCCAATCAATCCAATGGTGATACCAAACGAATAATGGCCCTCAAATCGAAAAACAAAATACATCCCGATCACCACAAACAAACCCAGGAAAACTTCGATGCCGGATAATTTTTTCTTCTTTAGCATCAATGGTTCAAGAAAGCTGGTAAAAAAAGAGGTCGTGGAAAGGCAGACCAGGCTAACGGAAATATTTGAAACCTTGGCTGACCCGAAAAAGCAGACCCAGTGAAGGGCTAGGATCGCTCCGATGCCCATCACCGGCAAAGCAACCTTCCATGAAATGAGGAGTTGGGTCTTTTTTATTAGGGCGATAACAAAAATGCCGGATATGGCCAGTATCGTCCTCCACAACACAACACCCAGTGAGGAAGTTTGCGTGAGCTGGCCAAGGATGATCGTGAAGCCAAAGATCGCGATGATGAAATGGAGTCTGAGGTAGTCATTTCCTGCCGGCGAATTATTCATACTAATAGTTTCTGAAAACAAACACTGTTTTCCACCCCAACATACTGACCATAATTGTCGATCTGGCTGTAGCCATAGTGCTCATAAAGGGCAATAGCTTCCGGCTGTCGCCGGCCTGTTTCCAATATGCACTTCCTGCGTCCTATTTCCGCAGCCCATTTTTCCAGTTCCAGGAGTATGCGTGCGGCTATGCCACGCCCCCTGTATTCCGGTTTGGTGAACATTCGTTTAATCTCCATGGCATCATCCGAATATTCCTTGATGGCACCGCAGCCCATAGCCAGGCCGTTTTCGAAGGCAACAACCACATTTTTTATCGCGGAGATCGAATTGAACTGACTATAAAATTGGTGATCTTTCCCGTCCCTTGTTGCCAGGTCGGCATCCAGCAATTTTACGAGCCCGATGAAGTCAGGGTTCTCCGAATTTGTGCGTATTATCTTAATCATTTTATTGCTATGTACAGTTTACTATTCAGAATAAAAATTCTTTTTTGAAAAAGTAAGTCAAAAAGTATTGTCTCTGAAGTAGAGTGACCTCTTCTTCCTTTTTTTTTAAAAAAAAGGAAGCCAAAAAAACTTTGGCTGTCGCGGAAAAGACGAAACCCGTATCTCGGGCTAAAGAAAAACAAGTCACAACTGATGAATATATCCGGGCAATAGTAGGACTTACTGGCTAAGAATAAGTTTCGGCTTTTGTATCAACTGTTTTTCTTTTACGCCCTGCGATTCGGTTTTTGATTCGCCTTTTCCGCGAAGGCCAAAATACAGAAATCAGAAAGAGAAACAGAAAGAGAAACAGAAAGAGAAACAGAAAGAGAGGGAATCAGAGCGAAGAAACAGAGCGAAGAGTCGTTTGAACGTAGGGCACTTCACGCAAATGGGCCAACCTGCCTGCCGGGAGGATCCGGATGCGCGTCTCCGCCCTCTTTCTGTTTCTCTTTCTGATTTTTAGGCCTTATTCTGACAGCGCCAAATTTTTTTGCATACTTTTTTTGTAAAAAAAAGTATGTCACACTAGACCTGTAAACTTCATCGTAGTAAGCAATCTTTTGAAGCCGGATTTTTCGTAAGCCCTTATTGCGACAATGTTTTCATCGTAAACCTGTAAGCGGCATTCTTTCAAACCCTTGTCCGAAGCCCATTTTATAAGTTCGCTGATGATCATCTGGTTGATCCCCTTGCCCCGGTGTTCCGGTTCAACGTACATAAATCCAAGGAAGGCAAATCTTTCGAACTGATTGTAGTGATCGCCCTCCTTGATCCGGACGTGCCCACTGCCCACGGGTACTCGATCCACCTCCGCCACAAGTACTTCGGCCTCGGGATCTTCGATCAGTAGCGCAAGATCATAATAATGAAATTCCTCCGCAATCATGGTTTCATCAAAAGGCCGCTCCGAATTGATCAGTGACTGTTCAAAATTCAGCAGGGAGGGAAGATCGTTGGGGGTAGCGGGACGTATAATCAGTTCCATAGTTATCAAATGCGGGTTTACGTTAGTATATGTTTACTGATTGTGTTTTACATCGGTATGTCTACCAAATTCTGCTCAAATTACTGAATAACAACTTCGCCTGACTCATTATTAGTCTTGATTTTTGGTGTAGGCCCCCTGATAATTCTCCTGATTACAGCCACAGCGCCAACGATAACTGCAGCTAGTCCTAGAATAGCAACAAATACGGCTAATCCCTCGGCCCCGCTACAGGAGAGACTGCAGGCGAGACCAGCAACTACTCCAGTGAGCAAAGTTGCCACGACCAGGGTTAATGCAATTTTCCAGGCAACGCCCTTTGGTTTATTTTCACCATTCCCGGCTGTGCGCATGAATTCTGTCACACGCTTCCTGAATTCTTTTCGAATAATTTTTTTTTCGTGACGGGTCAGCATCCTTGCATTACTCCCCACCAATGCAATGTTCGACCCCGGGGTTGGTCGGGATTCAGCCGATGGTCCACAGCAGGTAGCCGCAGAAGCTGGTGTGGACAGTTTCGGTAGAATTCCCTGGTTTACTACCATCACAATCAACATGAAACCGAGCAGGCAAACGGCAAAATCACAGATCTTTTGTTTGCTGTATTTTAGTTTCCAAACAAAGGAGGCATCCGTTCTTGGGTATTGGCATATCGCAATGATAGTCAGCATAGCCAGGGGAAGTATCCAGGCAGGGGAAAGGAATATGCCAAGATCCAACAGGAGCAGACCAGTGTTGGCAGCCAGACAAACCAACAGCAGTTTACTCAGCACAATAATAAAACGCGCGGAAAAGGGATGGGCTCTGGCCCACCGGGATAAATGTTTCATTAGAGAGGGTTTATGTTGAGGGTTATGAAGTCGGAATGAGGTCCGCCAGTTTCCTGGTCAGCAAATCAGGATTTTCCATCACGGGATAATGAAAGGCGCGCAGGAAATATAATAAAAAAACTTCGGAATAGCGTATCGGGATCAGGTTTGGCACAAAACAATCCCCCGACCTTGATGATCGGGGGATAGAAAGTCTTAAGTTGTAATTCGGTTTCGGAAGCGATTTCGTTAAGGCTGACTTTCACTCGACCTCCTTGAATACTCCAGGGATTGCTTTCTTCGCTTTAATTCCACGTCGCGCTTTTTTTGTTTGAGATTCCTGTCGGCATTAATTCTGCCCTGAGTTTCTTCAACTGCTTTTTGTTGCTCTGCCAATTGTTTTTGAAGCTCCCGCAAATAAACCTTATTAGCATGTAAATCCCTGGCATGGTTCAACTGATATTTTGTCTCAAATTCTATTTGTTTTTTTGCTGGATTTCGGTTTCTTTTCGTATTCGTTTTTGCTGGGCTTTAGACAATTTGTTCACCCGTACATTCTCATTCCGCAATTGAGATTCCAGTTGTTTTCTGTTTCTTTTAAGGTTCATTGTTGCCCGCGTTAGCCCTTCTGAATTCTCCCGGTCAATGGTCCTTTGGTTTTCCATTGCACGCCGCACAGCTTCATCAACTCGATCTCTGTCAGGCCTTGCATCGGCACCCTGAAGCCTGGCCAATTCTGTGGCCTCCCGCTGTAACGAACTTTGTTTATCCAGCATGGCGAGTTGAGCTTCCTTCATATTCTCATTAACCTTCCGGAGCGATTCTTCATTCCCGGATTGTCGTGTAGTTATTTCGATCGCGCCATTTACTCCCGCAGCCCCATATAGTCTGACCGCAGCCGGTCCATCGAGTATAGTAATAGAATTGCTCTCTTTTGGAAGGTCAGAATAAATATTAAAAGACGATGGCTGTCTGACACCATCTATCACTACAAGCTTCGGTTTTCCGGGCTTTTCCTTCTCATCACTCCTCGAAACGACAATTTGATCAGCCCGCATAACCACAGTCTGTCCTTTTCCAGAACTTGTAATGATTTCCAGAACGCCGTCTTTTCCTTCGGCCCCATATTTCTCCACGGCCGATGCACCTTTCAAAACATTTATTGAAACTATGGTTGAGTCCGGTATCGTACGGAAATCAAAACCCCTTGGCTTTTTTACTCCGTCAACTATGACCAACATTTTACCGGGAATCTGCGAATTCACAATTGGACTGGGATTTGGATTTGGACTTGGATTCGCGGTTGGACTGGGACTCACGATCGGACTGGGATTTGGACTTGGATTCACGATCGGACTTGGATCCGCGGTTGGACTGGGATCCACGATCGGACTTGGATTCGCGGTTGGACTGGATTCGGATAGGGACCGCGATTTGGACTCAGCTTTGGAATTGCGTATAGACTTGGGTCGAGACTCCCGGGCTGGATTTGATTTTCTCACCGGGATGGTGTCCTGGAGCAGATCCGCGGTCGGCATGGCCTCCGTGCTCCATTCGTCGCGAAATGACACCAGTATGAATACCAATAGTGGAATCGCAAACAGAAACCTGCTTAAATGAAGACGGGCAGTTTTTATTTTGTTCATCATAATGATTCTTTTTTTCAGGTTTGAAATGCTGAAATGATTACCTACGGTAAATGCACCCGACCCTAGCACCTTAAGAAGAAAATACTGATATGTTTTTCTGTCCTTACCCTGCGAAAGCACCCTGCTGTCAGCGATAAATTCAAGATTCTGGCGAATCGCGCGACGAATCAGCCACGCGAATGGATTGTACCAATTGAGAATGCACAGAATTTCGCCCGCGATGAGATCTACCGTGTGCTCTTGCTTCACGTGTACAATTTCGTGCAGGATGATATTCTCGAGTTCGGTTTCGCTGTGTTGCTGTGGGTTGATATAGATGCCGTTGCCAAAAGAGAAAGGACTGATATTCTTTTCCGTGACAAAGAACCTGACGTTGTCCTCAGTGTGCCATAATTTGGCGGATTTGCGGACCCTGGTCAACGATCGATATTGTGTCCATGCCCTGATGCCGAATACAATCACTCCAAGTAAAACCGTGACCGTTACCACCAGAGGAACGGGATCGGTCGATTCACTTTCCTGCACCGGCAACCCGATAAATGGCATGGAATTCATCAGGTTCCGTCCCGGCACTTCATTACTTTTAAAAAGGTCCGACACATCAACGAGAGGAAGAAAGAAACAGAGTAACACATGACTTAACAGAAAGGCCCTGTTCCATTGATAAAATGTGAGCCTGCTCAGAACAACGTAATAGAATAAATAAACGAGCGACACACCCGCGGAAACCCTTAGTAAGTAGGTTAATAATGATTCCATGGCTTATTTTTTTTTGCCTTCGATCATGTCAATAATTTCTTTCAGGTCTTTCGGGCTAATATTTTTCTGTTCTGCAAAAAATGCAACCAGTTCCTTATAAGAGTTACCGAAGTGCTGTTTCACAATACTGGTGAGAAAGCCTCTCTTGTATTCCTTCTCCTCTATCAGCGGTTTGTACAGGTACATGTTTCCGATCAGCCTGCTTTTCACATACCCCTTTTTCTCGAGGTTTTTTATTGTAGAAGCGAGCGTTGTATATGGCATGGGTTCACCATCCATCTGCTCCAGAAATGTCTTTACATTACCCTCCCCGGTTTTCCAGATCGCCCGCATGGCCTGCTCCTCCTGTGGGGTCATTTTTTTTAGCATAGCTACGATGTTTTCGTAAAACTACGAAAGATTCGTAGAACAACAAAAAAAATTCTAGATTTCTTAAATCTTCCGGCTAGGAGAAAAATCAGAAAGTGAATGAACACAAAAAAGCCACACCCGAATAAGAGGGTCTGGCTGAAAAACTTAAAAACAGAAAAAGGAAAATCAGCGGCGGTCTTCTGCCGGCTTTACAGTGATTTGCTGGCCATATATACTTTTTCCATTCAGTAACTGCATGGCTTCCTGAGCCTCGGATTGTTTCGCGAATTCAACAAAACCAAAACCCTTGCTTTTGCCAGATTCGCGATCCATGATCACCTTGGCGGAGTAAACTGTGCCGTACAGTTCAAACATCTCCTGGAGATCCCTGTTGTCCATGTCGAAAGGTAAGCCGGCGATAAATAACTTCATAGGGGATATTTTTGTGCAAAGATAAGCATAAAACGATCAAAGTTTTTTCAAAGCAGCATCAAGGTCCGCGATCAGGTCCTCCACATTTTCAATCCCGACAGAATATCGGATCAGACTCTCCGGAATTCCTAATCGTTTGCGTTGCTCCTCAGTAAGCTCAACATGTGATGTGGTCCGTGGTGGACCAGCGAGCGTACTTACCGAGCCCAGGCTGGCAGCAAGATGAACAAGTTTCAGTGAGGGCAGGAATTTTTTTACCAGGTCGTAGCCGCCGTCCAGGGAAAAACTAAGGATCCCTCCAAATCCCTGCATCTGCCGCCTCGCTATCGAATGATCCTTATGTGTTTTCAGACCCGGATAATACACCTCACTTACCCTGGCATGACCCTGTAGATATTCTGCAATCCGTTGTGCCGAAGCATTCTGTCTTTCGATTCTCAGTTCGAGGGTCTTCATCCCCCTGGCAATCAGGTAGGCGGGATCGGCCTGCAGGCTGGCGCCATTAATTTCGCGGAATTCGAAAACTTTTCTCACCAGGTCGGCCTTGCCGGCAAGTACACCTCCCATCGCATCGGAATGACCACAGAGAAATTTTGTGGCACTATGTATTACAAGGTCCGCACCAAGCATTAAAGGATGCTGGTTTATTGGAGTTGCAAAAGTATTGTCAACCACCACGATGGCGCCAGCTTTTTTCGATGCTGCAGAAAGGCGGGCAATGTCAACAATTTTCAGGGTGGGGTTAGTGGGTGTTTCAAGATACACGAGGTCGCAACCACCTGCGATAGCCGCTTCCATTTGTTCGTGGTCACCCGTTTCGCAAAGCTCAACCGGCACATTGAACCGGGGCAGAAAATCCAGAAACATTCTGCTGGTGCCTCCGTAGCTGTCTTTTTGTGAAACCACCTTACGGCCCGGGCCAAGAAATGTAAAAAGTGTATTGCTTATCGCGGCCATGCCTGTAGCAAATGAAGTAGCGGCCTCGGCATTTTCAAGTATCCTGATTTTTTCTTCCAGCACCCTAACGGTGGGATTGGTGTTACGGCTATAGATAAAGCCATTTCTTTTCCCGGTAGCCACCTCATGCCACTCATCAAGATCATGATAGGAAAAAGCCACACTGTTCACCACAGGCGAACTTAACACACCCCTGACATCAAGGTCTTCCTCTCCTCCCCATACTGCCCGGGTGCCATTTTGCATTGGATTGAGATCCATATTTACATTTTTTTATGCGGCCGCAGCCTTCGATTTTTTTAGATAGTAGTAATATACAGGTACACCCAGTGCGATCAGACCTAAACCGATCATTGATTTTTGGGGGTCCCTGAGAATCGTAACCACCACAAGGAGCAGGCAGAAGCAGGCGAAAAAAGCCGGCAGCACGGGATAACCAATCACCTTATACGGTCGGTTGGCGTCCGGTTCCCTCCTTCTTAGTAAAAGCACACCAAGCGCGGTTGATCCATAAAAGATAAACGAAGCAAAAATCAACAGATCCGTGAGGTCATTGAAGTTGCTGAACCAGAGCAGCACTATCGCCCAGAGCCCCTGCAACACGATTGCGGTGGATGGGGTCTGAAATACCGGATGTATCTTTCCCGCGCTTTTCAGAAAGAGACCCTCGCGCGACATGGCAAAGAATATTCTCGCAGCGGTGAGCACTGTTGTGTTTGTGCAATTAAAAGTGGTGAACAAAATAAGCACACTGATGATGACCATTCCGAGGTTGCCGCTGATGGCATTCGCGACTTCAACCGCGGCAATGGTATTGGCCTTGCCATTGATCGCCGCAAGTTGCTCAACAGGCATTACATAGACGTAGACTGCATTGAGTGAAAGATATACGAGGATAACGATCAGCGTCCCAACACCCAGTGCAAGTGGAATATTCTTCTGGGGGTTTTTGATCTCCTCACCGATGAACCCAAGGTTGTTCCATCCCTCGTAACCCCAGAACGCTCCCAGGGAAGCCGCAAAGATAGCGGTGAACAATTGCCAGCCCTCCGGCACCAGGGCGGATGTCTGAAAATGTGAAACAGCGCCCTTGTCAGAAAAAATGCCCGAGCCTACAAAAAGAGCGATCACAATAAAAATACCGATGATCATCACCCGGCTCAGCCTTTCACTGAACACCACGCCCCGGTAATTGACTATGCTAAGCGTGATAATCAGCAGCGAAGCGAGAATTTTAATGCTGATATAAGATCCAAAAAGATATAGCTCAGGAAGTGGCACAAGAACACTAAAAGATTCAGAGAAGATAAAAGCAAGAGCTGCAATGGTGGCTGATTTCATCACCGTCAGATTCGCCCAGCCATAAAGGAAGGCGAAGAGTTTACCATAGATCCGATGAAAATACCTGAATTCTCCTCCTGAAGCCGGCATCATCGAAGCCAGTTCTGCATTACATAAGGCACCAGCAAGACTGATCAACCCGGCAATAGTCCAACAGATCATAATGATCAGCGGCGACTGCAAACTTTCAGCCATCGGAGCGATCTTCTTGAAGACGCCGGAACCGATTATACCGCTGACAACCAGCAGGATCGCGGGCCAGGTGGTAATAGTTCTTTTCAGGCCAGGCTGTTCTTTCATAGTTGATTTTGTGGTATTGAAAGCTACCTGATAAAATTGTAAACATGCCTGGAAACATTGGCCAGCGTATTGTTTACTTCATCATAGCTGGCCACTCCCGCCGATAATAATACTACGACGTATTTTCTGCCATCAGGAAGAAATACAATTCCCGAGTCGTGGGATATGCCGGCAATGGATCCACTCTTACTGGCTACTTTAACACCAGGAGGTAATTTCTTCGCGATCTTATCCGTAAAATGCTGGTCCATCAGAATTTTGATCATTTCTTCTGAGGCGTTTTTGTCCACCGCATTGCCTGTAGCGATCTTCTCCATAATGAGCATCAGGTCGTAGGCCGTAACGGTATTATTTAATCCCTTTTGAAATGCTCTATCATCTTCAACGCCTCTCAACACCTGGATGTCGTTCGCCCCAAGCTCCCGCATGGTGGCATTTGCATTTTTGGCACCGATAAAGTCAATCATGATGTTGGTAGCCAGGTTGCTGCTCATCGTGATCATGCGGTGGAGCACATCGAAGAGCGGCAGTTTTGTTCCGACCCGGTGATAGAGGTCAAACTCACTGTCATCGGCGGAGTCGAGTGAATAGGTGCTGCCGTCGACGATACTTTTAAATTCATTTTTAATTAAAATGGAATCGGTGATTCGGAATTTACCAGCTGCTGCCTGTTTATAGGTTTCGATCATCACCGGAGTTTTCATGGTACTGGCGGCATGAAAGTTTTCCTTTTCATTGATAAAAAAGGTTTTCCCTGTGCTAAGGTCCTTCATTGCTACGGCGAAGCGGCCTTCAGGGTGCCTGGAAAATTCTTCGGAGATAGCAGCGTGTAAATTCGCAGTGTCCATGATCTTTTCGTTTATGGGCCTGAGGTGAAGGTCATCAAAATCTAAATCACCATCTTCATTGGCAACTTTCAGGCTGGCCTCTTGGATGCTGCCATTTGGGTTCACGGTGAAGGTCAGAAAGGCATTACTTTCAACAGGCATGTTCCGGAATCTTGCCAGGAAACTGTTATAACGGTAATAGCTAAGGTCTGCAACAAAATGGGCCGAATTCGAGAACCTGAGCACCAGGCCTTCCGATTCTGCCTGGATCATGACCTTGCCCACAATTTTATCATAATAGGTACCAGCATATCTGCTCAGGGGTAATGTCATCGTTTCGATGCTGTCCTTCGCGTAGGTTGTGCTTTTATTTTTAGCCTTATCCCGCGCTACCGCCGAATCCTGCACGGCTTTGTATCCCCGGATCCAGTCAAAGGGTTTGTTTTGCATATAATGATCAAGCACATGATTGATGATCGCCCAGTAGGCGCCGGTAGATTGCTGGTTGGTGAGAACCGCAATACCGAGTTTCAAATCAGGCACCATGGCGATCTGTGAAACAAATCCTTTTAGTGCACCACCATGACCCACGATCTTGTATTTTCCATAGTTGTAGGCACGGAATCCGAGTGCATAGCCCCAAAAATTGCTTTGTGAAGGCTTGATTGCTTCCGGAACCTTCGTGATGGGTATGGGTCGTACAACCTTCCATAGTTCCGAAGTGGTGGAGGGTTTGAACAATCGACCGTTTGAGGGTGTCCGACCCGAATCGAGCAGGGTGATGAGCCAGTTGGCCATGTCTGCCGCGGAAGAAACGATTCCTCCCGCAGGATCTCCCGCATCACCGATATTCACCTGTCTGAATCGGTCGACGGCAATAACGCTGTCACCATATCTGGCATGGGCAACCGCGAAATTGGTTTTCGTGGCCATGTCGGAAAACCGCGAGACTGAGCTCTTCATTCCCACCTTGCTGAATATCCGCTTGCTTACAAAATCCTCCCAGCTCATTCCCGAAACCTGGGCAATGACTTCACCTGCCGCGAGGTAGAGTATGTTATCATAGGCGTAAGTAGTTCTGAACCCATGTACCAATGGAATATCTTTAAGCCTGCCGAGTATTTCCTTGCGGCTGTAGAAAGAGGGGGGAAATAACAAAACATCAGCGGCATAGGCGGGAAGGCCGCTATGATGTACCAGCAGGTCCTTTACGGTCAGGTTCAACGTTACATAAGGATCACTCATGCGGAACCAGGGCAGGTGGTCGATAACCTTATCATCCCATTTCAGTTTGCCCTCTTCTACCAGCATTGCAAGGGCGGTAGCAGTGAAAGCCTTGCTGTTAGAGGCGATGAGGAATAAGGTCTGTTCATCTACCGGCGCAACACTATCTCTCTTCTTCGTTCCATAGCCTTTGGCGAGAAGGATCTTGCCATTGCTGACAATACACACGCCAGCTCCCGGCACATTGAAGGTTTGAAGTACCTGCTGGATGTATTTGTCCAGGCCTGGCGGTAGCGAATTCGCCCTCTGGGCCTTGCCAAACTGAGAAAAAACAAACAGAAATAGGGTGCAGAATATATATTTCATCACAGTAATAAAAAAACGCTACAGCTCAGCCGACTGTTGTTGAGCTGCAACGCATGTCAAATGTCTTTGTCGGTATTCAGCATTCGCGATCCAGGATCAAGCCGGGCCGCCATCTTCGTTTTTTGAATTACCCGCAACGAGTTAGCTATTCATCAAATCTCAATCTTTCTTTGAGGCTGTTGACTTCAGGTACATTGGCGCCATTACGACTTGTCTCAACTGATGGGTAAGCCAACCGCCTGATAAAGTCATCGAGGGAAGCTCCTGTTGGCAGTTCAAAATCTTTATACTTGTAATCGAATCGCCTTGCATCCACCCAGGCCTCGGGATTGAGGAACATCACCACATACTTTTCCTTGAAAATCAAATCCAGGGTAATATTTGAGGCGCCTACACCAACGGCAGGGTTCGCCAGGTAAGCATCCATGTCTGACTCGGCCACTCCAAGTTTAGTCATGTGAGCTGTTATGCCCGCGATATATGCTGCATAAGCCCCTGGAAGGTCATCGTTTCTGAAGGAAGCTTCAGCCCTGATGAATTCGGTTTCCGCATTTGTTATCATGAGTAATGGCGCTCCGGCAGCTGAATAAAATCCGTCCAGTGAAAGATAAGACTCTTCCTCATTGGTTCCACTTCCAATACGTCCTTCTCCATTTGGTGTGCCCCTGTAATCCCCAAATTTTGTGATGCTGGCAATTCTTGGCAATCTTGGATCCATAACTCCAAATGTGGTTCCGTTCAACGCATCCACAAACTGTGTGCTGAGCCAGCCATCGAGATTTAGATTAGCATTGTTTACAGCAGCTTCGTTCCACGGACTCAAACCTTCAAAAGCTGTGAGCATGGCATCGTCATCATTGGAAGTGTACGCCTTATCAAGCGCAGCCAGAATTTCAGTGGTCGAATACTCCGCAGATTTTGATACCTGGTTCAGATATCTTGCTTTGAGTGCATAGGCCGTTTTGATCCATGCATCTGTGTCTCCGTGGTGAATCAAATCGCTTCTTGAATCGATTTCAAAGCCATTACCATCTTTCTCAAGATCCGCAATGCCCTCATCGAGCAGATTGAGGGAGGTAGTGTATAATGTGGCCTGGTCGTCGAATGCTGGCACCAGAAGGTTCAAACCCTCGAGGGCCTGGCTGTAAGGCACATCGCCAAAAGTATTTGTCAGCAGATTGATGTTAAATCCAAGAAGAATTTTGGCAATTCCCTGGTGATGAGGTGAATTCTGGACAGCGGCTTTATCAGCCAGTTGCTTCAGGTTTGACATGGCCGTATAGAAATTTGTCCATGTAGTCGAATAGTCCACCTCGTTATAAATATCCGCGTCGCTGCCACTTGAATTAGAAGCCAGGTACTGTGTGTAGTATGATGTTACGTCTCCCAGTGAGTACACATTGGTGCCCGTCTTGAATGTCACGGTTGCAAGTAAACCATCCAACGGAGGATCCTGAACCAGGTTTGGATTGTCCAGTTTATCCAGGAATTTATTGCAGGCACTGATATTCGTTAACAGTATAAAGAGAAACGATATTTTGATGATTGATCTCATTGTTACCTGATTTAGAAATTAAGGTTTACAGATAAGATATAGTTGCGCGTCGCCGGATAAGTGAATCCTGCGAAACCATCTGATACACTACCCGAGTTCGTTGAACTTGATTCAGGATCGAAAGTTGAATACTTGGTACTAAGCCAGAGATTATTCCCTGAGAATGTGATACTGGCTCCCTGCAGGATTTTTGTTTTCTGAACAAGTGCAACCGGGACAGAGTATCCCAGGCTGAGTGTACGCAGCCTAACCCAGGAAGCATCCTCAACGAAATTTTCCGAAGCTGCCCTGTAATAGGCGCGGTAATAACCCGCCGATCCATAGTCAACTCCATCAGGGCCCGTGCCCTGGCCCAGCCACACAGGTTTCGTGTTGGGAGTTCCATCCTCCAGTACACCTGGAAACACTACTATATCATTGCGGTGTTCGGCATCCTTCTGTAATGCAAATGAAGCGAGGAAGTTGGCAAATTGATTAAAACGATAAACCCCCTGTTGTGCATCGAACAGGAAATACAGATTAAAATTCTTATACCTAAGCGTACTGCTAAAACTTCCAATCCATTTCGGCTGAGAATTCGCAATGTATTGTTGTTTGGATGCTGGATTCAATACAGGGAAGCCGTTGGCGCCAATGACGATCGGCAGATCTTTCTCCAGCACTTCCGGGTTTTCTTCCTTGTCACCGTAATACCGTTCATAATTTCTTCCAAACAATGCCCCAACGGGATAGCCAGGAATATATTTCTGGGTTACCGTGGAACTGGAGTATCCAAACTGGCTGCCCATCGTGATTTCCTTCAGGTCCGGATAAATACTCAACACCTTGTTTACGTTCTTGGTATAATTGACCCTGATATCCCAACTGAAATCCTTTGTCTGAACAGGAGTTCCGGATACACTGATCTCAAGTCCCTTATTCCTGATGCTGCCTGAGTTCAGATAGATCTGGTCATACCCACTGGTGACAGGCACCTTAACCGGAATGAGCAGGTCCTTACTGGTATTGTTGTAGTAAGTGAAGTCAAGACCCAGTCTGTTTTGAAGGAACCGCAATTCAAAGCCCGCCTCGTAGGAAGTGGTAAATTCAGCAATAAGGTTGGTATCTCCAATCTGATCCGAGAGGTTGAAGGGACTGACATTGTTTGTGAGCGGCGACCCAATTTGAAAACCCTTAGCAGTTGCGTAGGGCACAGCATCCTTACCAATCCCTGCGACCGAGAATCTCACCTTACCAAAGGTCATCCAGGATGGCAGATTGAAATTTTCTGAGAATACATAACTAATACTGGCAGAAGGATAGAAGAATGAACGGTTCTCTTTTCTAAGTGTCGAAGTGATGTCATTTCGTCCTGTCAGCGTCAGGTACAAAAAATTATCCCAGCTCAACGTCCAGTCGGCAAAGAGGCCGATAATCCGGTAATCCCGGGTATAGGACCGGCCGGTAGTTCTTTTGACATTCGACAAACTATAAAAGGTCGGAACGATGAGCGTGTCGCCATCTGTATATTGGTAATTCTTCTTGGTCTTGTACAGGTCATGTCCAATCTTCAATGATGATTTCAGGTGAGTCCCGAGGGAGTTCTTGAAATTCAGCATGAAGGTTGAATTAAGCACCGTGTTGGTGGCATTGTACACATTCATTACCCCGTTTTCGAAGTCGCCGAGGGAATAAAGTTCATCGGGAACACCGAGGGGGCCCGGTTTAGTGAGAATGCGGGAATCATTGTAGTGATCAATTCCGAAACGGTAGCTCACGTCAAGCCATTTGAATGGAGAATAGGTGATGTTGCTGTTGGAAATGATTCGGTCCACATCATCAACATAATGCGTTCCATACAAAATATAAATCGGATTCCAGTTGTCAGAGCCTACAATTGTCTTCTGCGAACCATCTGGTTTGATATAATCCCAAATGTCCCACCTTGGAGCAAAATAGGTAAGGTTCTCATTGTATCTGTCTGCATTCTGTCTGCGACCGCCGGATTTAATATAATTCAGCGAAGTTCCAAACCTCAGCTTCTCCGAAATTTTGAAATCTCCACCCACCTTGGCCGAATAGTTCCTGTAATCTGTAAATGGCATGATGCCATCCTGGTTGAACTGGGAAAATGCCGCAGTGAACGTGGCTCTTTCATTTCCACCTGAAATATTCAAACTATTTCTTATAGACTTGCCTTGTTTGTAACCATGCTTGAAATTGTTGAAGAGTTTATCCGGATGCGTAGGGTCGATGGCCTTAGCCTCCGCGATAGTGGGCCCAAATCCCGGCCAGAAACTGGATGAATCATAAACACCAAGGTTACCCTGTGTATAGACGCCCTGTGTTTCGGGATATTTGTTGATCTCATCAATACTTCCCGTGCTGGTACACTGCACCCTGAGTTTACCAGCCTTTCCCGATTTGGTAGTGATGATGATCGCGCCTGTTGCCGCCCTTAGACCATACAAGGCTGTGGCGGCGCCACCTTTGAGGATATTTACCGATTCAATGTCATCCGGGTTGATGTCTGAAGCCCTGTTTCCAACACTTAGTAATTCGCTTCCATCATCGGTGGAAGTAGCATTGTCGATCGGCACACCATCAATCACGAATAATGGTTGAAAATCCCTATTTGGGTCGAGAGAGTTTATGCCACGCAGCAAAATCTTGGCACCCTGTCCCGGTGCCCCACCTCCTGAATTAATCTGGAGGCCCGTAGCCTGTCCCTGCAATGCATTTACGATATTCGATTGGTGACTGGCGACCAGTGCATCACCCTTTACTTCCTGTGCCGAGTAACCCAGTTCTCTTCTTTCTTTTTTTATACCGAGCGCGGTTACTGTGATCTCGGTCATATTTGTAGTGGCATCCGCCTGAAGAGCCATATTGGCATCGGTGATTTGATTGCTCGATACAACTACTGATTTTGTCAGAGTAAGGTAACCAATCGCCGAGATCTGCAACCTGTAGGTGCCGGGAGCAATGCCAGTGAAGGAGAACCTTCCATTGTCATCCGCCGCAGTACCTATTTTCGTTTCCATAATAAGCACAGAAGCATTTACCACTGCCTGCCCCTTGTCATCTACCACTCTTCCCTTGATCCCTCCGTTGTCCAGGATATTTTCCGACTCAACGCCGATAGACGGCCGATTCTTTTTGATTATAATGTTGGAATTAATCACTTCATAACTGAGACCAGCAGACGAAAACAACTCGGAGAGCAGTTTTTCCAGGCTGATATCCTTTGCCGACAAGGAAACCCTGCCCGCCGAGGAGATGTCGGCGGTGCGAAAGGAGAAGGAATAGCTGGTTGACCCTTCTATACGTTTCAAAGCGGTTTTAAGGGAAACATCTCTCAGATCAATGGACAGCCTTGTTTGGCTGAGATCCTGACCGGAAGTACCCGCGGCGAGCAGTACGCAGTTCAATGTCAACAGGAAGGCCAGGGTCATCACTCTCATAAAAAACAGTTTCATTTTCCGGTCATTCACCTGGTGATGAAATGTCCGTGCAATGTAAATACCGGCAGCCAGGCCACCATGCATTTTTGGATAAAAACTCATAGTTTTGGTTGGTTTAAAAAATTCTCAAACAGGATTAACTTTAAACTCCGGACCGTACCAGCTCGCGACTGGCGGTCCTTTTTATTGCATCAGCTCATAGTTGACTTCTGTCGTGTTATTTAGTGATAAAATAAGTTCCATTTCTGAGTTCAAGCCTGGTTTCCGTAAGCCGGCAAAGGATGTCAAGTGCGGGTTCTATCCCATTCTCCCTTTTAAATGCCGTTGACACACGAAGCGTTGCTACCTGGGGGGCAGCAACCATGATCTGGACATCGTACACTCTCTGCAGGTCGGAGATAATGTCCTGGATCGAATAATCATCATAGTCGAGGTTGCCTTTATGCCAGGCCAGGTTATCAGGCGATTTCAGTTCTTTTTCTTTCACCTTCTGGTCCTTGCTCCCAATGCTCACTTCCTGCCCCATGGTCAGCAAGGCGACCTGTCTATTGGCATAATTAACCTTTACCTTACCCCTGTTCACCGAAACCGTTATCTTCTCCAGGTCAGGATATGCCTTGATATTAAATGCAGTGCCCAATACTTCCGTACTGACCTTGCCAGTATAGATAATGAATGGCAGTTCAGCAGCATGTTTGACGTCGAAGTATGCCTCTCCCTTCAGATAAACCTTCCGTGCCGATCTTTCAAAGACTTCCGGAAACTCGAGTGTACTGGCCGCATTCAGCCAGACCTGGGTAGAGTCGGGCAAAAGCAAATATTTGTATTCTGAACGATGTGTGTACTTCTGGAGTGTGGGTGCCATTTGGCGCTGCTTTACCTGGGTAAATGGAGCAGTCTTTTTTGCAAACCGGCTGAACCCGAGCATGGTTGCGGCGGCGACAACTACTATCGTAGCAGCTATGGCGAGAGCCTTTCTATAATTTTTTCCGGCGGGCATGATGTGCACAGGTTGTAGTCCGACTTCTTTAAAAGCCTCTTCAACGGCAGCATCGTAATTATCGGGTTTCAGCGAAGCAAAAAGCTCGTCGTATTCTTCACGTGAGCAGGTGTTGTCCAGATATTTGCGAAACAGGTATTTAATCCTTTCATTCATCAATGGCTGGACCGGAAAACCACCGGCTACTTAGAATGACGAAGCTGAGAGTGCGTGTTCCTATCCAAATGAAAGTTTTTTTTGTAGAAACCGTAAAGCGAGGGAAATCTGATTCTTAACCGTATGCTTTGAGATAGAAAGTTCTTCGGCAATCTCCTGATAACTGAGCCCGCTTTCCCTGTTAAGGCGGTATACCAGCTGGCGTTGTTCCGGTAATTCCTGTACGGCCTTTTGCAGGATCTTCACAGCCTCCCTGGCCTCCAGTGCCTGATAAGGACTGTCGGCAGCCTGACTCAGGGAGGTCCAGACCGCGGCCCTCAAACGTTCGTCGGCCGCCGCCTTGCGTAAAAAATCAACCAGCTTGTTACGAAGAACACGGTGCAGCCAGGCTTCAGCATTACGAAGTGTCGGAAGCTCATTCCTGTGCTCCCATAATTTTACAAAAACATCCTGTACAATGTCTCCTGCCTGCATGCCCGACTTGGTGACGGTAAAGGCGATTCTGTACAATTGCTGATGATATTGGTTGAACACTGAAGTGAACAGAACTCCCAGACTTTTCTCATCAATACCGGGGTCTGTAACGTGAATGTCTGCCATCATCTCGCCTCGTGTTTGTTATTGAAAATAAGAAAATACGAATTAACGATAAAATAATACTTAAATATTTTGATTCTCATAGCCTGAACCACGCGTGCTGGCCATGCAATGTTGATTTGGATTTGGGTTGGCCAGAAAACCTGTCGGTTTTGTTCTATTTTCTCTTTTTGGTCTCAGCTAGGTTTGTGATGAATTAAATCACAAATAAATTTTACACTATGAGCAAAGTAATCGGTTTGACCAATGACCAACACCCCGGAGAAATTCTTTTGCTGGGTGGAAAAGGAAAAACAGGAAAAAGGATCGCAGACCGCCTGGAGCGCCTGGGTTACCCTTATCGCTACAGTTCCCGCCAGGGCGAGCCACGATTTGAATGGGAGGACCAGTCAACCTGGACACCGGTCTTGAAAAACAGCAGTACTGTTTACATCGCCTATCAACCCGATCTTGCCGCTCCTGGAGCGGTGCAGAAGATAGATGCGCTCACAAAACTGGCCGTAAGCGAAGGGGTGACCAAATTGGTACTCCTTTCTGGCAGAGGGGAAGAGGAAGCAGAGGATTGCGAAAAGATTGTGATGAACTCAGGTATTGAGTGGACAGTACTTCGTTGCAGCTGGTTCAATCAGAATTTCAGTGAAGGCTACCTTTTGGAACCCCTGCAAGAAAACTATGTGGCATTACCTGTCCCGAATGTTCGCGAACCGTTTGTGGACACTGATGATGTCGCCGATGTAGCCGTCGCGGCATTAACGGACAAACTACATGTGGGCCAGCTCTACGAACTCACCGGTCCTGATTTACTGACTTTTGAAGAGGCTGTAAAAATAATCTCGGAAGTCTTGGGTAGAGAGGTGGTCTATGAAAAGGTTAGTTTTGAAGACTACAGTTCTGCAATGGTTGCGTACGGAGTCCCCGGGGAACTGATAGACCTGCTGAAATACCTTTTTATAACGGTATTGGACGGCCGAAATGAGAGTGTTACAGACGGCGTGGAAAGAGCGCTCGGTCGCAAGCCTAAAGCATTTTCGCAGTTTGTAAAAGAATCTGTTGCGGCAGGCGTCTGGAACGTATTGCAGGAAACAAATTAATTTACCAAAAACCATACTTATGCTCAGCACCGCCAACCTGGTTTGCTTCTTCGCGGCATTGTTTTCCGCACTGATGGGGGGATTGTTCTTTACCTGGTCAAACGCCGTAGTAACCGGATTAGCTAAGATTCCGGATCATGGTTATATCTCCGCCATGCAATCAATAAACAGGACCATCCTCAACCCCTTATTTTTATTAATCTTCATGGGAACTAACCTCCTTCTTCCCCTGGCTGCCTGGTTTCAATACCGGGCAGGAGAACAACCAGGTTGGTGGCTGATGGCATTGGCGGCCCTTATTTACATCATCGGTGTATTCGGAATTACCATCGGAGGTAATATTCCTCTAAACCAAATGCTTGACAAGTTCGCCTTAACTACAAGTACCGCGCAGGAAATGAAGGACCTGAGAACTGTCTTTGAAAACCGCTGGAATAACCTGAACCTGGTAAGGGCCTGGGCATCCGTTATTTCGCTGGCCCTGGTGTTGTTGTCGCTACTTAGCAGAACAACAGGATTGAAGGACTCATAATTTGATCAGCCGATAAACATTCATGCCTTTGCCTGAAGTAATTCGGAAAAAGAATACACCCTTTTCCACCCTTCCGGCAAGTATCTGGTTATGCCCTTTTTGGATCGCACCGCTTCCCAGGCTTTGGCCAAGTGTATTCAACAGCTCATATTCTCCCTGGGCATCAGCATCGAGTTCAATGGCGTCGCGGATCTGCACCCTGAAGAATCGCACCGAAATCGTCCTGTCCGCTAAGGGAAAATAAAGTCGTTGATCGAATTTTTTTAATGGATAAATGAAATTCACAGATACGGTATCTCTCACTGATTGCAGTGAGAGATCATTGGAAACACTGAGCTCCACTACGTAGTCACCGGGCATATGATAGCGATGGCTGGCAGTTCTCGTGTCGGCACTTGTTCCGTCTCCAAAATCCCAATGCCAGTGTGCAGGGGGGCTCGCAGGATCACAGGAACTTGCATTGCCTGCAAACCGGTATCCGAACAAACCATCATTGACAACTTCAGCTGTAGCAGTAAGCCTTGTGCTGTAACTAACGGTTATCGTGTCGGTAGTGCTGCAATGCTGTGAGTCAGCGCCGGACTGGAGCCTGACCGAATAAGTGCCAGCTGTTCCTACCACAATGGATGAGTTGTGACTGCCCGTACTCCAGGTATACTGGTCTTCACCCACTCTTCCTCCTTCACGAAACAGCGGCGACAAACTCACGTTTTGTCCTTTGCAAATCTGAATATTTTCTCCAAGAGAGATTGTCGGTGGGTTCACCATCACTACATTGACGGATCTCTTGTATTCGTGTGTGGCACCATCAGCTGAAAATAATTTTAGAGAAACATCGTAACGACCGGCTTCTATAAATTCATGGGTCAGTTTTCCCGTAGTGTTTGAAAGCACCGGACTACCGTCTCCAAAATTCCATTCGCGTTTTACGACTGACTGATTACACGGGCTTTCGCTCTCGTCTTCGAATGCAACCCTGATAGGTCCACACTGGTCTGGATAATTATAAGCGAAAACAGGTACTATAGAATCGGTTGTGGAAACATACACGGAATCGGATGCCTGGAGTCCGGCTCTCTTCACCGTGACACCATACCAGCCTTCAGC
>Ga0193752_1000346_pt1 | contig 47260 bp, 74 predicted proteins | sample H1c1metaG_FD_144924 | JGI IMG/M metagenome (GOLD analysis project Ga0193752, IMG submission 144924) | Soil microbial communities from a riparian zone of the East river system, Colorado, United States - H1c1 | ecosystem: Environmental > Terrestrial > Soil > Riparian zone | place: USA: East River...
AAAAAGGGGTTTATTATTTTAAAATAAAAAAAAAAAAAAAAAATAAAAAGGAACCACTACGAAAAGCACCCTCTACAACGTTTGTAGCCTATAGTGGACACTCAAATGGTGGGGATGGTAGGGGGGAGGGAGGGAGAGACTGATATAATCCCAATATGTCCTACAAAGTCATCTTAATATTACATTCTTTATATGGTCAAATACATGATATATAATATTAATGGTCAAATGAGCGTCAAATACATCAAATACATGATAATAATGGTAATGATTATAATATTATTAACATAGATACCGCGCATTCGTTATGTAACTTCATTAGGCAGAGTTCGGATTACAGCCACACTATCAAAAATAATAGTAGGCATGTCGCTATTTGATTGTTTTTACAATATTACGTCTGGTATACTGACGATGTTTTGCCAGTATACCAGATTTTGTCGTTACTGTGCGTTACCAGATGCGGCGAGAAGTGCCTCAACCTGCTTACGGGCGGTATCTTCCGGAATACCCAGACGGATGTAATCACGAACCATACGTTCCTTGATTTCCTCCGGGGTAACTTCCGACGGACGATACGGAAGCAATGCAGCCTGATACGCATTGCTACGCGCATTAGCCTTGAGAACGTCATTAACCATTGCAATAACGTTCCATTTCTTTTCTGTGATTACCTGTGATGCTTCCTCGGCAGTCTCAACGACCTTGTAATCGAATGCCTTTTCGATTTTGTCGCCTGCCTGCGCGTGACCTTCCGGAATTGCGAAACTGAACTTGCCGACTAGTGACTTCATGGGGTTTCTCCGAGTGTTGGCCGGATCATTCCGGTTAACCATATATAATGCATTAGCCGTGCCAATGTCTACGCGCCTACTCTCATAGGCAGGACTTCCGAAAGTGTCCAAAGAGTCAGTTCTCCCCATTACATAATCGAGGACGAACTTACAAGTCTGTCCGACACCTCCTAAGTCATTGATAACAAAGGACTTACGAGTGTCGTTAGAGTCATATCAAACTACAATTGTAACTGACCCGGTGGCATGAGATTTGCTTGCTCATAATGTTGTAGAGTTTGCGAACGTTTGTTCCGGAATGATAGCTAAGTCCTTTAGATTCATAGGGATACGGGTATACCCAAATTGTAAGGTACCATCATTACAAAAATGTAATCGGATAGCTAATATGCCTGTCTAAATAAGAATTTGTATAACTCAAAGGATAATAAATTAGGGTCCCATATTCTAGTAACATATACCGGGGGTAGATACAATATAATATACACGTAGAAATTTGACTTTCAGTTTCCGATATGATAGTCTGATCTTACAGGTAGGACTCTGAACTATTGGACAATATTATAATTGTCTATATAATTCAGGGTTAACATATCTAGCATATATCAGGAGATTGGTAATGACTACACCTAACGTAGAGTTCGATCCGGCTACAGGATTAATTAAGACTCCGAGCGGTCCCACTTCTGTAGTTGGATCATCCCATAATGATGTGTCAAGTGCGAAGTCACATACATTAGTTGAAAATACACTTGGTGATGCTGGTAAGGTAGAGAGAATTCCAGATACACCAGTTACTAATATTCCTCCTACTGTTATTCCAGGTGCAACAGGGTCCACTAATCCACGTAATAATGATCCTGTTACTGGTAATGCAGATCACACATTAGTTACAGACGTTGCTCCTACTAATGTAGTGATTAAGAAAGAACCTGAATCTCCCAATCCTCCGACAGCTTCTACTAGAACTTCTACAACTGTAGAACCTGCTGTTGCAACACACACCGTTAAAGGTGAATCCTTCCAGCTTTCTAATTCCTCAGAAAAGCGACTCAACAGACAGCAGAAGTTATATGTTGAGATTCAGGAAGTGTTGAAAGAATACGGCAATCTCGAATCCAACATTCCAGTGACGCACAATTACTGGGCGCTCTTAAACGAATACCGCTCACTGAGGTAATAAGATGCCATCTGGAAAACTTACTATTACTGCGCCTACAGGACCGGGATCATCTGTTACTGCATTAGTTCTTAATAATGTGCGTAACCTTAACTTTGATACACAGCGTGCAGTATTAGCTGTTACAAAGGAAGATGATTCTGTGGCTTCGTTTGATCTTAATGCAACAGCTACAATCACAGCTACTGCATCTGCTGGCGTATTTGCATTCGTGGTGAGTCAGTAATGAGTCTCATCGGATTAGTCATCACTCTAATTGTAGTAGGACTTTTACTATGGTTAATTAACACATACATTCCAATGGATGCGAAGATTAAGAATATTCTCAACATTGTTGTGGTTATCTTCGTAATCATTTGGTTGTTACAAGTCTTTGGTGTATTTGGTAGTCTCGGAAATGTGAGGATTAGGTAGATGCCTATTACAGCAGTAGTTACTGGTAAAACTGGTGCAGGTCTTACCATGACTGCATCTTCATTTCCGGATATCGCATCATTTGAATTCAACGCTGATAGTAAGATGTTGAGTCTACGTGATGCGAGTGGACACATTACTCAGGTTTCTGTTGCCGCAGCTGCCACGTTTACGTGGACGCTTGTTGGTTCTACCTACACTGTTACTATTTCATAGGTGACTTATGCCATTAGTAGGAAACGGCTTTACTACAACTGATTCAGTCACAGGTAAAAGAATTAGTTGTAATGTCCAAATGTTCCAACCCTGGCCTCAACCAGATGGTGTTGGACTAAATAGCCGTTTCGCTACTGAGGTTCCCGGTCCTAATGTCGGCAATTCTACAAGTGATGTAGGATTTGCATTTGCAAATTGTGGAGATGGACCGGGACACATAATCATTTCAAAAGATGGTTATGAAACTCTGGAAATGGACGTTACATTTCCCATTCCTACCAACATTAACTACAAATTAATCCTAAAATCTAATCCCGTCATCGTTAAGCCACTCAGTATTGACGGGAAGTTCTTTCGACAGGGTGGAGAACGTCAGACTATTATTGAGTGTTCTGATTTTAGTGCATTCAAATACTTCACACAAGGTAAAAATATTCGTCCTGTAGTTGAACAACGTCGAAAGATTGGTTTCAATACAGGTAGAGTGTGGCTACTCAATACTAGTGTCATTCCTGATGGTGGTCTTACGAGGAATGATTACCCAGAATGCTACAAATTCATCAAGCCATTCTGTAATTTGTATGGCGAATATGACATGAATGTGGAGTTTACTATTTTTACTCAAGCTCCAGAGTTAATACCTAATCGTAATGACCAGCAAAATCATCTAAATAGGTCTACAGATGAAGGACGTGGATTAGGTAATGTAATCTTTGAACAAGTTAATGAAAATGACCACGGTGGAAACATCAATACCATTTTCCTAGACTTAGTTCGTCCTACTGGTGTTATTTTATCTAGAGGAAGTAATGGCGCAGACGCATATCCTGTTCAGCATGATGATCCTTGGGATTATGAGGAATATCATACTAATGGATTGCCTGAATTTCAACGTAAAGTTGGTCATAATGCGATGGAATTATCAGGAGAATCTGGTAAACCTTGCATTGCCAACGAAAATACACGATTTATTGATGATGAATCAAGCAAGACACGCGCTTATGATGCCGCGATGGGTGGCGCATTACTATGTGCGGGTTCATGCTATCATTCTCAGAATGGTAAACTTTCTCTGTTATATGAAGGATTGGAATTGGAATGTGCTCAGGAATGGGCAAGAGGCGCATTAAGTGTGCCATTAGAATTCCAAGCTGGTTCTTACCAACATAGAACAGAATTTGAAGGTCCTGGTATTATTCGTGCCTACTCGCGAACATTATCAGATGGCCGCGAACATCTTATTAGAATAAGAGCATAATGGTTTTTGGTTTTGGTTGTTTGATCGGTGGTGTTGCGGGTTTGTGCAAGGCTGCGAGGAAGCAACCAGATATAAGCGGGGTTTTGGGGTTATGCCTTTAGGAATAGTATCAGATAAAGATTTTGAAGCTGAATTAGATAATTCAAAGCCAAAGTCTACGGCTGACATTATTCCTATGCCTACTCCCGGTCGTAAGGAGGGAGATAATAATGTTCCTGATTCCTTACGTAAAATAATTGGTGAAACTTCTCAAATAGATGGACGCAAAGAGGCATTAGCCCTAGCATCTCACTTTGGAATTTCACCATCTTCTGTATCCGCTTATGCTAATGGTAGCACTTCTACTGATAGTATGGATAAGCGGCCAAATCTGCCACATATTAATAATGCCAAGGCGCAAATTGCGAAGCAGGCAAGAAATACACTACGAAATGCTTTACGTAATATCACATCTGAAAAATTAGTAGATGCAAAGGCAGTTGATCTTGCGACTATTGCACGTTCAATGTCAGGTATCGTCAAAGAGATGGAACCTGAAGATGAAGGTGAAAAGAAGAAGGATGGTCCTGCCTTTGTAATCTATGCTCCATCATTCAAACAAGAGAATCATTACGATACTATTGTGTCGAGGGAACAGTAATGACTTCTCCAATAATGGACCCTCCTGCTCCCGCTACAACTACTTCTGAGGAAGATTTACATAGTGCGAGTCAACGCAAGGTAAATCTAATCTGGGAATTCACACAGGCTTTCATTGCAACAAGTATTACTCTTGCATTTATTTTTTCTAAAATGAAAATGATAGATGCAGCAGCTTTAGATAATACATTCTTTATGGTTGTAGGTTTCTACTTTGGTAGAACCAACCATCAAAAAATTGGCGGCGTAACGTTAGGGAGATAAGTAATGCCTACACCAGCATTTATGTCAGGTGTTCCAACGGTAGTTGCACAAACTACAGCATATGCGTTGCCACCAGTTCTTTGTTTCATTCAGTCTACTGTTGCATTAGAAGTTTCTGTTGATGGAACTACTTATGCCGTATTAGCTGGATCTACTACGGGAACTAATACAGCAGCAACATTTGCACGCTGCACAACTTCAACCGCTACCGTTATTGTCAAGAGGTATTAAGATGAAGATTGATTGGAAATCACTAGTTCGTGTAATCGCCACAACTGTTCTTCCGATTGCATATCCTAAACTTGCTCCTGCTGTTCCCTATATCATTCATGGTATTGAGGAAGCAGAAAAGATTAAGGGTGCAACTGGTAAACAGAAATTAGAGACAGCTATTGAAATTGCTAATTCAGGTGCAAAAGCTGCCAACACTATCACTGGTAAAGAACACATTGATATTGACGCGATGAACGCTACTATCGCTGCTGGTATTAGTGCTGTTGTTAATGGTGCTAATGTTGTTCGTAAGGATGCACCAGAACAGTAGTAATGGGTTTTCAGAAGAATTTTTGGAAACCTAATAGGAAACAAGCTGAATTCCTGAGTTTGCCTACCACTATTAAAGAGGCAATGTTTGGTGGTGGAGCAGGCTCAGGAAAATCAGACGTATTACTAATGTATGGAATAGTTCACAAGTGGCATGAAAATCCTGTATTCAAACAGGTGTTTATGCGACGAACTTATCCTGACTTGAAGAAAGAAATTGTAGGTAGAACAAGGGAGATTTATCCTAAGTTTGGAGCTACCTATAATGGAACTGATATGATCTGGACGTTTCCGCGTATGGATCAATTTGGTAGTGGTGCTCGTAATGCGGGTGCTCAAATATTCTTAGGACATTGTGAACAAGATAAGGATGTTCATAATTATGACTCGATGGAAATTACATTATTTACTCCTGATGAGTTAACTAACTGCACTGAATATATTTATCTCTATATTGCATTTGAAAGAAATCGTGCTCCTAGAGATAGTGGATTAGTTGCAATTACTAGATGTGCAGGAATGCCGGGTGGTGTAGGACATACTTTTGTTAAGAAAAGATTTGTAGATCCTGCTCCGGAAGGTGGAAAGATTATTGTAGGGCGTGGGGGTAATAAAAGAATTTACATTCACGCAACACAAGAGGATAATGAAGATAATATTGATCCAACATATGCACAATCGTTAGCTGGTAGACCAGAAGCTGAAAAGAAAGCAAAGTTATTTGGTGATTGGTCGGCATATCAGGGACAAGTATTTGATGAGTTCAGGGATAAAAAGTATCCTGATGAACCTGAGAATGCATTACATGTAATTCCACCATTTGAAATTCCAGATTGGTGGCCAAAGATGGTAATAGGTGATTGGGGCTATGTGGCAATGTGCTACATTGGTTACTATGCAATATCACCTGCTGGTAGAGTTTACTTGTATAGGGAACAGTCCTTTTACAAGACAAAGATTGAGATTTGGGCACCAGAAGTTAAGAGTTATATCGACAGGGAACATCCACGAACTGTAAAATTTTGTAGGAGTGCAAAACAGAATAGAGGTCAGGAACATACAATTCAAGAACAGATTGAAACTGCATTAAAAATGCCCATTGAATTGTCTGATAACGTAGCAGGTAGTAGAGTAGCTGGCAAGATGCTGATCCATGAATATTTACGTTGGAAGCAAAAGCCATATATTCCTCCTGATGAGTTACCAGTATATGACGAAGCATACTTTATGTGGCTTCAACGTAATAAAGGACCGGAGGATTTGAAGAATTACTTAATGTTGTTTGAACCTCCAGAACTTGAAACTAATATTCCTCGATTTCAGATTATGCAATGTGGGGAAGAATTTCACGAAGGACACGCAAATTGCTGTCCTATTATGATTGAAACTATTAAGGCATGTAACTATGCTAAACCAGAAGGTGATAAACCAGCCGAAGATGTTGCGGAATGGGATGGTGATGATCCTTACGATGATTTGAGATATGCATTAGATTCAGCAGAAGCATATTTCAAAGATGCTGGTAAAGAATTTTCAAGAATACAGAAACAGGAAAAACTAATGCAAGCATTAGCGAATACAAATGATTGGACTGCTCACTATAGAAATATGAGAACTCTTGAATCGAAATCTAAGGGGATGCAAGTAGTTAATCGCTACCATCATCGGAGACGATAATGAATCGACAAGACTTAACTCTGCGAAACTTACGAGCATTAAAGAAAGAATTTACAAAGCTCAAGGCTCGTGTTAAGAAATTAGAAATGAGAAAGAAATGAATAACTTTTTTCATAGATTATTTAATCCTCATTGCCCAGAATGCAGAGAAGAACTGCGTGAAAAAGCTATTAATCCAGTTGAAGAAGCATTGAAACTGGAAAATGCAAGAATGCAAGAAATGATTGATAGACTCTTCGATAGACTGCTGGAAAAACCGGAAGCAGTTGTTGAAGAACCTAGACCTGCTAGTGTTGCTAAACCTACATTTGTTCCGTGGAGAGTTAGACAGCAAATGTTACAGGATCAAGATAGAGTTACTGCAAAATTAATGCGTGAAGCTCCTAAGCCTGATGCTAAAACTACGGAAGATATAAAAAATTTAGAAGTTGATCTTGGTGTAGAAGAAACTAAAGAACAGGTGGCATCATAATGTTTAACTTTCAACCTTCACCAGAATTAATGAAACAGCTATTAGGTGGTATGCCTCAACAGCAAATGCCACCGCAAGGTATGTCTCCTATGGGTGGTGGTGGTATTGACACTGGTATGTCACATACAATGCCTATGCCACCTATGCCAATGGGTAGACCTATGGTTCAACCACAAATGGGGCCGCCTGTTAATATGAATGCTGCCGGTAATTCTCCTTTTGGAATGCCATCACATCCACCAATGCCTACACAGCCTATTCGTAAACCCCCTACTGCTATTCGTCCACAACCAGCAGAAAAACCTGGGATTATGAAACAGTATGCATCAACTAATCGTGGCGCAACACAACGAAAAGCATACTAATGGCGCTTCCTTCTGAGACTACACAGGATCTATTAAAAAGAGTTGTCGATCATTTCGACAAAGAGGATAGGTCTGTGCGTGAACGCCAAATACTAACTTGGCGTAAACTTAAATTGTTTTGGGAGGGATTTCAGCAGACTTGGTATAGTGAAGTTGCACATGATTGGCGAATCTGGGACGAATCTACTTCTGATGATGATACGGGTCAGTCGTATTACGATAAACCAGTTAATGTTTTCCGTGCATATCTGGAATCTATTATCGCTGCTCTCTCGGTAACTGTTCCACCTGTTAAATGTTACCCCGATGATGCCGATGATACATTAGATTTAACTACTGCTAAAGCTGGCGATAAAATTTCTAATCTTTTATATCGCCACAATGATGTTCCACTTCTCTGGTTACATTCTCTCTTTATTTTTATGACTGAGGGAATGGTTGGATGCTATTGCTATCCTAAAGAAGATAAATCATATGGTGAATACGATAAAAAGGAATATCAGGATATTGATGAACAGCATCGTTCTGTTCAGTGTCCGGAATGTGGATATCAAATGTCCGAAGAAACTGTCGGACAAGATGAAGCATTTCTTGCAAAAGGTGAACAGATACAAGATAAGTTCATGCCTGATGCTGATGATGTTCCTGTTTTAGACTACATGAATAATACATCAGAACAGGAACTCTGTCCTGCATGTATGGCAATGATTGATCCAATGATTGTTGAAGAAACTCTCATTGTCACAAGATTAGTTGGTGAAACTAAAGAAGCTAAGACTCGCATTTGTATGGAAGCATACGGCGGTCTGAATATCAAAGTTCCTAACTACGCACGTAATCAAAAGGATTGTCCTTATCTTAGATTCTCGTATGAGACTAACGTTGTTAATGCGTTAGAAAAATATGAAGAATTGGATAAGAATAAACTCAAGAGAAATATCATTACTAGTGGTGAAGGTCCACGCGATCCTTATGAAGAATGGGGACGTTTAAGCCCACAGTATAATGGTGAGTATCCTGAGAATGTTGTTACAGTTCGTAGCTTCTGGTTACGTCCTGCTGCCTTTAATGTTCTTAGTAAAGAAGAACGTAATGTATTAAAGAAGAAATATCCAAGTGGTTGCAAGGTCGTCTTAGTTAATGACGAATTTGCAGAAGCATGTAATGAAGCATTAGATGATTGTTGGACATTAACCTACAATCCTCTGTCAGATCATATTCATGCTGATCCTCTTGGATTATTGTTAGTTAGCATTCAGGAGTTAACTAACGATCTCATTAGCTTAATTGTTCAGACTATTGAACATGGTATTCCACAAACATTTGCTGATCCTGGTGTATTGAATTTTGATGCATACAGACAGTTAGAAGCAAATCCCGGTGGAGTATATGAAGCTACGCCTAAATCTGGTAAGTCATTAGGAGATGGATTCCACGAAGTTAAAACTGCTTCACTTAGTGGAGAAGTCCTTCCATTTCTTAATCAATTACAATCTCTTGCCCAGTTAGTTTCTGGTGCATTACCTAGTCTGTTTGGTGGACAGGTAGAAGGTTCTGGAACTGCTAGTGAATATAGCATGTCTAGAGCACAGGCATTACAGCGTCTACAGAATACTTGGAAGATGCTAACTAGTTGGTGGAAGCAAATCTTCGGTAAAGCTATTCCTATGTTTATCGAAGAAGTTCAAGAAGATATTCGTGATGTTCAAAGAAAGTCAGATGGACACTTCATGAATGTCTTTATTCGTAAAGCCGAACTAGAAGGAAAAATCGGCAAAGTCGAACTAGAAGCTAATGAGAATTTACCGATTACGTGGAATCAGCGTAAGGATGTAATTATGCAACTCCTTAATGCTGGTAATCCTGAAATACTTGCAATGCTCGGAACTCCAGAGAATTTACCTATTATCCGTGAAGCTATCGGATTAGATAATTTCTTTGTCCCTGGTGAGGCTGATCGTGACAAGCAACTAGATGAAATTAAATTGTTGCTCAATTCTGAGCCTATCCTAAACCCTGAGACTGGCGAAGAAATGCCGTCAGTAGAAGTAGACCCTGATTATGACGATCATAGTGTGGAGTTTGCTGTAGTTAAAGGCTGGGTTGTTAGTGAAGCTGGTAGACAAGCAAAAACTGACAACTCAGTCGGTTATAAGAATGTCTTGTTACATGGTAAGATGCACCTAATGTTTATTCAGCAAGCTGCAATGGCAGAACAAATGGCTGCACAGGGTAATGATGGTTCCAATCCTGAGAAGCCCAATAAAGACACTAAGGAACCCATAAAAGGTGAAAACGATGTTCCCTCTGTTGCATAAGTTTCAACTATTTCTTGCTCCTACTGATAAACCTGCTGGCGGAGGTGATGGTAGCACTACAACTGTGCCTGTCGCTGGTGACAAAGATGATGATATCAAATTCCTATCTGGTGAAGATGAGCCAGAAGGTGAAGATATCCTAAAAGAAGATAAAACTACTAAGAAAGACGAAAAGAAAGATAAGAAAGATACTAAAGAACAATTAGACGAAAAAGACGAAAAAGATGACGATGATGATGAAGATGAAGAAAAAGATGATGACGACGAAGATGAATTAGAATCTTTAGTCGAAGATTTAGAAGAACCTGACGAAGAAAAGTTAGAGTTAACTACTCCTGTTCGTCGTCGTGAGATTCTAAAAAAGTATCCTAATCTCTTTAAGGATTTTCCTTATTTAGAAAAGGCATACTATAGAGAACAACAGTTTACAGAGATTTTGCCTACTATTGATGATGCTAAACAGGCCGTCGAAAAGGCAGAAACTCTTGATAAGTTTGAAACTGACTTAATGAGTGGTAATACGGAAACAATTCTTAAAACTGTAAGAGACACTGATCCTAACAGTTTCTATAAGATTGTTGATGATTACCTTCCTGCTCTTGCGCGTGTTGATGAGAAGGCTTATCAGCATGTATTATCCAATGTTAGTAAACATACTATCATTGCGATGGTGCAAGAAGGTCGTCGTAGTCAGAATGAAGCTTTATTATCTGCTGCTCAGTTACTTAATCAGTTTGTATTTGGAACTAGTGAGTTTACTCAGCCGGATAAACTTAGTAAGGATGCACCAAAAAATGATGATGCATCTACTAAGTTAGAGCGTGATAGACAGGAATTCACACGTCAGAAGTTTGAATCTACGCGTGGAGACTTGAATACTAAGCTAAATAATTCATTGAAATCTACGATTGAGGCAAATATTGATCCACGTAGCTCAATGAGTTCATACGTGAAAAACAATGCAATTCGTGATGCAAATGAGCAATTAAATACTTTAATCACTGGTGATAAGCGTTTTGGTATCATAATTGATAGACTTTGGAAGAATGCTTTCGAGCATGACTTTAATAAGGAATCAGTAGATAGAATTCGCTCAGCTTACCTATCCAAAGCTAAGACACTGTTGCCATCAGTCATTAAAAAGGCCAGAATTGAAGCATTAAAGGGTATGGGTAAACGAGTGAAAGAAAATGAGAACGATGATTCTGACAAGAATCCTATTAAAAAAGAGAAGTCACGCTCCAACAATAGTGACAAGAGTGATAAAATGGCTAGTAAGGGAAAATCAACGCTAGAATTCCTGATGGATGACTAGCTTAGCTATAACTAGGAGTTAAAACAATGGCAGTTGCTGAGGCACAGGTAGCAGCTCTAGAATTAGAGCGTGTTATTCCGAAAATTCGAGTCCTGTTTGAACGGGATGATAAGTTCTACGCCAATATTAAGAAGCGTGACGTAGAAAAAATCTCAAACAGACTTATGAGAATCCCACTGGAATTGCGTCCCGGCGGAGCATTCCAGTATTTTAACCCAGACGGCGGAGATTTAGGTCGTGGTGGTGGTCCGACTTTTGACAAGGCTACGTTACAGGCGGTATTCGTTAGTGAGAATATCGAATATACGAAGCTGACTCAGTGGGCTACTGACGATGATCGAAAGTCTATCGTTAATGGTGTGCGTCGTCTTACTGCAACTGCATTAGATGAGTTGCGTCGTCAGATTGATGCTCAGTTAATGCAGCCGGGAACTGGTGTTATTGGCACCGTTACGTCTGATACACCTGCTGGTGGTTCTAACGTTATTTCTCTTGCTACGGATGGTTTCGGCGCAAGGTTAATGCGTTATGGACAGACTGTGCAGGTTTTCGATAGCACCCTTGCTACTAATCGTGGTAGTGGTATTATTACACAGTGGGACGTGGAAAATAAGTCTGTTTCCATTACTCCCGCTATTGCAGGTGTGACTGGTGGTGATTTAATCGTCACTAACGGTATTTCTACTCCTACTGCCCTTCCTGCGTTATATGGTGTGCCTTATCATCATAGTAATGCATCGACTGGCACATGGTTAGGATTTCCGCGATCCACCACGCCAGAAATTCGTGCTAATCGTGTTAATGCTGGTAATGCGGCACTCAGTTTATCGTTACCGCGACTTGCTATTAACAAGATTGGAAACCGCGTAGGTATTGACAATACTTTCAAACCTAGCGCGTGGATGCATCCTGCTCAGCAACAGGCATACGAAGAAATTGGACAGCTTTCTATTGTTATTCAGAAAACTGCCAAAGACGAATCCCTCGATATGTATTTTGGTGACAATATGCAGATGGCCGGTGCGAGAGTTAAGACGTCCTACAATTGGGATCGTACTCGTATCGACTTTATTGTGGATGAAGTTTGGGGTAGGGGTGAAATCCTTCCAATCGGATTCTACAAGACTGACGGCCGCAATATCTTCGAGATTCGCGGCGCGTCTGGTGGTGTTGCTACGGCGGATATCTTCTATATGGTGTGTGGTATGCAGACGTTTGTTACAAACCCTGCCGCATGTGCATATATTGATAATCTGGCCGTTCCTTCGGGATACTAACCTAGGAGACACATCATGTATCCTGGGTTAACAACGAAGGTATCGGAGGTTACAGTTGCTCTGGCTACTACTATCTATCCTAAGACGGATCTGATTCGTATCACTGATACCACAGCTACAACGGTATTAACTACGATCAGCCCCGCTTATGGTGGGTTTGGTGGATTCTTAGTAATTGCTAATCAGAGTGGCGCGAATATTACTACGGTTACTACTGGTAATATTCTAGCTGTTACTACCATTGCCGACAAAACTGCTGTGATGTTTATTTACAGCAAGGGTGCTGGTAAATGGATTCCCGGCGCAGTTTAATAGGAGTAGTGAAATGAGTGACCTGAACTTTCAGAATATCTCAACGGTGCAGAATAACATTCAGCCCGCACCAGTTACGGTTACGGCTGCTGCTACTATTGCACCTACCACGTTCTTGACGATTGTGTCAGGAACTACTGCTGTTGCTACCATTACGCCCCCGGTTACGGGTCAGCATATGTTAGCAATTGTTGCTGCGACAACTAATTTCGGTGGTTTCGTTACCACTGGTAATATCTTAGTTGCCTCACTCACCAATTCAACGGTGTGGAACAACCGCGTTAGTTTATTTGTCTACAATCCGTTGACGGGTAAATACTATCCCAACTTCGCAACGTGGACCACTAACTAACATGAATATGATTCTGGATCGGGCCGCTAGTATTACCGGATGGATGTCCGGTCCAGAATTACTCTATTTAGCGGAAACTGCTAGTAAATCAAAAGTAATTGTAGAAGCTGGATCATTCCAAGGTAAATCTACTAGAGCGATGGCGGATAATACACAAGGTGTTATCCATGCTGTTGATCCCTGGAAACCAATTACTTTGTTAGAAGGCGTTGGAGTAGATACTACAACATATACTAGATTCTGTTTGAATCTGGACAAACATCTTAGAAGTGGGCGAGTTATACCCCACGCTATGAAATTTGTGGACTTTAAGTTAGCAGAGGAACCAGATTTTATCTTTATAGATGCAATGCATGATTACTATTCAATTAAAAGAGATATTGAACATGCATTAACTCTGACTACTAAAGGAATAATTGCTGGTCACGATTACAGCACTAAGTTTGAAGGGGTAATGAGAGCCGTCGATGAATTTTTTGGAACATCAATCAAAAAAATAGACACTATTTGGACATTGGAGATATAAAATGACAAAGGTAATGGTAGCCGTTCCAACACAAGAGTTTGCAAGACGCGCGGATTTCTACGACTATTTTAATCAATTACAAAGGCCGGAAGGGACTTTATGCACATTTGCACATGGTCAATCTCCTGCTAAAAATCGTAATATCATGATTAAATTAGCATTAGAGAATGATTGCACTCATGTTCTCTTTATTGACGATGACATGGCATTTCCTGCCGATTCATTAATGAGATTACTAGCGCATGATAAGGATATTGTTTCTGGATTGTATCTTCTCCGAAACTATCCTCATTTTCCTGTAATGTTTGATGAATGGTATCCTGATGGACGATGCCGTTATGCTTTCTTGACTCCTGATAAAAAAGGTTTACAGAAAGTTGTAAACATTGGACTCGGATTCTCTCTCATCAAAATTGATGTATTCAAGAAATTAGAAGATCCTTGGGTTACATTAGGAGAATATGAAAAAGACAATTGGTGTGATGATATTCACTTCTTTAACAAGTGCAGAGAAGCTGGATATGAAATGTTTGTTGATACTGATGTGAGATGTGGTCACATGTTATCAGCAATTATCACTCCATATCAAGATCCAAATACAGGTCAGTGGGTTACACAATATAACACTGGTGCTGTGGAAATGTTTCATGTTCCGCAAGTTATTCCTACACCTGAACAGATTGAAGAAGGTGTTAAAGCTGCGGGAGCGGTAAAATAATGGAACTTGCTGAGAGAATTGCTACTATAAATAGACAGTTATTGGAACATTACGGTATGGAATCATCCGTTAATGAACCTATGTTTAGAGTAGTATTTTCAGACGATCAGCGTGAAATGCGATTAGGAGACTATAACGATTTTACTCCATCTGGTATGTTTATTAGGAGCGTAAGAGAAGTTCGTGAAGTTCCTAAATATCAGTGGATTAAAGCTCGTTGGGTCTTAGAACATTTATGTGTAGTGCCAGAAGTTAACATGATTGAACTTCCCACTACTAAACTGTCATACGAACCACTTTGGATATTTGAAAATCAGAGTGGAGACTATTTACCGCCACGTTACGATGCTGCAAAAATAATCATCGAAACTATGCTTGCGGTAAAAGGAAAATCATCGTTAAAGAAATACGTTGATCCAGATACTAGCGAAAGTAGAGAATTAAATATTAAAAAAATACATGAAGAACTGTTTGGTAATGAAACACCTGCAACCGATGCATTAGCACACAGAACGGGCGTGGTTGTGCCCCATAGTTATGGAGATAAATAATGAGTGTCGTTGGTCAGTTTCCAGGAATTAACGTTCACCGTAGAGTTGTAAGAGCACCTACTAATCCTCTTGACAAGTCTACAGTTGTGTCAATCTTTCCAAAAGAGATTGATGAAGTTAAACATACTATTCAGCCGGGTAGATTTTTGGTTCCTGCTGGATCAGTTGAAAAACCTGCAATTCTAGTTGTTGGTCCTTCGTCATGGTGGCGTGAAATTGATGAGGATCAGCCTATGCTTGAAATTCCACAGTCAAGCATTCAGATTGCAGATTCAATTGTTAAAGATTACAGTGTGGGATTACTAGGATATAACGTAGGAGAAACTGGACCCGGTTTATTCTATGTTCCTGGTGAATTCACTGTTCCACAGATTCAAAAGAACTTTAGTAGTGAATTAGTTAAAGCCGAAGCGCGTCAGCGTAATTGGTATCAACTATTACTAAAGTTAGGTGATGGTCTGTGGGCGAGAAGTAATGGTAATCCATTAGCTATCAGTGATGATATGCGAATGGCTGCTAGAGAGTTAGGTCAAACTACTAAAGATTGGATGAAGGACTTTAGTATGGTTGAAATGACTCGTTGCATTGCATGTGGTTCGCTACGTAATCCTACGTATCCTATCTGTGCAACTTGCAAGCATGTGGATGAAACACATCCATTAGCTAAATCGCTCAAGTTCGTGCAACAGTAGAGGTAAATATGGCAACAATAGATTTGGTAGCTTCGACAGTAATGAATCAAATGGCAAGTTTGATGAACGATACTGCTCGGACTAACTATACCTATACAGCAATGTTGCCATACTTACAAATGGCGTTAGATGAGTTACAGGAAGATTTTGAATTAAATGGTATTTCTGTAACTGAAACAACTTCTGCTGTCATTGAGGTAGATGCTGGAATTTCCGAGATTGTTTTTAATGGTGTCGGAGTTCCAGCACTACCTGATGATTTAGTTGAACCTCAACAGTTATGGGAACGTAATCGTGGCATTGATCCATTTGTTCCTATGAGTAAGAGGGAATATCTTCCTCATAATTTGGAAGGTGTTGAAGTTGGAATGTTTGGCATCTATGTTTGGCAGGATCAGAAAATTAAACTAGTTGCTTCTAATAATGATAATGATATCAAAATTGATTACTTGAAGCAATTATTTACTCCTTTAGTTGATGAAAATTCACAAATCAACTTAATTAATGCTAAATCTTTTCTACAGTATCGTGGCGCTGGATTGTTGGCAGAATTCATTGAGAGAAATCTTGCAAGTGCAAATTCTCTTAATGCAAATGCAATTCTCTCAATTGATCGAGCGCGTGGCATCAGTGTAAAAGGTAAACAGGCTATTAATACACGTCGTCGTCCATTTCGTGCTGGCTTTAAGCGTAGAGGTGGGTTCCGCTAATGCGTGAACATGAACCTATAGTCTTAGATAAGTTTAATGGCCTCTGGTCAAGAGGTAATACAGAAGAAACGCCATTAGATCATTTCTCTGACTGTAACAATTTGAAGTATAGTGGTTCCGCTACTTTCGCTACACGCGATGGTATTGGACGGCATCAGGATGTTGCTGTGCCTTTAGGCAGCATTCTAAGAATGTATAACTATCCTACTACAGATAAAAATACCCTCTTAGTCCTTATCAAAGATGGTAAAATTTATCATGTAGTTAGTTCTACAAGTGTTTTTGGACCAATTCTAACTATTGCAACAATGACGGATTTTGGTTTTGCTCCCTATGCAGGTAGAGCATACATTACACCGTTTGGAACTGAGCTAGTTGGTCAATTAAATCGTGAACGGGGATTAAATAATGAGTTCTTATACGTATACTTGGGGGATGGAACTGCTGCTAGAAAAGCTGGTGGTGCCGCTCCTACTGTTAACATTACCCCCGCGAATGGCGCTGCTGGTCATACTGATGCTGGTGTGCATATATTCGGTTATGTGTATGAGACTGATACTGGGTATCTTACCGCACCAGCAGGATTAGTTTCGTTCACTACAGGTGCTGCATTATCAGTAAGTTTCTCAACTGTAGCTAACTCACCCAGTGGAACAGTAGTTAAGAAGCATATCGTAGCTAGTAAGATCATCCAAGACTACAATGGTGACGTTACCGGGTATGATCTATTCTTCATTCCCGGTGCAACTATTCCAAATAACGTTACTACAACACTGAGTAATATTTCATTCTACGATGCTGATTTACTTGATGATGCTACTCACCTTTTAGATAATTTTGCTGAAATTAAAGCAGGTGTGGGACTTTGCATTTATCACAATAGATTAGTGTTGTATACCCAATACGATAACATTTCACTTGTTCGTGTCAGTTTTGCAGGTGAACCGGAAGCATTTAGTCAAATTACAGGATTACTAGAAGTTACACCTGATGGTAATCCTATCACTAATGCTGCTGAACTGCGAGATGTTCTATATATATTCAAAAGAGCTAGAACTGTTTCATTCGTAGATAATGGCGATGAACCTACTTCATGGCCGCAATCTACAGTTGATAATGCTGTCGGATGTGGTGTTCATGGAATTGCAACAGTATTGGATAGTGGATCATCTAATATTGATTACCTTATCGTTGGATCTTACAAGGGAATCATACTGTTCAATGGCACTTATATTCTTCCGGAATTAACTTGGAAAGTTCAGACTCTTTGGGCATCACAAGATTTCAAAACAAAGAATCGTGTTATTCAAATACTTAACGATTCAGTAAAACAAGTTATCTATTGTGTTTTAACTGATAGAACAATGCTTTATGGTGACTATAGTAATGGATTTGATCCAAAATCTATTCGTTGGTCGCCGTGGAGTTTTGCCGTCCATGTAAACACAATAGCTTTGATTAACATTAGCGAACTTCTTTTGGGCTGTGACCAGGTGTAACGATGGCATTAATTGTCCCTGATTCCGTAGAAGTTATTACCTTAAACAATCTTCTTTCCAGTCCTTTGAAGATTAGATTGTATGGTAATAATGTCACTCCTTCTGGTAGTAGCTCTACTGCTGCATTCAATGAAATTGCAGGTGGTGGATATGCTAATGTTGCCTTATTACTTGCTGATTGGGATATTACATCTGGTATTAGTCAAGCTATCTACAATACTATTTTAACTTGGACATTTACTGGTCCTGTTGATTCTCCTGGTTCTATCTATGGTTACTATGTAACTAGAGATTCGGACAATCAATTAATGTGGGCACAGAGATTTCCACCAGCTAATGTTCCATTTGCTCCTATCAACGGTAGCGTGATTAAAGTTCAACCGCGAATTGCTGTGTCGAGTCAATTCTAATGGCCGATTACTTTAGCGCATTTGCATCTTATACTATCTACTTTGATGATCCAGATGAGTATAACTTTGCTGTGTCAATTGCGGGTGGAACACAGTTATGGACTAATCCACAAAATGCTGCTGGTATGTTCGATATTGCGTGGCCTCCTGCTACTGTTTATACTGGTGCTAAAGGTATATTTGCTGGATCAGATGATTTTTCGATAATTTCACCCGGTTCAGAGATTAAAAATCCTGCTCCTAGTGGACTATTCATGGACCCAGGAGTAGATTCTGTAGAAGTTCCATCACAGATTCCTAATCCTGATCCACAAATTCCAAATGATAGTAAACCTACTATCTTCTTTTGGTCTGGATTTATTGCAATGGGAGGAAATGCTGATATTGATAATCCTCCTGATGGCATGTCATTCATTCCAAGACGTAGATGGGCTGCTGGATTTGAATATTTTGACCAAGCAGAAGGTGAAACAGATAGCTTAAAGTGTATTCGTGATGCCTCTAGAACTGTAGAAGGTTTTGGTGGAATACTACGAAATGACTTTAATAAACAGTGGACAAAGACTGTAGCTAAGTTTAGACCTGCATATACTCCTGCTACGGCTACTGAACGTTTTTACCTACGTATTCGTATGGTAGGGACTGAACCTTTAGATATTTGGAGAAATGCAGGAACAGTTAACGGTGGAACTAGAATTTACATTGATAATGCGACCTTACTTGTCAAAATTTACAATGTAACTAATCTAGGTGTTGAAACTCAAATGGGTGAATCTACTTTTTCACTCGTAACTGACTCTTGGTATCAATTTCTAATGGCATTCACATTCAATACATCCGCAGTTGGTGGAGCGGGTGCATATGGATTGAATATGGTTGGATTTGATGTTCCTGATAGATTTAACGAAGTATGCGATTATGATGTTCCTGCTGCTTCTGGTGGACAGGGAGCTAATAGTCAGCGTCACGTTAGTTCTACATTAGGAACATCTATTGCTGGTCTTAATAATGGCTGGGAAATAGATTTTGATGACTGGATTGGAATGGACTATCCTAATAATGGTAGTATTGATACTCCTACCAGTTTGGATTTCATTTCAGGAAGTCATGTTAAATCTGTTCGTGTAGTTGCTGCTGGTCCATTAGAAATTGGATGGGCTGGTGAAGTAGATTACATGAATCAGATGCTTAATCCTACTGCTGTAGCTGCATCATCACAGCTTACTAGTATAACTCCATTAGCTACATTAGATGGTGTTACTAATGCTGATAATGGTGGCGCATCAGATATGACTGGTATCAATTATGGTGCTGTCTGTGCAATTATCTCTAAATATGGACAGCGATTAATTGGAACCAATGATGGTCAATTAGGTTACAGTGTAGCGGGTGGAGCTGCGGTATTAACTCCTATCGTTGAATCTACTTCATTGATTTATAATGAAGTTGCCTATTTACCATCAGGCGTTAAAGTTCCTACTCCAATTGCACCATTTGATGTAATTCATGAAAAAGGAAATTCTACTGATACGGCTAGAGTAAATGCTTTATCAGCAGTAATTGAATACATCGGTGTATGGGGTCCAGAAGATGACCAGTTTGGTAGGTCAGAAGTTAAGCCTATTAACTATCATAACTGTTTTTATCCTAGTATTGCTGCTGCTGCACAGACTCCTGATCCATCTGCACCTGTTGCTGGTATTGGTGGAACTTATGTAGGTAATGGAACGACTACAGTAATCCAAATAGATTTACCAGCACATTGGATTATGATTCGTCCATTAACTAATAATGATGGTGGTGCTATCTGGATGGCTACTGGTGTTGGTGGTCATAAAATGGGTCAAGAGGGTGTTTTACCTCCCCATATGGTGCGAGTGGTAGAAGAAGGTGGGGCAATATTCATTGTAATTACTAGCGCACTTGCTGCTATTAATGCTCTTGGTGTTACGTATCAGTTCACAGCTTTTTGTGATCCTACGATGCGTTACAATCTGTGTGCATCATTATGCCATGATTCTTCTATTGTAACTGCTGACTATCCATTAATTATTGAAGAATGGGAACCAGAAGGAGCATTTTTCCAATTTGAGTTACAAGGAACTTCTACTCTTACCAAATTCATCTTTAAGGGTATTGGTAGTAGTGGAAATACTGGAACTCAAGTTGATGGAACTGCTAAATCTAACGTAGGATCATTCGATACTGGTGTGTTAACTACACGCGCTGATGTTCATAGACAAGGTATTCAAACTACTTTTAGTCTCTGGCGTCATGATGACTGTAGTGGATTTGCAATGATTCAATTGCATACCTATACAGGTAATGGTAGTGCAAGTCGTGTAATTACATTACCCGATGAAACTGGCTGTTATCCACTATTTGTATATATCCAACCACACAATGCAAAAGGATGGTTCCGTGATCCTTCACATACTGGCGCACATGCATCTGATATGCTTACTGCGGCAGATTCTGTTAATGCAATTATTGCTGGCGGAGTAGATTCAATTACTGTCGGTATTGATTGTAATGCAAATGTCGTTGATTACGAAGTATTTGTAATCATGGGCGATACTGCTGGTTGGAATAATGGAATATTTTATGCTCCTACAATTCCTTGTGACTGGTTCATTGATCCTCCCACAGTAGTTCCCGGTGATATTAATGTTCTCGGTGAAGGTGGATTAATGATTGGTGGCAATCCAGCTATCATTGCATTACAGGATGTATCTGGTATTTACACCTTAACTGCTAACAAAACTAATGATACATTATATGATCGTCAGACAGGTCAAACGAATGTAGATGTAAAGATTCCTGATCCTAAGTGGAAAACGGGGTATATCGGTGGCTAAAAGAGGTGGTGGAGCAGAGTCTGAACATCATGTTGTAGCAGTCAGGCTGCGAGTCCTAGGTTCAGGTAATTTGAAATTGGCATTAACAGATTTGAGCCAAATTCAGACACTTAACTTAGTTGATCTTCCCATGTCTGTTGCAACACGAATTGAACCTACTCGTTTAGCTAATTTTCAATCCCAAAGAATTAGATTAGAGGGACAAACTACTGAGATTAATGAAACATTTGTTATCAGCAGAGTTATCATTTTCGCTAAAGCAGTAGCAGTTGAGTATCCGATGTAATTATGTCTGATAAACAGTTAGATAGACTTAAAGGACAATTATTGACTTCTGGTATGGCCCAGAAGAATAATGCCCTGTATCAAGTCATTGACCAGTTAATAGGTTCTGTTCAAAAGATCAATAATGATCTTGCTAACTTAAACATTGATATTCCTCCTGCTGCTGGACCTGATGAAACTTTCTTAACTTCTACTGATGAATCTGTTGATTTACCTAATAGTCGTGAATTATTAGCAGGAACTGGTATTGCATTCAGTGATGCCGTTGCTAATAAGAGAACTGTTAGTTCAACTATTCCTGATTTGTCTGGTAAGCATTTTGCTACGGTAACAGATGAATCAGCTTCATTAACTAACAGTAGACAGTTACTTGCTGGTGTGGGTGTATCATTTGATGATTCTGTTGCAAATGCAAGAACTATGTCAATTGCATCTGGATCAGGATTTTTAACTGGAACTGTTAATCCACAAGGAGTTCAAGCTGCTGGTGTAGGAACTTGGTATATTAACACTGTTACTGGATATGCCTACCAGAAATGTGGTGGTGGATCTACTACATATGGTTGGTATTTAGTTCCTCCTGCTGGATTTCCTGGTCCTATTATGTGGGACGGATTTGCTCCCCTGGCTGGTAATGCTGGTGGTAGTATTCTTACTAGTGATGGTCATGGTCAATTTGCTGTTACTTCACCAACTGCACCAACTACACCTACTAGGACAATTATTGCGGGTAAGACATTTGCCCAAATTGCTACTTCTGCAACAACAGGTTCAGTAGCTAGTGTTAATACTCCAACGACTAGTTTTAATTGTTTGGACGATGATATTGATACATTTATTCATATCAATATTGGAGCAGTAGTTAGTAATGTTAGATTTTGGTTTGCAGTAACTGGCGCATCTAGCCCTGATACAGATACATTAGGTTCTGGTGGTAATGGTGCATTAGGTATTAGATTCTCGACTGTTACTAGTGATGTTGGATTTCGAGGATATAGTTCTATTACTGGTGCTGGTAATCAGAGTCTTACTGCAAATACCGGATCTGCATTAGGTGCATTTGCAGCAAATACTCAGTATAGACTTAGAATTCGATTTGTTAGACAGGGTGGCACTCCTACTGCATACTTTAGTGTAAATGACGGAACTGAACAATCTCTTACTACGAATATTCCTGTAACTGGTAATCCTTTCTTTTTAATGTGGGGCGCTGCTACTAGAGCTAATGCGGCATTCACATGGGCATATCGTTCTGTTAGAGCGATAGTAGGTTCATAATGACATTCGATCTAATGTTTGATCGGTTAATAGATCATGAAGGTGGTTATGTTAATAATCCCGATGATCCTGGGGGTGAAACTAAGTGGGGTATATCTAAACGATCATATCCTAATTTAATCATCAGTAAATTAACTAGAAATCAAGCAAAAGATATTTACAAAAAAGATTTCTGGGAAAGGATTAATGCAGACAGATTACCAGATGGAGTAGCATTTCAGTTATTTGATTTTGCTGTTAATTCTGGTATTGAAACTGCTGTTAGATACTTACAACGTGCCCTAAGTGTAGCAGATGATGGTCATTGGGGACCAATTAGTCAAAAGGCTGCTGATAATACCTCTGAATCTGACATGATTATGATGTTATGTGCAGAGAGATTAGATTTTATGACTAGATTAAGTAACTGGTCTAATGCTGGTAAAGGTTGGGCTAGAAGAATTGCACAAAACTTAAAATATGGAGCGTTAGACTCATGAAAATCAGAGGTATTACTCCTGAGGATGTCGTTAAATTAAACGATCTTCACGATAAATACTTTGGGGATCAGTTTGAAAAAACTGATTTTACTAGGAATTTCTTGAGTTCATTTGTAATAACTGATGACTACGATAGACTGGTTATGGGTGGAGGGATTCGACCTATAGCCGAAGCGATTATAGTAACAGATAAGGAAGCTAATCCCCATTTGATAGGTGATGCGCTGCTTGAGGCACTACAATTTAGCCGGTATACGTGTAATAAGAGTGGAGTTGAATTCTTACACGCCTTTGTTAAGGATAAGGTTTACGCGCGACACCTTATTAAACACGGCTTTAGTCCTCGCTGTCAAGCCTTATACATGGATGTGACAAATGGGTAATGATGCTAAGAAAAAGGCAGAACAACAGAAACAACAGAACTTAGATTTGACTAGTCGTATGATGAGTCAATCTCAAGTGCCATCTGCTGCGGAAAATCAACTTGCACAGTTTAATCAAGGTCAAGTTGGTAACTATAATCAAGCTGTAGGTCAGAATATGGCTGATTATACAAGTATGATGGGTAATTTCGATAATCTTTACAAACAAGTTTCCGCTAGACAGCCTACTACATTTAAGGCTACTAGACCCGGTGAACTTAATGAGGCTTATAGTAATTTAAGATCAGCCGGTAAAGGTTATCAGGAATTTGCTGATACAGGTGGCTATTCTGAAAAGGATCAGCAGGAATTAAGAGCGCGTGGTATCAGTCCCATTAGAGCTGCCTATGGTAATGCTACTCGTGAATTAGATAGATCGAGAGCATTAGGTGGTAATGGTGGTTCTGCTAACTATATCGCTGCTGCTAGTAAGATGCAACGTGAATTACCGGGTCAATTAGCTGATGCTACTACCAATGTTAATGCTGGATTAGCTGATGCAATTCGACAGGGTAAACTTGCTGGACTTGGTGGACTTAATAGTGTTGGTGGAGCTATGGGTTCATTATCTAGTGAGGAAGCTAACCGTATCTTACAGGCACAAGGTATGACTGAAAATTCATATCAGAATGGCATTGGTAATCAATTAGGTGCCCTTAATGGTATGGGTAATCTCTATGGAACTACACCTGGTTTAAGTTCTATGTTTGGTAATCAGGCTGCTAATTCCTTTGGACAGAGATTAGGTGCCGAAGGTAATCGACAGAATTATGGATTGAATTTAATTCAGTCTAGTATGCAGCAGATGCAAGATCCTTACTATAACCAGAAACCTTGGTGGCAAAAAGGATTAGGTATTGCTGGTAAGTTAGCACCTTATGCTGCTATGGCATTCGGTGGTCCACCTGCCGCCGCTGCTACTAAATTTACACTTCAATAGGAGATTATATGGACCTGAATTTTTTACGTAATCTTCGATTGAAGAATATCTTTGATCCTATGGCTATGGGACAGGAACAAACACCTACATTTCCACAACCGGGTGTTATGCCTGTTCCACCTATGGCTGATCCTAATATGCCACAGATGCCTCCACAGGGACCAGGATTGTATAACATTGCTCAGAGAATGGCAGAGTTATATACTCCCGAAACTGCTGCTACTGATCGCTTTAATCAGATGGCTAATAACTTTCCAACTCAGGCACCTTCTAGTGGTAAACGTAAATTAGGTGCTGTTGCGTTAGCTGGACTATCTGATGTTACAGGTAATAATAATGGTAAGTTTATTTTTGATGAACTTACTGGTAAGAACAAATTAAGAGATGATGTTACTAACTGGAAAACTCAGATTACTCCTATTCAGCAAGCTGCTGATAATGAACGTTCAACTAACTCTAATGAGAGAACTATGGCTCATCAGCAGATTGCAGATGAATTAAGACAGCAAGCTCAGGCTGCTACTGCTGCAAAAAATGAAGTTGATGCGAAAATTAAACAACAACGTGCTGATGTATATGAATTCAAGGCACGTAATCCTAACATGAAAATTATCGCTGTTAAGGGCGGTAATATCATGGCTATTAATCCTATTACTGCTCAGAAGATGGATACTGGTATTCCATCTGGATCATTAAGTGACGCTGACCGTATTGCGTTAGAACAAGATAATGCAATGGAACGTATTGCTGGTCAGGGCGATCAAACTAGACAGACACAAGGTGTTCGCCATGAAGATACTATGGAAGAAATTGGAGCGCGGGGTGATGAATCACGTAAAACTAAAGCAGTTCCATCTGCTACTACCACTACTAATAAACCAGAAACTGAGGCTGCCATTAGAACAGGTAGAATTAACAAGGCTACTCAGTTAATAAATACCAGACCAGAATTACGTAAATGGATTCAGGTTAATGGTAATGATATTAGAGTTACTCCGCCTTCTAATGGTGGATATTTTAGTAGTGGTCCAACTAAGCAGGAATTTGATGAAATCAATAATGCTATCTATGGAACTTCAACTGCAAAACCTGCTGATAATGCGGCTGCTCCACGCGATCGCGGTGCTGGACCCGGACCTACTACACCAAACAACACCAAAACCGCACCTTTAACTAAACAGATGCGTAATAAGAATACTGGTGAAGTAGCTACTGTTATTTCTACTGATGGGGGTAAAACGTGGCACAGACAGCAGTAAAACAAAAGCCAATTGACCCTAATGAGTGGGAAGATATTAACAGTGATTGGGAGGATGTTACTCCGCCTACACCTGTAACTACTGCGCCTGAACAGGGATTCTTTAGTAAAGCATGGCATATGTTAGCTGATCCTATTGCTCCTGTAGTTAATGCTGCGAGGGCAAAAGGACAGGAATGGACTAATAGTGCTACTGGTAAAGATCCTTGGTTAGATAGTATTAAAGGTTTTGGTGCTGGGGCTTTGGAGGGTGCCGCTGATTTGGTGACTCCTTTGAACTTAGCAACAGCAGCTTTTGGTGGTGCTGAGTTTGCGGCAGGGAAAGCAGGATTAGGTAGTATTGCAAGATTAGCATCAGTAGGAAATAAAGTATCAGGTATTCCAACTGCTATTCATGGTGCATCACAAGTTCTTGACCCAGAAGCTAGTTTTGGTGATAGAGCTATAGGTGTAGCTGAGGCTGTAGGGGGAACTTTACCATTTTTACATACTCCTAAACCTACTATCAATCCTAATATTGCAGAATCTGTATTAGGTGATTTACCATTGCATGAACCTAATATTATGCCAGAATTCCAAAAGAGTCAAGGATTTGACCCCCTCCAGAACGCTCCAGAATCCCCTAGGACGGGTTCGTTTTTTGACCCCACTCAGACTGCGCCAAATGCCCAGACTCTCCCTGTAGCCACGGCTACGCCGAAATTTGAGGCACCTAGTGAGCTTGACGAACTAACAAAATCCCTAAATATTGACCCAAACTCACTAGAAATAAAAGATCCTAATATTAATGCTATTAATGGCTCAGGAGAATCTTCTGCATCATTAGAAGCTATTAATAGAGTTAATGGAATGAAATCTAATGGGCAACAGTATGTTGTCTATGATAAAGCAGGTAACAGGAAACCTATTATTGGCGTTGATGCTGTGGATTATCATGCTCAGCCAGGTGAAACCTATGGTATTGAAGGACCAAATGGATTCCAGTTATTAGAAGATAATGGTGGTTTACATCCTGATAGGATTAAGGCAAAAATTGCTGCAATTCAGAAGAATGTAACTGCTAAAGGTAGTGCATCAGAATCTACTACTAAGTTGCTTGATGATTTACATAGTAAATTAGGAATTGAATCTACTACTAATCAAGCTACTGGAAAACCAATAGAAGTTAAACAGTCTAGTAATGATCCTACTGCCGTATGGATAAAGAATCCTGATCCTGCTGTAATTAAGCAAGTAATGCAGCGTGGTTATGTATTCGATTCATTACGTGATGATGGTGCATTTAAGATGGTTAAAAGTGACAAGCCTGTCAACTTACCTATCTTAGAACAAGAAGTAGGATTATCTAGACCTACACCTGCTAAGGCTGCACGTATGGCTGGTGGTAATGAGCCTCCTTCTATTCCACCTGAACAACGTATGTCTGATGGTGGAAATGAACCTATTCCACCTGTAGGTAAACATGCTCCCACTAAATTAATGGAAGCATTCAATTTTCCACGCGCTGTTATGGCATCAATGGATTTCTCTGCACCATTACGTCAGGGATTACCATTAATCCATAAGAAACAATTCTGGACCTCACTTGATGATATGTTCAAGGCATGGGGATCTGAAAAAGCATTCAAAGCTATTCAGCAGGATATCCTTGATAAACCACTCTTTAGGGCGCGAGCTACTCCTACTGGAACTGCAATTAAATCGTTTGCAGAGGATGCAGGTCTTAAACTTACTGATCTTAATAGTTTATCCGGACGTGAAGAACATATCATGTCTACATGGGCGGAGAAAATTCCTGGTGTGCGTCGCTCTAATCGCGCATATACTGCGTTCCTTAATAAACTCCGTGCCGATACGTTTGAGGATCTTATTAAGCAGAGTAAGGTATTAGGTGCTGATGGTAATACTAATTTACCCCTCGCACGCGCTCTAGCAGATTTCGTTAATACTGCTTCTGGTCGTGGATCATTAGGTAAATTAGAGAAATCAGCAGTTGCACTTAATACTGCGCTATTCAGTCCACGATTAATAGCATCTAGACTTAAGATGCTTAATCCTGCTTACTACATTATGGCTGATCCTACAGTTCGTAAAGAAGCTCTTAAATCCCTACTTGCTGTAGCGGCTGCGGGTAGCACAGTAACTCAGTTAGGTAAGATGGCTGGTGGAACTGTTGAATCTGATCCTACTAATTCAGACTTTGGTAAGTTAAAGATTGGTAATGTCAGATTAGATCCTAATGGTGGATTTCAACAGTATGTTGTAGCTGCCTCTAGACTCTTATCTGGTAAATCTACTAGTTCTAGTTCTGGTAAAGAATATGACCTGTGGAATAAGAAGGGTCCATTTGACCCAACTAGTTTTGATGTAATTAAGAATTTTGGAGTATCTAAATTACATCCAGTATTTGGGTTTGCATATGCCTTACTTAACGGACAGAAAGAAATGACGGGCCAGAAAATGAATTTTACTACTACTAATCCTATGGATAATGCTGTTGCACAACGATTCATCCCCATTGTTGTTCAGGACATTTACCAATTGATGCAAGAAGATCCAACGTTACTACCGTTGTTAGGTCCGTTAACTAGTTTGGGTATGTCAACACAGATTTATGGGGGTAAGAAATAATGGATGGGGAATTTGCCAAATGGCTCGCTACGTTAGGTGTTGGTGGTACATTAGCTGCATTTATCTTTATGTTTTATCGTAAAGATATGAAGATGTATAGCCAACTTTGGCAGGATAACACGTCTATACTGGTAGGATTAGTTAAAGATCAGATAGCCACTAATACTAGATTAATTGCTGCTGTGGAAGCCCTACATCATAGATTAGATGATGAGGGCTATCCCCCAGGACAAAAAAGACACGACGATAAAACCATTTAAGAGTAGTTAATGTAATCAGAGTTTCAAGATTCTCTGAATTACATCGTCAGATGTATAACCATCATAAGGTGGTGCCTTCGGAAGCTCGATTACGTTTGCCATGTTCCAATATTTAACAGGAAGATGGTAACTAATGTCCCACTTTTCCGGATCAGCACCATCTACAAATGATGGTTTTGTCACTGTCATACCTAGAAGAAACCATCCTTCATAGGTAGATCCATCATCATGTGTGCGTGACTTCCAACACTTTACTCTACAGTTCAGTGGAGTAATGTAATTATCGTAATGTTTCACTAAAGCTAAGTATAGTGCGTGGCGGTGTTCATACAGTTCATTCATTGTATGATAGCCGTCACTCACATCACTACCTTTTACGAATAAATCATTTCGTTCTAGGTGTATTACTTTATATGTCTTATCTTTGGGAGATTCTTGGTTCACTAATATCCTCCTTATCAGTATTGCAGTTCATTGGATGTTTAGTCTTTTCTCCGATTGCGAAGAAATACATCTCTCCTGATTTATTCATCATTTCAATTCTATAATCTACAGCTCCTTGTTGCTGAACTGCAATTAAGGAATTGACTGCAATTTGAAGGACTCCACTAAAATCAATTTGCGAGTGAGTCATGAATAGTTCGGGACCACGCCACACATCTACTTTCCACATATTATCCTCCTGTTATTTAGTTAAGTAAGATTCACCTAGTTTTTTGATAGCTCCCGTATCCTTTGATTTAGCTGCTTCAACAATTTCCCCAAATACATCTGGTTTGAAACATGCTAAACATCCAACCTCACTAATTCTTTCTAGATTACCTCCTACCTTCTTGTGAAAGTTAGGGTCTGTTGTTGATGCTTGGAATAATGCAATTTGAGACATTATAACCAATGCACGCCAAGGATCACTTTCTTTATATCCTGCTTGATGCACCAATAATGATTGATGCTTCTGGCACATATCAAGAACTTCGATTCTAGGATTATCTGTCATTGTTTTTTCCGTGAGTGAATACGTCTATGTTTTAGTTTAGTTAATTCTTCTAAGTGGAAAGGATTCACACATGCTCTTATCTTGCATTTGTGATGAACTTCTTTTGAGTAGTAATCCCTTCCAGTAAAAAGAAACCAAACGAACCTACTTGCTATCCAGTTTTTATTATATCTATTGATTATTGGATATCCCTCGTCCCAATATGCAGGACCAGAGTATATCCAACAATCATCAAAGTTAATTACATCATTTGCAAAATGAATAACTTTATTTAATACAGTTACCTGTATTATGGTGCGGGGAGGGGGAATCGAACCCCCACGTCTTATTAGGACTTCGGATTTTAAGTCCGATGCGTCTGCCAATTCCGCCATCCCCGCTAGTTATTAATCTTGCACTTCTGAATCAGGATCATTAGACACTACTGACTTAATGGCCCACATTGCAGCCTGTTCTAAGTTAGTAAGTGCAATAGACTTTTCCCTTGAATTGGGACAGTTAAGATTAACAACTTCTAGCAATGCAGAAAACTCTGCACGAAGTTCGTTAACCCTACGCATTCCTGCGTCTTTAGGTTTGTGATATGCGAAGGTCTTGTCGATTGGCATTAGTTACCCCCTTTAGCAGTAACCAACACATTTAACAAAGCCTTAGCAACTTTCTGTGTTTCCTCATACTTAGTCGGATCTTTGAAATCTTCCGGCTCAGAAATGAGTAGCATTGCTAAGTCCATAGGAATTTCGATTGTTGTTCTCTTTTTCGGCATGTTATTCTCCTGTTATTGTGACGTTTTCAGCGCGTGGTCCTTTAGGTGATTCTACTTTGTCGAACTCTACACTTACCTGTTTACCGCTGTTAAATTCGTGAGTTAAAGATTTCCAATCACCCACGAAATTCTCTCTGTGAAAGAATATATCTTTGGCTCCAACTTGAATGAAACCAAAATTCTTTCCTTCTGGCATACTACGGACGATTCCAGTCATTTCTTTTCCCCTATTGTGATTAGAAAGCATAGTAGAATTATATCTGCTCTACCTTCATCAAACATGAATGCTAATCCGAATGTAGAGAAGGATAATCCAATGTCAATTTTCTTAGTTTTGAATAGTTGGTAATACCAAATAGTCATCGTGATTTTCCTGACATGAATTTCTTTAGTTCCGATACCTGAGAGTCAGGCATGGTATATAGTATTTGATTACCTACACTACTTGTGGATATCATTCCAGCTTGATCGAATGACAGCATTAAACTATCGAATTCTTCCATCTTCTCGTAATGCATCCACAATTTCTTCATTAGAACTGTTCGTGTTACTTGATGATTTTCTCTATTGAGCAACTCCATGATGATAAGAGATTTCAATAGAGCAGAATTACTAATGCCCTGCTTACCCATTGTAGTGCGCCGAACGTTACCAATCAGTTTCTCACAGTCAAGAATAGTTTGACTCATTACTTGTGGGGTAATCACTAATTCTGGCTTATCACACAATGCCATAAGCATAGCTACTTTAAGAACAGAATCGCCAAAACGATTAAGGGTTCCTGTTTCATCCTTAATCTCTTGTTCTTTAATCATCTTCTTAAAGTTGTCATACCAGTCATCGTAAATTATACCAGTCTCATTGAAGTATATGTCTCTCAATCGACCATTTACTTCTTTTACTTTTACAAATCTATATTCGTTGTCCTTTTCTACCTGTGCAAGATCCTGAAACTTACCAGTTAACTTTGAAATCTCGTAAAGGTATTCACTACTTTTTATATAGTTAGGTGGATTCTCAAGAGGATAGATTAACGAATTAGAGTTAACTCCCTCCTTCTCATAGATAATGAAAGTGCGTGCGAAGTATCCACCTTGTATAGCAGATTTAGTAAAGAAATCTTCTGACATAGCCTCATTAGTGGCTGTCAACATTGTGATTGTAGGATCTTTTAATTGGAATGTCTCCATCTTCAAAAGAGACTGCCATTGTCCTACATTATATTGCCTATCGTATAAATCGGTTAGAATAGTTGTCGCTACCTTATCCTCTACGATACTTGATGAAAGCTCGGAGGAACAAATAAAGGCGACAGAATTAGTTTGAACTTTACCACCTGGTTGTGTTTGTGCTGATCCTAACTCTTTAAGAATACCCTGAATAGAACTCCGTCCTGAGATGATTTTAGTCACCTTTAATGGAGCTACTAACTGTTTAGCCATGCTAATAGGCGGACCCTTTTTCATACCGGATTCCGCATGTAACATGACATATATATTCGGATAAAGATTGTAAATCTGCCTATGCATCCATATTTTATCCTTTACTACTGCCGACATAGCTGCTAATGCTGCCCATCGCCAGAATGATTGTGGTGACTCTAATTCTGCATGTTGAGCTACAATCTCATCCAGCCAATTCATTTTCCGACTTTCTCACTAAGGGCACGATTAAATATGAATGACATGCTTTGCATCGTGGACCCGCTAGGTTAGTTACTATGCAGTAATGGCAAATTGGACAACAAACTTCTCTTGGTTTAATATTGAGTTCTTCAGTAGCCTCACTGTATGCTCCTGGAATATCACCATCAGGTAAGGTTTCAGAAGGGAATGTCGTCATCGTGATCCTTTAGAAATCTTTCTCTCATCTCGTCATCTTTAATAGTCTTGTTTATTACATGACTCATTAAGAGAAATCGAGCTACTAATTCCACCATAGTATCAGCTTCAATCTGCTCAATAATATGGCTCTTAGTTTCCTCATTTCTATAGGCTAGAGTTAGGGCTAGTCTTTTCATCGTTTATCCATTTGATGTTGATAGATTAAGTCTGTTAGTCTGCTATCTTTAGGTAAATCAACTACAGTGAATTGTTCTTGAATACTCTTAGCTGGCATTACAGGTTCTATTGCTGGCAATGCAATGATGGGGATATCCTTAAATTTCTTGAGATCACAGTAATTAACCCCGGTTTCAATATCACAAGGAATGGACAAAGCCCTTCTGGGAATTGAACATCTTGAGAAATCAATAGGTCTTTCAAACTCTTGTTTGATAATTGGAACCCACTCGGGAAGTCTCCACTTAGGTATACAGAAAAGTAATGCATCGTGAGCCTCCATTACTATCTTAATACCAGGGCATCGTTGCCTAATGCGAAGTCCTGCCGCTTTGGTATTATCCGTAACAGTGCGCTGTGGTAAATAACTAAATGCCTGTCTATTTAGTTCCTCACTCCAACGCTCAAAAAATGTCCTACGTCCACCAAACTCCACATCCAAACCATATGGAATAGGTGCTATTAACGTCCTATTTTTCTTGAGACATTCAATAACACTATTCTGGAATACAGATTGAATTTTTGGCTGTTTACTATGGAAAATCTTTAATGCTCTCTCAGCTATTTGTTCCGAGATATGGATTGGAATCTTATATTTCCTAGCTTGTGTATTAACTTCAATTGACGCTCTGCGTTTACCTGCACCAAGGTGTCCTGCGTGTCTAAGAGTTTTACCTGCAAAGCGAATTGGATGTTCATATCCCAATATCTTCTTAGAGTAATCTTTCTCAGTTCCCCCAAAGAACCAAGTAGCAGTCGCAGCATGATAATCAATTTCATCCACCAGTTTTAAGGCTTCTTCATCATCAGCTAATAGCCATACAACTCTAGCCTCAGCTTGACTACTATCAGCCTGAACAAATACTTCTTCTAATAGCTCCTGTGGTATATCATTAATGGGAGTAGGATCATCAGGCACATACATTTCACGAATATCAGCACCAATGTCACCATGCTTAGTCATCGTCTGAAATGCAACGCCTAATACTTTCTTTTTCTTTTTTCCATTCTCGTCATATACTTCTATTTCAGGTCTAATAGGAGGATCTTGCTGACCCGTCGAACTACGACCTGTATCAAGACATGGAAAGTATGTAGTCCTCATTCTGCCATCAAAATCTGGCATTGCCATGAGGTATGTAGAAATAGATTTTCTTACTCGTCTATCTTCAAGAATAAGTTCAAGGCATTCCCTGACATTGTCATTTTTAATAGCTGTCGGAGAGTTAAGTAATTCGGTAATTGCTTCCTCTCCTGTGGATGCCTTTCTAGGTAAGCCGAAATTATCCCACAATAGAATCGAAATCTGTTTGGGGGAATTGACATTAATTTCTGTTCCGGTAAGTTGAAATAACCTGTATCTGAGACGCTCATCCCACTCAACATATTTATAAAGCAATCTATCTCTTGCAATAGAGTCAACTTTGAAACCCTGCCTCTCTATATCCCAATACATATTAGGTAACTGCATGAGATAGTTATGATAAAATGATTCTTGATGTATTTCTTTTAAGTCCGCATCCATTGCCTCGTCAATTTCTTTCGTGACGCAAGCATCCCTAGCGCAACCTTTGAGTAAATCTTCGATTGAACCTTCATACATTCCTTCGTCTTTGTAGAATGGTTCTTCCGTATAGATTGATGTATTAAAGCCCAATCCCTTCGGAAGTTCTGGATTAATCGCGAAGGCTTTATACATGGTGTCGGATATGAGCCGCTTGATAATAAATCCGAGACGTAGTATTTTATCTCTATCGTAGTTAAAGTTCTGTCCGATAATATCGGTGGTGGCAAGAATATCAGCAAGGATTATCCAACATTGAATTAGATCACTATCCGGTATAGTAGATATACCATCTGTGTTCCACAATGGAACAGTCATGCCATGACCTTTGGTGTAGGCCAATCCTATACAGATAGGAAGTCCATTGCCACCAGATTCAATATCGACTGATACTGATTTGAAATCTTTATACCGATTCCTAAATTCGGATAAGTGATGTGAGTTCCTACAGATTTCTAAAGTCCTATGTGGTAGTATTAGTTCTGGGAATTTGGATTGCGTTAACGCTCTCTTAAAATCAAAGAGCATAATCTGTCTATTCCAATATCCTTTTATTTCACTAGCACTACCACTGGAATTGAATGATAGATCCCTAGGATTATATGTTGGGACAAACTTAACTCCCATACCATGTAATATAGAGCCTCTATTCTGACTGATCTTTCTATCTTTACCTGCTAATGCCCATAGCGCAGGTCCACCAAGCGCAAGTATGCAATTAGGCTTGATAGAATTAACTTCATTCTGCAAGTCATCTAATTGCTCTACAAGATCAATACCCTGTCTATTAGCTCTGATAGAGAATGGTATTTTATCCTTATCAGAATCAGGCCATACAGGATATTTAGATACAGTAGACAGCCAGCAGTCACCTCTATATATACCGGAGTCTTTAAGTAATCTATCTAACTCACGATGATAGGTTTTCAAGTCATAGGGAGAGTCACCAAGTATCATTAACTTGGCACCTATTGGACCTGATGCTGGATGATATTCTTTACTCATTTATCGCTCTGCTTCAATACTTTTAATGTCTTAGTGTCCAAGATACGAATTGGATTGAGAACTGTATGTTCCTTTTCCTCAATCAATTCATATAGTGTTTCCATGTATCTAAGTGCATTACTAGACGCTTGATCGCACCATTCATCTGCTGGAAAATATCTTTGCAGTAAATATCTCATTAGTGTTTAATCCCAGGATCAGGGCCAGTATGTTTAAATTCTTTACTCATAATCATCTGCAAGATGATATCAGCCGCACAAGCTGGACAGCCTACACCATTGTATTCAATATCCTTCTTATCCTCGTCATAAAGGAGGACCATGAAACATTGGTTATCTTCTAACTTCTCAGCCAATGCCTCTAGTTGTTTCTTAAATTCTTCTCTTGTTATTTTGATAACAGTGTTTTCGTCAGTCATTTAGTTTTCTCCGCATAGATAGCCTCAAGTTTTTCTTCCTGAGATTGTGTTAGTGGACGACTTAAATCTAGACGTTTCTGAATATCATCAATGAATGTAGTTTCCCATTCAGTGAGTTTATCAGAAGCTTCAAATAGAATAGTTTCAACCCAGTGTCTAAGAGTTGTTGACTGTTTCGGTTGCCACATTTTTGCCACTTGTCACCCCGTTATTTTTCAGTATACGCAGGACTTCTTCTACACCATCGACACATTTCTTGCACGTTACATTAGCTAATGATGTAGTAGTCTCTTGCTCATCATCGCGCAGTAACTGAAATACTAATTGATTACACATCGTCCTATCCGAATGCGTAGTCTTAACTAAATGAGTCATAGTTTTTTAAGGGCCTCTACCCTTGATCTATTGTTAATGAATTTTGGATCAGTATCTAGTTTTTTAGCTAGTCTTATGTTCTCACTTACGAGTCCTATGCTGCACTCAAAAAAGGAAGCGGTATCCTGTAGTGTCCATGTCTTTTCTTTTTGACACATGACCATATGATAGATGCTCATTACAAGCACCTTGCCATACCAAGTATCTTCGTTATTATACCGCTCGATAAAGGTCATTCTATTCCTCTACTTTAATCTTAATAGCTCTATAACCTTTATCTTCCACTTCAAATGCCACAAACGATACTTTCATTCCAGAACGTAGCTCTTGGAATTTGAGAGTATCTAGTTTAAGCGAAGTCCAGTGGAAAAAGACTCTTGTGAATGGAATATCCTTAGTGCTGATAAATCCATATCCATCAGACGAAATCTTAATGATCCGTCCTTGAATTCTCTTTTCGTCTTTTACTTCTTTTACTGTATCAGTTGTATTAGTCTCAGACATTTCGTTCTCCTAGTTGTGATAAGGCGGGGACACCCACGTATACGGTTTATACCGATGTTGTGAGTGCCCCCTATCACCGTGTATTTCTAGCCTATCTACTCTGTATACCCAGCATCCTTATCAGGAAAGATGTATACGTTTGGAGTAAACTAGAAGATACTCAGTGAATGTTGTATTAACTGTTATTCGGTCTTATCTGTAGGAACTTCCTCAGTTTCATTCTCGACAGACTCATCATCGGCGATGTCAGTATCTTCATCGTCGTCATCGTCTGATTCGTCAGAAACTTCCTCAGAACCTTCCACAACATCTTTCGATGCTTCGTCCATGTCTACCACTTCATCCGTGGCGGGAACTTTCGTCTTAGTTTCGTCGTTCTTAACTTCGTTGTTCTGGTCGTTCATCTCATTCACCTCAGTTAGTTGTTGGTTAAGATACCAAACCACCCTAATGTTCGTTTACATGACAATACAGGTATGGCCCAGTATCAGTTTTATTACGCTACAGCAGTAACTTCCGGCTTAATAGCGCGATACTTATGGTTCACGCGATTAACCAGACGATTCTGCCATGTGTCGTTTTCCACGAAAACGTCCACTTCCTTACCCTCAGAACTCTTGAGATCAAAACGAGTTCCGGCCTTAACATCAACACCAAATGCTTGTAGGTATCCAATTGCAAATCCCACAGCCTTAGAGTTGAAGTTCCAATCCAATGGCGAACCCTTAAACTCAGTGCTGCCATTATCACCATTGAAAAGAATAGTCCCTTCAACGGGATAGTTTGTGGATGGACCCTTATCAGAAACCTTTGCAGGGGTTTCACCCACACTGTCAATACGGACGCGATACCATCCCGGTGTAATGATTTTGCCTTTGAGAAGATCGCGCTCACTGAAAGTAATTACTGGCATTTGTTGCTCCTTGTGTATGGTTGTGTGTTTGTTTGATTGGTGGCGATATTTCTATACAGTGAATCCTCCGGTATTAGCAGGAGTATTAGTAGGAGCAGATCCAATCCTAACTGTTGGTGCAGTTTTCATCTGCAAATCAATAGCAGGTTGAATCCACTTTTCAAATAGAGGTTCATTATCAAAAGTAATCTTACGAGCCAATGGCAATGACGTTCGTGCATAGTCATTGCCAGTGTGTGAAGTATACAATCCATAATGACCTTCCGCATCAGCATTGAAATCACTCTCAATGTTGAAGTGATATGCCTCCGTGCAATACGAGGCAATCTTTGCACTAATCTGTGCTGCACCTGTTACGATGATACGAGAATGATGTGTTTTGCTATTACCCTCATCATCCTTACGCTGACCAATAACATGAGCAATCAGAATAATGTGAACTTTGTGGAACTTGTGAATGTCCTTTAACTTGCTGATAAGATCCTTAAAGGCACCTGACTCAGCGTTAAATTCCTCTAAACCTGATACGGATATGCCTCCGATAGTTTTACCTTTACCACTACCATCGTCACCCTTACCAGATTTCTTCATCTTACGAACCTGATTAGTCATACAATCACCAATAGATGTAATGCTATCCACGATGATTGTTTTGAATGGACAGTTAACTTGTAACTGTTCCAATTTAGCATCAGGTTGCTGCCAATCAGTGTAATCATCATAATGAATATCCTTCATATTGATGCCCCACCTTTTAGCAGGTAACTGTAATGCTTCCATCTTTTGATCGGTCGATATCCAATATTGTGGTGTAGGATATGATAAGGCACACGTTGATTTGCGAGTCCCCGGCTCACCCTTGAACATAGTGAATAGACCGTCGTTAAGATTGACTGTTTCCAGTGTCGCCACTTAGCTTACCTCGTAAGTTATATGTTGCTGCTTTTAGATCAGGTGACAATGTGACGACATACCACATTGCTATTCCAGAATGCTTACTACGGCGCATACGCCAAAATCTTCCACAAGCAGGGCAATACTTACATGCCCTAGACCAAGAATCTGGTATTAGTCCTCCATGTTGAGGACAGTTATGCTTGTGATGTTCCCTAATCCATTCCATTGAGTATGGGACAAAGCTAGTTGACAACATTGGATTTCTCCCTTAAATGTGCCAACTTTAGAATAACTTCTGTCCTTGTATCTCCTACTTTTTTATCTGTGAATACTCTTTTACCATACCTTTTTTCAGATATGCAATACCAAAATCTTACTCTGCTATCAAACTCATGATGGATTTTATAGGATACTTTTACTATGTATCCATAGTGGAGTCTGTTCTTATCCACAGCCCATCGTTCTATTTCACCCATCTTAGGATGAACTCTTTGAATCACGTAACCTTTAACAGTAGTTTTCATTATCATTTATTTATTTATCCTCAAAGACTACAGTTTTAACGACTCTCACAATACGCATCTTGTAGTTGTCACCTACGTGTGTTTTTCAGTCATTTGGTCATCCTAGTTCTGATTAGATATGCAATCCAGCGCACTGGTGCATATTCCCAACAAGTGCAGGACTGATTAGAGCAGACACATGGACCCATCGAATTGCGTAGTTTCCATATGTAATTACTAAAGGCACCTGCGATACCTCTAGCTGCTCCTATTTCTGCTGCAAATACTTTATTCATCTTCATCGTTCTAATCTCTCGTATTTTCCACTTTCTTTACACTCACTTTTAGGATGTGGATGATTAGGTTCCCAAACCATTTCACATACTAAACATTTATGATGAGGTCTAATTCCTTTATCCCTATCACCATAAACTCTTATAATATTATCTGATCTATTCATCTTCATTGGTAGGATTCCATTCTGGTCCAACAATAAAGTTGAGTTTTAATTCTTCCTCACGCATACCGGGATCAGACTCACACACTCCCTTAAATGGGCAAGGACCATACTTACCTTCACAGTTACTATAATTAGGTGGAAAATGCTCCATCTCATTATACATTAACAACATCCTTGCATAGAATGGCAGAGTTTCACTAGCCCATTCCATTAATCTTGGTGCTGAGTATGAAATGATGTTTCTTTGGAACTTTTCTTCTGGCTTGAGAGTAGTTTGAAATCCAATCTTATTGATAACCATATTACGTGTATTCATAATATGGCATTGACCAATAAACTGGTTATTCAATCCACTAGTGGGACGATTCTGTTTCATCGTCTTATGATCTATTGGAAGGATAGACTGATTAGTGTCGGCTGTTAAGTCTAATTTAGCCTTCCACATAATGCGAAGATCATCATCTTCATACAGAACTTTACCTTTAACGATCTCTACTTCTAATGGAACCCAATGATCGTTCTTGTAAAATTCTGCATATTGTTCACAGGTAGTTAATGCCCACTTCCAACCTGTTTTATGACCATCATTATCTGGTGCTGTCTGTCTTACACCGGGATAATCATTAGGTCTATGTCCACATGTTGGTTTAGGTAATTCTGGTGTAGCAATGAAATCAGTGCAATCAGGACAACCACGAATATACAATTCAGCGGCTGTCATTCCGAATGCGAGGGACTTAGTTTTATCTAATCCCTTTACTAGAGATTTATAGTAAGTTTCCATGAATGTATGGACAATTGATCCACATTCTAATGAATTAGACTTACCTTTATTCGATTGGAGACTCATATTAAATCTAAAGTCTGCCATTCGAGGACAGGTCATTAATGCAGTCAATACCTGACTGTCCATAATGACATTCTTTTTACCACCTGCTACAACCTCTACTAAATCTTGAGGCTGAACGTCGATGATATCACCTGGCATTGTATTATCAGTCATAATTTATCCATTGAGAAAATTAAATCTGTTTCAAAGGGAATACCACTACCTAGACTATCAAAATATCTGATAAAAAGATCTACTACAGGTGATGTATCCCTTAGGAAATAATCATATCCATTATTTGTATGGATAGTAATATCACCCTCATTTACAGCAACTTGTTCTGCCATTGGAAAACAGCGCATTAATGCTAATGCAATAGGGCAATCGCATTCGCTACCCGGTTCTCCATCATCAATATCTTTTTGAGTTACGATTAAATGAATTTTAGTCATTGTATTGTCTCCGTCATTATGGCTAGTCTATCTTCTTCATACACCAGATTATACCAACCTGATTCAAGTTTATCACCATTCATCTTATATAGTTCAGGTGCAGTCATACCATAATCAGTTTCAAACATCCAACCAAAACCAATCTGGACGCCATCAAGATACACCTTAACAGAAGTCATGAGAACTGTCATTTGAGTTCCCTTCTTAGTTTTATTCATACTTACATCCATTCTCATAGTTTTATAGTCCGGTTATACGATACCGGAAAACGTCTGCCTCGTTGGTCACTAAGCGAAAAAACAGATACCTATCGTTTCACCTTAGTAACTTTAATCGGCAATTCAGTGCGTGTAACAATATGAGTAATTTCCACAATAGCTACACACTGTTTACGTGAATCTCCTGCAAGCAATTCCCTTGCATGTTTAACAGCATCATCGAACGTTTTGCGTGTCCAATTTGCATTGTTACCATTTGCAATCGGAGCACTAATGTTATCTGATGCCACATAAAATCGGTTGATGTCTTTTGCGTTGAGCACTGTCATTCTCCTGTTAGTTAGCGTTAATTATCTTTATTTCACTACCATCATCACTTACTTCAAGTATTACATTCTTATTCGTTTCATTCTTTAATGTTACTTTTCCGAACTTACTAGCTGATTTTAACCAGCCATTCTTGGGTAATAGTATGAAGGTAATCATACTAATTCCTATGAAATTTAGTTAGACCTACCTTGTTAGGATCTTTTTTGATCTGATTCTTATACTTACGCCACCGTTGTTTCTTTGTCAGAAATCTATCGGCTTCTGTCTTTACTTTCACAACTTTATGGTCATCAACTTCAACGTATTTTGATTTAATATCATTACTAAGATTCTCAGCCATCTCAGTAATGCTATCAAATACAACTGTTTTTTCAACAGTTTCACCAGTAATAGGTGTCTTATTCTGCAAGAGTGCAATTCCCTCATCACAGAATAAACCTGATTGACAACCTGTGCAATATTCTTTATGTAGTTTGAATGTCATTATTTTTCCTCCCTGATACCATAACGGTATTTCCAACCGTAGGCAGGACCGAAATATTTACGTGTTAGTCCACAAATTCCACAATTTTGAGTTGGAAGAATACTCAAATGTCCAGTATAGGGTTCAATGGAATCTTCCCACTTGTGAATGTGAAACAATCTTTTAATCCAGTTAATCATAATTATACTCCTAAAATAGTGACTGTGAAACTGGTTTATTCATTGACAGAGACTTACCTTTAATCGTAAGATTATCTTTACCCTTATTCTTTTCTTTGTGTTTACGAACAATTGTTTCTGCGAGTTCTTTTGCGAAGTCTCCCTCATTCCATACAGGAGCCTCACCTTTATTCATTACATCATGGAAGGCTTTACGCTTAGTTTCCACAATTGCGCCAATATGCTGGTCAATTGTATCGTCAGCCTCAGTGAATGTAATATTAACAGACTTAGCTTTTTGACCAATTCTACGAAATCTTCCCGGCGCAGCTTGATCTTCATTCTGTGGATTCCACTGTCTTTCATGTAATACACAGTCTGCACAAGTCTGTAGATTTAATCCCTCTCCTGATGCCAAAGTGGAAGCGATCATAAAAGCGCGTGGAGCCTTATTGAAATTCTCAGACATTTCAAAACGTAATGCGTCACCATCTGGACCTGCAATAGCTTTAAGATGAAATAATGGAATTCCTGCTTCTTTACACATAGGCAGGATTTCATTATAGAGTAGATCACTTACATCTTTATGATGGACAAAGATTACCAGTTTTCTATCCGTATCTTCGATGAATTCTTCGACGAATCCAACCGTAGCAGGAATTTTAGCAAGACCAGTAATATGACGCATCCGAGACATCTTACCAAGCAACTCAATACCTGATAGCTTTTCTTCCATGCCATCAATAAGTGCTTGGTTATACCACTTAACGAATTCACTAACTTCATCATCATATGTAGATTGTGATAGTTCGTCAAGTTGCACATTTAGTTTCATTCTATTAATTTCGGGGAATTCATCCATTACTTCTTCATATTCTCTACGAATTAGAATGTCTTGGACATATTCCCTAAACTTAGTAGGATTCTTAATGCCACCCTGTTTACGTGTATTACCATGCATGTAGAAGTCCACCCATCTATCAAGATATGCTTGATGTGAGTGAAACTTAGTCGGAGAGATCATATTAAGAACAGGGAAGAATTCTCCACCACGATTCTTCCACGGTGTGCCACTGAGAGGTAATACTTTTATTTCTACTGACGCTCCCACTATTTTTCTGACTTCTTGTGTTCTTGTTGAATCAGGATTTTTAATCTGCTGACATTCATCAAGAACTACTAGTTTAATTCCAAGTGCTGCAATCTTTTCTCTTGGAAATCTTCGGAGTAAATCATATGAGATGATATATGATTTAAGACCGGGAAATACGAAGTCTTTCGATGTAGAGATAATCTGTGGCATGTGCGAGGGAGAGAGCCACTTGATAATCTCTTTGAAGAACTGGAATTTAAGTGCTGATTTCACAATGAATAATGTAGGACTATACTCAGAGTGAAATTTAATGATAGCTAAGGCTTGGACAGTTTTACCCAATCCCATATCATCAAAGATACCGAATCCTTTTTGTATAGATAATCCAGATTCGGCAGCTTTACAGCCATCTACTTGAAATGTATATAGCTTAGTTTCGCCACAACGTTTACATACTGTCTTATCCCAATCATGTAAACATGAGGCTACTTCTGGTTTCCACCAATTACTTACTAGCTTGTGAAATTCAGTTCCTTTAGGAATGATCTTCTTGATAATATGGAAACATTCCAGTGTAATAAGACGGACAATGTTTCCTTCCTTATCAATAGATTCGATATTGAATCTTTCAATAGCTACCTTGCCACATTCAGGACATTTATCCTGCAAGCGAGTAACTTTGTATTTAGGTATCTTGATTGTGTCAAAAGTCATTTCGACATTCTGACCACTCCTGATAGCATCAAGAACATGCTCAGGGACATTAAACTCTGCACACATTGTAGTTCTTGCGCCTAATTCTTCTGCCTTTGCAGCCCACTCTAAACCATGATGATGATCGTTAGGAGTAAGTGCGTGGGCTACTTCATGTTTAATAGTGTCAATAACTTCATCGTCAGGATGGATATCAATAGCCAATGCATTTAAAATGATTGACTGTGTTTTCCAGTCACAACGACCTAGAAATGGAGTATTATCTAAGTTTAGGATAACTTTCCATCCACTTAGATTATACTTATCTAGATATTCACGACACGTTTTTGATGCTATTTGTCTATCCATTGTTGTTTCTCAAGTATTTGGGAACTAGATCACCTAATGCTACAAATTCTTCTTTGTAGAACTTAAGATTTAACTTAGTCATAGTTCTCCGGAGCAAGTATGCTCTACCTGAGACTACGTTTAGAATTTTAATAGTGTTGTTAGGCAAAAGTTCTGCTACTTCAACAACACCTGAATTTGTCCATTGTATCAATGCCTTTTGATCTTGTTGCACTCTCAGAATTTCACGAAACTTCTGAAATGGCATTGGTTTCATTGTTGGGATATTTAGTTTATCCATTATAGGTTCCAGTCATCACTTCATATACAAGTGATTCATCATATTCATCTTCACAATCAGACCAGAATTCATTCCATTCTTTAATAGCTTGAATGAAATCATCTAATTCTTCCTGCAATTGTTCCTGAATTTCTTGTTTAATAAGTTGACGTTCAACATGCTTAACATATCGTCTCGATCTTTTGATACGATTGATCCCATGATGAACTTTGCAATACTTAGAACGTTCAATTCGGCCAAACTTATTACCACAGCATGAAAATCCACATACTGCCGGTTTCTTAGTTTTGGCACTTAGTTGAAAATTAGTTATCATGATTACCTCACTAATAAACTTTAATGATTACATGTTTGAAATGATCCAAGTTAATATCTTTTAGCACAGCTTCCCATGTGCCATAGATACTTCTGTGAGATACACCATCTCTCACAATAGTATGTTCTTTCGAGAATACTGCCAATACTAGCGTCTTATTACTCGCTAAAGTATTGTGAATATAACGACGTTGTTCTGCCATTGATGCAAACATGATTATCCAACCTTTTCAAAGTAAACAGATTCACTGTAATAGCCATTAGACTCACCATACCATCTAATAACTACTGTTCCTTTGATTGTGATAATTCGATAGAATGTCCAAGTAAAGGAATCTTGATAACTTGGAATTTCTGCACCTTCCGGATTTTCATTACTTTCAGATTCTTCTGCTGATAAAATTGGAGTATTAAGTAAATCCTCAATATTTCCATTGATATCTTCAATAGTAACTGATTCACAACAATCTTGTGAATGAAACATGTTATATATTGAATCATCATTAAAAATGAATTGGATTAATTCACTACCTTTTTCCAATCCTTCAATTTTAACTAAAGTTTTTCCAACAATATCTCCGAATTTAGTGGTATCCATATAATTCCTTCTCATGATTAAACCTGCTCCGGATTAGCAACGATAGGAATTTCAGCCTTAGCAGCTTCGATAGATTTTTTCAGCAGATTATATCCTTCCTCTGCTGATAGATTCTTTTGCACGCAGATCATCTGCAATGTGAATTCTGGCATCATTAGCAGAGCCGCATACTTACGAACTTCTGCCTTATCCAGCTTTTTCTTAGCAACCTTAATATTACTAGTCGCTGTAGATATCTTACGACCTGATACTGGAGAAACCTGATAGTTTATATCATTAATCTTGAGTTTCTCACGTTCATCAGCACGAAGCTGATTAGCAAGATTATTGAGATAAACTTGGATAGCTTTTTGTTTATTGGATTCTTCCATGATCTTTTCATTAAGTTCAAAGATCACAGTCTTATACTTGCCATATCTCTCCTGTAATGCTACAGCTAGAGCATATGGTTTATTGGTAATTGTTTCATCTTCGTCAATAGCCTTTTTCATATCAACGATAGATACAGTTTCCGCATTGAATAAATCAGTGCGAATCTGTATACGCGCATCAACGTCACGCGATTTAGTTAATACTTCGTTGATATTGATAGGTCCATCATTGGCAGGAGTAGTCACAGATTTAACCCTAACTCCTTTTAGGAGACAATCATTGCAGATTGTGTCGTTACCAATGATTTTGAGATTAGAGAACGTCTTAGTGACGCCATTCTCAATAACCTCTCTTTTAATCTCTTTAGTGTCGCAGTAATCGCATTCATTAGCCATTATTTTACTCCCCAGTAGATTAGCACTTTGCCTAGTTTAATGGCTGATACAATATTACGGCCTACTCTCACCGTCCTATTGATATACCATTCTGAATATTTAGCTAGTGTTATCGTCATAATATTAATGTCCAAAAAAGAGGACAATCTCTACCTGTGGAGTATGCAAGGACCATGCCACTCTCGAATTCTCAAAGTATTAAGACTTATTAATGAGAATTAACTCTGTCCCCTTATAGACAATATGACCATTACGGGCATACAGTTCGATCTTCTGCGTGCCTTCTTTATCTTCATCGTAATGATATGTAGTCATCTTCTGGACTACAGCCGCGAATAGTTCAGCATCTACATCTATTGTTTGATGCTTGCTACCCATCAATAAATTTGTGAGTTCTTCAACAGTCATTATAGACCTTTTTCTCTCAATAATTCTAACAAGATTCTAGAGCCTTCGTCATCGCAGTTAAAACATTTCGGCTTTTCATTCTTCATATTGTTATCATCAAGAATGAATTCATTCCCACAATCCCAACAAATGGAATTCTTGCCGACAACATTATCAGCGACGTTCTTAGGCATGAAGTGAGTGCAATTTGCGAGGGCACACATCCAAATACCATTAACATTATGATACTTGTGAGTGTGTCGCTTACTACCAGTGCTTTTACTCATTAGTTCCTCGATTATATGACGCCGATTTTTAGGGCTACCTCGGCCAACAGTAGATGGCGTGTTATGTCTGATATCATGTGAGCACTTAACACAATATCAGTTTCATCCCCTATAGCTCTTTAATGATCTTTCCATCTTTATCATATACTTGGATCTTCAATTCATCACAAGCTAAGACAAAGAATTCAACGTAGAAGTTAAAACTAAGAAAATGCTTCCAATTATAGAATCTAACACAGTTATAAGTGGAAGTAGCAGTAATTTCATCACTGTAGTCATAACATGCTATTGTATTAATAGTTTTGAACATTAATATTCTCCCAATTTGAATTTCAGTATAGCACATCGGGGGGAGAGAGTCAAGGGCACCTAAGTCTATGAAAACAAAGGACTTACGGCGATTGAGTCTACTGTCCTCAGATTACTACACTATTATTAATGAGTATAGTTATAATAGTATTCACTTCCATTATTCGTCAAACCTGAGTCCCCTAGTGATATAGACTCCCTCCCCCTCCCCCTAGGGTATCCACCTAGTTAGCTGTCTCCTTTATAGGACATAGTGTATATAGGGGTTAATATTATTAGATTAAAAAAAAAAAAAAAAAAAAAAAAAAAACAAAAA
>Ga0193752_1000347_pt1 | contig 47243 bp, 50 predicted proteins | sample H1c1metaG_FD_144924 | JGI IMG/M metagenome (GOLD analysis project Ga0193752, IMG submission 144924) | Soil microbial communities from a riparian zone of the East river system, Colorado, United States - H1c1 | ecosystem: Environmental > Terrestrial > Soil > Riparian zone | place: USA: East River...
GCCTTATGCAGATGCGTTGAATAAGAAGCTTGTGAATCATCCTTTAGCTAAAGAACTGGATGCAGAAAAATACTTTACTTACCTGCGCAATATGCGCAAGAGTATTGAATTGTTTCGTGAAGAAAATATTCCCTTACAGGCAGAGCTTTCTGTAATGCAGCAGCAGTACGGTATTATATCCGGTAAGATGACGGTTACTGTTAATGATACAGAATACACTTTGCAACAGGCGGCTAAGTTTTTAGAAAACCCGGACAGGAAATTAAGGGAAGAAGTCTATCGTAAAATAAATAAAAGAAGGTTGGTTGATAAAGAGGCGCTGGATAACCTGTATGATAGTTTGATCGAAAAAAGAAACCAGGAAGCCATCAATGCCGGTTTTGCAAATTACCGTGATTATCGTTTTAAAGAACTGGGACGTTTTGATTATACCAAAGAAGACTGTTTTCAATTTCATGAAGCGGTTAAGCAGCATGTATTGCCGCTGGTAAATATCATCTACCAAAAGAAAAAAGAAAAGCTTGGCTTGGATACTTTACGCCCATGGGATACTGAAGCAGAACCCGAAGGCATAAAACCATTAATGCCTTTTAAAACCAGTGAAGAGCTGATCGAAAGATCAATTGCTTGCTTTAGCAAGTTGCGTCCCTTCTTTGGCGATTGCCTTAAAAAGATGCAGGAGTTAAAACACCTTGACCTGGAAAGCCGCAAAGGCAAGGCCCCGGGAGGATATAATTGTCCCCTGGCAGAAAGTGGCGCCCCGTTTATTTTTATGAATGCTGCCGGGCAAATGCATGATGTTACCACCATGTTGCATGAAGGTGGTCATGCCGTTCATTCTTTTTTGGCGCATCCTTTGGAACTGAATGGTTTTAAAGAATATCCAATGGAAATTGCCGAAGTTGCCAGCATGGCGATGGAACTGATGAGTATGGATGAATGGGAGACTTTTTTTACAGATGCAACTGATCTTAAAAGAGCAAAAGAGCATCAACTGGAAAGAGTGATCACCATTTTCCCATGGATCGCTATCATTGATAAATTTCAGCATTGGATATATGAACATTCCACACATACTCATGAGGAACGTACAGCCACCTGGAATGGGATACTCAAAGAATTCCAGGATGATGTAATTGATTACAGCGGGTTGGAAGCTTACCGCAGCAATAGCTGGCAGCGCCAGTTGCATTTATTTGAAGTGCCTTTTTATTATATTGAATATGGCATTGCACAATTAGGCGCCATTGGCATGTGGATGCAATACAAGGAGAATAAAGAACAGGCAATGGACAATTATTGCAAAGCACTTGCATTAGGCGGCACTAAAACATTACCACAATTATTTGAAACAGCAGGATTGAAATTTGATTTTAGCCCCGATAAGATTAAAGTGTTGATGGAGTTTGTGAAAAACGAAATGGAAGATTGATCATTTTGATCATTTACAGGCATCGCATATCCCACTGATCACTACATCAGTTTGTTTTTGTGCAAATCCTTTCGGGAGTTTTACTTCGGGGATGCTCACATTATCTAAGCAAATTGTTTTATCACAAACATCGCAGATAAAATGTACATGGTTATCGTGGTGGTGGCCTGCTTCGCAATTGTCTTTACACAAAGCATATAAAATGGAATTGTCGGTAGTTGGTATATTATGAATGATGCCCTTCTCTACAAAGGTTTGCAATGTTCTGTAAACAGTAACACGGTCAAAGCTGCCGTCAGTATTGGTTTCAATATCAGCATGGGCCAAAGCACCGGCGCTGTTTAAAAACAGTTCCAGTATCTTTTTCCGGCTTTCTGTTACGCTAAGCTGGTTCTTCTTTAGTATGTCGAGTAAAGTTTCCATGGCAATTATAAAGATAAATTAAGATCGTGAGTTGTGAGTCGTCAGACATGAGTTTGGAGTACACCAAAGATGAAGTCTGTATTCTTTGCAGCGGCCACTCACGATTCACGTTTCACCACTCACGATTAACTAATTAGGGTCACTACTAAATCCATTCATAAAACGTTTGCTGGTTATTTTTTCTTTCAGCAAACCTTTAATATCTGTAATTAATTTTTCAACCTCATCATTACTCAATCCATCATAAACCATTCCACGTACCCTGCGTTGCTTATCTACCAAAGCAAAGAATTGGGTATGTATGAACTGGTCTTTTAATTGCGTTGAGTCAGGCTTTCCGTCATCTATACCATAACTCTGCCTGGCCATTGTATAGAGTGCTGCTTTATCACCTGTAACAAAATTCCAGTTAGGGTTCGTGGTTTGTAGTTTGTTGCTGGTGGTTGAATCATACACAATTTTGTAAGAGCCGTCTGCACTTTTTTCAAGTCTGCCATTGATCATTTTTGCTTCATAATCTTTCAGCAAAGGAACAGAATCGGTTTCGGGCATACAGGTATGTGAAAGGATCATAAAATCAGGCTCGTCTTTAAATGCCTCAAAAACCCGGCGCATGTTTGCATTCATTTTGGGGCAAATCCCTTTGCAGGTTGTAAAAAAATATTCTACCACATAAACTTTACCATCCACTTCCCTTTGTGTAATTTTTTTTCCATCCTGGTTCACAAACGAAAAATCAGCAACATTATCATTCCGTACCTGGAGGTTCGATTTTGAAAAATCATAATCATTAAACAGCAATAAATAAAACACTCCGAGCAACGCAATAAAAAATCCTATATAGATCAAAGCCCGCTTACGCATACATAAATATTTTTTGCAAATTTACAACCCTTTTAGGGTTTTAGATTTACGATAGCCGATTTTAGATTTAACCCGGGAAGGTAGTGTCTCAGTTTGAAATTTTAATTATTTTCCTTGGCTAAAGTAGTAATTTTGAGGCATGGCTAAGAAAACTACTCCAAAAAAAGATTTCAGTCAGGTCGCTAAAAGCGTTGTTGATCTCCTTACCGACAAGCATTTAATAGGTACTGGTGGTCAAGTTCTCCCAAAGACAAAAAAAGCTGCAAAGAAAAAGGCCTAATAATCCTGGCTTTCTACAGATAACTCCATTTCTACTTTTGGATATGCAATTTGAAGTGTGGCATTCCGGGAATTAGATTTAGGAATAATTAGAAAAATAAGGCACTTTTCATTTTTATAATCTACTGCAGAAAATGAGAAAAGAGTATTAGTTTCAACTTCTTGACCTGCATTAATTACAGAAATAATACTGTAATCCCTTTGTATTGGCAAGTACGCACTTAACTTATGATTGATCAAATCTAAAACCATCAAAGTGCCTATTAGTTCTGATCCTTTCTTAGGCTTTGCCCAATTACTCCAGGTATCACTATTCTTCGCCCTCATCATTACACTTGATACTTTGTATTTCCAAACTTGTAACTCATTTTTTTGGGATATTCCTTTGTAAGAGATCATGCAGAGTAGCAGCAATAAAAATATATTTTTCATAACGGTTTTTTATTCCTGCTATGTCCCTAACCAGGTAATTAATAATAAAAAAAGCGTGGGACAATAAAGCTATTGGGAGGAGGGGTACTGCGAAGAACCCACAAGTATCAATAGACAATAAAGCCCACGCCTTAGACGTGAGCGTTATCGCTAAACTTTGATACTTGTAAGATTTTAGGAAACGTGAAGTTCGCAGTTTCTCCTCCCTAAAATTTTAGCTTAACGCTTAATATTTTCAATATAAAGCTAACAATTATTATTAAATAGATCGGCATGCCGGTTATATTTCATTACCGTTCAGTAATGAAATAATCATTTAAGCCATTAATGTTGTGTAAAATGCACAAAATACACAAGAAATTTTGTGCATCGGCGTGCGCACGCCACGTTTTTGAACTAAGTTTGTGCTAATAAAAAAACCATCTGCATTTTTTGTTTTTCGACGACGAAAATGCAAATGGTATAAGATTAAAATAAATGGGACATCCTTTGGTAAGGCAGGAGCGACTTGAGACCATTCCTGAACGGTTCGATTCCGTTATGTTCCACCATTTTTACTATTCAAAAGTAATAAAAACTTTTTGAATGGTATATAATATACCAAACTGAAATTTTTATGAACAGGTTACCAATTGAGAAACAGGTGAAAATCATCCAGTTACTCTGCGAAGGTAATAGCCTTCGTGCCACCTCCCGGATTGTTGATGTGTCAATTAACACAGTTACAAACCTCCTTGTTGATGTTGGAAAGGCGTGTATTAAGTTTCATAGCAAGACAGTGGTACAGATACGGTGTAAGCGTGTACAGTGTGATGAGATATGGTCTTTCGTGTATTCAAAGGAGAAGAATACGAAGGTGGATAAGTTTGGTGTCGGAAATGTTTGGACATGGGTTGCATTAGATCCTGATTCAAAACTGGCTATTTCATGGTTTGCCGGCGAACGAGATATACGATCAGCAAAATTTTTCATGAATGATTTATGGTGTCGTCTCAGAACAAGAGTACAATTAACTACTGATGGCTTGAAACATTATAGAGAAGCTGTGGATGATACTTTTGGTAGTAGAGTTGATTTTGCTCAGTTCGTTAAAAAATACAGCACTGAATCAATAAATAAAAATGGTAAGATTGATAGACGTGAAAGATACATCGGGGCAGACAGGAATGTTATTACCGGTAATCCTGATCGGAAATATATTACTACAAGCCATATAGAAAGGCAAAATTTAACCATGAGAATGCACATGAGGCGTTTTACCAGGAAAACAAATGCCTTCTCAAAAAAGCTGGAAAATCACTGCTACGCAATTGCCCTGTACTTTGTGTATTACAATTTCGTCAAAATTCATAAGACGCTTCGTGTTCCCCCGGCCATGGCTGCAGGATTAATCAAAAGATTAATGAAAATTGAGGATATTGCAAGATTGGTTCCCGAAAAACAACCTCAAAAGCGTGGTTCTTATAAAAAGAAAGAAAAAATTTCAAACTGAGACACTACCCCCGGGAACAACATTTGCAACATTATTGCAAATATCTTATCTTTGCCGCCAGCCTTCTTATGAATATTAAATTAAACTGGGATGCCTTAGGCATTGGAACATCTATACTCTGCGCCATTCATTGTGCGCTATTGCCTGTATTAATGGGTTCATTCCCTGTTTTTGGTGTCAATATTATTCACAACCTGGCTTTTGAATGGAGTATGATCGTTATTGCATTTGTAGTAGGTTCCTACTCTCTCTTTCATGGTTATATAAAACATCACCGATCCCTGGTACCTGTTTTGATTTTCGGCATTGGATTTATTTTTCTTGTGTTAAAACAATTTTTTGCTCAGTATGAAATTTCTCTTTTGATAATTGCTGTTATTTTTATTATCAGCGCCCACTTTTATAACTACCGGCTTTGTCATCGCAGCAGGTGTTCATCTCCGCATCATAAGCATTAAGGTTACCCGTTAACCCGTTAATTGGTAAGAACATTTATATTTATAGTTCAAACTAAATTGTATGAGAAAATCTCTTTCCACTTTCCTGATCATCTTGATATCTCTTACATCTGCATTCGCTCAAAATAAAGACGAGCAAGCTATCCGCTCACTTATTGAAGAACAGCGACTGGCCTGGAATACAGGGGACAAGGAAAAGTTCATGCAGACTTACTGGCAAAGCGATTCACTGATGTTCATTGGAAAAAGCGGCATTACTTATGGCTGGCAAAGAACACTGGATAATTACAAAAAAGGATACCCGGATACTGCTACCATGGGCAAACTTGATTTTAACCTGCTGGAGGTAAAAAGATTATCGGAGATGTATTTTTTTGTAGTAGGCAAATGGCATTTAACAAGAAGTGTTGGCGATGTCGGCGGGCACTTTACCTTATTGTTCAGGAAAGTAAAGAACAAATGGGTGATCGTTGCAGACCACAGCAGTTAGTTAAAGACATTGGTCATAAGTCATTTTAACCCCTTTCTTACAATTTCCATTTACGTTTGAGGTGAACAATAAGGAAAACAAAACTGATCAGCAAAAAAACATAATACAGATAATTTGCCCAGCCAGGCTTATCTTCAAAAAAAGCATATCCCTTATAAATTCCGGCAAATACATTTATCATCATCCACAATAATACAATGGCAACTGTATTAATGATCCTTACCAGGAATTCCCTTGTTTCGTCTTCCATGCCCATATAGATATCATGAGGTTTCTATAAAATTACTTAAATCGGGCTTTGTATTTTTTTATTTTGTAAGAAGCTTTTTAAAAGCATTGCTGTCGCCATTGAATACATTAAAATCAACAGGCGCATCAATTCCGTTCACCCTGCCTTTCTCATTGTGCTGCCAGATAAGCCATTTGCGTTTTATCCTCGGCTTATCTTTCACATAATAATGTGCAACCCATAAAGGGTATTCATCAAACTTTCCATCCAGGAAATTTTCATAAAAATCAATATTGGTGTAGATGATGGGTTTTACTTTGTAATATTTTTCGATCATCAGCAGCCAGTCCTTAGCTCTTTGCTGGATATCGGCTACAGATGCCCCGTTTGTCGTTTCAATATCCAACACCGGTGGCAGATCACCCTTTGACAGTTTTACCGTTTCGATAAAATTTTCTGCCTGTGCTTTACCGCTTTTACTGCTTACAAAAAAATGATAAGCACCCCTTGGTACCAATGCTTCTTTCGCATTAAACCAGTTTTTCCTAAAGCCGTTATCAACCCTTCCCAAGCCTTCGGTTGCTTTAATAAATGCAAAGCCGACCTTCACTTTTTTATCCTCCATGGCCTGCACAGCTTTCCAGTCAATATTATGCTGGTAGCGGCTTACATCAATACCATGTATAGCATAATTTACCGGTAGGTCAATACCAAAAGCAGGATAGCGTACGAATTTAGGTTTGCTTAAAAATTCATTGATATAATAAACAGCAGTTGCAATTACTGCCAGCAGTAACAAGGGAGTTACAATACTTTTTAAAATGCCTTTCTTTTTTTTTGTCAAGGGTTGGGTATCGCAGTTGGTATGCAGATAAGGTACAAATTAGCAATAATTGCTTTTACCAATTTGATAAAGTTTTCTTAAATGAATTTACTTAAGCAGTTTTTTTACAAATTTAAAATCGCCTGCATTGATCTTCAGAAAGTAAACTCCTTTTGCAAGGGATTGTGAAGGCACTTCAACATATTCAGCCCCATTTATAAGATTTACTTTTTTTGTATAAATCCTTTGCCCGGCAGCATTGTATAGGTTGATGTTTGCGGGACCGGTAACCATCTTACGCATATAAATATAAAAGTGAATCGCCAACCGGGTTTGGAAATACCTGCACAACATTTTGCCCTGCCATGGCATCCGGTACCTTGGCGGTAGTATTATTTTTTGTTATCAGCCAGTATTCAGGGTCTATTAAAACCGTATCTGCAATAAAGCCGATATTCCTGAAGAAAGTTTCGCCGTTGGTTTTATTATCCACCACAATGGTTTTTTCCTGTGTGGCATTTTTAAATTTAAGTGCCACAGGCAATTCAAAAAAATCAACTGAATTGTGAGATGTGGTTTGGTTCATTTTTATGTCTACGTATTGTGTACCAATTTGTGTCCATTGCACATTGTAAGATGGATAACCCTGCCCTTTAAACCAGTCTTTAAAAAACTCTGATAGGTTTTGTCCGCTAACCTGTTCCAGATTTCTTTTCAGGTCATCAGTTTTAGCAAAGCCATAAGCCAGTTTGGAATCGTTGATATATTGCTTTAACCCATTGAAAAAAGCCTGGTCGCCCAGTTTCCTGCGCAGCATGTATAAAAGATAACTTCCCTTGTTATAACTCAACCTGCCGGAAAATATCCTTCCCACATTGGTTGTATCATCTACCCAAACCGAACCACCAACGGCAGAAGTAATATTATTGATCACATTTTTTCTGCTGGTTAAAATGCTTGCCGGGTATTTATTTTCCATATAAAATGCAGCCAGGTATGTTGCAAAGCCTTCATTCAGCCAGATATCTTCCCAGCTGCCACAGGTAACTTTATCGCCAAACCACTGGTGGCCCAGTTCATGCGCACAAAGGTTCTCATCAATTGAAACTAAAAATGTTGCTGTCTGGTGCTCCATGCCTCCGCCCCAGCTAAACTGTACATGCCCGTATTTTTCTTTTATAAAAGGATAATCACCAAAATTGTTATGAAACAGTTGCAATGCATCCAGCACATTTTGTGTACCACCCTGGAAAAAAGTCAGGTTCTCGGGGTAACAATGGGTTTGCATGGGTAGGTTAGTATTGCCCAGTAAAACACTATTATTAAAAACTGAAAAATTGGTAACTGCAAAACAAACCAAGTACGATGCAATAGGGTAGCGGTGTTTCCAATGGGCCAGTTTTTTTGTGCCGCCTGCAACCAGTATCTCGCTTTGCAGTAACCCATTTGCAGCGGCCTTATATTGTTGAGGTGCTGTTACAAAAATATCAATTGAATCTGCTTTATCATCCAGCCCATTTTTGCAGGGCCACCAATCACGGCTGCCATAAGGTTCACTCAAGCTCCACATCACCGGTATACCGGCATGCGTGGTGGTTTCAAAAGATCCGAAGCCGTTATTGGCAGGTACTCCCTTATAATAAATAGAAACAGAATCAAGCACACCAGCATTGATAGCGACTGGAAAATCAAATGAAAGCGTATTATTGGTATGCTGTTTTACCAGCAATATATTGCGTTGTTTAACGCTGTCAACCGTCAACGCATTCATCAGGTCAATTTGAATATTATTGGTTGGGACCGTAATGATAAAATAGACTGTTACTTTTCCGGTTATATATCTTACTGCCGGATCCACTTCCCATTCGCAGCGATAATATTTTACATCGTAATTATTACTGGCCGATGTTATTGATTCGATCGTATTATTTCCGGCAATATTTCTTTGATAAGCTGCCTGCTCCATTAAAGCAATATCATTTACCTGTTTACAGGATCCGGCAGGTGTTTGTGCAATGCTCTGAAAACTGCTAAATATTAAAAAAATAGAAGTATGCGCATATATAATAATTTAATTCTCACTCAGGGCCAATAGATCTGAACTAAAGTTCCTAAAGTTTTGTGAAAGGGCAATAATGAACCCATGTTCCCGTTTTAAACAGAGCCCGTATTTAATTCGGTAATCCCCAAAGAAAACGCATTCAGGTATGGTTAAAAATTTTTTCTCTATTTTTAAAGTATCCAAATCAGTTTGGATATTTTTTTTTCTGTTAATGGTCAATTCAGCCAAAGCTAACCCCTTCGCTGATACCTCTAAGAAAAAGCTGCTGGCTGCCACATCAGCAAAAGACAATGGAGGTTTTGTAATGTTGGAACCCAATGTTGTATTCCCTGAAGTATTGACAGGTAATGAAGCCGAAGCGCTGCCTTATATAGAAAAATTTTCGGCTAACAGGAGAGTGTATCTCATCCGCACTTATAACCGTAGCAAAAAGTATTTTCCCAAAGTATCGGCTATTTTAAAGAAGCATAATTTACCACAGGAACTTAAAGTTTTATTGGCATTGGAAAGTGCTTTTAATGCCAATGCCGTATCAAAGGCAGGGGCAGTTGGTTACTGGCAAATTATGGATGAGGTTGCCAAAGAATATGGGTTAAAATATGTGGCACAGCAAAAAGCAAAAGTAGCCGAAAAAAAGAAAGCCGCTAAAACGGCGGGTGTAGCTAAAACCAAGACAGCAAAATCAAAGACTGCTGTAGTTAAAGACGACAGGAAGAATTTTAATAAATCAACCTATGCTGCAGCCCGTTATTTAAAAGACCGCAGCCGGAACCTCGACAACAACCTATTACTGATGGTAGCTAGTTATAATTGTGGTATCGGCAATGTTTGGGACGCTATGAAAAAGACCGGTAAGGACGATCCTGATTTTTGGGATGTAAAAGATTATTTGCCCGCCGAAACACAATCCTATGTAATGAATTTCATTGCACTGAATGTGATCTTTCATAACTACGATAAATTTTCGGGTAACAATTTACTCTTTACGCCAACAAAAGTGAAGATTGAAAACGTTCCGGCAAATCTAACCGAGGAATTAACTTCTCTTAATAAGTAGACAGGTAATTCAGTTTGTATTTAACCAGTACATTTGTGTGCTGGTTTTTTTATTTTATCAGGATGAAGAAAAAATTAATTATCACTGCTGCTGTGGTTTGTTCACTGATCACAATTGTTTGGGTCGTTGGACGTGTGACAGGTATATTGCTTTTCTTTTCAATTCCCACACCTTCAAACATGCCCAGCATTAAGCCAGGAGACAGGGTTTATTCATCAAACCTTAAAGATCCGGCTTTATACAATTTCATCGTATTTACCAGTGAATATGCTGACTCTGTGAGTATGGTCGGAATACCTGATCACGAAACAGGATCACGCTATCTTTTCCGGCTTTGTGCGACACCCGGCGATGTAATCGAAATGAAAAACGGGATATTATTCGTGAATAATAAAAATTTTGACTCGGGGTTGAACCTGAATAAAACATATAAAATAACCAACATTGAATTCTATTCTATTGAACAGGATGATATTATTGCAGGTGAAAATGCCGGAGCCATGTATATGATCTCAACTGATACGGCGACGGTAACTTTTGATAATGCTTTATTAAAAAAGTATGCATCCAAAATAAAGCCGGTTCCATATATAATGCCTTATTCTGAACAAGGGCCTTTTAAATGGAACAATAAAGACAGTTCCTGGACCACAGATAATTTTGGGCCTTTAAAAATTCCAGCGGGTTGTTATTTTGTTTTGGGCGATAACAGGCATAATGCCCTGGATTCAAGGTATTTTGGCTTTGTTAAAAAACAGAACATAAAAGGAGTTGTGCTCAATAAATAACCCACATACGGCTTACCTTTGCGCATGCCCCAATTCAATTGGAACGATAGCAAAAACTTATTAAGCAAACTTACTTTCAGGCGCTTTATCAATGGCAGCAAAGTACTGGGCAGTTTTTATATAAGCCGATTATTAAAGAAGCCCGTTCAATGGGGTTACCCGGTTTCCATTTCTTTTGAACCAACAACCAGTTGCAACCTGCGCTGCCCCGAGTGCCCCAGTGGTTTAAGGCAGTTTAGCCGCCCAACCGGCATGTTACAAAATGATTTTTTCAGGCGTACCATTGATGAGATCCATAAAGAATTATTGTATCTCATTTTTTATTTCCAGGGCGAGCCTTACCTGAACCCTGATTTCCTGGAAATGGTAAAATATGCCAGTGACAAAAAAATATATACCGCTACATCAACCAATGCCCATTACTTAACCGATACTGTTGCTAAAAAAACTGTGGAGAGTGGTTTGGACCGGTTGATCATTTCCATTGATGGAACGACGCAGGATGTTTACCAGCAATACCGTGTTGGCGGCAATCTTGAAAAAGTTTTGGAAGGCGCAAAAAACATCATGAAGTGGAAAAAGGCACTGAAAAGCAAGACGCCTTTTGTTTTTTTCCAGTTCCTGGTGGTTAAGCCAAACGAACACCAAGTTGAAGATATCAAGCGGCTGGCCAGGGAAGTTGGCGTAGATGAAGTGCGGTTTAAAACTGCACAGGTGTATGAATATGAGACCGACCCCAACAACCTGATCCCAACCATTGATAAATTCAGCCGTTATAAGAAAACCACTAATGGCACATACATTGCTAAGAACAAATTGGCCAACCGTTGCTGGAAACTGCAGCATGCCAATGTGATCACCTGGGATGGTTTGGTGGTGCCTTGTTGCTTTGATAAAGATGCCACTCACCAGCTGGGGAATTTAAAAACCCAGTCCTTTAAAGAAATATGGCACAATGATAATTATAAGCAGTTCAGGAATGAACTGATGAAAAGCAGAAAAAATATTGATATTTGTGCCAATTGCAGTGAAGGTGTTTCTGTTTGGAAAGAATAAACGATTGCAAATATTTTACAAATTACAAGTATATGGAGCAAACCAGTTTTAATGAACGCCTCAGGCAGATACTCATATTGCTGCTTATCCTGGCCATGGTCATATTACTCATCATTGAGCTGAAGGTATTTATTCCCGGTCTGCTGGGCGGTATCACTTTGTACATTTTAAGCCGCAGGCTATATTTTCAACTTATCTATAAACGAAAATGGAAAAAAGGGTGGACAGCGCTTTTATTCATTTTAGGCTATCTCGTAATCATAGCATTGCCGGTGTATGTAAGTGTAACCCTGGCTTCGCCCAAAATAAGAGGTATTGCCGAAGGGCAGGAACAGATCGTAGCAGGCATCCAGGCTGTTTCTGAAAAAGTGCATGAAAGAACGGGCATCACCATCCTATCGGGTGAAAGTGCTAAAAACATTGCACAAAAAGTTTCGGCTTTTGTTCCCCGTGTGTTAAACAGTACCATGGTTTTACTTACTAACATTATCATGATGTTCTTTCTGTTATATTATTTATTGTATAGTGGCAGCGAGGTTGAGAGATACCTGGCTAAAGTGATCCCGTTAAAACACGAAAATGTGAACCTGCTGGCAAGCGAAACAAAAATGATGATAAAAGCCAATGCCCTGGGCATACCCATTATATGTATCATACAAGGCGCTTTTGCAGCACTGGGTTATTGGATCTTTGGTGTGGAGGATTGGGGGTTATGGGGTTTTGTTACCGGTGTTTTTGCATTCTTCCCCCTTGTAGGTACTATGATCATCTGGGTTCCGTTGGTAGGTTACTTATTCATTCAGGGAAATAACTGGGAGGCCATCGGTCTTACCATTTACAGCATTGTAGTTACCGGTAATGTTGATTACCTGGCCCGGTTAAAACTTATGAAATATATGGGTGATGTGCATCCCATGATAACAGTATTGGGTGTTATTGTAGGCCTTAACCTGTTCGGTTTTATCGGCCTTATTTTCGGGCCGCTGCTTGTTAGTTATTTTCTCATCATGGTAAAGATCTATATCAATGAGTTTGATAAAACTCCCCAAATTACCAATGTAGTAGCAGAAACTCAAAAACCGGAACCTAACCCTGAACAATGAGTATAGAAAAAGATATTAACCAACGTACATTTCGCAATGAATATCAAAAAGGTATCATCAACCTTATTTATACCTATAACTGGATGAATGAGAAAATGAAATCTGTTTTTGATAAAGAAGGTATTACCAGTCAGCAATATAATATCCTGCGCATTTTGCGGGGCGCCGGCACACCTATTTCCACACTACAAATACGTGAACGGATGCTTGATAAAATGAGCGATACCAGCCGCATTGTTGACCGGCTTGTTTTAAAAGGCCTGGCAAAAAAAAATACCTGTAAGGATGATAAGCGCCTGGTAGATGTAAGCATCAGTGCTGAAGGAAAAAAAATATTGGCAACAATTGATGAGTACGAAAAAGATATGGATGCAATTTTAGGCAACCTGTCGGATGCCGAAGCAAAAGTGTTGAATAAATTATTAGATAAGATCCGGGAACCCAAATAATTAAAACCCATTCATGAAATTTTTCTTTTCCTTTTTATTGTGCATTGCCTGCTGTCAATTGCCCCTTGCTTTATTTTCTCAAGCCAGGCCTGAGTTCCGTGGTGTGTGGGTTGCCACTGTTGATAATATTGACTGGCCGTCAAGAGGTAATTACAATTCTGATTCTCAAAAAGTAGAATTCATCAGGTTGCTGGATATGCACCAGCGCAACGGTATGAATGCAATGATCGTGCAGGTACGGCCGGTGACCGATGCATTTTATCCTTCGCAATATGAACCCTGGAGCGAATTTCTTACCGGCAAGCAAGGCCAGCCCCCTGTACCTTACTATGATCCGCTTGAATTTATGATCGCAGAAACACACAAGCGAGGCATGGAGTTTCATGCATGGATGAATCCCTACCGTGCTGTTTTCAATATCAACAGATCATCTATTGCAGATACGCATATCACAAAAATTCATCCGGAATGGTTTTTAACTTACGGCGATAAAAGATATTTTGACCCAGGCAATAAAGAAGCCCAGGCATATTTAACCGGTGTGGTAAAAGATGTTGTTAGCCGCTATGCTGTTGATGCCATTCATTTTGACGATTACTTTTATCCTTACAAAATTCCCGGTAAAGAATTTCCGGATTATGGCACCTACAACAAATATGGTAATGGCTTAACAAAAGATGATTGGAGAAGAAGCAATACCGATTCCATAATCAGCATGCTGAGCGCTGTGATTAAAAAAGAAAATCCGAAATGCCAGTTCGGTATTAGCCCCTTTGGTGTTTGGCGTAATATTGATAAAGACCCTGATGGCAGCAGAACAAATGGCGCACAAACCAATTACGATGACCTGTATGCCAATATTTTACTTTGGTTACAAAAAGGCTGGATAGATTATGTGGCCCCGCAACTGTATTGGGAATTTGGTCATAAAATTGCCCCCTATGAAGTTTTACTTGATTGGTGGGGCAAGCATACTTATGGAAAGAACTGTTACATAGGCCTGGGCATTTACCGTGCAAACAGCAATGCTGCCTGGAAAGACCTTACGCAAATACCACGTATGATCGATGCACTGCGAAGCACACCCAATATACAAGGCATGATCTTTTTCAGCAGTAAAACATTTGATAAAAACCCTAATGGATGGAGCGATACTTTAAGATTGAATTATTTTAAAGAGCTTGCAAAAACACCGGAAATAAAATAATAAGTTGGCGCTTTATTATTTGTGTTAATTAACTGATAAGAAATCATGCCATCGCCACCACAAAAAATTTGCAAAACACCTAATTTACCTTACCAAATATTGCATTACCACTATAGTTTGCGTAGCCAGGCTCTCCCACAACAAAGCGTTTACTGGTTCCATCAATACCAACACCAAAACCTAAGGAAGCATTTTGGTCATTCACTCCTGGTTTAACAAATTTCTGCTGTCTTTGCCATCCCAAACCCACTCTTAAATAAATAGTAGCTGAGCCTTCATCGCCAGATATTGGATGGAATTGATTTTCCCGCCAGGCACCTACGATTGCATAATCACCCGAAATGGATACACTGGAACCAAATTCATCATCGAAAGTGTCAAATTCAATAAACCTATTCATAACTACCCACGTAGTACCATTATACCTGTAAAAGCTGGCGGAACCCTGATTTTGATATGCTCCGCTACCATCTTTGGGAGCACCGACTACTAAATAGTTGCCCGATATAGATACACTAGCACCAAATTCAGCATCTATTACACTATAAGTATTTGTCATTTTTTGTGTGAATACCCAATTGCTACCATTATTAAAAAAAACACTAGCCGATCCTCTATCGGCTTGTGCAGCAATATCATCATAGGGAACGCCAACAACTGCATAGTTACCCGATATGGACACACTGGTACCAAAATAATTATCAGCTTCCGGAGTACTATCCACCATTTTTTGTTTTAGTATCCAACTACCCAACAATAATTGGTAAAAGCTTACTGATCCCTCGTTTGTAAATGTACCATCATCAGTTGGTGCCCCTACAATTGCTACCGTACCTGAAACGGCTACACTTGCTCCGAAAGCATCATTTGGTTGGCCTGCAGGATCGGTTAATTTTGCCACCAAAATCCAGGTACTGCCGTTATAAAAATATACATTGACCGAGCCCTGATTTGCATTTGCTCCAACCATATCACCAGGAATACCTACAAACGCGTAGTTGCCATTGATGGCTACGCTGATACCAAAATTATCATTTGCACCACCAGCAGCTTCACTTATTTTTTGGGTGAAAACCCAATTAGTTCCGTTAAACATATAAAAAGACACAGACCCCTGATTTGTGACAGCACCTGCATCATCAAAGGGCGCTCCAACAATAGCAAGATCACCTGAAATGGCCACCGCACGGCCCATAAAGTCTCCATCAGCTATATCAGGATAAACTACTGGGTTATACTCACTTATATTATTGGTGCTGCAATCGCCCCAACTACCGTATCCTACACTACCATTTGCAGCTTTTGCTTGCCAGGTTGCATTGCCGGCAGCATCGCTGGTAAGTACTTTTCCTTCGCCTGCATTCGGCGTCATTCTTATAGCGGTGGGTAATATAGTATCTGCTCTCAGGTCCCCGTTCACATCTAATTTTTTCAATGGTATGGTTTTACCAATACCTACATTACCCCCGTCAGATATTGAAATTCTTTCTATCAAACCTGATGGGCTGGGATCTCCATAAGTGAATAAACCCATACGAAAAGTAGCCCCTGAACCAATGGTAGCAATACTCCCCGAATAATTACCGCCTGTTTTAAAAAACAAACCTGTTTTTACATTGGTACCTGAAGTGGTACTATTTTGTAACATGGCTACAGCACTGTCAGACGTTTTTACCTGCAATTTCATTTCAGTAGGGTTAGTTTCTCCAACACCTACGTTTTGGGCAAAACCTGTTGCCGAAAAAAGTAAGGCGATACCCGTTAATAATTTTTTCATCATATCCTGAATTTTTATCTTTTTAATTGTTTAACAGAGCAGCTTATAATTTATACCCCTGGAATCTTGTTTTTCTGTCTACTCCCAAAATACCGGTATTACTGATGATCAATGGGGATCCTGAATTATGGTAAAACTGAACTTCTGCTTTGTAACCGGCATTAAGGGATGTTGTAGCAGATACATAAAATGTTTTTTCTGTACTGGCAGAAGAATTATTCTCCCTGGATTCGTAATTTCTTATAATTGCGTTTGAAGCGTCTCTAATTACTATTCTAACAGATATATCGGTAGCGCTGCTCAATGTTATGGTGATAAAAGTTTCAAAATGATAAACCGCTGTTTCCGGCGCAGTAAAAACTCCTGATGAATAATTGGCGACGCCTGTTTCTTCAGCCTCGTTAAATAAAACTTTTGTAAAAGTGGAAGACGGTATTGATTGTGAGGTTCCTGGCAGCAGGTAGGTACCAAAAACCACTTTGGTTGGTACGGGAATAATCTTCCAACTGGCATTTCCAATGGCGTCACTTGTTAATACTTTATTTAGTCCCGGCGACCCGCCCCTGATCTTTACAACGCCATTCACATCCAGTGCCGTTGCTGGAAACAACGTGTTTATACCTGTTTTACCTGTTATAGCAGCCGGGGCAGGTTCGCTCACAATACAAATTTTGGCAGAACCGGAATCGGTAGCAGGATTATACTGCCAAACCCTTAAATAATAAGTGGCACCCGGTACCAGGTTATCAAATGAAAATTGCGGATAATTTGCCGGCCCGTCATCGTCATTGCATAATGAAAAACTATAAAAAAAAGTGCAGGATTCTGCATCGTAAACAGAAGCTGCAAGATCATGACTTATAGTGTAAGCCTGGTCAAAAAGTATAGCACAATTTGAAGTGATGGGGGTAAACTTAAACCATACGTCTTTGCTTCCGTTTATAAAGCCACCGCAATCAGGATTAGAAGTACCCCCGGTGCTAAAAGTTGCATTTGCCCACTGGTATATTGTTGATGGTACGCAGTTATTGGAAGATACTACGGGAATTGTAATGGCTCCACATGGCACATCATTTACGGGTGCCTGCGCAAAAGAAAAATAAGGTAACCAGGCAAATAGTGCAATTAATTTTTTCATTACATGAATTTTATTCTTTTACCATCCGGAGAAATCATCGGACCTCACAAATTTTGTTTTAACAGGTTAGCAAATTGTTGGGCAAAACTTCTGCCGCAACTGCAACCTGGTACTGCTGCGGCAGCAACAATTTCATCATTACCTCTTTTCTTCTTCGCCTTGATATTCCAATAATTTTTCCATTCTGCAGTTTAAATGCTTTGGCATTCCGTTGGTGCGTTTGCAAAAACCGGTTATTAACCAGGTGGCTCCTGTGTAAACGGGTAAAGCATTCGGGTGGCAATTTTTCTTCAAACCATTTAAGCACTTTAGCCGTTACCAGCATTGTTATGTTGCCCATTGCTACACTTAAATAAATTTTTGAGTAGTTGGATGACGCTTCTATCCGTACAATGGTATCAATGTCTATTAAAAAATTGCCGGTAGATGTGTTAAGTATTAAAAAAGATTTTTCCATTTGTTCGGAATTTTATTTTTTAGGCCCTGCAGTAAAAGTCCAGATCGGCCTGTCATTTCTAAGCACATAAAAGTTTAGTGTGTAGCCTTTTTGTAACCCTCCTTTATAAGTGCCGGCCTCCAAATAAAAATGCCCATCTTTAGTGCCTGCTTTGTAAGTTGAAATTTGGGTAGAGCCTGCAACATCAATGAAAGAAAGTTCAACCCTGGCAATATTTATACTGGACTTAAAATTTAAAGTCTCCCCTTTTCCATCTGTGTTGGTAATAAAAACATCCATTGTAGCATGTTCATAACCCTCTTTTACATTTTGCGTGCCGGTAATTTTTCGTTTTGTCGTAAAATCTTTTGGTAGTTTTTTAACCTGCGCATGTACAACCGTTGCCGCAAATAAAAATATAAGTATTGCCAGTAATTGCTTCATAGCTTTTCGTTTAATATTGAATTAATTTTTTTCAAAACTTCCTGTCGACCATCTTGGATTATTTCTGTTGCGGTTAAATTTGCCCTCATAAATAACCAGGTTGCCATCATTTTGAATTGTAAGCCAATGAGATCCGGGGCCTGTAGGATAAAATTTATCTCCTCCGCTTCCACCTTTATCAACCGCGCCTCCATTGGCCGCCCACCTTGCTTTTCCTGCATAATCATATAAAACCAGGTTGCCATCTTCCTGGAAAACACAGCTCTTCATTGCAATGCCATTTGTTTTTGTACTCCAAACAGGACTGTACTTTTTGGCAGATGCAAATTTGTAGATTACCAGATTCCCATCTTCCTGAAAAATTAAACAATACCTGTTGTCTTCTGAGTAATACCGTTGCCCTTTTGTAAAAACTGTATTTGTTGTAAAAGACCCTTGTGGCATGCTGCCAGGTATTTTAATTTTAGGAGGACTTTGTGCAAATATGTGCGATGCGATAACAAGCAGTAATAATGCTAAAAATGTTTTTTTCATGATTTTATTTTTATTTAAAGTTTTACTTTTTTATAAGTACGGCAAAGCTGCCATCGGTTACTTGTAATTTTTCTTTACCGGATTCGTAATGTTCGCTAATGTTCATCGGTGATGCAAAACTGCCTTCCACTATTTTCCCTCCTGCTATTTCTTTAATAGAAGTTATGTGTAAGCAGCCGGCAACTGCTCCCTGGCGAAAGTTGTCGTAATCCAACACTTCGTCATCTTTTGTATCTTCTTCCAGCAGGCTTATCCCATAACCACCAGCTCCTTCTCTTACACTATTGTAAGCACCCACATTGGTTTTGCTAAAAGGCGCAAAGCTTAACAGGAAATTCATTTTACCATCTGCATCCTTTGTAAATACCTGCAGCTTGTCATCGATCTCTGAATAGGTCGCCAGTATTTCATCTTTTATAGAATGCCACTCCTTACCGTTTATTTTGGCGATTACATACGGGTATGTATTCTCTTTACCAGTTGCAGGCGTTGCATTGGAAGATGATGATTCTTTTTCCGTACTTCTGCTGTTGCAGGATGTTGAAAAAACAAATGCGGTTAATAAAATAGGCAGGTATGCTTTCATGGTTACATTTTTTACATAGCAAATGTTTAATAAGTTTTGCAACCCTTCAATCACCAATAAGGGTGAAAAACATTATTCGATATTGGTTATATTGTAAGATGTTTTACAAAAAGTTGTTATTGTTTTTAATACAAATGCATGTTTTGTGTAGCTACGGCCAAACATACCCGTATAAGCAGTTTACAACCAACAATGGATTGATCAATAACAGGTGTGGAAATGTAAGCCAGGACAGCGCAGGTTATATATGGATCACATCAGACAACGGCATCAGCAATTACGATGGAAGAAAGTTCACTTTTTTCCCGGGTAAAAATTCTACTTACTATTTTGCTCATACCAATACAATCAATATGTATAAGGGGCAATGCGTTTTTGCTACAGATAAGGAAGGGTTCGCACTTGGTCTTGCAAATAATCTTTCCTTTCATTCGCCTCCATCTGACCAACCAGCCTTCAGGGTTACCTATGGTTTAATTTTAAATGACAGTACTACACTTGTTGCCAAAGTATATACTACTGATATAGAAATGATCTCAGGTGGCAGAAAAACTATCTTAAACCCTCCTGTAGAAATTGCCCGGAAAATGAAAAGTTTCTTAATGTTTCTAAAAGATGTGGAAGGGAATATTTGGGTAGGAACCGATGCGGGAATATATATTTATAAAAAAGGAGATCTTAACGACCCTTATATTCTTCCTGATCTATTGGGCAGCTATTGCAATGTACTTAAAACCGATTTTGAAGGCAATATTTTTATTGCTTGTGAGCGTGATGTTTATAAAATTTTTAGAGAGCATTTAAAAGATTTAACCAATGCACAGCCGGTAAAATTTGCCACGCATAAAGAAGAGATAACAGCCATGGGGCTTTTCAGAAACGGAGATATTATGGTTTCGGATTTGCCTGATGGTATTGCTATTTACAATAAAGCATTGCAATTAAAAAAGAAGATAAGTAAACGTGGCCTGCCTGATGTTGTGTTGTGGGATATTTTTGTTGACAGGGAAGAAAATATATGGCTCGCTACCCAAAACGGGGTTTACCGTTTCAAGAATTTTGATTTTGTAAACTACACGCCATCAAATGTAAGCGGATCACCCAATATAATCAGCGGTGTGGCATATAATGATAAATTTCTTTTTTCAAATGGTATAGATGTTTTTTCTATTGAAAATGAGGAGATTAAAACAATCTCCCACACTACAATCGTAAACAATTATGATGTTAGATTATTGGTAACTCCAGGCAATACGATATGGCTTAACAGATACATAAACTACAGCACCTTTCCGAATCGAATTACTCGGGTTGCAGCAATGGATAATGGTGTTTTAAAAATTAAAAAAAACACCATTTTTAATGATGTAAGCCCCGCAGCAGACCTGGAAAGAGCCGTTGCCATTAATAAAAAAGAGATCGCATTTTTAAACCTCAATAAAAAACTATTTATTTACCAGGATGGGAAGATTAAAAAAATAATTTTACCCTTGCCTTTAGATACCCTTAATTTTAATGCAATAGCCAAAGGCTTTAACGAAAATGAAATTGTTTTAGCCGTTAATAAAACAGGCTTTTTTTATTGCAAAATTGAAAACAACAATGACGGTGTTGTGCTTAGGGTAATAGAGAAAATAATATTTGATAATGATCTGAAAAACGACAGGTGTATTAAAGTTATTACAGCAAAAAATAAAACCATCTGGCTGGCAACCAGGAACAACGGCATACGCATTTTCAGCAAACCCAAAAACAATTACACCCTGTATAAAACGCTTACTGAGCCTGATATTTCAAGCAGCATGATAACAGAATTAATGCAAGACAGTGCTGGTAATATTTGGGTTGGCTCCAATAAAGGGATTGATAAAATTACAATTGCCCCGCAAAATAATTTTATCATAAATAAAGGCCTTTATAATAATTTAATGAATGGCAGTTTGGTTTATTTTTTAAAAGAACATAATAAAAAATTGTACATAGGCACTACCGGGTCTTTATCTACAATAGATATCAATGCAAAATTATCGAGTATCATACCATTTGTACATATCAGTCATTTAACTGTAAATAACAATAATGTAGACAGTTTACTATCTGCCGGCTCTCATATCTTTTCTCCAAACCAAAATAATTTAACATTCGAGTTTGTATCGCCTACATTTATTGATGAACAGGCAACAGAGTACCAATATCAATTAGAGGGAATTGATAAAGACTGGAGCAACCCGGGCAGTAATTATATAATTGCCTACAGCCAGTTACCTGCCGGCAATTACACTTTTAGGGTAAGAGCAAAAAACGCCAACAGTGTATGGTCTTTAACAGACGCTTCTTTTAACTTTACTATTAAAAAGCCTTTTTATAAACACTGGCTGTTCGCATTATTATGTGCTTTTGTAATTGTTGCTGTATGTTACTGGTTGTATAAACAAAAAATGAATAGAATAATTGCTGTGGAAAGAACCAGGCGCAGTATCAGTAAAGACCTGCATGATGATATTGGAACAACCTTAAGCAGCATTACGCTGATGAATGCAGTGTTAAAAAATAAAATAGAATCGCAACCGGAAGAAGCTAAAAAGATGGCTGCAAAAATTGAAAACACCAGTCGTGATATGATACAGAACATGAGTGATATTGTTTGGAGCATCAACCCAAACAATGATACCATGGAAAAATTAATTTACCGGTTACAGCAGTTTTGCAGCGATGTGTTTGATAAACCGGGAATACAATACCAGTTTAAGATAGATGAAGAAATAAAATCCAAAGTATTGAACATGCAGTTGCGGCGGGATATATATCTCATCTGCAAAGAAATAATAAACAATGCGGCAAAGTACAGTCAGGCTACTATTTTTAATTTAACCCTTTCACTAAAGCAAAAAACGATCTTACTTACAGCAAGTGACAATGGTATTGGTTTTAATGAAAAGACAGTGAATAAAGGAAATGGATTGATGAATATCAGGCAAAGAGTAAATACATATAATGGAGAAGTTAGCCTTACGAGCGATAACGGTACAACATGGCATATAACAATACCAACATGAAATACAAAGTTGTAATTTTTGAAGATAATTTTTTAATGCAGGAAAGCCTAAAAGCTCTGCTGGAAATGAATGATGCTATTACCGTTTGCGGCGTGTATGATAATGCAAAAGACATGCTGCGTATTTATGAACAAACCATGCCCGATCTCATCATCTCGGATATTGATATGCCCGAAGTGAATGGCCTGGAAGGATTAAAACACGTAAAGGATAAATATCCCGAAGCCAAAGTAATGATTTTTACGGTGTTTGAAGAAAACGATAAAGTTTTAAATGCAATTTGCCTGGGTGCAAATGGTTATGTTCTAAAAAGCAGTACGGCAGAAAAGATCATTGAATCTATATTCGATGTGATCAATGGCGGATCGCCTTTAACACCAAGTATTGCCAGCAAGATCTTGCAACATTTCCCCAAACACAGCTTTACAAGCAATAACGAAATGGAATCGTTAACGACAAAGGAAAAGGAAGTTTTGGAATGGCTGGTAAAAGGCTACAGCTACAAAATGATTGCTGCAGAGTTGGACAAAAGCCTGGAAACTATACGTTCGCAAATAAAAAAGATCTATAAGAAATTAAATGTGCAATCCAATGCCGAAGCGATTATAAAGGCGTTAAATAAATAAATCCCACAGTCAATTTTCTTTACCTTTGTCTTATAATAAGTGCCTTCAGTAAAGGCATTATCAATTATTCATTATCAATTAATTTTTATGCCCGGTTTTGAACATTTTGGAAAAGAAGAAATTAAAGAAGTAAATGATGTGCTGGAAACAGGCATTATGATGCGCTATGGTTTTGATGGCCCTCGAAAAGGAATATGGAAAGCCAAAGAGCTGGAAGATGCCATTTGCGAAACATTCGGCAGCAAACATGCACAATTGGTAAGCAGCGGTACAGCCGCATTAACAACCGCCATAAGTGCTTTAGGCATTGGTTACGGAGATGAAGTGATCCTGCCTTCGTTTACTTTTGTCGCCAGTTTTGAAGCCGTATTAAGCGTGGGTGCCATACCGGTTTTTGCTGATGTAGATGATACGCTGACTTTGGATCCGGAAGCTGTTCGCAATGCCATCACTTCAAAAACAAAATGTATTATGCCCGTACACATGTGCGGCAGCATGGCTGATATGGATGCCTTGCAATCTATTTGTAAAGAACACAATTTAATTTTACTGGAAGATGCCTGTCAAAGTATTGGCGCCTCATACAAAGGAAAAAAACTGGGTACCATCGGCGATGCCGGAACTTTTAGTTTCGATTTTGTAAAAACGATTACCTGTGCCGAAGGCGGTGTGGTTATGACCAACCGGGAAGATATATATATTTCAAGCGATGGGTATACCGATCATGGGCATGACCACAAAGGTGTTGACCGTGGCGCTGATCTGCATCCTTTCATCGGTTACAATTTTAGAATTAGCGAACTGCATGCCGCAGTTGGCCTGGCCCAGATAAGAAAACTGGATACCTTTTTAACTATCCAGAAAAAAAATCACACGGCATTAAAAAATGCGCTGGCTCAAATACCTGAAGTAAGTTTTAGAAGAATCCCTGATGAAAGCGGCGATAGCTGCACTTTCTTAAGTTGGTTCCTGCCAACCGAAGAAGCTACCAAGGCGGTAGTTGCAGAATTAAAGGCACAGAATATCTTAGCGGGTAATTTTTACTGGTTCGTTAATAACTGGCATTATATCAGTAAATGGGATCATCTTAAAAATGCAGTAACGCTTAACAGCCTGCATCCCGACCTGAAAGCTGCGGTAATGCACCATGCTACCAAAGATTTCTCTGCCAGCGATGCTATCATGAGCCGCTGCATATCTACAGCCATTGGTTTGGCCTGGACTGATGAGCAATTGAAAACAAAATGCGACCAGATGGTTAGTGTGATTAAGAAAGTGTTGAGTGAGCAGAAGGTCGCTTTGTAAAAAATATTTTTCACCCACAAACGGCAATTTTATAGTGCCGTTTTTTATTTCCTTAATATGAGGGTAGAATTCCTGTATTCGGCTTTCCCTCTAAATAATCGTTATACTGCAAAGTTCCCAACCTGAATCTCAGGGGAATTTTTGTTGCTTTTTCAAACTGTAATTCTTTTTTACAAAAAAATCCAAAATTCCGGGTATAAAAGTCAGCATTGACCACGGAACAGGAAACAGGATTCAACAGAAAAACAGAGTTTTCAGCAGCTTTTTGAGGTGAAAATTTTTTATAGGTTGATTGGTAAAATGCGCTGTAAGTATTGATTTTATTGGTGTTTGAGAAAGTTGGCCATGAGTAAAAAAGGCCTTTACCAGGCCGGTTTTTATTATAGAGATTTTGGCCCGTGGCAGTATCTACCACAAAAATCATGCAAAAAAATAAAATTTTAGCAATTTTATGCATTTTACTTAGCTTATCTCTGTAAATTTACGTTGTTATTCCAGTATTGGATTATCTTTTTTTTTATAAATTTTTTACCCTAATCGAGTTTAATAGATGGCTTTAAGTCAGGGATTATATCAGAAGCAATTACAGAAACTATCACCTCAGCAAATTCAGTTGATGAAATTGCTGCAGGTACCTACTGCCCAGTTGGAAGAAAGAATAAAGGAAGAGATCGAGGAAAATCCTGCCCTGGAAGAAGCAGAGGATGGACACGAGACCGAATACGATGAATCCAAAGATGAGTTTTCTGATACAGATACCGCTGATACAGAAATGGATGGCAGTGTTGATGAGTATGATAATATCGACATCAGCGAATATGTAAATGAAGGTGATGATGAAGTGGGCGATTATAAATTGAAAGACACCAATTACCCGGAGCTTGATGAAGGAAAAGAAATTCCTATTAGAGTAGAAAGGGGTTTTAATGAACTGATGCTTGAGCAGCTGGGTATGCTTACCATTGATGATCATCAAAGAAAAGTAGCTCTTCAAATCATAGGTAACCTGGATGATGATGGGTATTTAAGAAGAGAGTTTTCGGCCATTGTGGATGACCTCGCCTTCAGGCAGAATATTACAACTACCGAAGAAGAAATTGCAGAACTGGTTTTACAGATACAGCAATTTGATCCGCCGGGCATTGCTGCCCGCAACCTGCAGGAATGTTTATTGCTGCAGCTCGAAAGAAAAATGCACGAAGGCAAGCATGTGGAAATGGCCATTAAAGTACTTGAAAAATACTTTGATGAGTTTACCAAAAAACATTACGAAAAAATTCAGCGTGGATTTGACCTGGACGATGACCAGTTGAGGGATGTAATAAACCAGATCATCAAATTAAACCCAAAACCTGCGGGATCGGTTGGCGAAAGTGGCCGGGCAGAAAGTTATGTGGTGCCTGATTTTTTCATTTATAACAATGCGGGTAAACTTGAACTGACGCTGAACAATAAAAATGCTCCCGACCTCCGCATCAGTGAAGGATACCGGGACATGCTGAAAGAATATGACCGTGGCAGTAAAAAAGACAAGCGGCAAAAAGAAGCCGTGATCTTCATCAAACAAAAAATTGATGCAGCTAAATGGTTCATTGATGCCATTAAACAAAGGCACAATACCTTGCTGAATACCATGGAGGCGATCATGAATTACCAGCGTGCATTTTTTATCTCAGGCGATGAAACAGACCTGCGGCCCATGATCCTGAAACATATTGCAGAAGAGACCAATCTTGATATATCTACAGTAAGCCGTGTTGCAAACAGCAAATTTGTCCAAACAGAGTTTGGTACTTACCGGCTTAAATTCTTCTTCAGTGAAAGTTTACAAACCGATAGCGGCGAAGAAGTGAGTACCAGGGAGGTTAAAAAAATACTGAGCGATATTATTGAAGGAGAAGATAAGAAGCATCCATACAGTGATGAAAAACTAACAGAAATGCTGCAGGAAAAAGGATATAATATTGCACGAAGGACCGTTGCCAAATACAGGGAGCAACTGAATATATCTGTGGCCCGGTTAAGAAAAGAATTATGACAGAAGCCACTCAACATACCCAGGCCATTGATATCAAAGAGAAGCAGCATATAATTATCCGCTTCTTTGCACATGTTTTTTCTGTTATATTCCACCCATTGTTCATCCCGTTTTATGTTGTTGCATTTTTAATAAACTATCACCCCTCTTATTTTTCAGGTTTTAGCTTTTATACAAAATTTGAGATACTGAGATCTGTGTTCGTAAACACCGTAATATTTCCCGCTTTTGCTTTATTGGTAATGAAAGGATTGGGATTTGTACAGTCCATTTTTTTACATACCCGGCAAGACAGGATCGGCCCTTACCTGGTCAATATGATCTTTTATTTCTGGATGGCGAGGGTGTTTTTCAACTTTCAACCCGAATTAACACCTGTACTTGCCAGTTTTATGACCGGTGTTTTTCTTACAACAGCCATTGCATTAATGGCCAACATCTTTTATAAGATAAGTATGCACGCCATTGGTTGCGGCGGCATGCTGGGCATCTTTATTATTATCATGAATACCAACAGCATGTTGATGACCTGGCCTTTATCTATTGCTTTACTGATCACTGGTTTGGTTTGCACCTCCCGTTTAATAGTAAGTGATCACACTCAAAAAGAAATTTACCTGGGGCTTTTGGTGGGATTGGCTTGCCAGTTTGCTGCAGCAATAGCAATTCTTTAATACCAGAAAAAGACTGGAATATTAAGAATGTAAGTCGGTATAAAATAAAAAGACCCTGCTGTAACTGCAGAGTCTCTTTCTCCTGTCGTGCCTAACAATAAAAACTTTAAAACTGTAGATGAAATATAGTTTTCAATGCAAGTATTTGTAATATCAGCACAAATTTTAATCGCCCTGATATATTTTTAATTTACTTGTAGGGTACTTTTTAGTTTTCCAGTTTGTTTTACTGTTAAACAATTTCTTTAGTCTAAATCGCTTTTATCGAACAGTTTATTGTGTTTAAAGACAAATAAGCACAGATATATTTGTGTGGCTCTTTCAAACAGGTAAAACCCCTTAGCAACTTTACCTTTTTTTAAAAGGTCGGTTAGTAAATACGAATTTAACCACCCCTCTTATAAATCTTTATCTTTGTACATTAATGCGTTTTAAAATGAATATCAGGTTATTTTTTAATTTACTGTTCCTCTTTTTGGTTTTCAATCTAAATGCAACCACACAAAAAGCAAGTTTTGATAAGGGTGCTTTTTACAATGCTATGGCTTCAAGTGATATGAATTCCATTAATAATCAACTAAGCATTGTGAAGACCTCTTCAATAAATGAAAAAGAAGCTTATGAAGGAGCATTATTGATGAAAAAAGCAGGATTGGTCACTAAAGCCCAGGAGAAATTAAGCCTCTTTAAGGCCGGAAGGTTAAAGCTTGAAAATGCCATAAAAAAAGATAAGGACAATGCAGAGCTTAGTTTTTTACGGCTCATCATCCAGGAACATGCGCCTAAAATAGTTGACTACCGCAATAATATAGATACTGATATCGCCTCTATCCGCTCCAATTTTAAAACACTCCCGCCGGTAGTTCAGCAGGCTATTAATGATTATAGCAAAAAATCGAAGGTTTTAAAACCGCTTTAGCCTTAATTTGCAGTAATGAGTAAAAAGATCCTGGTCATTTATTATACCCAATCGGGACAGCTGGAGGATATTCTCAACAATTTTACAGCCCCATTGATAGAAGCTGGTAATACGGTTGAAAAAGTCAGGGTATATGTTGCCAACGATTATCCCTTTCCCTGGAATGGAAAGGCTTTTTTTGCGGTAATGCCCGATTGTGTTTTAAGTGTGCCCACCGAGCTGAAGCCTTTTCAGCTTAAAGAAAATAAATACGATCTCATTATATTGGGTTACCAGGCCTGGTTTCTTTCACCCAGCATCCCGGTTAATTCTATTTTGAATGACCCGGCTGTGAAAGCTGTTTTAAAAAACACACCGGTAGTTACCATCACCGGCGCCAGGAATATGTGGATCAGCGCCATGCAGCGCATTAAAAAAATACTGAAGGATTCTGAAGCAAAACTGGTTGGTAGCATTTCATTATTTGATAAGCATCATAATTTTATCAGCTTCATTACCATTTTTTACTGGATGTTCAAAGGTAAAAAGGGACGTTGGCTTGGTATCTTTCCAAAGCCCGGTGTATCAGATGCTGATATTTCCAAAACAGGTGACTATGGCAAAACGGTTCAAAAATATTTAATTGGCGCAAACTTTGATGGCCTACAGGAGGAGCTTATTCAGCAGAAAGCAATAGAGGTAAAATATAATTTAATGTTCATCGAATCCAAGGCAAGTAAAATTTTTGCAATATGGGCCAACATCATAGCAAAAAAGAAAAAAAAGACTGCCTGGCTTGTTGCATTCTTCAAACCCTTCTTATCGGGCCGTATTAAAAAACAAAAACAACTTTATTCAGGCGTAAATTAACCCATAGAACAGATGTCATTTAACGAGGTTTACATTACAAATACTTCCGCTTTTTTCCCTAACGACCCGGTTTCAAACGATGAGATGGAAGATTACCTGGGATACATCAATGATGCGCCCTCCAGGTCAAAAGCAATAGTTCTCAGGAACAATGGTATAAAGAACAGGTTTTATGCACTCACAAAAGAGGGCAAACCCACCCATACCAATGCCCAGATGACTGCTGAAGCAGTAAGGGCGCTGTTTAAAAACCCAGACGATATCAAATCGATGCAGTTGTTGAGCACCGGAACCTCTACGCCCGATCAGCTGATGCCTTCACACGGCGTAATGGTACACGGGTATTTGCCCGAAACAAATCCTGTTGAAGTAGTTTCTCCATCAGGTGTTTGCTGTGCCGGTATGCATGCATTTAAATATGCTTACCTGGCAACCAAGGCTGGTGAAGTACAACAGGCTGTTGCAACAGGTTCTGAGCGTTTTTCCCTTTCCCTGGTTTCGGCAAATTTTGAAGATGAGGCAAAAAGGTTAAAAGAATTGGTTGACGATCCTTATATCGGTTTTGAAAAAGAATTTTTAAGATGGATGTTATCAGATGGCGCAGCAGCTTTTTTGATCTCCAATAAAAAAAATGACACCGGCATTAGTTTAAAGGTAGAATGGATAGAAGGTTTTTCTTACGCAAACGAACTGGAGCCTTGTATGTACCAGGCTTGCGAAAAACTGAAAGACGGTTCTTTAAAAAGTTACCAGGATTATACGCCACAGGAATTAACAGCAGAATCCATTATGAGCATTAAGCAGGATGTAAAACTGTTAAGTAAAAATATTGTGCTGTATGGTGGTTATGGCGTAAGTGCGGCTTTGGGTAAGCATGGAGTTAAGTCAGAAGAGATCGATTATTTTTTACCGCACATGAGCAGCAACTTTTTTAAAGACAAGATATACCAGCAGCTGATAGCAAACGGAACAGGCATTATGTACGACAAATGGTTTGTAAACCTGCCCGAGGTTGGTAATGTGGGAGCAGCGTCTGTTTATTTTATGGTGAATGAATTATTTCACAGCGGCAAACTGAAAGTTGGCGATAAAATATTTTTACTTGTTCCGGAAAGCGCCCGTTTCTCTTATATGTACAGTTTACTTACTGTTTGCTGATGAGAAAAGCTATTAGCCGTCCCGTCATAAGCGGGACAGCTAAGGGCTAATAACTAAAAGCTTTTCAAATGAAAAAAGAAGAAATTCCCCAGGATGATGGCGCACTTAATAAATTGACCAAAGAAGTGGTTTATGCTGTTGACAGTTCGGGTAAATATTCAACCGAGCTGAGCACAGGTTGGGATGTAAAGACAAAAGCCCTTGACCTTGCCTGGGAAGATATTGCAAAGCGAATTGAAACAGCCCGCCAGAAAGTACTGAATAAAGAAGCCAGCCCCATTTTATATTTTCTTGAATTGAGGTTGATGGATATGGGTATACTTGCATCTTATACCGGGTTTTGGAAATGGACCATCAAAAGGCATTTAAACCCTGCTGTATTTAAAAAACTATCAGAACAAAAATTACAGAAATACGCCGATGCATTTAATGTAAGTGTGGAGGAACTTAAAACCATGAAGGTTCATGAAGACTGAATTTGAACATTTACAGGCAGCGCATTGTGAGAACGGCGTTACTACAAACCTGCTAAGATCTGCCGGTGCAACAAAGCTGACAGAGCCGCTTGCCTTTGGCATTGGCTCAGGTTTATTTTATGTACAACTCCCTTTTCTTGTTATCAATAACGGACCGGCTATTGCCTTTCGTACCATGCCGGGCTTGATTTTTAAAAGAACATGTAATGCACTAGGCATACCGGTGTTCAGAAAAAAATTCTCATCCAGGGAAGCCGGAAAAAAATATTTAGACGATTGTCTTGCAAAAGGGCAACCGGTTGGTGCACAGGTTGGGGTTTATTATCTTACTTATTTCCCAAAAGAATACCGCTTCCATTTCAATGCACACAACATGATCATTTTTGGAAAAGAAGACGATCGCTACCTCATCAGCGACCCGGTAATGGAAACTCCTACATCACTAACTGAATACGAACTGGAAAGAGTACGTTTTGCAAAAGGGGCTTTTGCACCACGTGGCCAGATATATTATCCTTTGGAAAAAAGAATAGTTACCGATGAGCAGATGTCAAAGGCAATTGTAAAAGGCATTAAAAGAAATGTAACGCATATGATACGCATACCAGGCAATATTGCAGGTGTAAAAGGTATTGCGGGCACCGGTAAAAAAATAAAGAAATGGAAAGATAAACTGGGAGACGAAAAAGCCGGTTTATATTTAGCACAATTGGTACGCATGCAGGAAGAGATCGGCACAGGTGGTGGTGGATTCCGTTATATATACGGCGCTTTTTTACAGGAAGCGCATGCATTTGTTCCTGTTGATGAACTACTTGATATTTCAAAGATATTTACAGAAGCCGGTGATAAATGGCGCACTGCTGCAGTACAGGCCGCCGGTATTTATAAAGGCCGCATTGGCAGCCAGGCCGATTATGATGTGATGGGAGATTACCTCATCGAAATTTCGGAGATAGAGAAAAAAGCATTTCAGGCATTGAGCAAAATAAAATGGAATTCATGAGCAATGCAGCTGTGCGTATAAACAATTTAGGATTTACCTACCCACGCCAGTCGGTTCCCTGTTTCAATAATTTAAATTTAGAAGTACAGGAAGGCGAACGTTTTGGATTGTTCGGTCCAAACGGGGCCGGCAAAACCACGCTCATGAATTGTATGACGGGTTTGCTACAATTTTCTGAAGGAAGTATACAATTGCTTGGCCATGAAATAGCTCATCATAAAAAATCTGTCAACAAACTTTTTGGTTTTGTACCACAGGATTTTTCTTTTTACCAGGAGTTGAGCCCTGTAGAAAACCTGGCTTTCTTTGGTGCCTGGAGCGGATTACAAAAAGCTGAAATAAGAAATAAAACTGCAGAGCTACTGGAAGTACTTGGACTCACAGAAGTTCGCAATAAAAAAGTAGAACAATTCTCCGGCGGTATGAAACGCAGGGTGAACCTTGCTATCGGCGTAATTCACAATCCACGCATTTTATTTTTAGATGAGCCTACGGTTGGTGTGGATGTGCACACCCGGCATGCCATCATCAGCTATCTTAAAAAATTAAATGAAGACGGGACCACACTTATTTATACATCGCATCAATTAAGTGAGGCCGAGGACCTTTGCAATAAAGTTGCCCTGATAGATGATGGAAAAATAATTGCACATGATACACTGAACCAACTAATGATAGATCATAAAGAAGACGGACTGGAAGGCTTGTTCCTTAATTTAACCGGCAAATCATACAAGAACTCATAATGTTTAAACTCTGGAGCACCATATTAAAAGACATGCGCATCCTTACAAGGGACCGGTTGGGATTGGTGTTCATGTTTGTAATGCCCATTGTGCTTGCGCTTGTTATTACCGCAGTGCAGAACAGTACTTTTGAAATGCTGAACACCAATACGGTGCCCATGCTTATTTGCAACAGGGATACCGGTGATGCCGGTAAACAAATGCAGACCGCTGTTGAAAAAGTGGGTATGTTCAGCTTGAAGCAGGTGATGCCAAATGTATCTGACAAAGAAATTTCTGACAGGATGCATGCGAAGGATGCCGTTATCGCCATCATCATTCCGGCTGACTTTACACAGAAACTAAAAATAAAAGCTGATGCAACTGCAAAAAAAGCTTTGAAGAATTTTGGTATGCAGGCTGGCGATAGCCTGGTAGCAGATACCGGCAATGTTCAGCCGATCACATTATTGTATCACCCGGTATTACAGGAATCTTTCCGGCATTCAATAAATGGTGCTTTACGCAGTGCATTGCAGGTGGTACAAAACAAAGAAGTTTTAAAGAGCCTCTATTTTGCTTTGAATGAAACGGCATTGCCCGATTCACTGGAGAAGGACCTGATCAATAACCAGGTTGGCATTGTTGAAATTCCCGTATCGAGAGATGGCAGCCGCAATATTCCCAATGCATCGCAACACAATGTACCGGCATGGACAGTTTTTGCCATGTTCTTCATTGTCATCTCTCTGGGTGGAAGTGTTGTAAGAGAAAAGCTGAACGGCAGTTTTGTACGCTTAAAAACCTTGCCTACTAATTATCTTGTAGCAATAATCTCCAAACAGCTTTCATACTTATTCATAACATTTATCCAGGCAACGGTTGTTTTTTCTATGGGTATCTGGCTTTTTCCATTCATGGGTTTACCCAAATTGAATTTACCGGCTGATATAACCGGTGTGATAGTTGTCACGCTTATTTGTGGCTGGTGTGCGGTAAGCTATGCCATCATGATCGGCGTGTTTGCAAAAACACAGGAGCAGGCCAATGGCATTGGTGCAGTATCTATTGTATTGATGGCTGCAGTTGGTGGTTTGCTGGTGCCCAGCTTTGCCATGCCTGAATCTTTTCAGTTTGTGATGAAGCTTTCGCCATTGCATTGGTGTCTTGAAGCATATTATGGCTTATTTTTGGAAGGCGGAAAACTGAAAGATGTTATACTAAATATAATACCTTTACTGGGCATCACTTTTGCAATACAATTAATTACTTTGTTTGGGTTAAAAAGAAAGAACCTGATTTGAAATATTTATTATGGAAACAGCTGAATTAAAACTGCAGGTTAAAAAGCAGATCATCGAATTTCTGAACCTTATCTCTGTTAAACCTGAAGATATCAAGGATGACGAACCCTTGTTTGGCGAAGGCCTGGGGCTGGATTCAATTGACTCGATAGAACTGATCGTTCTATTGGGCAGGGAATACGGGATAGATATAAAGGATCCCAAAGAAGGCCGTAAGGTTTTAGCAGATATCAACACCATGGTTGCCTATATTGAGCAACATCGTACAAAATAAAAATCATTTTTCTTTTGAGCAGGATTTTCATAACCGGCATGGGCGTAATAAGTGCTATAGGAAATTCTGTAGCCGAAAATCACGAGTCGCTTAAAGCGGCTACCTGCGGCGTTAGCAAAGAATTTGATCTCTTCCCCACAAAATATGCCGGCCTTTTACCTTTTGGCCAGGTACAAATAAGGACAGAAGACTTACAAAAAAAATTACAGGTTACTGACCCGGGTGTTACCCGTACAACGCTACTGGCTTTACATGCATTGAATGAAGCCATTGCTGATTCTGGAATGGCTGCTGAAGAAATTCAATCGTTCGATACAGCATTGATCGGTGCAAACACTGTAGGTGGCATGTGTTTAACAGATGAGTTATACAATGATGCCAATGAAAAAACAGATGGCTCAGATTATTTGGCTTCTTACGACTGTGCCTCTGTGAATATGTACCTGCAAAAACATTTTAAGGTAGGTGGTGTCATCAATACCATCAATACAGCCTGCTCTTCCTCAGCCAATGCCATTATGTACGGTGCCATGCTGATGAAAAATGGTTTTGCAAAAAGAACTATTGTTGGCGGAACCGATTGTCTTGCAAAATTTACTATCAATGGTTTTAATGCCTTGCATATTTTATCATCTGATAACTGTACTCCTTTTGATGAAGGAAGAAAAGGTTTGAACCTGGGAGAAGGCGCTGCTTTTTTGATCTTAGAAAAAGAAGAAGATATAAAAGGCAGAAAAGTGTATGCAGAATTAACCGGTTACAGCAATGCCAACGATGCTTATCATCCTTCTTCATTATCTGATGAAGGCGATGGACCTTTTCTTTCCATGCAGGGCGCATTAAAAATGGCAGGCCTTCCTGCTGATAAAATTGATTTTATAAATGCACATGGCACCGGTACCGAAAATAATGATGAAGTAGAAAGCAGGGCCATGCTCCGCCTGTTCGGTAATCCTCCGGCTTTTGCATCTACCAAAGGAAATACAGGCCACACACTGGGTGCATCGGGCGCCATTGAAGCTGTGTACAGCATCTTAAGTTTAATACACCAGGAAGTATATGCAAATCTGCATTTTAAAAATATACTTCCTTCTACTGGTTTAACACCTGTTCAGGGATATTCAAAAATGCCGGTCAATCATGTTATGAGTAACTCATTCGGTTTTGGCGGCAATTGTTCATCACTTATTTTTTCAAAAGCCTGACCATGCTGTATATCCATAAAACATATTGCATATCGGCGCAGCAGGATCTCTTGCAGGATAATATTGAATTAATAAATGAACCGGTTGATAAAAAGCTTTTAGCCATCGAGCCTTCTTATCAACAAATACCACCAGGCATTTTACGGAGGATGGGAAAATCTATAAGAATGGGTGTTGGCGCTGCGTTGCCATTGATTGCTGAAACAAATTCTATTGATGGGATCATTATGGGATCTGCAAATGCCGGTATGGACGACTGTGTAAAATTCCTGAACCAGATGGTTCAATACGAAGAAGGTCAGCTTACTCCGGGCAGTTTTGTTCAAAGCACAGGCAATGTAATTGCAGGCCAGCTGGGGCTTATCACCAAGAATAAAGGATATAATATCACCCATATTCATCTTGGACTTGCTTTTGAAAACGCATTGCTGGATGCCATGATGCAGCTCAATGTAAATCCGTCAAACAATTACCTGGTTGGGGGTGTTGATGAGATTTCTCCCTTTCATTATAATATTGAAACGCTGGCTGGCTCTTATAAAAAAGAAGATATCTCCAATAAAAAATTATATGAAGCTGACAGCCCTGGTTGTTTAGTGGGCGAAGGTGCGGCTATGTTTATTGTAAACAGTTCACCAGGTTCTGCAATTGCAAAAATTGCCGCTATCAGCACCATACACAATACAGATATTGAATTGATCAAACAGCAATTAAAAATATTTCTGCAAAATAACCTGGAGGCTGGAGCAGGAATTGATCTTTTTCTTTCCGGCGAAAATGGCGACAACCGTACCTTACCATATTATATAGCCTGTGAAGGTTTACTTACAGAAGATACTGCCATTGTACGGTACAAACACATGGTTGGAGATTTTGCCACAGCATCGGCATTGGGTCTTTGGTATTCCTGTGAGTTTTTGCAGGAGCAGGTGCCCGAACACATGTTTAAAAAGAAAACATCAAAAACTGCTTACCGGAATATTTTACTTTACAATAATTTTAAAGGGTTGCAGCATAGTTTTATTTTGATTTCATTGCCTTAATTTTTTTTACCTTAAATTGTTTTAACTACTATTCTCAAATTCCAATAACTTTAATCTGCTTTATAACTACCATTTATGAAAAAAAGATGGAGCTCCCTCGTTTATATTTTTATCGTAGCCGGTTTAAGCTTTGTTATTTACTGGATAATACAGAAAGGAAAAAGCCTGCAAGATCCTGTGCTTACTGCAACGCAGGCACAAACGGCAAAGGAAGCAACGGTAGCCAATGAATTTCATGTATTCACCAACTCGTTGGGCCATGATCTTACCGAGCCCCTGGCTGTATTGCTTTTGCAGATCATCGTCATCATCGCCTGCGCAAGGCTCTTTGGTTTTTTGTTTAAAAAGATCGGCCAGCCTGCCGTTATCGGCGAAATTGTTGCCGGTATTGTTTTGGGCCCTTCTATTGTTGGAGCTTATTTCCCGGACATCAGTCATTTTTTATTTCCGGCAGCTTCCTTATCAACCCTCAGTTTCCTCAGCCAGATAGGTCTTATCCTTTTCATGTTCATCATTGGTATGGAACTGGATCTGAAAGCCATCGGCAAACAGGCTTATGGCGCCGTTGTTATCAGTCATGCCAGCATCATTATACCGTATACATTGGGTGTTGGACTGGCCTACTACATATATCGTGATTACGCTCCTGCCAATATCACTTTTTTGTCTTTTGCTTTATTCATGGGAATTTCCATGAGTATCACAGCCTTTCCTGTACTGGCAAGGATACTACAGGAGAAAGGGTTAACCCGTTCCAAACTCGGCGCCATGGCACTTACCTGCGCCGCCGCCGATGACCTTACTGCCTGGTGCATACTGGCTGCTGTAATTGCTTTGGTAAAATCGGGGTCATCATTCAGTGTGTTCTTTACCATTGCCCTTGCCATTGTGTATGTATTGATCATGTTAAAAATGGTTCGGCCTTTCCTGGAAAGATTAAGCACCATTTATGATAACCAGGAAAAAAAGCGTACGCCGATCATTGCTCTGCTGTTTATCATCCTGATCGTGTCTTCCTATATCACATCGGTCATTGGCATACATGCTTTGTTCGGTGCATTCATGGCCGGTGTTATCATGCCTTCCAGTTTCAGTTTTCGCAAAATTGTTATTGATAAGATCGAAGATGTAAGTATCATACTTTTACTCCCCTTGTTTTTTGTAATGACCGGTTTAAGGACACAGATAGGCCTGATCAATGAGGGCCATCTATGGATCACCTTCGGCTGGATATTATTGGTTGCTGTTGCAGGAAAATTTGGCGGCAGCACTTTAGCAGCACGTATGGTAGGACAAAGTTGGAAAGATAGCCTGTCGATTGGAGTACTCATGAACACCCGTGGACTCATGCAACTGATCGTTTTAAATATTGGTTACGATTTAGGAATTCTTACACCGGAAATTTTTGCTATGATGGTGTTAATGGCGCTGGTGACAACATTTATGACAGGGCCTGCAATGGATCTTATCAATTGGTTGATGCCTGAGAAAGCTGAAAAAAATGATGAGAAACTAATGTCTACAAAGGTTGATAGTGAGGCTATCGTTTAAGAGGTTAAATTTAAATTGGCTGTATGAGGAGTACGTTTATCATTGCTTTAAAGTTTATATTAATTATTGCATTATGCCTTAACCTACTTTTTTGGTTGATTGCGTATGCAGGTGGACATAAAATTCCAGTCACAACATATTGGTTTTTTGGCTTAATTAGTTTAGCGATTTTATTGGCACTTTTGTTTATTAACTTTTTAAAGCAAAGGAGCAGGGGATAGCAGGTATCTTGACCATAATAGGTGTCAGGAGGTGTCAGGCACTACAAAATACTCCAAAATATTAAGAGTTGGCTGAGGTACTAATGAACTAATTGTGAAAAGACTCTGCTTAGTGCCCAGACATCTGAAACTGTCCCTTAAACTTAAAATGCACTAACTCATCTTTAAAAAGTGAAGCCACAATATTTATTGCACCGGCTTCATCAGCAGCATATTTTATAGATGCATGAATCAGGTTGTTTTCTTGTGGATTGATAACCGCTAAGAATTTCATATCCGCAGCCTGCGTTAAATTGGTTTCTTCGCCGATTACTGTTTCCAATATTTCCTTTATCATCTGCATCATACACACACCCGGCACAACCGGTTGGTTGGGAAAATGCCCTTCAAATATTTTATGGTCGGCATTGATAAACAGTTCAGCCCAGATCTCTGTTTCGGAGCTTACTTTATCATTGATGGAAAAAAAATCGTTTAGCAGCATTATCTTTCTATTCTTTTTAAGCCGATGTTAAATTCAAATGTTTTGTGCGATATACCAATGGTGTCCGGTATGCCGTTTTGGTAATTTTTCATGATCGCTTCCACAATTATTTTTTTGTTGGAAGCCCGTTCCATGCGTAACAGTTCAGCCCCGCTTTGGTTTGTAATATAATAATTAAAGCCCTTGGTTTGCGGAAAAATAAAATAAGTCAATCCTTCATTTGTCTTTACAATAGCTTTTGAATGGTCCAGGTTGTTCATTAGCACCAGTTCAAAATTATGTTGTAGTGTTTTAATAACTGACTTCTTATTAAGTTTTTTCATGATGGAGTACACCTTAAAATCCCCGTTAGCTGCAAATTCAAAATCAAAAAAACCAAGGCCCATCTCGTTGCTAAAAACCAAACGGGTACTGCTATCGGGCATTTTTTTAATGAGCAGCAATCCGCTTAAATGATTCCCCATCACATCAACTGTGGTATTGTATAATGCAACAGTAAAAGCTGGCTTGAATTTTTGCAGCACGTTTACATCTGCAGTTGCAGATTGCATTTGCTGGTGAGCCGGTGAGCAGCCCAGCATAATAAGCAGGGAACTACTTAATATCAAATAAGTTATCCGCAATGGAAGCATTCAGTTCTTTATTGGTAAAACGCATGATGGTATTATCACCCGACAGTTCAAGCATTTGAATGCTCGTTACAGAAAAATCTTTCTTATCAACCACCACATTGATGGATTTGAACATTTCTTTCATTCCTTTGCTTACGGGGGTCAGCTCAACAAGTGCTGTAGTTTTATTTTCAAAAACCTTTGTCTTAAAATCGGTATTGTCAAGCATCGTACCCTGCATACAGTCGATCATAATTTTATTGATCTGCTGAAACATTTTATTTGACCTGGTTGAAACCTTACTTTCCTTTGCGCCGTCCTTTACATACACTTTGTCTTTGTTCAGTATCATCAGGTATTTAAAAGGCTGGGTATATTCCATCCGCACCCGGCTGTCTTTCTTGAACCAGAAATTTCCTTTGGAGGTAATTTTTTCGGAGAGCATACTCAGGTTCTTATCCTGTGTAAAATCAGCTTTAATAGAACTTGTTTTTTGTGCGGCAAGCGCAAAGCTGGTTTTAAATTTAGGTAGATCCGCAACTGCTGTATAACCGGGATACTGTGCTTTTGCAACAATCCCGGAAACCAGCACCAGCATTAATAGTATAGTTTTACGCATAAGGTTGCAAAGCTAACAATTTATCAAGCGGGATGATGTTGTAGCCTCTTTTTTTAACTTCTTGTATAAATACCGGCAAAACATCTAAAGTGGTTTTACTGGTATCATGGAAAAGAAAGACAGCTCCGGGTTTTATACCATCATTGATCTTTTCCAATAATTTCTTTTTATCTTTTATCACCGTATCCATCGACCTTACACTCCAGCCAACCGGTGTATAGCCGCCTTTTTTGATCGCTTTTGCCAGGTTTGGATTGGTAACACCATACGGAGGCCTGAACAATTTTGCTTTGACCCCTATAACTCTTTCCATTTCAGCATCCATCTGCTGCAGATCGTTCTGCATTTTTTTAGCCGAATACATATCAAACCAAAAATGGTGGGAGTAACTGTGGTTGCCAATGATATGCCCTTCCGTCTTTGCTTGTTTTAAAATAAACTCGTTACCTGCAATACGCTTACCAATGCAGAAGAATGTCGCTTTTACATTTTCGGTATTCAGGATATTCAGGATATCCAATGTGTAATTTTCTGCCGGACCGTCATCAAAACTGATAGCAATTTCTTTTTTTTCGATATCAGCCTTACAAACAATTTTAATAAAGAAGTTGGAGCCAACATAGCAACAACCACAAAACACAATTAAAGACCAGGTAATAAATAAAAGCGGATAAATATAAACCGGCAGGCCATATTGTACGTGTACGCCAATTAAAACAGCGAGCAGAACAATAAAAAAAATATTTGTGTTGCGGAAGTTTAACATGCCGACAGCAAAGATAAAGAATGATGTATGCCCTGGTAGTGGTTATAAATTAATACCTTGTTTATTTTTTTATCAGCGGGTCCTTTGTAATTCAAGACAGCAGGCACTTTACCAGCTTTGATGGTAGTAGCAGCCAGCCACATGGCAAAAGCTGCAGCGGTTGGGTATTCTCCACACAGGTGTTTATACTCAACACTGTCCTTATTACTGAAAACAGTTTTACCTAATTGTTCATACACTTCATCAGATGAAGCATCCCCATTCTTTCCGGTGATGATCAGATCAATATCTCCCATACTTACTGAATGTCTTTCTAAAAAAGAAGATACCTGTTTTTCAATTTCACTAACTCCTTCAGGTTTGTAGAAAGTATATAGTCCATCCAGTTTTGCATAATCGGTTGTTGAACGTTCATTTGCCAATAAGAAAAATGCAGCGCCCTCGCCGGCAATAGTTCCTTTGGTCTTTGTTTTATACATATCAAGGTTAGAAACCGATCCCTGTTTATACAAACCCATCCTGCTTAAGATAGTATGACTGGTGTTGGTTATCTCATCAATGGCACCAACCAAAACATTGGTTGCATCATTTTCCTGCAGCAACATCATGCCGTCGAGCAAAGCACTTTCAAAAGAAACCCCCCTGTGTACAAATGCATTGTTATAATTATTGCATTGCAGCATCAGTCCAATTTGTGCACCGATCGTATTGTGTGTTGATTGTATAAAAGCCGTTGGTGTCAATAGTTCTTCATTGAACTCAACCATCTTGCTTAAGAAAGAATTAGTGTCTTCCAGGCAGCCATAAGCTGTTCCGGTAACGATCGCATCGGGTACTTTAACTCCTGCCTCCTGCAAACATTCCATAGCAGCGGCCACACCCATACGTATGATGCGGCTCATACGCCTGATCTGTTTGGAATCAATAAAATCTTTATAATCGGGTTCGATGCAGGCAAGTCGGTTACCGGAATATTCAACAGCATCAACCAATGGCTGGTGGCCAAAGGTTTTTTGCGGAGAGATATTTCCTGTTGCCCTGATGTACATCTTATATTTTTGAGAAAATTAATGATGAGCAATTACCACCGAAACCAAAGGAATTGGAAAGCACATGTTTCAATGTTGCGTTTTTTATAACTTCTCTTTCCGGCACAAATGGCAAATCAGCCATCGGTGTTTGCAAACGCAGGTTTGGAAAGATCATACCATGCTGCAAAGCCAGAACAGAAAAAACTGCTTCAATACCACCGCTGGCTCCCAATGTATGTCCCGTAAACGTTTTTGTTGAACTCATTTTTGGGTAATGTGGATCAAACAATCTTTTGATCGCCGTTCCCTCTGCAATATCATTATTCTGTGTGCCTGTTCCATGCAGGTTGATGTAATCAATGTCTGATGCCTGTAACCCGGCTTTCTTTAATGCTCCACTCATGGCCAGGTACGAACCTACACCATCTGGTGATGATGCCGTTTGATGATAGGCATCGTTGGCATTGCAATAACCACTTAAAATAATTTCGGGTTTGTTTTTAAGCGTAGCTGCAAGTTTATCTGAGACCAGTACCACATAACCTGCTCCTTCACCAAGATTAAGTCCACGGCGGTTTTCATCAAAAGGTTGGCAAAACTGTTCGTCAACTATCATCAATGTATTAAATCCGTTAAGGGTAAATCTTGTCATTGAATCGGTGCCACCGGCTACAACCACATCAACAATATTATTTCTTATAAGTCTTGCTCCTAAAAAGATAGCATTGGCTGATGATGAACAAGCTGTACTGATGGTGGTGATATAATGTTTGATCCCCAATGCATCTGCAACCAGTTCTGTTACGCTGCCGCATTCGTGGTTAACAACATCACGCAATTTTCCTTTACTATTATCAGGTAAGAATTCTGTGAAGAAATTTTCGGTCTTATCCATTCCGCCAACAGAAGTGGCCGATATAAAACCGGTACGAAGGTCTTTAATATTTTCAATGCCTGCCTGATGTAGCGCTTCCTTAGCAGCCACCAGGCTTAACAATGCGCTGCGGCTTTTTATTTTTGGCAACCCGGTAAGTTGTGCAAGTTCTTCATTAGTCAACTTCACTTCAGCTACCGGTAATCGATGGCGGTGAGCCGAATCTAAATAATGCATTGGGCCCATTCCTGCCCGGCCGTTTTCCAATGCATCCAGGCATTCAGCAACATTGTTGCCTATTGCCGAAATGATACCGGTGCCGGCAACAAAAACGGGTTCATTATGATTAAGCATTCTGGGCTTGATGAGCAGTTATGTATTCAGCCATGGTCCTTACGGTCTTAAAAACTTTGGGACCATCTTCTGCGTTAGATAATTTGATCTTATACTGCTGCTGCAATAAAACGATCAGTTCCAGCGCATCTATCGAGTCCAGGCCAAGGCCTTCAATAAAGAGTGGTTGGTCATCTCCTATATCCTCAGGTTTAGTATCCTGCAAATTTAACTGGGCAATGATCTGTGTCTTCAGATCCGACATTAATTTCTCCATTTTGTACTTTTTTCTTTAACCCGCCTTCGTCCCGCCTAAGGCGGGATCAGGCTGACAGTTTTAACTGGTGTATTTTATTAAGATTTTCTTTTGCAAAATTAACTGAATTGGCGCTTTTATCTTTCTCAATTAAAAATAAAGTTGCATTGTATCTAGAGTCAAATACATCTACCCAGCCACAAATACAACACTGCAATATATTATTATTAATCAGGTTGCTTACATATTGTTCTATAAAACCGGCATCAAACTCCTCAGAAATGAAAAAAGCATTCTCTCCTTTAAAACAGTGCCTGATAGATATTTCGCCAATTACAATATTGGGTAATGTGTAAACAAATTGAGCCGGGCTGGCAATAGTTTTAGTGGTTTCGTAATATTTGATGTCGGTATCCAGGCTTGCATTGGCATTTGACAATACAATTCCTACATCTTCAGGTTTATATTTTTCCTTATCAAAATTGTCCTGCAATAATACTTCATTGGCCAGCCATCCCAGTTTGCTAAGATTATCCATCTTATGGAACTTAGGATATTGCAATTCAAAATGACGGTAAACTGCAAGCAGAAACTCCGGCAGTTCCAATCCGCTTTCTTCAAATAACGGTTGACCATTCTTATAAACAATATTATTGTTGATAACGCAGCTTGCCGTGATATAGTTTTCTGTTTTCAATGTTTATTGTATGCTTCTTCGCCAACACAACATGCGGGTTTTTATTCAACCTCAAGTGCATCTCTAACTTTAATAAGTTTTGCTAATTTAATTAATGCGGTGTCGTGATCTTTTACATAAGGATTATTGGTATCCCAAACATAACCAGCCAACACCGAGCAGATCATACTTTTAATTTCGGCTACCTGGTTATCAGCAAAGAAGATAGTATCAAGTGTTCCCTCATACCAGGCCATTACATAAGAGCGGAAAGTGTTTACACCCTGCATCATCACTTCGGTATAATCTTTCTCCCAATCTACATCTTCACCTTGCAGTTTTTTTATAACAAGATGTGCTGCCGTTTGGCTGGAAACCGTTGCCAGGGTTACCCCTGAAGAAAAGACAGGATCAAGGAATTCTGTTACATTACCGGTTAACACAAAGCCATCGCCGTAAAATTTATTGGTAGTACTTGACCATGATTGAATGGTCTTGGGTTCAAAAATAAATTCCACATCTTTCATTCTCTCAGCTAAATAAGGCTGCGTTGCCAGCAGTGTTCTCAATTGTTCTTCGGGAGCCAGCCCATCGGTTGATTCAAAAAATGTTGGCTCTCCCACAAAACCTACGGATGTATTTCCGTTGGAGAATGGTATCACCCAGATCCAGATGCCATACTGATGTACAATGATGGTAATGCGGTTTGGCTCATCATCCATGGTTCGTTTTGTATCTACTACATGCGTAAACAAAGTTTTACGTGGCGGCAGGTTTGAGGGCTTATCCATATTGAATAAACGTGGTATCACTCTTCCATAGCCGCTGCCATCTACAATGAATTTTGCTTCGATCAGTGATTTATTTCCATCAACATCTTCAACCGTTGTCACCGAATCAGAACCATTGAATTCAATGCCGGTTACTGTTGTTTCATAATCGATGTGAATGCCCATTTCTTCGCAGGTATCTGCCAGCGTCTTATCAAATTCCGCTCTTGGTACCTGCCAGGTCCAGCTCCAGCCTTTTGTAAACTGGTCGGCAAAGAAATAATCGCAGATCTTCCCGTTCTTTACAAACTTGGCCCCGAATTTTTCCTGGAACCCTTTTGCTTTTACTGCATCCAGGAAACCGGCTTCTTCCAAAGCTTCCATGCAACGAGGTAACAGGCTTTCTCCAATTACAAAGCGGGGGAACTTCATTTTCTCCACTATCCTCACAGAAAATCCTGCTTTTTTTATGATAGATGCAGCAACGGTTCCGGCCGGGCCGGCGCCAATTACAAGTACATCTGTTTTTTTTGTTTTCATTACTTGATTTTTATTTTTTCTTGCATTTTAATAGTGTCTGGCTAAGGCCGATATTATCAGTTTCTTCAACAATTTCGAGGCCAGCTTGTTTAATACAGTTAATAAATGTTTCGGAACTGTACATCTGGCTGTTCCCGTTTGCCATCACGGTAAAGTAAACAGAAAGTTGCTGTAAACAAAATGCGCCTACCTCAAATTTTTGCCTGTCCCAAAATGGTTCCATAATAACGATCTCGCCGCTCTCATCCAGTGCATCGGCGCATCTTTTTAAAATGGAAACTATTTCAGCCTCAGAAAAACAATCCAGGAACTGGCTCATCCAGATGGTATCAAATCCTTTTGGGATCCTGGTATTTTCATCCAGTATGTTTACCGGTAAAAAAGAAACCCTTTCATGCAGGCCCAGTTCTTCAATTCTTTTGCGGGCCACATTCAGCTGTCCCGGCAAATCCATAATGGTAATGTGAACATCGGGCGAAAATTTGGATGATGCAATAGCCCATTTACCGGTGTTACCTCCAATATCAAGTATTTTTTTTGATCTTTCATTGTACACCAATGGTAACACCAGCGGAAAAGCATCATCAGAAAAAAAGTGATCGTATTCAAACCAGCTTTTTTGCACATGTGGCGGTAACTGCGATAATCCTTCATAAATGGTATTCCATTCGCCAAAATGTTTCAGGCCAACCGGCTTGCCTGTTTGTATGCTTTCATCCAGGTGAAAAAACCCTTTGTAATTTACATCATGTACAAAATTCATGTTGGTGATGGTTAAAGGATCGTTTAAAATAAAATAGCCGATTTTACCCAGTGTATATTTTTTATTATTTACCAGTACCAAACCAAGACCGAGACCTGATTCCAGTAAAACCCTTACACCATATACCGAAAGATTCACTTTTTCTGCGATCTCTTCATTGGTCAATCCTTTTGACCCGCTGTCATCAACCACTTTTAAAATTCCTGAATTGCGAAGTACCCTTGCCACCTGGAAAATTACGGGACCGTGAGCTATCCATTGTGCCGCTTCTTTTGCTTCAAATGCCGATTTTTTATCCTTCGAAAAAAATTTCATACTTTTTTAAAAAGTGTTTAGGTTTAAAATTATTGTTTGCTGAATATGAGCGCTGCGTTACAACCACCAAAACCTGATGCGGTTTTTAAAAAATGTTTTGCAGTTGTTTCGTATAATGATGAACATACATTTACCGGTTGACTAACTCCTGCTGTTTCAAACCCTCTTGTTGGCAACACCAAATTTTCTTTTAATGATTGAATAGAAATAATGGATTCGATCAGGCCCGCAGCTCCCAATGTATGGCCGTAATAACCTTTTAAGCTATTTACCGGTACATGCTGCAATCCTGATAAACCAATTGCTTTTGCCTCCATCTCATCATTAAAAACAGTAGCTGTGCCATGTGCAGATATAAACCCGATATCCTTTGCTGAAACAGCCGATGCCTGCATTGTTTTGTTAATAGCAAGACTTAACTCTTCGCCAGTACGGGATGGCCCGCTGATATGGTTAGCATCATTGCTTACGGAACCACCGGCTACTTTTATGCCCGATGAATAAGCCTTATTACCGGTAAGAATGATCGTTCCTGCACCTTCTCCCAGGTTTATACCATCTCTTGCTGCATCAAAGGGTTTACAAGGCAAACTACTTACCGCCTGGAAAGACTGGAAGCCCGACAATACAAATTTACTGATCACATCGGCTCCTGCAACAACAGCGTGTTCATACTGCCCTGAGTGAATGAGCCGCATGCCGGTCAATATGGCCAGCATGCCCGATATGCAGGCATTTGAAACGATCACAGGTTGGTTTGCAAATTGAAAATGATCTGCTACCAATTGAGCAGATGTATTGAGTGAAATTCTTTTGTTCAATGATTCTGAAGGCTCTTCAGTTTCCAGCAAGCTGATATTTCCTTTTGTAGATGAAAGGATGAGCACTGTTTTTTTATCAGCAGGATCAACGGAGCTTTTTGCCAGCGCATCAGTGATGGAAGCAATGAGCAGGTTCTCGAATTTTGTGTATTTTTTTTGCTGATCATTTCCGGCAAAACTGTTATTATCAAACAAGGCTGCCTGAAAAGGCTGCTCAGACATATTGCTGCCGGTATGCAACTTAATACCTGATACATTAAGTTTAAGCTGCGAAAAATTTTCGGCAGTTGTTAAACCTATCGGTGATACAATATTATCTGAACTAACAAAAATTTCTGTCATAGTCTTTATTATTAAACCAGGTCGTGTTTCTTTTTCCACTCTTCAAAAAAGGG
>Ga0193752_1000348_pt1 | contig 47193 bp, 49 predicted proteins | sample H1c1metaG_FD_144924 | JGI IMG/M metagenome (GOLD analysis project Ga0193752, IMG submission 144924) | Soil microbial communities from a riparian zone of the East river system, Colorado, United States - H1c1 | ecosystem: Environmental > Terrestrial > Soil > Riparian zone | place: USA: East River...
ACCTAGTGAGCGATCGCGAGCAGGCGGCGCGCATGCTCACCAGCCCCGTGGTCGAGCAGGAGCTGCACGCGCGCGCGTCGGCGGCCGGCTTTCGCATCGTCAACTACTGGGAAATCCTGTTCCGCAACGTCTACACGCGGAGCAAGCCGGTCAATTCGGTGGCCGACCTGAAGGGCCTGAAAATCCGCGTGATTCCGGCGCCGGCCTACATCGCGCTGTTCCGCGCGCTGGGCGCGAGCCCGACGCCGATGTCCTTCGGCGAGCTGTACATGGCGATGCAGCAGGGCGTGGTGGACGGCGCGGAGAACGACCTGGTCACCTTCCTCTCGGTCAAGCACACCGAGGTGGCCAAGCACCTGACGATGACCAACCACATCATGCTGGTCAACGCGGTGATGGTGAGCGAGAAGCACTGGGCGCGCATGACCGACGACATGAAGGCCGCGTTGCGCCAGGGGGCTGCCGAGGGGCGCAAGCTGTGCATCGACGAGGGCCTGGCGCGCGAGAAGAGCGCCATCGAGCAGATCAAAGCAGCGGGCGTGCGCGTCTACGAGCCGGACCTGAAGCCGTTCATCGCCGCCGGCCGCAGCACGTACAAGGAATTCGAAGGGCGCCTGGGCAGCGAGCTGATCGAGAAAATCGTCGCCGCCGCCAAGTGAGCGCCCTGCGCGCGGCCGCCGCGGCGGCCGACCGCTGGATCCGGGCGACGGAGACCTTCCTGCTCGGCGGCCTGACCGTGGCGCTCACCGCGGTGACCTTTTCCCAGGTGGTATCGCGCTACGCGTTCAACGCGCCCATCGTCTGGTCGGAGGAGGCGGCGCGCTACCTCTTCGTATGGGTGTCTCTGGTCGGCGCCGGCGCCGCGGTCGGCCGTGGCACGCACTACGGCCTGGAGGCGCTGGTGCGCGTGCTGGCCTCTCCCTGGCGCGGTGTGGTGGGATTCGCCTGCAGCGCCGTGATCCTTTGCTTCGCGCTGGTGCTGTTCGTGACCGGGCTGGCTGAAACGCGCCTGGCGGCCGGGCAGTTCGCGCCGACGCTGCCGATGCGCATGAGCGTCGCGTATGCGGCGCTGCCGGTGGGCGCGGCGCTGATGATCTGGCACGTGTTCGCGGTGTGGGCGAAGCGCGGCCTGGGCGCGCATCCGCTGGACAAGGACTGAGCCGTGGCGGGACTGCTCGGCCTGTTCATCGGCCTGGTCGGCCTCGGGCTGCCGATCGCCTTCGCGCTCGGCGCGGCGGGCATCGTCGGGCTGATGCTGCTCGACGGCGTGCCGCTCGCCATCGTCGCCTCGCGCATCTTCGGCGGGGTGGACAGCTTCACGCTGCTCGCCATCCCGTTCTTCATCCTGGCCGGCGAGCTCATGGAGAACGGCGGCGTGTCGCTGCGCCTGGTGGCCCTGGCGCGCTCGCTGGTCGGGCACGTGCGCGGCGGCCTGGGCAACGTCACCGTCGGCGGCATGATGCTGTTCTCCGGCATTTCCGGCTCCGCCACCTCGGACGCCGCCGCGGTCGGCTCGGTGATGATCCCGCCGATGGTGAAGAACGGCTACTCGCCCGAGCGCGCCGGCGCCATCGTCGCCGCCGCCGCGGGCCTGGGCATCCTGGTGCCGCCGTCGCTCACCATGATCGTGTACGGCAGCATGACCAACGTCTCGATCGGCGCGCTGTTCGCGGCCGGCTTCCTGCCCGCGTTCCTGCTCGCCGCCGCGCTGATGATCCACCTGCGCTTCGAGGCGATCCGCCTCAACCTGCCGACCGAGCGGCGCGCCAGCTGGCGCGAAGCGTTCGCCGCGCTGCGCGGCTCGGGCTGGGCGCTGCTGATCCCGACCATCATCTTCGTCGGCATCCTCGGCGGCATCTTCACGCCGACCGAGGCGGCGGTGGTGGCGGCGGTGGCGGCGCTGCTGGTCGGGCGCTACGCCTACCGCGAGGTGAGCTGGACCGACGTCTGGCGCATCATGGTGCGCACCGGGCTGGTGTCCGGAGCGGTGATGCTGATGATCGCCGCGGCCAACGTCTTCGCCTGGGTGATCACCATCAAGCAGGTGCCGCACATGCTCGCCGCCGCGATCCAGTCGGTCGGCGCGGGGCCGTGGCTGTTCCTGCTGCTCAGCTTCGTCGTGTTCCTGGTGCTGTTCGCGCTGCTGGAAGGCCTGCCCGCGATGCTGATGGTGATCCCGGTGTTCGTGCCGGTGGCCCAGCAGCTGGGCATCGACCTCTTGCACTACGGCATCGTGATGACCCTGATCACCGGCATCGCGCTGTTCCTGCCGCCGTTCGGCGTCGGCCTGTACATCGTGATCAGCCTGTCGGGCAGCACCGTGGGGCAGATCTCGCGCTGCCTGTTCCCCTACCTGCTCACCATGCTCGCGATGTCGCTGGTGATCACGCTGTTCCCGTGGCTGGTGTACATCGTTCCCAGCCTGCTCGGCCTGTACACCGTCCCCGGCAGCCCATAGCGCCAGCAGCTGCGCGACCGCTAGGCGCCGCCGGCTTTCGCCAGCACCGCGCGCAGCAGCACGTCGCAGCCGTCGGCCAGGTCCTGCGGCCGCGCGTTCTCGATCTCGTTGTGGCTGATGCCGCCCTCACAGGGCACGAACACCATCGCCGTCGGCGCGATGCGCGCCATGTACACCGCGTCGTGCGCCGCGCCGCTGACGATGTCGCGCTGCGACAGGTCGAGCTCGCCCGCCGCTTCGCGCACCAACTGCACCAGGCGAGGGTCGAACTCGCTGGGCGGGAAATAGACCACCTCTTTCACGTCGCAGGTTACCCGGCACTGTGCCGCGATCGCCGCGGCGCTGCGCTCCAGGTCTTCGCGCATGCGCGTGAGCGAGGCGTCCTTCGCGTTGCGCAGGTCGACGGTCATGCGCACCTCGCCCGGCACGACGTTGCGGGAGTTCGGCTTCACCGTCATGTGGCCGACCGTGCCGCGCGCGTTGTCTGGATACTCGCGTGCGATGCGGTTCACCTCCAGCACCAGGCGGCTCGCGGCGATGAGCGCGTCCCTGCGCAGGTCCATCGGCGTGGGCCCCGCGTGCGAGTCCTGGCCGGTGAGCACCACGTCGAACCAGCGCTGGCCGAGCGCACCCTGCACCACGCCGATGGTGGTCTTGGTGTCCTCGAGCACCGGCCCCTGCTCGATGTGCGCCTCGAAGTAGGCGCCGATCCTCACCGGCGCGGCGTCGCCGCGGTAGCCGATGCGTTCCAGCGCCTCGCGCACGGTGACGCCGTCGGCGTCGCGGTTTTGCAGCACTTCGTCGAGCGGGTAGACGCCGGCGTACACGCCGGAGCCCATCATCGTAGGCACGAAGCGCGAGCCTTCCTCGTTGGTCCAGGACGCCACCTCGATCGGCGCGCGCGTCGCCACGCCGCGATCGTTGAGCGTTCGCACCACCTCCAGGCCGGCCATGACGCCGTAGGCGCCGTCGAACTTGCCGCCGTTGGGCTGCGAGTCCAGGTGGCTGCCGATCACTACGGGATCGGCGTTCGGGTCGGTACCCGCCCGCCGGGCGAACAGGTTGCCGATGGCGTCCCAGCGCACCTGCAGGCCCGCCTCGCGGGCCCACTGCACGAACAGGTCGCGCCCGCGGCGATCCTCCTCGGTCAGGGTGATGCGGCGCACGCCGCCCTTCGGGGTCGCCCCGACCCGGGCGAGTTCCATCAGAGAGTCCCAAAGTCGTGCGCCGTTGATGCGGGCCGGTTCCATTTTGGTGCGCAAGGCCCCTGAAAGGCTTGGTAGGTGGACACCTGAATGTTGGCATGCCGCTTGCGTTAGGGATAGCCACCAAAGGGAGAACCAACATGTCTATTACGCTCCGGGCGCTCGCGGCGTTCGGTCTTGCATTCGCCTGCGCCACCGCCGGCGCGCAATCGGTCCTGCGCATCGGCATGACGGCGGCGGACATCCCCGCCACCACCAGCCAGCCCGACTCCGGCTTCGAAGGCAACCGCTTCACCGGCATCACGCTGTTCGACGGCCTGACGCAATGGGACCTCTCTTCCGCCGACAAGCCCTCGGTGATCGTCCCCGGCCTGGCCACGGAATGGGCGGCGGACGCGAAGGACCGCACCAAGTGGATCTTCAAGCTGAGGAAGGGCGCCAAGTTCCACGACGGCAGCGACGTCAACGCCGACGCCATCGTCTTCAACTTCGAGAAGGTGCTGAAGAAGGACGCGCCGCACTACGACGCGCGCCTGGTGGCGCAGACCACGCCGCGCATGCCGACGGTGACCGGCGCACGCAAGATCGACGACTACACGGTCGAGGTGCAGACCAGCGAGCCGGACTCCTTCGTGCCGATCAACCTCTCCAACCTGTTCATCGCCAGCCCGACCGCGTGGGCCAAGACCAAGAGCTGGGCCGAGTTCGCCAAGGCGCCGGTCGGCAGCGGGCCGTGGAAGTTCGTGCGCCTGGTGCCGCGCGAGCGCCTCGAGATGGAGAAGTACGCGGGCTACTGGGACGCGAAGCGCGTGCCGAAGACCGACCGCGTGGTGCTGATCCCGATGCCGGACTCCAGCACGCGCGTCAACGCGCTGCTCTCCGGGCAGGTGGACTGGATCGAGGCCGCGCCGGGCGACTCGATCGCGCAGCTGAAGAGCCGCGGCATGCAGATCACCTCCAATCCCTATCCGCACACCTGGCCGTGGCAGTTCTCGTTCGTGCCGGAGCACCCGACCGCGGACGTGAGGGTGCGCCAGGCGATGAACCTGGCGATCGACCGCGACGCCATCGTCGCGCTGCTCGGCGGCTTCGCCGCGCCGGCCAAGGGCGCGGTGCCGCCCGGCCATCCCTGGTGGGGCAACCCGAAATTCGACATCAAGTACGACCCGGCGGCGGCGCGCAAGCTGCTGGCCGAGGCGGGCTACGGCCCGGGCAAGCCGGTGAAGGTGAAAGTGCAGATCTCGCAGTCGGGCTCCGGCCAGATGCTGCCGCTGCCGATGAACGAGCTGATCCAGCAGCAGATGAAGGCGGTCGGCATCGAGATCGAATTCGACGTGCTGGTGTGGGAGGCGCTGTTCAACAACTGGCGCATCGGCGCGAAGGACCCGAAGTCGAACGGCGCGCACGCCATCAACGTCTCCTTCGCCACGCAGGACCCGTTCTTCGCCTTCGCGCGCTTCTACGACAGCCGCATGGTGTCGCCGCGCTCGGTCAACTGGGGCTGGATCCAGGACCCCGAGTTCGACAAGCTGGTCGCGGCATCGCGCTCCTCCTTTGAAGCGAAGGAGCGCGATGCGGCCCTCGGCCGGCTGCACGCCCGCGCGGTCGAGCAGGCGGCGTTCCTGTTCGTCGTGCACGACACCGGCCCGCGCGCGCTCTCGCCGAAGGTGCAGGGCTTCGTGCAGGCGAAGAACTGGTTCCAGGACCTCACGCCGATCAGCATGAAATAGGGGCCCGGATGAAACGCGCCCTCGTCCAAAAGTAGAGCCGCGTGATCGTCTATATCCTCCGGCGCCTGTTCTACGTGGTGCCGATCGCGCTCGCGGTGAGCGCGGTGTGCTTCGCGCTGGTGTACCTCGGGCCGGTGGACCCGCTCAAGGCGGTGCTGCCGGCGGACGCTTCGCTCGAGCTGATCGAGAAGCTGAAGGTCGACTACGGCTTCGACAAGCCGGTGCCGGTGCAGTTCGCGAAGTGGGTGTGGCGCGCGGCGCACGGCGATCTCGGCTTGTCGCTCGCCACCGGGCGGCCGGTGCGCGAGGAGATCGCCCGCGCGATCTCCAACACCTTCGTGCTGGCGTTCTTCGCCTGCTCGTTCGGGTTCTCGCTCGGCATCGCCTTCGGCTTCGTCGCCGGCTATTTCAACGGCACCTGGATCGACCGCGTGGTCACCGGCTTCGCCGTCACCGGCGTCTCGGTGCCGCACTACTGGCTCGGCATGGTGATGGTGATCCTGTTCTCGGTGATCCTCAACTGGCTGCCGGCGATGGGCATGGGCGCCGGCGGCTCCGCCGACTGGGCCTGGGACTGGGAGCACATCCGCTTCGTCATCCTGCCGGCGATCACGCTGTCGGTGATCCCGACCGCGATCCTCGCGCGCACGGTGCGCGCGCTGGTCGCCGACATCCTTACGCGCGAGTTCGTCTCGGCGCTGATCGCCAAGGGGATGAACGACCGCGACGTGTTCCGCCACGTGGTGAAGAACGCCGCGCCCACCGCGCTCGCGGTGATGGGCATCCAGCTTGGCTACCTGCTGGGCGGCTCGATCCTGGTGGAGACGGTGTTCTCCTGGCCGGGAACCGGCTTCCTGCTCTCGGTGGCGATCTTCCAGCGCGACCTGCCGCTGCTGCAGGGCACGATTCTTTTCCTCGCCCTGTTCTTCGTGTTCCTCAACCTGCTCGTCGATGTCATCCAGCCTTTCCTCGACCCTCGTATCCGCCGCACCTAGCGCGCGCGGCTACTGGACTTCGGTCGCGGTCAAGCTGACGCGCGACAAGGTGGCGCTGGTCTGCGGCTCGATCATCGCGGCTCTGATCCTGATGGCGATCTTCGCGCCGTGGATCGCGCCGGAGGACCCGCTCAAGTCGAGCATCCTCAACCGCCTGAAGCCGATCGGCACGCCGGGCCACCTGCTGGGGACAGACGAGCTCGGCCGCGACATGCTGTCGCGCCTGATCTTCGGCGCGCGCCTGTCGCTGCTGATGGGCATCACGCCGGTGCTGTGCGCGCTCGCCATCGGCAGCCTGCTCGGCGTGGTCGCCGGTTTCGTCGGCGGGCCGACCAACACCGCGATCATGCGCACCATCGACGTGTTCTACGCCTTTCCCTCGGTGCTGCTGGCGGTGGCGATCTCCGGCGCACTCGGCGCCGGCATCGTCAACGCCATCGTCTCGCTCACCATCGTCTTCATCCCGCCGATCGCGCGTGTCGCCGAGTCGGTCACCACGCAGGTGCGAGGCCTCGACTATGTCGAGGCGGCGCGCGCTTCCGGCGCCGGCAGCCTGACCATCATCCGCGTGCACATCCTCGGCAACGTCATGGGGCCGGTGTTCGTCTATGCCACCGGGCTGCTTTCGGTCTGCATGATCCTGGCCGCGGGGCTGTCGTTCCTCGGCCTGGGCACCAAGCCGCCGCTGCCGGAGTGGGGGCTGATGCTCAACACGCTGCGCACGGCGATTTTCCAGAATCCGTGGGTCGCGGCGCTGCCGGGCTTCATGATTTTCCTGGTCTCGTTCTGCTGCAACCTGATGGCCGACGGGCTGCGCTCGGCGATGGACGTGCACCGGTGAGCGCGCCGATTCTCGAGGCGCGCGAGCTGCGCCGGCACTTCCAGCTGAAGAAGGACTACCTCGGCCGCGGCGGCGGCCGGGTGCACGCGGTCGACGACGTCTCCTTCTCGGTCGCCGAGGGCGAGACGCTGGGCATCGTCGGCGAATCGGGCTGCGGCAAGACCACGCTGGCGCGGCTGCAGCCTCCGACAAGGTCATCGACGACGCCGTCGGCGGCATGCCCCTGTCGGAGGCGCGGCGCAAGATGCAGATGGTGTTCCAGGATTCCTTCGCCTCGCTCAATCCGCGCCTCACCGTCGAGGCGAGCATCGCCTTCGCCCCCATTGTTCATGGCCTGGAAAGGAAACAGGCGATTGAACGCGCCAGGAGCCTCCTCGCCCGGGTGGGGCTGGAGCCGTCGCGCTTCGCCGCCCGCTATCCGCACGAGCTCTCCGGCGGCCAGCGCCAGCGCGTCAACATCGCGCGCGCCCTCGCGCTGCGGCCGCGCGTGGTGATCCTCGACGAGTCGGTGTCGGCGCTCGACAAGTCGGTGGAGGCGCAGGTGCTGAACCTGCTGCTCGACCTGAAGGAAGAGTTCAAGCTCACCTACCTGTTCATCTCGCACGACCTGAACGTGGTGCGCTACATGAGCGACCGCGTGATGGTGATGTACCTCGGGCGCATCGCCGAGCTCGGGCCGGCCGAGGCCATCTTCGGGAATGCCTCGCATCCGTACACGCGCGCGCTGCTCTCCGCCATGCCGTCGATGGACCCGGATCACCGCACGATGGAGCCGCCGCTGGCCGGCGACCCGCCCAACCCGATCGACCTGCCGCCGGGCTGCCGCTTCCGCCCGCGCTGCGCTTTCGCCGAGGAACTGTGCGGGCGCGTCGACCCGCTGCCAGGCGCCCCCGCCGCCGGCGGCCACCTCGCCGCCTGCCACATGGCGCTGCCCGGCTCGGGCCACACCCGCGCGCCTGCGAAGGCCGCCTGACATGATCTCTGTCCGCGATCTGAATGTTGTTTTTCAAAGAGGAAATCAAAAAATCCGCGCAGTCAACGGCGTGTCGTTCGAGCACGAGGCGGGCAGCGTGCTCGGTGTGCTGGGCGAGTCCGGCTCGGGCAAGAGCGTCACGCTGCGCGCGCTGCTGCGCATCCTGCCCGAGAACCGCTCGACCGTGACCGGCTCGGTCCATGTCGACGGCCAGGACGTGATGGCGCTGAAGGGCGCCGCGCTCGACCGCTACCGCGGCGGCGTGGTGTCGATGATCTTCCAGGAGCCGATGCTCGCCTTCGACCCGGTGTTCACCATCGGGCAGCAGATCGCCGAGGCGGTGGCGCGCCACACCGGCGCCGAGCCGCCCGCCGCGATGGCGCAGGCGCTCAACATGCTCGAGCGCGTGCGCATCCCGTCGGCCAAGCGGCGTCTGGAGGCCTATCCGCACGAGATGTCCGGCGGCATGCGCCAGCGCGCCATGATCGCGCTGGCGCTCGCCTGTCGGCCGAAGGTCCTGCTCGCCGACGAGCCCACCACCGCGCTCGACGCCACGGTGCAGATCCAGATCCTGCTGCTGCTGCGCGAGCTGCAGAAGGAGTTCGGCATGTCGGTGATCTTCGTCACCCACGACGTCGGCGTGGCGGTCGAAGTGGCCGACCGCGTGGCGGTGATGTATGCCGGGCGGCTGGTCGAGCTCGGCCCGGTGGCGCAGGTGATCCGCTCGCCGCGCCATCCCTACACGCAGGGGCTGCTGTCGTCGATCGTGCGCGGCGAGATGAAGGGCAAGCGCATCGAAGCCATACCGGGATCCCCGCCGGACCTGGCGGCGATGCCCGCAGGATGCTCGTTCGCGCCGCGCTGCCGGCATGCCATGGATGCCTGCCGCGCCGCCGTGCCGGAGCTGCGCGATGCCGCGCCCGGCCACGCGGCGCGCTGCATCCTGCAGTGAAGCGCATTCTCGCGATCAACCCGAATACCACTCAGTCGATCACCGACCTGGTGGCAAAGCACCTGCGCGCCATGGTGTCGAAGGACGTCGAGATCGTGCCGGCCACCGGCGCGTTCGGCGCGCCGTATATCTCCACCGAGGCGGCCTACGCCGTGGCGGGCCATGCCGCGCTGGATTGTCTGGAGAAAGACCCATCCTGCGACGCGGTCCTGCTGGCCTGCTTCGGCGATCCCGGCCTGTTCGCGCTGCGCGAGGTTTCCGCCGTCCCGGTCGTCGGCCTGGCCGAGGCCTCGATGCAGGAGGCGGCCGAGCGCGCCGGCGCGTTCTCGATCGTTACCGGCGGACGCCGCTGGCCGCCGATGCTCGAGCGGCTGGCGCGCGAGCTGGGCTTCACTGCCAAGCTCGCCAGCATCCGGCCGATCACGCTCACCGGCGGGCAGGTAGCCGCGGCGCCGCAGGCCGCGATCGGCGCGCTGGCCGCCGAATGCCGGGCGGCGCGCGAAGCGGACGGCGCCGCGGTGGTGATTCTCGGCGGCGCCGGCCTGGCCGGCCTCGCCGAGCGCGTGGCGCGCGAAAGCGGCGTCGAGATCATCGACAGCGTGGCGGCCGGAGGGCGAGTCGCAGAGGCGCTGGCGCGTAGCGGCGAGGCGCACTACTCTCGTATTCCACCGGAGGTGTAGCGATGACAGAGCAAGCGAAGGCATTCGTCGAAGCGCTCCTCAAGGCCGCCGCCGCGGCGTTCGACAAGCTGCCGCTGGAGTCCGAGCCGGCCCAGTACATCGCCGAGCAGCGCAAGCACGCGCCATGAACGTGGTTGCGCTGTCATGCCGGGAACTGGCCGCGGCCATCCTGCAGAAGAAGATTTCCTGCGTGAAGGCGATGGAAGCCGTGCTGGAGCGCGCCCACGCGGTGCAGCCGAAGCTGAACTGCTTCATCCGCATCGACGCCGATGCCGGGCTCGAGGCGGCAAGAGCCGCGGACCGCGATCTGGCGCGCGGCTTCGTTCGCGGGCCGCTGCACGGCGTGCCGATGGCTCACAAGGACATGTACTACCGCAACGGCGTCGTCTCCACCTGCGGCTCGAAGATCGCGCGCGAGCGGCTGGCGCAGACCACCGCCACCGCGCTGGAGCGCCTGGACGCCGCCGGCGCGATCCAGTTCGGCGTGCTCAACATGGCGGAGTTCGCCTTCAATCCGACCGGCCACAACTGGCACTACGGCCACTGCCGCAACCCCTGGGACCCGAAGCGCGTTACCGGCGGCTCGTCTTCGGGCTCGGGCAGCGCCACCGCGGCGCGCGCCACCTTCGCCGCGCTCGGCTCCGATACCGGCGGCTCGATCCGCCTGCCGGCGCATTTCTGCGGCACCTCCGGCATCAAGCCGACCTACGCACGCGTATCGCGCGCCGGAGCGATGCCGCTCTCGTTCTCGCTCGACACCGTCGGCCCGCTCACCCGCACCGTGGAGGACGCGGCGCTGATCGCGCAGCTTCTCGCGGGGCCCGACCCGCGCGATCCGGTTTGCGACCCGCGCCCGGTGCCGGACTGGACGGCACAGCTCGCGCGGCCGATCGCCGGCATGCGCATCGGCCGGCCGCGGCAGTACTTCTATGACGATTGCGACGCCGAGATCGCCGCGGCGATGGAGTCGTCGCTCGAGGTGTTCCGCAAGCTCGGCGCGACGCTGGTCGACGTCGACATGCCGGACATGGCGGCCTGGAACGCGGCCGGCGTGCTGATCATCGGCGCGGAAGCGACCGCGGCGCACGGACACTGGCTGCGCACCCGCCCACAGGACTACTCCGAGCAGCTGCGAGGCCGGCTGCAGCAGGGGCTGGCCGTGCCGGCAACCGCGTACATCGACGCTTTGCGCCTGCGCGGCGCGGCGCTCGCCGAGTTCTGCGGCAAGGTGTTCTCGCAGGTCGACGTGCTGCACGCGCCGGTGATCGCCTTCCAGACGCCGAGCATCGAGGAAACCGACATCGGCGGCGGCGAGCGCGCGGTGAAGCTGCTCGCCAACGTGACGCGCCTGACGCGCCCTGGAAACTACCTTGGAGTGCCCACCGTCTCTGCGATCGCCGGGTTCACCAAGGCGGGCATGCCGGTCGGCATGCAGCTCATGGCGAAGCCGTTTGATGAAACGTCCGCGCTACGCGCCGGTCACGCATTCCAGGGTGCGACTGACTGGCATACCCGCGAGCCCGCGCTGTAACAGCTGGGCCACGATCGACACCGCCACCTCGGCGGGATGCTTGCCGGCCTTGAACAGGCCGACCGGGCACACCAGCCGCGAGCTGTCGATGCCGCGCGCCCTTAGGCGGGCGCGGAACTTCGCCGCCTTGGTCTGCGAGCCGATCAGGCCGGCGAAGCGGAAGTCGTTGCGCTTGAGCACGTGCTCGACGATCTGCAGGTCGAGCGCATGGCTGTGCGTCATGACCAGGTAGCTCGCACCGGCCGGCGCCTCGTCGACCATCCAGGCGGGTTCCTCCTCGATCACCACCCGCGCCCGCGTCTCGGCGGGAAACTGATCGGGGCGCGGATCGACCCAGGTCAGGCGGCACGGCAGCCGCTCGAGGATGCGCGCCACTTCCTTGCCGACGTGCCCGGCGCCGAACAGCACCACCTGGAGCGCCGGCTCTTCGAGCTCCTCGATCGCGTCCTTGCCCTCGAAGGCGAGCGTGACGCTGCCGCCGCAGCACTGGCCGAGGGTATCGCCCAGCGCGAACTTGCGCTGGCGCCGCTGCTCGCCCGACAGCAGCATCTCGCGCGCCACCTTGAGCGCGGTGTACTCGAGGTTGCCGCCGCCGATGGTGCCGCGCGTGTGCGTGGCGTCGACCCACATGCGCGTGCCCGCTTCGCGCGGCGCCGAGCCCAGCGTCTCGAGCACCAGGATCTCAACGCATCGCATGGATCGCCTTCAGGATGCTCTCCGGCGTGGCCGGCGCCTCGAGCGGCACCGGGTCGCGCGAGCTGCTGGTGGCGCCGATGGCGTCGCCGATGGCGTGGAACACGGACAGCGCGAGCATCAGCGGCGGCTCGCCCACCGCCTTGGAGCGGTGCGCGACGTCGCGCACGTTCTCGCCGCGCTCCCACAGCCAGGTGTTGAACACCGGCGGCGCATCGCTCGCCACCGGGATCTTGTAGGTCGAGGGCGCGTGCGTGAGGAGCCGGCCCTGCGCGTCCCACACCAGCTCCTCCATCGTCAGCCAGCCCATGCCCTGGATGAAGCCGCCCTCGACCTGGCCGCGGTCGATCGCCGGATTGAGCGAGCGGCCGACGTCGTGCAGCAGGTCGGTGCGCAGCAGGCGGGACTCGCCGGTGAGGGTATCGACCACGACCTCCGACACGGCCGCGCCGTAGGCGAAATAGTAGTAGACGTTGCCGCGCCACTTTTCGCGATCGAACGACAGGCCCGGCGTGCGCCAGAAGCCGGTGGCCGACAGCGACACGCGCGCGAAGTAGGCCTCGCGCACCAGCTGCGTGAAGCCGAGGGTCTTGGTCGATCCGATCGCCACCTGGTTCCTGGCGAACACCACCTCTTCCGGCTTGACCTTGTAGGCGTCGGCGCAGTACTGGATCAGCCGCGTCTTGAGGGTGCGGCAGGCGTCGCGCGCCGCCTCGCCGTTCATGTCGGTGCCGCTGGAGGCGGCGGTCGGCGAGGTGTTGGGCACCTTGCCGGTCGAGGTGGCGGTGATCTGCACGCGCTCGATGTCGATCTGCAGCTCCTCGGCCACCATCTGCGCCACCTTGACCATCAGCCCCTGGCCCATCTCGGTGCCGCCGTGGTTGAGGTGCACGCTGCCGTCGGTATAGATGTGGACCAGCGCGCCGGCCTGGTTCATCGCCATCGCGGTGAAGGAGATGCCGAACTTGACCGGCGTCAGCGCGAGGCCGCGCTTGAAGACGGTGCTGCCGCGGTTGAACTGCTCGACTTCCTTGCGCCGCTTCCAGTATTCGGAACGCTGCTCGAGCTCGGCGATCAGCTCGGGCAGGACGTTGTCCTGAAGCACCATGCCGTAGTGCGTTTCGTTGCGCGGCGCCTCGCCGTACAGGTTGCGCTTCCTGACATCCAGCGCATCGAGCCCCAGGCGGCGCGCGATCGCCGCCACCACCGCTTCGGCTGCGAACATGCCCTGCGGGCCGCCGAAGCCGCGGAACGCGGTGCTCGACACGGTGTGGGTCTTGCACCGGTGCGACACGATGCGCACGTTCGGCAGGTAGTAGGCGTTGTCGGAATGGAACACGGCGCGGTCGTTGATCGAGCCGGACAGGTCGGCGGACACGCCGCAGCGCGAGGCGAAGTCGAGATCCAGCGCCTCGATCAGCCCGTCGGCGCCGAAGCCCACGTCGTAGTTGTAGAGGAAGTCGTGGCGCTTGCCGGTGCCCACGATGTCGTCGTCCCGGTCGGCGCGCATCTTGACCGGCCGCCCGGTGACCCGCGCGAGCAGCGCGGCCGCGATGGCGTAGATGGACGACTGCGTCTCCTTGCCGCCGAAGCCGCCGCCCAGGCGCCGCAGCTCGACCGTGACCGCGGCATCCGGGATCGCCAGCGCCGCGGCGACCATGTGCTGCACCTCGGTGGGGTGCTGCGTGGAGGAGTAGACCAGCATCTCGTTGCGCTCGCCGGGCAGCACCACCGCGACCTGCCCCTCGAGGTAGAAGTGCTCCTGCCCGCCGCAGCGCAGCTTGCCCTTGATCCGGTGCGCCGACTGCGCGATGGATGCGACGTCGCCGCGCTGCATCCTTACCGTCGGCAGCACGAACTGCTGTTTCTCCAGCGCCTGCTCGATGGTCACGATCGGCTCGAGCGGCTGGTACTGCACCTTGGCCAGGCGCGCCGCGCGGCGCGCGAGCTCCACGCTGGTCGCGGCCACCGCGAACAGCGGCTGGCCGCGGAACTGCACCAGGTCGGTGGCGAACATCGGCTCGTCCGGCAGCACCGGGCCGATATTGTTCACTCCGGGGAGGTCCGCCGCGGTGACCACCGCGACCACGCCGGGCGCGCGGCGCACCGCCTCGAGATCGAGCGCGACGACCTTGGCGTGCGTCTCGGTGGACATGCCGAGCGCCGCGTACAGCATGCCGGGCGGCTCGGGAAGATCGTCGATATAGCGCGCCTCGCCGGTTACGTGCAGCGCCGCGCTGTCGTGCGGCAGGGCCTCGTGCACGCCGCCTGAAAGCGGGCGCTCCGCCTTCACGGCGCCACCTCGAGCAGCGCGCGCGGGCCGACCCGGGCGTCGAACTTGCGCAGCAGCGCCTGCGCCGTGGTGATGCGGTACCAGGCCGAAGCGCGCTGGTCGCTGAGCGGCTTGAAGTCCTCGAGCAGCCCGGCGCAGGCCGCCTCGATGCCCTCGGCGTAGCGCTTTTCCGCCCGTGGCGCCCGGGCCGGCGTCGCCGCCATGCCGCCGAAGCCGAACCGCGCTGCGCCGGAGGCGTCAACATGAAACGCCGCGCAGACGGCGGAGATATCCTGGTCCAGGCGCTTGGTGAGCTTGTAGGCGCCGAAGCGCGCGCCGGCGCCCAGCTTCGGCACGCGCACCGAGCGGATGAATTCGCCGGCCTGCAGCACGTTCTTGCGGTAGCCGGTGTAGAAGTCGGCCAGCCTGACCTCGCGCGTCGCGGCGCCTTTCTGCAGCAGCAGGACTGCATCCAGGGCGAGCAGCACCGGCATCGAATCGCCGATCGGCGAGCCGTTGGCGATATTGCCGGCGAGCGTGCCGGTCGCGCGCACCTGCACCGCGCCCAGGCGCCGCAGCAGCTCGCCGATGTCGGGGTGAATCGCGGCCAGCGCGTCGTAGGCCTCGGCGTAGGTGACGGCGGCGCCGACCTCCACCGCTTTCTCGGTCTGGCTCAGCCTCTTCAGCTCGGCGACCCGTCCGACGTACGCCACTTCGCCCAGGTCGCGGTGCTGCTTGGTGATCCACAGGCCGGCGTCGGTGCCGCCGGCGAGAATCGCGGCCTTGGGATGCTCGAGCAGGAAGCCGGCGAGCTCCGCGACGCTGAGCGGGCTGAAGAAGCCGCCGACCCGCGTCGTCTCCTTCGGCAGCTCGGCGAGGCGCTTGCGCCGCGCGTCATCCTCCGCGGCCTCGCGCTTCGCGTCGGCGAGCTGCGAGGCGCGCTCAGCGGCCTCGAGGATCGGGCGGTAGCCGGTGCAGCGGCACAGGTTGCCGGCGATCGCGTCGGCCGCCGAAGCGCCGCCGCCCGCAGCACCTCCATCCTTGAAATGCACATAGAGCGCCATGACGAAGCCCGGCGTGCAGAAGCCGCATTGCGAGCCGTGGCAGTCGACCATCGCCTGCTGCACCGGATGGGGCTGGCCGCCGTTGAGCGGCTTCAGTCCGTCGACGGTGATCACTTCTTTGCCCTCGAGCGCGCCGATGCACAGGATGCAGGCGTTGACCGGTTGGTACTCGAGCTCGCCGCTCGCGCCAAGCTGGGCGAGGACGACGGTACAGGCGCCGCAGTCGCCCTCGGCGCAGCCCTCCTTGGTGCCGACCAGGCCGCGCCGCTCGCGCAGCCAGGTGAGCAGCGTGCGGGACGGGTCTTCGGCGGAGAGCGAGACGCGCTCGCCGTTGAGGATGAAACTCAGGCTGTCGCGGAGGGCCATGGTCGCGTCACAGCGTAGGCGGCGCCCCTCGAATTGTCAACCAAACGCGGGTCTTTTTGTTGACATTCCCGCGGCCCGCGCCTACCTTCGAAACGCTCGCGCCGGATCCCCGCCCATCATAGGAGAAATCAGATGCAACGCAGCCGCCTGTTCATCAGCCTAGCCGCCGTAATCGCCTGCCTGCTGCCGGCCGCCGCGGCGCTCGCGCAAGCCAAGCCGCCCAGCAAGATGAGCCTGCGCCTGGACTGGAAACCGGGCGCGCAGCACGCGCCGTTCTACCTGGCGCGCGAGAAGGGCTACTACGCGCAGGAAGGCATCGACCTGCAGATCGTCCCCGGCTCGGGCTCGTCGGATTCGGTCAAGCAGGTCGGCACCCGCACCGTCGACGCGGCGATCGTCGACGCCCTGGTCCTGGTGCAGGCCGCCGAGCAGCGCGTGCCGGTGCGCTCGGTCGCGGTCTACTACCAGCGCACCGCGATCAGCGTGATCAGCCCGAAGGCCAAGCCGCTGACCAGCATCCAGCAGATGACCGGCGACGTGAAGATCGGCTCGGCGAAGGGCAGCGCCACCTACCAGGGCATGATCGCCCTGCTCGGCGTCAACAACATCAAGCTGGAGCAGGTGAAGGTGGTCGACATCGGCTTCGGCGTGCAGCCCCTGCTGGTGAAGCAGGTCGACGCGCTGATGGGCTTCACCAACATCCAGCCCGTCGAGCTGGAGAGCACCGGCATGCCGGTGCACGAGATGCTGATCGCCGATCACGGCGTCAACGCCTATGGCCTGACCATCGCCTCCAATACGGACTTCATCGCCAAGCAGGCGCCGCTGCTGACCGGCTTCCTGCGCGCGACGAAGAAGGCGGTGCAGGAGATCGCGGGCGCGGAGCAGGCCGCAGTGGACGCGGTAATCAAGGCGGCGCCGGAAAATAGCGCGGCGCGCGAGCGCAAGGTGCTGGAGCGCACGCTGCCGCTCTGGTCGGCCAAGGGCGCGGACCTCGCCAACTTCGGCGCGCAGAGCGAGCAGGGCTGGCAGCAGACCATCGACACCGCGCGGCGCCTCGGGCTGGTGGAAAAAGCGCCCGCCGCCCGCGACCTCTACAACGCCGCCCTGCTTAAGTGAGCGGGGTGACCGGCGGGCCGCCCTGCATGCGGCTCGAAGGCGTCAACGTCAGCTTCCGCACTCCCGACCAGGAGGTGCAGGCGCTGCGCGGGGTGAGCCTGGACGTGGGCGAGGGCGAATTCGTCGCGCTGCTCGGGCCGACCGGCTGCGGCAAGAGCACGCTGCTGCGGGTGGTAAGCGATCTCACCCCGCCCAGCTCGGGCGTGGTCGAGGTGCGGGGCGGGCCGGCGGCGGGCGCGCGCCATGCCAACGAGTTCGGCTTCGTGTTCCAGGAGCCGGCCCTGCTGCCGTGGCGCAGCGCGCTCGGCAACGTGATGCTGCCCCTCGAGGTGGTGCGCTACCCCGAGCAGCAGCGGCGCGCGCGCTGCGAAGCGCTGCTCGGCATGGTGGGGCTGTCGAAGTTCGTCAACCGCTATCCGCACGAGCTCTCCGGCGGCATGAAGCAGCGCGTGGCGATCGTGCGCGCGCTGGCCTGGAATCCCTCGATCCTGCTGATGGACGAGCCGTTCTCGGCGCTCGACGAGCTGACCAAGAACCAGCTGCAGGACGAGCTGCTCGAGATCTGGTCGAGGGAGCGCAAGACGGTCCTGTTCGTGACGCACAATATCTCCGAGGCGGTGTACCTCGCCGACCGGGTGATCGTCATGTCGCCGCATCCGGGGCGCATCGTCGCCGCCATCCCGATCGAGCTGCCGCGGCCGCGCGCCCCCGGCGTGCGCGAGACCCTGGAGTTCGTGCAGCACGTCAAGCGCGCCCGCGAGGCGCTCGATCGGGATGCGAGACCAAGCCCGCGCTGCGCGACAGCCTGCTGCAGCGGCTGGCGCCGCCGATGCTGATCCTGGCGCTGGGCCTGGGCGTCTGGGAGGCCCTGGTGCGCTACTACGACGTGCCGCCGTGGCTGCTTCCCGCGCCCAGCGATATCGCCGGGCGCTTCGTCAAGGCCACCAACCTGCTCTACCACACCGGGCTCACGGTGCTGGAGGCGCTGGCCGGGTTCGCCGTCTCGGCGGTCCTCGGCATTACGCTGTCGGCGCTGATCGTGCATTCCCGCTTCCTCGAGCGCGGCGTGTTTCCGTATATCGTCATCTCCAACGCCATCCCGATCATCGCCGTCATTCCGCTGCTCACCATCTGGTTCGGCTACGGCATCGCGCCGAAGATCATGATCGCCTCGATCATCACTTTCTTTCCCATCGTCACCAACACCACGCGCGGCCTGAAGGCGGCCGACCGCCGCATCCTGGATTTCATGCGCTCGATCAACGCCACGCGGCGCGAGATCTTCTTCAAGGTGCAGCTGCCCAGCGCCCTGCCGTACATCTTCGCCGGCTTCAAGATCGCGGCGTCGCTGTCGCTGGTGGGGGCGGTGGTGGCGGAGTTCTACGGCTCGGACCGCGGCCTGGGCTACCTGGTGATCACCTCGGCGACGCAGCTGCGCACCGACCTGCTGTTCGTGTCGATCATCGTGCTGGCGACCCTGGGCGTGTCGGCCTTCGCGCTGTTCGGCTACCTGGAGAAGCTCGCGCTGCGCGGCGAGCAGGCGCAATGATGGCGACCAAGAAAGCACGCAGCGGCCGCGCCGCGGAGGAGCGGGTCTTCAATGCCGTGCTGGACGCGATCATGGACCATCGCCTCGCGCCCGGCACCAAGCTGGGCGAGCGCGAGCTGTCGGAGCTGCTCGGCGCGAGCCGCGGCGCGGTGCGCGCGGCGCTGGCGCGGCTCGGCCACAGCCTGCTGGTGGAGCTGCGGCCCAACCGCGGCGCGGTGATCGCCAATCCGACGGCGGGCGAGACGCGCGACCTGTTCGAGGCGCGCCGCGTCATCGAGTCCGCGGTGGTGCGGCGCCTGGCGGGCGCGCTCAACGCCAAGCGCCTCGCCGAGCTGCGCGCGTTCGTCGCCGAGGAGCAGAAGGCCTACGAGCGCGGCGATCGCAAGACCGGGCAGCGGCTGTCGATCCGCTTCCACAAGCTGCTCTCCGAGCTCGCCGGCAACGCCGAGCTCGACCGCTTCATGGAGCACCTCATCAGCCGCACGCCGCTGCTCACGCTCGCGCACAAGGGCTCGCAGCTCGCCTACTGCGGCGCCGGGGAGCACCGCGAGGTGATCGAGGCGCTCGCCAAGGGCGACCCGGCGCTCGCCGTGAAGCGCATGAGCGCGCACCTCACCAGCCTCGAGGGCCAGCTGCGGGTGGTGGAGGAGGGCGAGCCTTCCTCCAGCCTGTCGCAGGCACTGAGCTTGCCTGCAATGGACCGGGCATGAGGCGCTTCGAATATTTCGAGCCGGCGACGCTCGGCGAGGCGGCGGCGCTGCTCGAGCGCTACCAGGGCCGCGCGCAGCCGCTGGCCGGCGGCACCGACCTGCTGGTCGAGCTGAAAGAGCAGCTGCGGCGCGCCGACTGCGTGGTCAACCTCAAGCGCATCCCCGGCATCGGCGGCCTGAGCTTCGATGCGCGCGCGGGCCTGCGCATCGGCGCGCTGGCGACCGCGCGCGAGGTGGAAACCTCGCCGTTCGTGCTGCAGCACTACGCTTCGCTCGCGCAGGCGGCGCGCGAGCTCGGCTCGATCCAGGTGCGCAACCGCGCCACCATCATCGGCAACATCTGCCGCGCCTCGCCCTCGGCCGACACGCTGCCGCCGTTGATCGCCGACGGCGCGCAGGCCACGATCCACGGCGCGGCCGGCGAGCGCCGCGTCGCGCTCGAGACCTTCTTCACCGGCCCGGGCCGCACCGTGCTCCAGCCCGGCGAGCTGGTGACCGAGCTGCTGGTGCCGGCGCCCGGCCCGCGCACCGGCAAGGTCTACATCAAGCACGGCCGGCGCAAGGCGATGGAGCTGGCGACGGTCGGCGTCGCCGTGACGCTGAGCGATACGCAGGTGCGCATCGTGCTGGGCGCCGTGGCGCCGACCCCGATCCGCGCGGCGCTCGCCGAGCGCCTGCTCGCCGGGAAGAAGCCCGACGCCGCGCTGCTCGAGCGCGCGGCGCAGGCGGCGGCCGACGAGTCGCGGCCGATCAGCAACGTGCGCGCGAGCGCCGAGTACCGCCGCGAGATGGTGCGCGTGCTGACGCGGCGCGCGCTCGAGCGCGCCCTGGAGGCGGTCAGGTGAAGGTTTCCCTCACGCTCAACGGCGAGCCGCGGCAGATCGAGGTCGAGCCCTACCGCAGCCTGCTCGACATGCTGCGCAACGAGGCCGGCCTGACCGGCACGAAGAAGGGCTGCGACGTCGGCGACTGCGGCGCCTGCACGGTGCTGGTGGACGGCAAGCCGCTCAATTCCTGCCTGATGCTCGGCGTCGAGGCGCAAGGCTGCGAGGTGCTCACCATCGAGGGCATCCAGCCCGCGCCCGACCGCCTGCACCCGCTGCAGGAGAGCTTCATGCGGCTCGGCGGCGCGCAGTGCGGCTTCTGCACGCCGGGCATGATCATGATGGCGCTCGCGCTGCTCGAGGAGAATCCGCATCCCACCGAGGACGAGATCCGCTTCGGCATCGCCGGCAACATCTGCCGCTGCACCGGCTACACCAGGATCGTCGAAGCGATCCAGGCGTGCGTGAAGAAATGAGCGAGTTCTCCGTCATCGGCGGCAGCGTGGCGCGGCCGGACATGCCGGGCAAGGTGACCGGCCGGGCCCAGTACGCCGGCGACCTGGCGCTGCCCGGCATGTTGCACGCCAAGACCAAGCGCAGCACCGTCGCGCACGCGCGCATCAAGCGCATCGACGCATCCAGGGCGCGCGCCTATCCCGGCGTCAAGGCGGTGCTCACGCACCTTGACGTGCCGCGCGTGCTGCACTACGGCTCGCCGCACCCGCGCTCCGCTTCCTGCACCAAGGACCAGTACATCCTCGACAGCAAGGTGCGCTACTGGGGCGAGAGCGTCGCCGTGGTGGCCGCGGTGAGCGAGGAGATCGCCGAGGAGGCGCTCGACCTGATCGAGGTCGAGTACGAGGAGCTGCCGGCGGCGCTCAGCGTCGAGCAGGCGCTCGCATCCGGCGCGCCGCGCATCCACGACTTGCGCGCGGACAACCTGGTGGTCGACCCGGTGACGGTGCGCCGCGGCGATGTCGAGAAGGGCTTCGCCGAGGCCGACCTGGTGATCGAGGGCACCTACCGGATGGGCCGTCCGACGCCGGCCTACATGGAGCCGAACGTCTGCGTCTCGCAATGGAGCGAGGGCCGCCTGACGATGTGGATCTCGACGCAGACGCCGTTCATGGTGCGCGGCATCCTGGCCGAGGTGCTCGGGCTGCCGCTCACCAAGGTGCGCGTCCTGGTCGACCACATGGGCGGAGGTTTCGGCGCCAAGCAGGACCTCTTCCAGTCCGAGTTCCTGTGCGCGCTGCTCGCGCAGCAGACGGGACGGCCGGTGCGCATGGAGTACACGCGCAAGGAGACTTTCCTCGGCGGGCGCTCGCGCCATCCCGGCACGGTCTGGCTCAAGCAGGGCTTCCGCAAGGACGGCACTCTCACCGCGCGCCAGGCGCGCGTGGTGTTCAACTCCGGCGCCTACGGCTCGCACGCGCCGGGCGTGACCGCGGTCGGTACCGCGGCGCTGACCTCGCTCTACCGTTGCGAGAACGTGCTGCTCGAAGGCCAGGCCGTCTATACGAATACGCCGATCGCCGGCGCCTACCGCGGCTACGGCGTCGTGCAAACCTACTACGCGCTCGACATCCAGATGGACGAGGCCGCCGGGCGCACGTTCTCGCAACCGGCCGAGCTCAAGCTGAAGAACGCGGTGCGCGAGGGCGACCTGGCGCCGTCGGCCCACCCCATCGTCGGCCATGGCCTGGAGTCCTGCATTCGCCGCGGCATGCAGGAGGTGGACTGGCCGAGAAAGAAAGCGCCTTCCACGGGCGGCATCCGGCGCGGCTGGGGCATGGGCTGCGAGATGCACGGCTCGAGCGCCTATCCGGGCATCAAGGAGCAGGGCAACGCCACGGTGCGGATGAACGACGACGGCACGGCGCAGCTCTTCACCGGCGCGACGGGCCTGGGCACCGGCGCGCACACCGCGCTCGCGCAGATCGTCGCCGAGGAGATGGGCCTGCGCTTCGAGGATGTCTCGGTGGTCGCCGGCGACACCGACGTCGTGCCGTGGGACATCGGCGCCTTCGCCAGCCATACGACCTACATGGGCGGGCGCGCGGCGCAGATGGCGGCGGCCGAGGTGAAGAAGCAGATGCTGGTCATCGCCGCCGAGGCGCTCGAGGCGGCGGCCGCCGACCTGGAAGTGCGCCAGGGCGTGATCAGCGTGAAAGGTTCCGACCGCCGGCTCAGCGTGCGCGACGCCGTGTTACCGAAGAAGGGCCTGCCCACGGCTCAGCTCATCGCCTCCGCGACCTACACACCGACCAAGTCCTACTCTTTCGCCGCGCACTTCGTCGAGGTGCAGGTCGACACCGAGACCGGGCAGATCGACGTGCTGCAGGTGGTGCCGGTGCACGAGCTGGGCAAGGTGATCCATCCGGTGGCTGCCGCCGGGCAGATCGAAGGCGGCATCCAGCAGGGCATCGGCCACACGCTCACCGAGGACTACATCACCGACCCGGTGACCGGGCGCTCGCTGAACGCGGGCTTCGTCGACTATAAGATGCCGCTGTCGATGGACATGCCGCCGATCCGCACCATCATGCTGGAGACCGCGCCCGATCCCGGCGGCCCGTACGGCGCCAAGGGCGTGGGCGAGGACCCGATCATCGCCATCGGGCCGGCAATCGCCAACGCGGTCTACGACGCCATCGGCGTGCGCTTCCGGCATTACCCGATCACGCCCGAGGACGTGCTGAACGGGCTGAGGGCAAAACGCGCTTGAGCAACCCCGTTCCCGTCACCATCCTGACCGGCTTCCTCGGCTCGGGGAAGACCACCCTGCTGAACTACATCCTCACGCAGAAGCACGGCCACCGCATCGCCGTGATCGAGAACGAGTTCGGCGAGATCAACATCGACTCGGACCTGATCGTCTCGGCCGACGAAGAGATCTTCGAGCTGACCAACGGCTGCGTGTGCTGCGTCGGCTCGGCGCGCGCCGACCTGCTGCGCATCCTGCAGGACCTGATGAAGCGGCGCGAGAAGTTCGACCACATCCTGGTCGAGACCAGCGGCCTGGCCGACCCGACGCCGGTCGCCGCCACGTTCTTCGTCGACGCCGAGGTGGCGAAGCAGGTGAACCTCGACGCCATCGTCACGCTGGTGGACGCGAAGCACATCGGCGGCCACCTCGACGACCCGAGCCTGCAAGGGCACGACAACCAGGCGGTGGACCAGATCGTCATCGCCGATCGCATCATCCTGAACAAGGTCGACCTGGTCGAGGAGGGCGAGGTGCAGCAGGTCGAGGGCCGTGTGCGCAAGCTCAACGCCACCGCGCCGATCCTGCGCTCGAGCCACTCCCAGGTGAGGCTCGACCAGATCCTCGGCATCGGCGCGTTCAGCCTCGCCACCACCATGGCGGCCGCGCCCGGCTTCCTCGATGACCACGACCACCAGCACGACCCGTCGCTGGAGTCGGTTTCCCTGGTTTTCGAAAAGCCCTTTCACAGGGAAAACCTGGAGACTTACCTTCGTCAAACCTTGAAAGACCGCGGCGAAGACATCTTCCGGCTGAAAGGCATCCTGGCGATCGCCGGCGAGCCGAACCGGGTGGTGCTGCAGGCGGTGCATCGCATCATGGAGCTGCGCCGCGCCGATAGCTGGGGCGCGGAGAAGCGCGAGAGCCGGCTGGTGTTCATCGGCCGCCAGCTTGACAAGGCGAGGCTGGAGAGCGGCCTGCGCGGCTGCCTGGCCTAGGTTTTCTTCTCCAGCAGGCGCGCGGCGCGCGCCATGGCGGCGTCCGACACGCGGGCGCGCACGCCCTCGAAGTTCGGGCCGCGCGTCGCGTCGAGGCCCATGCGCGAAGTCGTGCCCGTGGCGCTCGCCGACGGGTCGAGCGCGTTGCCCGGCAGGCCGTCGACGATCACCACATCGCGGTGCGGCTGGAAATGCGTGGCGAGCGCCCACATCACCTCGCTGTCCTGCGTGATGTCGATGTCCTCGTCGACCGCGATCACGGTCTTGAGATAGGGATCCCAGCCCAGCAGGCCGAGCATCACCTGGCGCGCCTCGCCCTCGCGGCGCTGCTTGAGGGCGACGTAGGCATGGAAGTGCGTGCCCGAGCTCGGGTAGTGCACCGCCGTCACGCTGGGGAAGCGCTCCTTCAGCTTCTCCACCATCTCCGACTCGCGCGGCACGCGGCTCAGGCTCAGGTGCTCCACCGAGTTGCCGCCGGCGACGTCGACCAGAATCGCGTCCTTGCGTCGCATCAGCGTCTCGACGCGGAACAGGTTGTTGGTGCTGCGGTTGGAGGAGTAGCCGGTGAACTCGCCGAACGGGCCCTCGTCGACCTTCGCCTCCGGATCGATCACGCCTTCGAGCACGTACTCGGCCTGCGCCGGCACGGCGATGCCGTACTTCGGCGTCTTCACCACTTCCAGCGGCTCGCCCAGCAGCCCGCCGGCGACGCGCCGCTCGTCGGCGCCGAACGCGAGGCGCGCCGAGGCGGCGAGCATGAACAGGGGATGCGCGCCGATCACCATCGCGACGCGCAGCGGCTGCTTCTTCTCCTGCGCGAGCTGCAGCATGCGCCACAGGTGGCCGCGCGAGTGCAGGCTGGTGGCGAGCTCGGTCTTCGAATGCAGCATCGCGCGGTGGTAAGAGAGGTTGCCGGTAAACGGGCGCTCGCCCTCGGCGACCACGATGCCGTTGGTGATGTAGGGCGCCTTGTCGGTCTCGAAATGGCGCAGCATCGGCAGGCGGCCGAGGTCGACCTTTTCCTCCACTACGTCGAGCACCGGCCCGGAGGACACGACCTTCGGGTCGACCGCGGCGCGCGATTTCTCCTGGTAGGCCTGGTGGATGCCGGCCGGGACGGTGCCGAGCAGGCGCGCGATGCGCTCGCGCGAGCCGAACAGGTTGGTGACGACGCGGCCGGCGTTCACCCGCTCGAACACGAGCAGCGGGCTGCGGCCGCGCGCGGCGAGCGTCCAGAGGACAGCGGTGACGTCCTGGTCGGCCGACGCCTGGTCCTCGAACACCAGGACATCGTCCGCGTGCTCGGCGCGGTAGCGCTCGAGGAAGCGGCGGATGTCCTGGCCGCCCATGCCTACTTCACCAGGCGCTGCTCGCGCGGCGGCAGGAACTCGTTGGTGAAGACGTCGACGGCCTTGGGCCGGTTGGTGAACTTGTAGGCGATGGCGAGCTGGTCGATCGAGGTCTCCAGGCGCTTCATGTCGACCGCGCCGAAGCCGTTGGCGCGCACCTCGGCGGTGATGTAGCTCTGCTCCATCACGGTTTTCAGGCGCGCCAGCTCCACCTCGCGCTTGACGATGGGGTTGCGCTTCATCAGCACGTCGATCGCCGCTTCCGGGTCGCGGAAGGTTTCCTGGAAGCCCTTGATCAGGCCGCGGATGAAGCCGGCCACCGCCTTGGGCTGCGTCTTGATGAACTCCGGATTGGCGACGATCGCGCTGCCGTACAGGTCCATGCCGAAGTTGCGCATCAGCAGGGTGACGATCTCGTCGGGCGCCACGTTGTTGGCGCGCAGGCCGAGCGCGTTGCTGCCGAAGGCGGTGACCGCGTCGACCTTGCCCTGCGCCAGCAGCGCCTCGCGCACCGGGAAGCCGACGTTGTCGATGCGCACCTTCGACACGTCGACGTTGTTGAGCTTGGCGAGGATCGGCCAGTTGGCGTAGGCGCCGTCGTTCGCCGGCGCGCCGAGGATCTTGCCCTCCAGGTCCTTCGGCTTGCTGATGCCGTTCTTCTTCAGCGTGAGGATGGCGAACGGCGGCGAGTCGTACACCATCATCACGCCCTTGAGCGGGGTATTGCTCGGCGTGTCGCGGTAGCGGATCAGCGAATTGATGTCGGCGACGGCCAGGTCGTAGGCGCCGCTCGCCGTGCGGTTGATGCTGTCGAGGGAGCCGGTGCCGGGGTCGACGGTGACGTTCAGCCCCTGCTCCTTGAAGTAGCCCTTTTCCTGCGCCACCAGGAAGGGAGCGACGTGGCCCTCGAAGCGCCATTCGTGCATGAAGCGCACGTTGGTCTGCGCAAAGGCCGGGGCCGCGATCAGCAACAGGGCGAAACAGACGATGCGTTTCATTTATTTCACTCCCGCGTAGGTGTCCTTGAGACGCGCCTTGGCCTCGTCCATGGTGCGTGGCGGAGGCGTGGTCTTGATGCCGCAAAGGCGCGCGATGTTGTTGCCCATGTAGTCTTCCAGGCCGTCCTCGTCGAGGTTCATGCCCTGCGGCGGCTCGCCGCACAGCACTTCCAGCTCGCGCAGCCACATGCCCGGCTCGTTGGGCGGCGAGTCGGTGCCGAACACGATCTTGCGGCGCGGCAGCTCCTTGGCGAACTCGACGATGCGCGCCTGGAAGGTCCAGCCCGACTCGCACACCACGTTGGGCGTGTCCATCGCCATCCAGAAGGCCTCGAACGAGTAGTTGCCGCCGGTCTGGATGCCGAAGTGGCCGATGATGAAGTTGACCATCGGAAACTCGCGGATCACCGGATAGAACTGCGTCGGGATACTGTAGGGGCCGTCGCCGGTATGGATCAGCACCACCACGTTGTACTTGGCGCACATCCTCATCGCCGGGCGCAGCCAGTCGAGCGCGCGGTCGGGACGGTAGTTGTGCATGTTGGAATGCAGCTTCAGCATCTTGAAGCCGTACTCCTTGACGTGGAACTCGAGCTCGAGCGCGCCTTCCTCGGGACCGAAGCGCGGGTTGAAGTTGAAATTGCCGATGAAGCGGTCGGGGTACTTCTGCGTCAGCTCGGCGCAATAGGCCATGTAGTCGCGGATGCCGTCGCGGCCGGTGCGCCCGCCGATGCGGTGCACGGTGTTGCCGGGCGGCGGCTGGACGAAGCCCATGTCGATGCGCCGCGGCTTGCCGTTGATCATGTAGGGGCCGTCCATCAGCTTCAGCATGCGCTCGCCGTTGAACGGCGTGCCGGTGTGGCGCCAGGCCTCGTCGACCAGGTTGGTGGGGTGCAGGTGGGTATCGATGATCATGTTCAGCCCTTCGGCGCCGGCGTCGACTTCAGGCCGATCATCTTCGCGACGTTGTTGCCGAGGTAGCCCTCCAGGGTTTCCTCGTCGAGGTTCATGCCCTGCGGCGGCTCGGTGCACAGCACCTCGAGGTGGCGCAGCCACATGCCGAATTCGTTGGGCGGCGTATCGGTGCCGAACAGGATCTTGTGCTTGGGCAGGTCCTTGGCGAACTCGACGATGCGCGACTGCAGGCACCAGCCGGATTCGCAGTAGACGTTGGCCAGCTCCATCGCCCACTGGAAGGGCTCGAAGCAATACACGCCGCCGGTCTGCACGCCGAAGTGCGCCATGATGAAGTCGACTTTCGGGAACTCCTTGATCAGCGGCACCCACTCGGTCGGGATGCTGTACGGGCCGTCGCCGGTGTGCAGCTTGACCAGCGTGCCGAACTCCTCGGCCTTGCGCAGCACGGGCCGCACCCAGTCCTTGGCGCGGTCGGGGCGGTACGCGTGCATGTTCGCGTTGAGCTGCAGCATCTTGAAGCCGTACTCCTTCACGTGCCGCTCGAATTCCTCGACGCCGTCCTGGACGCCGTAGCGCGGGTTGTAGACGAAGCAGCCGATGAAGCGCTCGGGATACTTCTTCACCAGCTCGACCGTGTAGGCCATGTAGGCGCGGATGCCTTCACGGTGGTCGAGGTGGTCGTTGTCGAAGTTGTGCAGCGTGTTGCCCTGCGGCGGCTGGATGAAGGCCATGTCGATGCGGCGCTTCTTCCCGTTCACGTAGTACGGGCCGTCCATCATCTTCAGGAGGCGCTCGCCGGTGAATGGGTCGCCGTCGTGCCGCCAGGCGGTGTCCACCACCTTGGTCGGGTAACAGCTCAGGTCAATGATCATGCAATGCTCCGGTCAGAATGGGACGCGCGTAGGCAATTTCCCACCGGCCGCAGCTGCTATCCCGGGCCGGCTGACCGCTTCTACCTACGCCGGAAATGCTACTTCAGATATTGCGCCAAGTCGACAGGTGGATAAACCACCTTGACGTACTTCTGGTGCTTGTCGCGCGGCAGGGTGGCGTCGATGATCCCCTTGCAGGCGATGCCGTGGGCGTCGGTGCTGGGGTCGAGCTCGTTGCCGTGGGTGCCCGGGATGGGGATCATGTCCTCGTGCCAGCGCACCCGGGTGCCGAGCGCCCACATGACGTCGGCCGGGTCGTAGATGTCGACGTCGCTGTCCACCACGATGATGGTCTTGAAATTGACGTGCGCCGCCATGGCGGCGAGGGCGACGTTGCGCGCCTCGCCCGGCTCGGGATCTTTGAGCGCGATGAGCGCGGTGAAGCCGGCGGCGTAGGGCGGCAGGTGCACCGCCGTCATGCGCGGCGTGATGTGGCGCACGAAGCGCGCGAGCAGCGGCTCGCGCGTGATCATGTTGCCCAGGCTGACGTGCTCGTAGCCGCCGCCGTTCATGGTCTGGAAGATCGGCTCCCGGCGGTGCGTGATGGCGGTGATCTTCGCCACGTGCTTCTCGTCGGCACCGGAATAGTGCCCGGTGAACTCGGCCATCGGGCCTTCCATGCGCCGCTCGCCGGCGATCACCTCGCCCTCGATCACCACCTCGGCCGTGGCCGGAACCATTACGTCGCAGGTGAGCGCTCGCACCACCGGGATCGGCGCGCCGCGCAGCGCGCCGGCGACCTCGTACTCGTCGCCGTCGTAGCGGAAGGCGCCGGCCATCATCACCACCGGGTCGGGGCCGAGGGCGACCGCGAACGGCAGGTTCTTGCCCTGCGGTTCGATCTGGTCGAAGAAGGCCTTGATGTGGCGCCAGATGTTCATGCTGATGCCGGCCCGGTCGCGGCCGAAGATCTGCATGCGGTTGTACGAGAGGTTGTGGCGCCCGGTCTTCGGGTCGCGCGCGATGACCACCCCCGCCGTGATGAACGGACCGGCGTCGAGCGGCGAGTGCGTCGGGATCGGCCACTTCGTCAGGTCCGGATCGCGGATCACCACCTCCTGGCAGGGCGCCTTGCCGTCGAGCGCCTTCGCCGGCACCGGCTTCTCGGTGGCGGCGGCCATGCGCGCGCCCACCTCCGGCACCTTGCAGCCCAGCGCCAGGGCGATGCGGCCCGGCGTGCTGAGCAGGCTGCCGACCACCGGGACCTCGAAGCCCTTCACTTTGTGGAAGTAGCCCGCCTTGCCGGCGCGCTCGCAGGCCGCGAGCACGCGCCCCAGCTCGCGCACCGGATCGACCTCGCGGCGGATCTCGTGCATCTCGCCCGCCGCGCGAACCACTTGCAGGAATTCCCGGAGATCCATCTTGCCTCGCAGTATGCTGTTTGCTTATCTTTGCATCTTACTTCGGAGGGTGCCGTGAGGTTTCTCGTCAAGCTTCTGCTGCTGCTGTGCGCGGCCAGCGCGCACGCGCAGGACCCGTATCCCAATCGGGCGATCCGCCTGGTCATACCCTATGGCGCAGGCGGCGTGTCCGACATCATGGGCCGCGTCATCGCGCAGAAGATGACCGAGCTGCTCGGCCAGCCGATGATCGTCGAGAACCGGCCGGGCGCCGGCGGCATGCTCGGCACCGCCTACGTCGCGAAGCAGTCGCCCGACGGCTATACCGTGGTGCTCTCCAGCCTGAGCGCGTACGCGATCGGCCCGCGCCTGGTGAAGCAGCAGCAGTACGACGCGGTGGCGGATTTCACCGCCATCGGCGGCGTCGCGCTCGCGCCCACCATCCTCACGCTGCACCCGGGCCTGCCTTTCCAGTCGATGAAGGAGCTGATCGCCTACGCCAAGGCCAATCCCGGCAAGCTGAGCTACGGCAGCTCGGGCATCGGCAGCGTCGGCCACATCTCGGGCGAGGTGCTGCGCGTCTCTACCGGCGCCGAGCTGGTGCACGTGCCCTACAAGACGGCGAACGCCGCCTATCCCGACGTGATCTCCGGCAGCGTCTCGATGGTGTTCGACGCGCTGCCCTCGGCGCTGCAGCATATCCGCACCGGGAAAGTGCGGCCGCTCGCGATGATGGCCGACCGGCGCTCCGCGCTGGTGCCCGAGGTGCCGACCTTCACCGAGGCCGGCTATCCCGAGGCCACACTGCGCCTGTGGACCGCGATCCACGGCCCGGCCGGCGTGCCCGCGCCGGTGGTGCAGAAGCTCAACGAAACGCTGAACAAGGCGCTCGCCGCCGCCGACGTGCGCGAGCGGCTCGCGTCGGTCGGCGCCGATCCGTATCCGACCACGCCGCGCGAGCTCGACCAGAACACGCGCGGCGACGTCGAGCGCCTCGCCAAGATGATGGCGGCCGCGGGGATCAAGCCGGAATAGCGTTAGACTTTATTCCATGAGATACCTTTTCGCTCTGCTGCTCGCCGTTGCGGCGAGCGCCGTGCTGGCCCAGCAGATGTACCGCTGGACCGACAAAGACGGCAAGGTGCACTACGGGCCGACTCCGCCGGCTGGTGTTGCCGCCAAGGCGGTGAAGGACGCGGCGAGCGCAGTCGCGCCGCAAACGCCGGCAGCAGCCTCGCAGAGCAGCGCAAGCGGCCGCAACGACGACAAGCCGCGGCGCATCGACCCCAAGAAGCAGTACTAGAACCCGGCAAGCCAGCCGGGCACGCATCGTGCTGTAGACTTTTATCCGTGTATCTCTAAGGGGGGATCGTCATGCGTCTCGCAGCCTTGCTCGCCGCTGTAGTCTTTTCCAGCGGCGCACTCGCCCAGAAAGAAACCCCGATCCGCTTCGCGCTCGACTGGCGCTTCGAGGGTCCGGCGGCACCGTTCTTCGTCGCCATCGACAAGGGCTACTACAAGGCCGAAGGCCTCAACGTGACGATCGATCCGGGCTCGGGCTCGGTAGAGGGCATCAACCGCGTCGCCTCCGGCGCCTACGAAGTGGGCTTCGCCGACATCAACTCGCTGGTGAAGTACCGCGACAACCCGCGCAACCTGCCGGTGAAGGCGGTCATGATGGTGTACGACACGCCGGCCTTCTCCATCGTCTCGCTGAAGAAGAACGGCATTGCCAAACCGAAGGACCTGGAGGGCAAGGTCCTCGGTGCGCCGGCCGCCGACGGCGCCTACGCGCAGTGGCCGATCTTCGTGCAGGCGAACAAGATCGACGCCGCCAAGGTGAAGATCGAGAACATCGGCTTCCCGGTGCGCGAGCCGATGCTGGCGCAGGGCAAGGTCGACGCCATCGCCGGCTTCTGGTTCTCCTCCTTCATGAACCTGAAGGCGAACGGCGTGAAGGGCGAGGATATCGTGGTGCTGCTGATGAAGGATCACGGCGTGGACCTCTACGGCAACGTCATCATCGCCAACCCCGACCTGATGCGCCTGTCGCCGAAGGCGGTGGCGGGCTTCGTCAAGGCGACGATCCGCGGCATCCAGGACACCGCCGCCAATCCCGACTCGGCGATCGACTCGTTGATGAAGAGGAACCCGATCGCCAAGCGCGAGGTCGAGCTCGAGCGCCTCCAGCTGTCGCTGGAGAGGAACTTCATCACCCCCGAGGTGCGCAAGAACGGCCTCGGCGCGGTCGACATGAAGCGCCTCGAGCGCTCGATCGAGCAGATCGGCCTCACCTTCCAGTACTCGAACAAGCCGAAGGCGGCGGACGTGTTCACCGCCCAGTACCTGCCGCCGAAAGAGCAGCGTCTCGTCAAGTAGCGCGTGGTCAAGCTAGACCACGTATCGATGGCTTACGGCCGCGGCGCGACCGCGGTCAAGGCCATCGAGGAAGTCACCCTCGACATCGCCAAGGGCGAGTTCATCGCCGTGGTCGGCCCCTCCGGCTGCGGCAAGAGCTCGCTGATGAGGCTGATCTCGGGCCTGCACCCGCCGGCCTCGGGCGCGCTCACCATCGAGGGCAAGCCGGTCAGCGGCCCGCTCAAGTCGGTCGGCATGGCGTTCCAGAACTCCAACCTGCTGCCGTGGCGCAACGCGCTCGAGAACGTGCTGCTGCCGCTCGAGATCGTTCAGCCTTACCGTTCCGGTTTCTCGAAGCAGAAATACGCGCCCAAAGCGAAGGCCCTCCTGGAGTCCGTAGGGCTGCAGGGATTCGTTGAGAAATACCCGTGGGAACTGTCGGGCGGCATGCAGCAGCGCACCTCCATCTGCCGCGCCTTGATCCACGAGCCCGAGATGCTGCTGCTCGACGAGCCGTTCGGGGCGCTCGACGCGTTCACGCGCGAGGAGCTGTGGTGCGCGCTGCGCGACCTGCAGGCCGCGCGCAAGGTGACCGTGATGCTGGTGACGCACGACCTGCGCGAGGCGGTATTCCTCGCCGACACGGTCTACGTCATGTCCGACCGCCCGGGGCGGATCCTCAAGCGCTGCGCGGTCGACATCCCGCGGCCGCGCGACCTCGAGGTCACCTACACGCAGCAGTTCCAGGACATCGTCCACGAGCTGCGCCGCCTGATCGGCAAGCACTGATGGACCGGCGCGACTTCCTGGTGAAAGTGGTGTCGCCCACCGCGTTCACGGTCGCGCTGTTCGTGATCTGGGAGCTGGCCTGCCGGCTGCTGAACATCCCCCTCACCATCCTGCCCGCGCCGTCCGACACGTTCGCCGCGCTGTGGCAGTACCGCGCGCCGATCATCGATAACTCCTGGGTCACGCTGTGGACCACGCTGGCGGGGTTTCTTCTCGCCACCGTGTTCGGCTTGCTGCTGGGCATCGCGGTCGGCTGGCACCGCGCTATCTACTCCGGCATCTACCCGGTGATGGTGGGCTTCAACTCGGTACCGAAGGTGGCGGTGGTGCCGGTCCTGATCCTGTGGTTCGGCATCGGCGAGGTGCCGGCCGTGCTGACCGCCTTCCTCATCTCCTTCTTCCCGATCGTGGTCAACGTCGCCACCGGCCTCGCCACCACCGAGCCCGAGCTCGAGGACGTGCTGCGCGCGCTGGGCGCCTCCAAGCTCGACATCATGCGCAAGGTCGGCATCCCGCGCTCGCTGCCCTATTTCTTCGGCTCGCTCAAGGTGGCGATCACGCTCGCCTTCGTCGGCGCGGTGGTGTCCGAGACCGTCGGCGCGAACAAGGGCATCGGCAAGCTGATGCTCGACGCGCAGGCCGCCTTCCAGGTGCCGATCGTGTTCGCCGGCCTGCTGGTGCTGGCGGTGCTCGGCATCGTGCTTTACGCCGCGACCGCGCTGATCGAGAAGCGCTTCACGGGTTGGGCTTTCCGCGGGCAGGCAAATGGGTAAACTTCGGCATGGCAAGAATCCCCTATGAAGACGAGATCATCATCTCCTGGGTCGAGCTGCACCGGGATGCGCGCTACCTGTCCGAGATCCTGCACCGCAGGAGCCTCTGGAAAGGCATCATCGCGGTAACCCGCGGCGGGCTGGTGCCGGCGGCGCTGGTGGCGCGCGAGCTCGACATCCGCCTGATCGACACCATCTGCGTCACCAGCTACGACGCCGGCGAGGCGGGCGCTGCGGCGCAGCAGCAGAGCAACGTCAAGGTGCTGAAAGGCGTCCCCGGCGACGGCGACGGCTACCTGCTGATCGACGACCTGGTCGATACCGGGCGCACCGCCCAGGCCGTGCGCCGGCTGCTGCCCAAGGCCCACTTCGCCACGCTGTATGCCAAGCCGGCCGGGCGGCCGATCGTCGACAGCTTCGTCAAGGAGTTCAAGCAGACGAAGTGGATCCACTTCCCCTGGGACATCGAGTACAGCTTCGCCACGCCCATCAAGGACGGCGGAAGGGTACTCGCCGGACCGTAGGCGGACCATGCTTCTGGTCATCGGAAACAAGAACTACTCGTCGTGGTCGCTGCGGCCTTGGGTCGCCTTGAAGACCCTGGGCCTGGCGTTCGAGGAGCGGCGCATCCCGCTTGACCAGCCGAACACCCAGCAGGAGATTCTCAAGCACAACCCGGCCGGCAAGGTGCCCTGCCTGGTCGACGGTGCCAACGTAGTGTGGGACTCGCTCGCGATCCTCGAATACCTGGCCGAGAAGCGCCCCGAGCTGTGGCCGGCCGACGCCGCGGCGCGCGCCCGCGCGCGCTCCATCTCGGCCGAGATGCATTCGGGTTTCTTCGCGGTGCGCAACGCCATGCCGATGAACGTGCGCAACCGCTATCCAGGCAAGGGCCGCAACGCCGAAGTCGATGCCGACATCGCCCGCATCGACGCGATCTGGAGCGCGGCGAAGAAGCCGCTCCTGCTCGGCGCCTTCTCCGCCGCCGACGCCATGTTCGCGCCGGTGGCGTTCCGCTTCCGCACCTACGAGCCGGCGCTTTCCGCGGCCAGCCGCGCCTACCTGCAGGCGCTGCTCGGGCTGCCTGCGATGCAGGAATGGAGCGCCGCAGCGGGGCGCGAATCCGAGGTGCTGTCGAAGTACGACGACCTGTACGCGTGAAGATTTACGTCGTCGGCGGAGCGGTGCGCGACGAGTTGCTCGGCCTGCCGGTGAAAGACCGCGACCACGTGGTGGTCGGCGCCACGCCCGAGGAAATGGAGCGCCTGGGCTACAAGCCGGTCGGCAAGGACTTCCCGGTGTTCCTGCATCCGGAAACGCACGAGGAGTACGCGCTCGCGCGTACCGAGCGCAAGAGCGGCCGCGGCTACAAGGGCTTCACCGTGCACGCCGCGCCGGACGTCACGCTCGAGGACGATCTGCGACGGCGCGACCTCACCATCAACGCCATCGCGAAGGCCGAGGACGGCACGCTGATCGATCCTTTTTCCGGCAGAAAAGACCTGGAAGAAAAAGTACTGCGGCACGTCAGCGACGCGTTCTCCGAGGACCCCGTCCGCATCCTCCGCGTCGCGCGCTTCGCTGCGCGCTTCGGTTTCGGGATTGCGCCTGAAACGATGGACCTCATGAGAAACATGGTCCGCTCCGGCGAGACGGACTACCTGGTGCCCGAGCGCGTCTGGCAGGAATTCGCCAAGGGCCTGATGGAGGAGCGCCCGGGGCGCATGTTCGAGGTCCTCGAGGCCTGCGGCCTGCGCGAGCGGCTGCTGCCCGAGCTCGAGACGCAGCCCGATGTGATATCGGGCCCGCTCGCGGTGCGCTTCGCGCTGCTCGCCTGGTCATTGGCCGAGGACGAGGTGGAGACGCTCTGCCGCCGCCTGCGGGTGCCGAACGACGTACGCGAGCTTGCGTTGCTTGTTTCTCGAAACCGAGACGGCCTCGAAAACGCCGGGCGTCCGGAGGAGCTGCTCGGATTGCTGAAGAAAACCGACGCCTTGCGCCGTCCCGAGCGCTTCGCCCTGGTGCTCGAGGCCGCGCGGCTTTCCGCGCACGGCGCCGACCTTGGCCGCCTGGAGCGGGCGCGCGCCGCCGCGGCGTCGGTGGATGCGGGGGCGATTGCGAAGACTGCGAAGGACGCGGACATCGCCAGACTGGTCGACGAGGCCCGCCTGAAAGCCATACAGGAGGCGCTTAAATGATCTTGCCGATCAGCCAGACCAGGAGCGAAAGCGCCAGCGTGCTGACGATCGGGATGTAGTAGATTCGTCCGCGTACCGGGATCTGCAAGTCGCCCGGCAGCCGGCCCGGCCCGAAGCGGCCCATGCGCGGCGCGACGAGCGAGAAAACCACCAACACAACCACTACGGTAATCAGCCACTTCATCATGCTCTCAATATGATCGACCTATATACCTGGGGAACACCGAACGGCAAGAAGGTTTCCATTATGCTCGAGGAGTGCGCGCTGCCTTACCGCGTGCACAAGATCAACATCGGTACCAACTCGGAGCAGTTCGCCCCCGAGTACCTGAAGATCAACCCGAACGGCAAGATCCCGTCGATCGTCGACCCCGACGGTCCTGGCGGCAAGCCGATCGCGATGATGGAATCCGGCGCGATCCTGATCTACCTCGCCGAGAAGACGAAGAAGTTCCTGCCGGAGAAGAGCAGGTACCAGGTTCTGCAGTGGCTGATGTTCCAGATGGGCGGCGTCGGGCCCATGTTCGGCCAGGCGCACCACTTCATGCGCGCGAAGAAGGACGAGATCCCTTACGGCAGCGAGCGCTACGGCAACGAAGCCAAGCGGCTCTACGGCGTAATGGACGTGCACCTCGGCAAGAACGAATACTTCGCAGGCGAATACGCCATCGCCGACATGGCCATCTACCCATGGGTGGCGCGCCACGAGTGGCACCGCGTCGACCTCGCGCAGTTCGCCAGCGTGAAGCGCTGGTACGACAAGGTCGGCGCGCGTCCCGCCGTGGTCAAAGGAATGGCTGTTCCGGCCGCCTAGCGCGGCGCGGAGAGCAACGCCTCCAGGGCGTCGTGATCCACCGGCTTGACCAGATGAAGCGGAATGCCGGACGTCACGGCCGCGCGTACTTCTTCAGGAAGGCGTTGATCTCCTCGATGCGCAGCTGCGGCTCGCCGGCAGCCCGGTCGGTTGCGGGCTGCGTGCCGACGACGCGGTTCATCCACTCCATGTTCTCCTGCATGCGCGCGACCACGCTTGGCCATTCGGCGGCGGTGTGGCGCTGCGGGTCGGGCAGCACGTGGCACTGGTTGCAGGCGAGGCGGAACGCCTCGCCCGAGGGCCGGTTCACCTCGGGATAGCGCTGCGGGTCGAGCGGCGTCTGGGCGTGCTTCCGGAGATACGCGGTCAGCAACTTCGTTTCTTCCGGCGCCGGCGCCTTCACCCCGGCCATCATCTCGGCCATCAGCTTGCCCAGGTTGCCGCGGCCTTCCATGCGCACCACCATGCGGTCGACGATCGCCGGCCATTTCTCCGCGTGGTGCATCGCCGGGTTCGCGAGGTTGTGGCATTGCACGCAATAGCGCAGCGTGAGCTGCGCGCCGCGCGAGCCGGGCTCGGGCAGGCGGCGCGTTTCGAAGGTCGGCGGCAGGATGCGCTCGAGCATCGGCCCATGCGGGCTCGTTTGCCATCGCTTCCTCGCCGCGGCGGCTTCGTCGGCGTGGGCGCACGGCATGCAGCAAGCTAGCAAGACCAGCCAGCGGATCATCCGGCGAAGTCTACTTAAAGAGTCATCGCGCGGTCACCGCGCGAAAAGCCGAGCAGCGGCGCTTGCACGCCGCGGCCCACGGCCAGCACCTTGAACAGCTCGCCCATCTCGGCGGGGGAGAGAAGCTTCTGCGCCTGGGCGGCGATCGGCGCGTAGTGCAGGGCGTTCTCGACGTTGGCCTCGGCGAGGACGTCGGTGATGCCGCAGTTCACCAGGAACTGCGCCTGGGTGGCATAGCCCAGAACCTCCAGGCCCGTCTCGCGTGCCGCGTCGGCGAGCGCGCTGAAATCGACGTGCGCGGTGATGTCCTGGCCGCCAGGCTCGAGGAACACGTCGCCGTGCGAGCGGTGCCGGTGGTGGCACATCAGCGTGCCCATCGAGCGCTGCGGGTGGTAATACTCGTGGCGCGGAAAGCCGTAGTCGATGACGAAGATCGCGCCGGACTCGAGCTTCTCGCCGAGCGTGCGCATCCAGGCGCGGCCTGCCATGCCGACCTCGCTTTCGTATGGGATCGGTACTTCTATTTCGTGCGCCGCGTTCCATAGCCCTCCGGCCGCTTCACGCTCTGTCCACTGCAGGGTTCCAGAGTGAAAAGAAACGCCGCGTTCCATCACGCCCGCATCGCGCCACGCGACGGCATGCACCGGCATGGCGTCGACGACCTCGTTCGCGATGAGCGCGCCGCTGAAGTGATCGGGAAGCGCGTCGAGGAAGCGGACCTTGCTGCCGAGCCGCTTCTGCTGGCGGTCACGCAACTCCGCGCTGGTTTCCAGGATCAGGTATTCGCAATCCCGTTCCTCGAGGAGCGTTTCGGCAAGCGCGCCGCTGCCTGCGCCGATTTCCAGGATGGCCGGGAATTGCCGAAGCTGCCGCGCCAGCGTGCGGCCGAACAGGCTGCCCAGCTCGGGTGCGGTGACGAAATCTCCCTGGGCACCGAACTTGCGCGCGCCCCCGGCGTAGTACCCGAGGCCGGGCTCGTGCAGCGCGAGCTCCATATAGCGAGCGAAGCTGATCCAGCCGCCGTGGGCGGCGATTTCGCTTGCGATGCGGGAGAGCACTTGCAGAATTTACCCTAGAATTCCCGGCGTCCATGGACCAGTCCCTGCAAGGCAGAACCGCGCTGGTGACCGGCGGCGCGCGCCGCGTCGGCGCGGCGATCGCGCGCCGCCTGCACGCCGCGGGCGCGAACGTCATGCTGCACTACCGGGATTCCGAAGCCGACGTCGCAAGACTGGAAGCCGAGCTGAACGCGGTGCGCGCGAAGAGCGCGAGCCGGGTAAAGGCCGAGTTGCTGGCGCCGATCGCGCCGCGCGCCCTGGTGTCGGCGGCGCTCGACAGCTTCGGCCGCCTGGACCTGCTGGTGAACAACGCGTCGAGCTTCTTCCCGGTCGGCATCGGCGCGATCGAGGCCTCGCACTGGGAGGAACTGGTCGGCTCCAACCTGAAGGCGCCGCTCTTCATCTCGCAGGAAGCGGCGCCGCACCTGGCGAAGCAGCAGGGTGCGATCGTCAACATCGTCGACATCCATGCCGAGCGGCCGCTCAAGGGCTACCCGCTGTACAGCATCGCCAAGGCCGGCCTTGCCGCGATGACACGCTCGCTTGCCGTCGAGCTGGCGCCGGCGGTGCGCGTCAACGGCGTCGCTCCCGGCGCCATCGCCTGGCCCGAGGACGGCCAGGTTCCCGATGCCGAGCGCGGGCGTATCATCGCCACGACACCGCTGGGCCGCGTCGGCACGCCCGAGGACATCGCGCAGGCGGTACACTTCCTTGCCTGCGCGCCCTTCGTCACCGGCCAGATCCTGGCGGTCGACGGCGGGCGCTCGATTTATCTCTAGGAAACCCTGTCCATGGCCTGGATCTGGCTCACCCTCGCGGGGCTGCTCGAAGTCGTTTGGGCCATCGGCCTCAAGTACACGGACGGCTTTACGCGCCTGCTGCCCTCGGCGGTCACCGCCGCGGCGATGATCGCGAGCGTCTACTTCCTCGCGCTCGCGGTGCGCACCATCCCGATCGGTACTGGCTATGCGGTGTGGACCGGCATCGGCGCGGTCGGCGTCGCGATCCTCGGCATGATTCTGTTCGGCGAGCCGAAGACCCTTCTGCGGATGGGCTCGATCGCGCTGATCATCACGGGTATCGTAGGATTGAAGATCGCATGACCGACCCGAGAAAAGCCGACTACGAGGAGAACAAGCTCGCCAAGCGCCTGCGCCACCAGGTGGGCGACGCGATCGCCGATTTCCGCATGATCGAGGAGGGCGACCGCGTGATGGTGTGCCTCTCGGGCGGGAAGGACAGCCACGGCCTGCTCGACGTTCTTTTGTCCTTGCAGGAGAAAGCGCCCGTCAATTTCGAGCTGATCGCCGTCAACCTCGACCAGAAGCAGCCCGGCTTCCCGGCGCGCGTGCTGCCCGAGTACCTTGAATCGCGCGGCGTGCGGTTCCATATCGAGGAGCAGGACACCTATTCGACGGTGAAGCGCGTCATCCCGATCGGCAAGACCATGTGCTCGCTTTGCTCCCGGCTGCGGCGCGGCATCCTGTACCGCGTCGCCGGCGAGCTCGGCGCCACCAAGATCGCGCTCGGCCACCATCGCGACGACGTGCTGGCGACGTTCTTCCTCAACCTCTTCCACGGCGGCAAGCTGAAGGCGATGCCGGCGAAGCTGGTGTCCGACGACGGCCGGCACACGGTGATCCGCCCGCTGGTCTACGTCGCCGAAAGTGATCTGCTTGAATTTTCAAAAATAAAAGCTTTCCCGATCATTCCGTGCACGCTCTGCGGCTCGCAGGCGAACCTGCAGCGCCAGGTGATCGGCGAAATGCTGCGCGGCTGGGAGAAGGCGCACCCCGGGCGCATCGAGTCGATCCAGCGCGCGCTGACCGACGTGGTGCCCTCGCACCTGCTCGATCGCAAGCTGTTCGACTTCGCCAATCTCCAGCCCGCCGCAGCGGGCGCCGTGCAGGAGGGCGAGCCGCTGTTCGCTGAAGCATGAAGCCCAACGTCCTCGAGCTGCGCCGCAAGAAGGGCCAGCGCCTAGCTATGCTGACCGCTTACGATTTCCCGACGGCGCGCCTGGCGGTCGAAGGCGGCATCGACCTGCTGTTGGTAGGCGATTCGCTCGGCATGGTAGTGCTCGGCTACGACTCGACGCTGCCGGTCACGGTGGACGACATGGTTCATCACACCAAAGCCGCGCGCCGCGGCGCGCCCGAGGCATTCCTCATCGGCGACCTGCCGTTTCTTTCCTATGGCACGCCGGAGCAGGCGCTCGCCAGCGCCGCGCGCCTGATGAAAGAAGCCGGCGCCGATTCCGTGAAGCTGGAGGGCGGCGAGGAAGTCGTGCCGATCGTCGAGGCGCTGGTGCGGGCCGGCGTGCCGGTGCTCGGCCACGTCGGCCTCACGCCGCAGACCGCGTCGGCGCTCGGCGGCTACAAGCTGCAGGGCAAGGACGAGGAAACCGCGCGCCGCGTCCTCGATGGCGCGCTCGCCCTCGAGCGCGCAGGCTGCTGGGGTGTCGTGCTCGAGCTGGTGCCGGCGCCCCTCGCCAAGCTGGTCACCGAGCGCATCGCCATTCCGACCATCGGCATCGGCGCCGGGGCGGATTGCGACGGCCAGGTGCTGGTGTTCCACGACCTGGTCGGCATGTTCTCGACCTTCACGCCCACTTTCGTGAAGCGCTACACGGAGGCCGGGGCCGCGATCACGGCCGCGATCGCCCGCTACGCCGCCGAGGTGCGCTCCGGCACCTTCCCCGGCGAAGGGCAGAGCTTCCGCATGAAGGAAGAGGTCCTGCAGCGCATCTACGGCGGCTAGGTCCGGGTCAACTCGAACCTTCCGCATGCGTTAAGGTCGAAGATGGGTAACGCAAGAACTCTAATGAAATTCCTCAAGCGCGTCGGTTATGTCCTCATGGCGGGATTGTTCCTGGGCGGCGGCATGGCGGTGACGGCGCAGGACTGGCGCACGGCCAGCCGCGAGCCGACCGGGACTGCGCCGGACCCCAAATTGGTGCGCGAAGCGGCAGTGCAGGTCTATGGCGCGCGCACGGTGGGCGTAAAGGGCTACTTCGGCGTCCACACCTGGGTGGCGGTCAAGCCGACCGACGCTCCCGAGTGGACCGTCTACGAAGTGATCGGCTGGCGCCTGCGCTACCAGGACACGGCGCTGGTGGTGCGCAACCGCCCGCCGGACAGCCGCTGGTTCGGCGCCGAGCCCGAGCTCTACGCCGACAGGCGCGGCGCCGGCGTCGACGAGCTGATCAAGCGCATCGAACAGGCGGCGCGCAGCTACCCCTATGCGGGCGAGTACAGCGTCTGGCCGGGGCCGAACTCGAATACGTTCACTTCCTGGATCGCGCGATCGGTGCCGGAGCTGGAGATCGACCTGCCGCCGACGGCGATCGGCAAGGACTATCTGCGCGGCGCGGTCGTCGCCAGCGCACCGAGCGGCAGCGGCTACCAGTTCTCCCTGCGCGGGCTGCTCGGCGTCGCCGCGAGCTCGGTCGAAGGTTTCGAGCTGAATCTCCTCGGCCTCAATTTCGGCCTCGGGCCCAACGGCCTGAAGCTGCCGCTGATCGGCACGCTCGGCCCGACGCGCACCTTCGCGGCCGTGCCGGTGCCCGCGGCCCAGCAGCCCTAGGTTCTGTCCACCGCTGCGCTCGTCCTCTTCTCCGGGGGACAGGACTCCACTACCTGCCTCGCCTGGGCGCTCGAGCGCTATGCGCGCGTCGAGACCATCGGCTTCGACTACCGGCAGCGTCACCGCATCGAGCTCGACGCGAGAAGGACGATCCTCGCGCGCATGCGATCTGAGTTCCCGCGCTGGGCGCCGCGGATGGCGGACGACCATCCGATCGACCTGGGCGTCCTCGCCGGGATCGGCGATAGCGCGCTGACCCGCGAGGTGGCGTTCGAAATGGGGAAGAACGGGCTGCCGAACACTTTCGTGCCCGGCCGCAACCTTCTCTTCCTCACCATCGCCGCCGCCGTGGCGTATCGCCGTGGCATCGAGGTGCTGGTCGGCGGCATGTGCGAGACCGATTTCTCCGGCTATCCCGACTGCCGCGACACCACGATGAAAGCCATGCAGGCCGCCCTCACGCTCGGCCTGGACCGCCGCGTCGCCATCGAGACGCCGCTGATGTGGATCGACAAGGCCGCCACCTGGCAGATGGCGCGCGAGCTCGGCGGCGACAAGCTGATCGCGATGATTCTCGAGGACACGGTGACCTGCTACCTGAGCGAGCGCGGCGCGCGGCATGCCTGGGGCCACGGCTGCGGTAGCTGCCCGTCATGCGAGCTGCGCCGCCGCGGCCACGATGCGTGGACGGCGGGCGCTAACTCGTCTTGACGTAGCCCGCTTCGACGCGGACGTTGAGGAGCGCCTGGCGCTTCTCTTCCTTCACCACCTTCAGCGCGCGCTCGAGCGCCGGCAGCAGGTCCTTCGGCTCGGTGACGGCTTCGCCGTGGCCGCCGCTCGCCTTGACGACGTGCTCGAAGCGGGGGGAAGGCTCGAGCGTGGCGAAGGGGGGCTGCTTCGTTTGGGAAGCATGGCCTTTCGGGTAGGTCGAGAGCGTCGAGCGGTGCACCGCCGCCCAGCGCGCGTTGTTGGCGATGATGAAGAGTATCGGCAGCCGCATTGCCTCGGAGACGTAATGTGCGGCGCTCGGGTTGCCGAACATGTAGGAGCCGTCGCCGAGCGCGCAGACCACGGTCTTGTCGGGCGAAGCGAGCTTCGCGCCGAGCGCAGCGCCCATGCCCCAGCCCAGGCCGCCGGCCGCGGTATTGCCGAAATAGCGGCCGGGCTCCTTGATCGTCATCTCTTCGAGGACGATCGGGTATTCGTTGACCAGCAGCGAATCGTCGCCGAGCACGTTGTTGATACACGCCGATAGATACTTGCCAGTGATGGCCGCCGGAACCGCGTCGGCTCCGCCTCGCGCTTTCTTTCGAATTTCAGCCGACCTCGCGTTCACGGCCGCGCGCCGAGCTTCGACAGAAGCGAGCGAGCCGAGGTGTCTCTTCGTTTTTTCAGCGAGCGCGGTGAGAGTGGGCGCTGACATTCCGGTCAGAGCCAAGTCAGTCCTGAAGCCGCGCAGCGGGTAGCGCGCGAAGAGCGGGTCGGGGCCGATGTGCACGACCTTGGCGTCGGGCCGCGGGCCGCCTTCCTTCGGGATCCACGGCACGTCGCAGTCGAGCACCAGCACCAGGTCGGCCTCCTTAAGCAGCGCATGCGGATCCCAGCCGCAGTGCATCGGATGCTCGGTCGAGAGGGCGAGGTGCCGCGGGCGATAGTGGATCGTCGGGATGGCGAGCGCCTCGACGAATTGCGCGATGGCGCGCGAGCTCTCCACCGTGCGCCCGCCGTTGGCCGTGATGAGCAACGGCATCCGCGCTCGGCCTAGTAGTTTTGCTACCTCCTCCACGGCCTCCGGATCAGCGCCCGGAGGGGAGGCGGGAGCGATAGTCGAGATGGCAGAGAAATTTGCCGAGAAGGGGGAAGCCAGAATTTCGCGGGGCAAAGTCACATACACCGGGCCCTGCGGCTCGCTCTTCGCGATGGCGAGGGCGCGGTCGATCACGGTCTCGACCTGCTCGGCGTGCTTCAGCTCGTAGTCCCACTTCATGAACTCGCGCAGCATGCCGCCCTGGTCGAAGTGCTCCTGCGCCCAGTGGATGTAGTTGTTGCGCGCAGCGGGCAGCGCGCCCGATTCGGTGAGCGGCGTGCGCCCGGCGGTGAAGAGGATCGGCACGTTCTGGCGCGAGGCGTTGATCAGGCCGTTCAGCGCGTTGGCCGTGCCGACGCCGACGTGCACCATCATCGCCTGCGGCCGGCCCGTAACCATGGCATAGCCATGCGCCATCGCAACGCCCATGTTCTCGTGCGGCACGATCACCACCTCGGGCAGCCGCCAACCGAGGCTCTGCCCCTTGGCGTACGCCTCGACCACCGGCGCGAAGTCCGTGCCGCCGTTGGCGAAGAGGTACTCGACGCCGCGCGCCGCGAGCAGGCCAAGCCAGGCTTCGGCCGCAGTTTCCGGTTTGAAAGTCACGGGATGGTCCGGTTTCATGCCTGCAATGTTAGTACAGGCTGCTGGGGCGGATCTCGAGCCAGGTCTCGCCGGGCGTGCGCTCGACGATCGCGAGGTCCTGGCGCGGGTTCATGATGTAGGTGAGGTGGCAAAGGTCGCGGACCCGCGACAAGGTCTCGGGGCGCCAGATCGCGGCGTTCACCCCGTCGTAGCGCGCCGATTTCACGAGCAGGCCGTTCGTCCCCTGCGTCTGCAGGTAGGCGCCGAGGGGCTGCGTGTAGGCGTAGCTCCGCCGCTCGACGAGGCGGGGCTCGGCCGCCTCCTTGCCGCGCAGGTCGAGGAGAATGGCGTCGCAACGCACGTCGAACACGCGGCGCTCGCTGCGCACCGGGCGATCCTCGGCGGCGAAGCTGTCCTGCAGGAAGCGGTGGCGGTGATAGACCGTTTCGTACACGGTAGTCTCCAGCTCGAGCGATCCGTACCAGACGCCGTAGCGCAACCCGTCTGAGAAGCGCGTGCCGTGGCCGTTGAAGTTGGCGAACGGAAACGTGATGACCGTGCCGTAGTCGAACGGGCGCGTGATGAGCGGCGCGTCGCTTGCGATGCGGCCGACCGCCTCGGCGGCGATGGCCACCGCCTGGCCGGCTGGATCGTCCGACAGGTCGTCGAATAGATGCTGCGAGACGCGGATGGTCTGGATGTTGCGCACCAGGTCGCCGTGATGATCCGCGACTTCGCGAATGAGGCTTTCGTACACGACAAACCTAGCGGCCGCGCTCGAAATCCAGGTAGCGGCGCACGGCGAGCAGGCCTTCGAAGCCCTGCTTCATGATCTCGAGCGGCGCGCGCTCGCCGAAGCGGCGGTTCGGCGCGCTCACCCAGCGGTAGGCGAGGTCGCGGTCATGCGGGAACAGGATGCGCAGCGCTTTGTGGATGCCGAGCAGGTGCCCGGCGCGCGCCAGCAGGTCCGCGCTGTCGGCGAGCGGCTCGCCACGGCGGTAGCGGGCGAGCGTCGAGCGCGATTGCGACGACAGCCCCAGCAGCAGCGACTGGTCGGTGGCGTTGAGCTGCCAGTGATCCAGCAGCTGGACGATCATGCGGGCGAGTTGGGTGCGGCTTTCGCGCGTCTTCAGGTCTGGGGCGGCAGGTTGCGGGTCGGCTGGCATGTACCAGATGATACGATATATGTACTAATAGATACAGTCCGAATGGAGGTTTGTCAAACCCAGTTTGACAGCCTAAAATTCGCTCGTGAATTGCGTGGAGCGACTTATCGAGCTGTTCGGCACCCAGGCGGACGTCGCCCGCGCCTTCCAGCTCGACCGCGCGGTGGTGCACAACTGGATGAAAACCGGCTATGTGCCGGCACGCTGGGCCGGCGAAGTCGAGCGGGTCACCCAGGGCCGCATCCAGGCGGTCGACGTAGTCAACGAAGCAAGCGTAAAAAACCCGGTGCGCGTGAAGTCGCGCCCCGATGATGCCCCGTTTGGCCTTTCCGAGAGCGATCCCATGAGCCAGTACGCCCCGAGCAAGCGAATCCAGTCTTTCCATCCGCCGCAACGCACCCTGATGGGTCCCGGCCCGACCGAGATCCACCCGCGCGTGCTCACTACCATGAGCCAGCCGGCGATCGGCTATCTCGACCCGGTGTTCGTCGAGATGATGGAAGAGCTGAAATCGCTCCTGCGCTACGTCTACCAGACCAAGAACGCGCTCACCTTCCCGCTCTCCGGGCCGGGCTCGGTCGGCATGGAGTTCTGCTTCGTCAACATGGTCTCGCCGGGCGACAAGGTCGTCGTGTGCCAGAACGGCGTGTTCGGCGGCCGCATGCTGGAGAACGTGATCCGCTGCGGCGGCACGCCGGTGCTGGTCGAGGACGGCTGGGGCGAGCCGGTCGACCCGCAGAAGGTCGAGGACGCGCTGAAGAAAAACCCGGATGCAAAAGTGCTCGCCTTCGTGCACGCCGAGACCTCGACCGGCGCGCAGTCCGATGCGAAGACCCTGACGCAGATCGCCCACAAGCACGGCGCGATGGTGATCGTGGATGCCGTCACCTCGCTCGCCGGCACGCCGGTCAAGGTCGACGAGTGGGAAATCGACGCCATCTACTCGGCGAGCCAGAAGTGCCTGTCGTGCACGCCGGGCCTGTCGCCGGTGTCGTTCTCCGAGCGCGTGATAGAGCACGTCAAGAAGAGGAAGGACAAGATCCACAGCTGGTTCATGGACATGAACCTGCTGTTCAACTACTGGACCGCCGGCGCGCGCACCTACCACCATACCGCGCCGACCAATTCGCTGTTCGCGCTGCACGAGGCGCTGCTGCTGATCCGCGAAGAAGGCCTGGAGAACGCCTGGGCGCGCGCCACGCGCCACCACCTCGCGCTGAAGGCGGGCCTCGAGGCGATGGGCATGAAGATGCTGGTGGCGGAGAAGTACCAGCTGCCGCAGATGAATGCGGTGCGCTGCCCGGAGGGCGTGAACGAAGCCGAAGTGCGCAAGCGCCTGCTGAACGAGTTCAGCATCGAGATCGGCGCCGGCCTCGGCCCGCTCGCCGGCAAGATCTGGCGCATCGGCCTGATGGGCTACAGCTGCCGCCCGGACAACGTGATGCTGTGCCTGTCGGCGCTCGGCTCGGTGCTCTCCGACATGGGCCTGCCGGTGCACGTCGGCGACGCGGAAGCTGCGGCGCACGGCGCCTACGCGCAGATGCACGTCAAGGACGCGCAGCGGAAGAAGCGCGCGGCTTAAGCAGGGACGGGTTCGGCTTCGGGGCCCTGCGGCGAGCGCAGCAGGCGCGCGAAATCAGCGGCCGGCAAGGGCTTGCTGTGCAGGAACCCTTGGTACTGGTCGCTGCCGAACCGTTGCAGAAATCCGAGCTGTGTCGCGTCCTCTACCCCTTCGGCCACGACGTCCAGCCGAAGGCTGTGCGCGAGCGCGATGATGGCCTGCACGATCAAAGCATCGTTATTGTCGCGCGACAGGTCGCGGATGAACGAGGCGTCGATCTTCAGGGTATTCAGCGGAAAGCGCTTGAGGTAGGCCAGGCTGGAGTAGCCGGTGCCGAAGTCGTCCACCGCGAGGTGAATGCCCATCCGGCTAAGCTTGTCTAGCGTCGCCAGTGCCGCGGGAGCGTTCTGCATCACCACGCTCTCCGTGATCTCGATCTCCAGGTACTCGGCGGCAAGTCCGGTTTCGCGCAGCACCGCCAGAACGTTCTCCGCCAAGTCATCGTTGCGCAGCTGGGCGGCCGAGATGTTGATGGCCGTGCGCAGCGGCGTCAGGCCCTCGTCCTGCT
>Ga0193752_1000349_pt1 | contig 47183 bp, 34 predicted proteins | sample H1c1metaG_FD_144924 | JGI IMG/M metagenome (GOLD analysis project Ga0193752, IMG submission 144924) | Soil microbial communities from a riparian zone of the East river system, Colorado, United States - H1c1 | ecosystem: Environmental > Terrestrial > Soil > Riparian zone | place: USA: East River...
TATCCTTCGCGTAGCGCCCGGGTCCTTCGAAACGCGCGATGCCGTTCGACACCTTGATCACGCTGTCGGGCATCGCCTGCATGATGATCCAGTTGATGTGCGTGATTTCATCGTAGCCCGCGTTGATTGCATCCATCGGACGGATGCCCTGCGGAATGTGTCCGTGCACGTGCAGGCCCAGCTTGTGTGCTTCGGCCGCGGCCGCCGGCAGCCAGGCCGGGTTCAGCGTGCCGTAGAACTTCACACCGATGAACCCATTCGCCTTGGCCTTGTCGACCAGCGCGATCGCCTCTTTCTCACTCGTCGCGACGTTGGCGACCTGCGCCGTGTTCGGGCCCTTGCCGTCGATCAACGACGAGGGATACACATGCGGCATCAGCAACTCGCCTTTGTTCACGCGCGTGCGCCGGTCAATGGTCAACGAATCATCGTTGCCCGGATCGCGGATCGACGTGACGCCCATCGACAGTTCTTGCAGGCCCGTGAAGTCGCTCGCCACGTGCATGTGGCAATCCCACATTCCAGGCACCAGCGTCTTGCCGCGGCCGTCGAATACCTTGGCGCCGGCAGGAACCTTCACGGTGCTCGCCGCGCCTTCCTGCACGATTTTGCCGTTCGCGACGATCACCGTACGATCGGCCAGGAATTTCCCGGCATCCGCGTCGAAGACCTGCACATTCGTGAACGCGACCGCGCCGGCCGGCGTCTTGAGCAGGGACTTCAGCAGTCCCGGTGCCTGGCTCCCCATCGCCGTCGACTGCGCCGCATTCAGACGGACGTGCTCGTCCGCATAGGTTTCCGGCAACCAGCTCAGGAAGAACACCGACCCGAAGAACTTGTTCTTCGCATCGGCCCAGATCGGGATCGGCTGATTGCTGACGCCGTATACGGCCCAGGCCGTCACCGTCTGCTTCGTCGGACCCTTCCCCACCTCGAGAGTAGTTAGCTTTTCGGCGCGCGCCTTGCCACCCGGCAGCAGTGCCATCGTATGATTCGGACTCGCCAGCAGCGCCTCGATGAACCAGGCCGTGTTGTCGATCGGACCGCCCTGCGTGGTGTAGAACGCGGGCGCGGTGTACGCCGCGCTTCCGGCGTCGACCTGGCTCTTCCAGTTCGCCTTGCCGTTCGCCTCCGAGAAAGTTTCAGCGGCATCGCCCGCCGGGCTCGAGCCGCGGATCGTGACGCTGGCCGGCATTCCGTCTTTGCCCGCCTTCGTGCTCGAATCGAATTCGAACACCTGTCCGCGCAGGATCCAGCTTTCGCGATTCATGCGCGTGCCGTCGGCAGCGGTCCAGATCCACGAGTCCCCGTGCTTGCTGCCCGTGGACTGGATGATGTAGTGCGTGGCGGTCGCTGGCGGCTTGGCGAGTTGCGCCACCGGAACCTGCGCGCCAGCGGTGACACAGAAAACGGCGATCAGACCGCCAGGAATGAGCTTGCGATGCACGGAGATCTCCCAGGAGTTTGTTGCCCGCAAGGATAGACACTTGCCGCGGCCGTTTCACTGCAAAGACAGGCGACGTGGCGCGGACCGGATTCGGTTCGTCGAGGGAACGCCCGGCCTTGCAACTTTCAGCCGCGCCCAGACAAAGCACAGGTGGACTCCCCCGTCTCCCCCAATCCCGCCGACGATGGCGAACTGCTCGATGCGTATTCGCAGGCGGTAACCGCGGCCGCGGCGGCGGTCGCGCCGACTGTCGTGCACATCGAAGTCAATGGTTCGCGCGAGGGAAAGCAGCGGCGCGGCACCGGATCCGGCTTTTTCTTCACGCCCGATGGGCTGCTCCTGACTAACAGCCACGTCGTCCACGGTGCGCGCGACATTCGCGTGGCCACGCAAGACGGCGAGATTTTCGCGGCCGACATCGTGGGCGACGATCCCGATTCGGACCTCGCTGTCATTCGCGTCAGCACGCGCGGCGCGCCGCACGTGCGCTTCGGGCAGTCCGCCAGGCTCAAGATGGGCCAGATCGCGATCGCCATCGGGAATCCTCTGGGGTTTGAACACACCGTGACCACGGGCGTCGTGAGCGCGCTCGGCCGATCGTTGCGCGCGAGTACCGGGCGGCTCATCGACGATGTGATCCAGACCGACGCCGCGCTGAATCCCGGCAACTCCGGCGGGCCATTGGTCAATGCGCGCGGCGAAGTGATCGGCGTGAACACCGCCATCATCCCCGGTGCGCAGGGCATCTGCTTCGCGACCGCCAGTGACAGCGCGCAGTGGGTGCTCCAGCAGTTGTTAGCCCACGGGCGCGTGCGGCGCGGCTGGCTGGGCGTCGCGGGAATGAACGCGCCGCTGGCGCGCCGCATCGCACGCCATCACGACATCGAGAATGCCGCAGGCGTGCGCGTGCGCAGCGTGGAGCCCGGCAGTCCGGCGGCGACCGCCGGTATCGAAGCGGGCGATTTGATCGTGAGCCTTGATGGTGAAATCATCACCGGCATCGACAGGCTGCAGCAGGCATTGAACATGCACCGCATCGGCCGCTCGATCGAAGTCGTGCTGTTGCGACACGCGCGCAAAGTGGCGTTGCGCGTCACGGCGATCGAACGGCCACAATAGGAACCGGCTGCCGCGCAACTTGCTTCCACCCGCGGCGATTGTTGGTTGCTGACACGGCAATGAAACCTTGGCAGCCGAGCATTTTCATTCTCTGTGAGAAACGGGGATGGCCAATGAACGCGAAACTTGCGCCAGGTGAACTCGAACCTTCCCTGCAGCGACGCCTGGAACGCCTGGGTCTTGCGACGGAGCAGGACCGGTGGATCGAGCGCTATCTACTGAACGAGCAGTTGGTCGACCCGACGATTGCCACGCCCTCTGAAGAGTTCTCGGCCACCTGCCGGTTCATCCGCGACCTCATCGCCCACCGCTGGGTGAAAACCCGCCGCGCGCGCGAGTACGCCGGCCCCAAGCGCATTCACTATCTGTCGATGGAGTTCCTGCTCGGGCGAACGCTGCGCAACAACATGATGAATCTCGCCGCCGATGCGATCGTCCGGCATGCGCTCGAGCAACAGGGCTGGAACCTCGATGCGCTCATGGAAGAGGAGTCGGACGCCGGTCTCGGCAACGGCGGACTCGGACGGCTCGCGGCCTGTTTCATCGACTCGCTGGCGACTTTGCAGTACGCCGCGATCGGTTACGGACTGCGGTATCAGTACGGCATTTTTCGCCAGGAAATTCGCGGCGGGGTGCAGGTCGAGCAACCGGACAACTGGCTGCACAGGCCCGACCCGTGGGAAATCGCCCGCCCGAACCGCGCATATGCCGTGCCCCTGAACGCGAGCCTCGAACTGCGCGGATCCACGTTGAAGTTCATCCGCGATCGGCCCAGCACGTTGTTAGGCATCGCCTATGACCGGCCGGTCGTCGGATACGGCGCCGAGTGCGTCAATACCTTGCGGCTCTGGTCGGCGGTTGCGCCGCACTCGTTCAACCTCGCGGAGTTCTCGACCGGCGACTTCGCCGGTGCGGTGATCGAGGGTGTCGCTGCCGAATCGGTGACTCGCGTGTTGTATCCCGACGACTCGACAGAGGCCGGTCGCGCGCTGCGCTTCCTGCAGCAGTACTTCATGGTGAGCTGTTCATTGCAGGATATCTGCGCCCGCTTTGCGCGCGGTCACCTGCACTGGTCGGAAATGCCGCAGCACGCCGCGGTGCAGATGAACGACACGCATCCGTCGTTGTGTGTGGCCGAGCTGATGCGCATTTTGCTGGACCAGGCACATCTTTCCTGGGACGAAGCCTGGGAGATCACTCGAGCAACGCTGGCGTACACCAATCACACGCTGCTGCCGGAGGCGCTCGAGAAATGGCCGGTGGACCTGTTCGCGATGTTGATCCCGCGCCAGCTCGAAATCGTTTACGAGATCAATCGTCGATTTCTCGATGACGTGCGCCGACGACATCCCGCCGACGAGGAACTCGTCAAACGCGTCAGTATCATCGAAGAAGGTTCACAAAAACGTGTGCGCATGGCCCATCTCGCGGTGGTGGGGTCACACAGCACCAATGGCGTGGCGCAGATTCACTCCGACCTGCTGCGCACGCGAGTGCTGCGCGATCTTTCGGACCTGTTCCCGGAGCGCTTCAACAACAAGACCAACGGCGTGACCCCGCGGCGCTGGCTGCACCAGGCGAACCCCGCGCTTTCGCGCCTGATCACCGCGGCCATCGGCGACAGTTGGGTGACGGATCTTTCCGATCTGCAACGGCTGCTGCCGCTCGCGCAGGACGCGGGCTTTCGCGATCAATTCCGCGCCGCGCGGCGTGAGGCGAAGGTCGCGTTTGCCAGCTGGCTTGCGGCGAGCAGTGGCGAGATCGTGGATCCGGATTCCATCTTCGACAGCCAGATCAAACGCATTCACGAGTACAAACGTCAGCTGCTGAATCTGCTGCACGTCGTCGTGCTGTACCAACGGCTGCGGCGCGACCCAGGCATACAGATGCCGCCGCGCACGGTGTTTTTCGCTGGCAAGGCTGCGCCGGCCTATCGCTTCGCGAAGCTGGTGATCCGGCTGATCAACCATGTGGCGGTGACCATCAACGGCGATGCCGCCATGCGCGGGCGACTGAAAGTTCTGTTTCTGCCCGAGTACAACGTCAGCCTGGCCGAGCGGCTCATTCCCGCCAGCGATGTATCGGAGCAGATCTCCACCGCCGGTTTCGAGGCCAGCGGCACCGGCAACATGAAGTTCATGCTGAATGGCGCCCTGACTATTGGCACACGCGATGGCGCAACCATCGAGATGGCGGCCGAAGCCGGGGAGGAGAATTTCTTCTTGTTTGGCTTGACCGCCGAGCAGGTGGCGGCGAGTACCGGCTGGTACAACCCGCGCTGGCACTACGACAATGAATCGCACACGCGAGATGCACTCGACCTGATCGCGTCGAACCACTTCAACGCAGCAGATCCAGGGTTGTTTGCGCCGATCTGCGCTGCGCTGCTGAATGGCGATACGTACCGGCATCTCGCCGATCTCACCGACTACGCGCGCGCGCACCGCGAACTGGCCGCGTGTTATCTCGACCCCAAGACCTGGTGGACCAAGGCCATCATCAACGTGGGTTCGTCGGGCAAATTCTCGAGCGATCGAACCGTGCGGCAATACGCGGATGAGATCTGGAACCTGAAACCAAGCCCGGTCGGGTGAAACCGCGGCGCCGCGCCCGCCGTCACCACGTTTAGATGGGCGAGCCGTCCTTGTGCACGAACCGGCCGTCGGCGTTCGAACTCATCATGTCGACATCGGAGCAGGTGGTGAGGTCTTGCGGCTGCCGTGAGCCGACCTCGAGATAGACAGCCGGCGCGGAGGAATTGTTGATCAGGTGATGGCCATTGCCGCTGGCCTTGGGAAATGCCGCACAGTCGCCGGCGCGCAATGGCGTTTCGCCGCGGTCTTCGACGAGCGTCAGTTCGCCTTGCAGCACGTACACGAACTCATCTTCGTGGCTGTGCCAGTGGCGCTGGCTCGACCAACCACCCGGCGGCAAGGTCATCAGGTTCACGCCGAAGTCGCTCAATCCGCCAGCGTCGCCCAGGCGCCGCCGGGTTCGCGCAGCGCAAGGCGCATCGAACGGCGGTGGATAGCCCGAGCCCTGGCGCGCGACTATGGCTGCAATATCGATCTTGGGCATGCCGCGCTTCCTCGCGTGTTTACTAGGCCGCGCGCTTTTTCTTCGCGGCCGCTTGCCTGCGCAAGCCCGCGATGTCCCACACGTCGGTCGCCGCTTTCCTGAGCCAGCGGGTCATGTCTTTAGAGCTGATCTGCGACACATCCGTATAGATGACGTGTGCAGCCTTGAAGCTGCCGACCTTCGTGAGCGTGGGCTCGTTGAACGACTGGCCGTTCCAGAACATCAGCGCCACCCCCTGCGGCTTCTTCGTGTACCCGACCACCGGGTTCTCGCCGATGAACCACACCGGGATCGCGTGCCAGACCTTGGACGTGGCTTGGGGCAGTGCGGCGTCGATGGATTTGCGACAACTCGCGCAGATTGCGGACTGCTTGGGATTCAGGGACTTGGCATACGCGGCTATGGGATCGGCGGCCATCGGGAGCTTCCTCTGTGTTGGGACTGTACCCAATAGTCGAACGAGCGCACACCGGATCGACATCATGTGGTGCGTATCGGCCAACCCGTGGATTAGGCCGATGCGGAAGCGTAGTGTCTATCATCCGCACCGGGGGGAACATGCGAAAACGCATTGGCGACATCGTTAGAACCACGAGCCTGATCTTGAGCGCCGGCGCGGCACTTTGCGGTTGCGCCGTCGGCCCGCCACCGCCCGGCGAACTATCCGACGATGGCCTGCAACTCGTCCCGACATCGCTCATCGATGAGCTGTATGTCGCTCCGGGCGTGTCGCTCGCCAACTACCGGCGCGTAATGCTCGATCCCATTGAAGTCAGCTTCAAAAAGGAGTGGCGCAAGCAGCATCCGGATCTCGAGGACAGGGATGTGGAGCTTCTGAAGACGCGACTCGCCGACATGTTGCGGGAAAAGCTGCTGGCCGAACTGGCGCGTGGCGGCTACGCGCTCGCGGAAGCACCCGACAAGGACGTCCTGCGCCTGCGCCCGAGCATCGTGGAAGTGGACCTCGCGGCACCCGAAGCCGCCAGCGACAAGCGCACCTTCGTGCACTCGAACGGCCAGATGACATTACGCGTGCTGGGGTTCGATGCGCCGAGTGGCGCCCTCGTCGCACGCGCCAAGGATTTCGACGAGGATCCGGTGAAGCAGATCCTCGAGCGCGCCGACCGCGTGTCTACCAATTTCGCCGTGATGAAGATCTACGAAAGATGGGCGCAGGAACTGCGCAGCGCGCTGGACGTGGCCAAAGTGAGCGCGGGGGCGAGGAAGCCGCAGACCTAGCTGGACGGCAGCGCGATCCGGATCATCGCAGCCCCTTGACCAACCTCCCCCACTGGTCCTCCATCTCGCTCGCCTCATGCGGGTAGTGATGATCCAGCCACCACACCAGCAGCGTCATGAACGTGCCGGCCAGCTGCTGCGCCATGATCCCCGCCGGCACATCCGCGGGCACGCCGCCGCGCGCCGCCACCACGCGCTGCTCGAACACCTCCGCGAGGTTGTTCTGCCACACCTTCATCACGAATTCGGCCTTGTTGGCCTTCTTCAGCGACTCGATCATCGGGCGCATCTGGCGCAGGTGATCGAACATCACGGCGACCGGGAACCGGTACGACCCGCGCGCCGGATCCCAGCCTAACTTCTCGCCCATCGTCCGGCCGAACACGACCGTGTGGCGGATGAACATTTCGTCCTTGTCGGCAAAGTGCGCGTAGAACGTCGAGCGGCCGACCTGGGCGCGGTCGCAGAGATGCTGCACGCTGATCTCGTTGTAGTCGCGCCCGTCCATCAGGGCGATGAGCGCCGTTGCGAGCGCGTCGCGCGTGCGCACGGAGCGTGCGTCGTCGGAGTCGCCGGGAATGTGCATGGACCCCGTCATGGTTTGAGTTCCCGCACAAACGGTCCTCGTGTGTCTCGAATCTCGCGCGCCCTTGCGTCCCGCGGCCGAGCCTCGCATAGGCTTGCGGCGCTCACAACGGGAGACGGGAATGCGGCAGGAGAAAACCTACGGCCTCGCGCTCATCGGGAGCTCGCTGGTGTTGCTGGTAATGAGCGTCACGCACCCAAGCCATCTACCGCCCACACGCGAGGCGCTGGAGCAGGTTGGCCTGGTCGCGGCGATCGCGCACAGCCTGGCGATTCTGGGAGTGTGGCTCGCGCTTTGGGGACTTGCTGGATTGTCGCGATTCTTGGGATTTGAGCGGCCGTTGGTGGTGGGGGCGCTGATCGCCTACGCGCTGCCGGCGGCGGGTATTACCGTAGCGGCGGCGCTCGATGGCTTCGTGGTCCCGCAGCTCGCGTTGCAGGCGCTGGATGCGGATGACGCCACGCGCAGTACGCTGCACTGGCTCATCGGACTCTGTGTGCTTGCCGCGAGCTCGCTCACGCGCATCTACCTTTTGTTAGGCGCGGTGGCGATCGCGATGTGGTCGTGGGTGATCCGCACCAGGGCCGGAAGCCGCGGGCTGCCGGTGCTCGGCGCGCTGGTGGCGCTGGCCGCCGTCGGCACTACATTCGGTGGACCTGCATATATAAGTGTCCACGTGCTCCTGCTGCTGGTGCTGATTCAGTCGTCCTGGATGGTGTGGGCGGGCCTCCTGATGATCCGGCGGGCTAACAAGGATGATTCTGCCGTCTAATCAGTAACTTGGAGCCGCCAACGGGCCCGCGTGATTTCCCAGTTTGATGGCAAGCGCTGGCGGCAACCTCTCCTCCTGTCCTACGCAGCTGTTAGGACCTGCACGCCTAACCTAGCAAAGTAGAACAAGAACTGTAGGAGTGACTCATGCGTATAACTAACTTCATGCTGGCAATCGCGGCGGTCACGCTGCTCGCGACCGGCTGTGCCCAACAGAAGGCTCCCGCGACGAAGGCGCTGGACCAGATCGAAACCTCACTCAAAGATGTGAGGAGTGACGCGGAGCAGTACGCACCCGATGGATTGAAAGGAGTCGAGTCCCAGCTCGCGAGACTCAAGGAAAGTCTCGACAAGAAAGAGTACGACAACGTGCTCGCCGGCACTCCGCAGCTCCAGAAGGCGGTCGATTCGCTGAAGGACGCCGTTGCCGCGGGCAAAGCCCAGGCCAAGGCCGCGACCGAAATGGCGAAGACCGAGTGGGCGAGCCTGAAGGACGAAGTGCCGAAGATGGTGGATACGATCCAGGCGCGCGTCGACACGCTGTCGAAGTCGAAGCGTCTGCCGTTCGGCGTGAGCAAGGATGAATTCGAAGGATCGAAGTCGGTGCTCGAATCGATGAAGTCCACGTGGGCCGAGGCCACGAAGGATTACAACGCGGGCAACGAAATCGAAGCAGCGAGCAAGGCGAAGACCGTCCAGGGAATGGGCGCGGAAGTAATCGAGAAACTCAAGATCAAGAAGGCTTGAGCCCTTCGAATAGGGGACATTCCGGGTTTTCGGAAAATTTGTTGCGCGCCTGCGTCAATAATCAGGAATGTCCCCTCGTCATCTCGGCAGGAGTAGCGACAGCAAGTAGTGCTGCGCGCGGCAGCGATATGCGAACTGCCAGCGCGTGATCACGAGCGCGGCCCATTTCGCCGCGAAGCCGAGCGCAAACGAGACGACGAGCACCGCCGCGAGCTCGCCGAACGCACGCCAACTGAGCAGCGCGCCGTTGTCGTGCAGCACCTTGCTCACACCGGCGAGCAACGCGATGAACATGAAACCGGCGCCGGCGAGTCTGCCGCCGCGTTCCTGGAGCCGGTTCAGCGCATCCTGGGCGCGCATCAGCATGGGCCGCGATAATTCCGGTATCTCCAGCATCAGCGGCTCGCGCTCGCGAAATCCATTTACGTGCCGATCGCGCGGCAGCGTCAGCAATTCATCCAGTGAACGGACCACTCGCATGGGCGATTCCTCCCTGCGACGAGACTAGGCCCGTGCGGCACGACAAAATCCGCGCGCGGCTTTGGAAATTTCCGGTTTTGTGAAGAAATGCCGGTCGCCATCCCGGCACCAGCCCCTACCCGGTACCCTCCACCTTCCGGCAATTCACTTCGCCTTCGAGCTTCACGCCACCTGCAGTTTCGGCGCTGAACGTCAGCAACACGTTGTTGCCGCGCTCCATCAGCACGGTGCTCGCCTTGCCGGTCATTCCCTTGTTGGCCCGCTCCGCGCGCTTCGAGGCATCGAGCGCCGCGTCGGGACGCGTATCGATCTCGTAGGTGATGCTCGCGACGCCGTTCTTCGTGCCGCCCGCCGCCTTGAGGTGCGAGATGACCAGCACGATCTGGATCTCGTTCGCGTGCTTCTCATCGATGTTGGGCATGTCGACCGACAGCGAAGAATCCACGCCGCTGAACACCACCGATAGTCCCAGCGGCTTCTTGCCGAACGCGACCAGCACGCAGGCATCGGACGGCGACGCGTCGTACTTGCCCGCCTCCGGCCCGGTCTTCACGGTGACGCTGGCGGTACTGCCGGCCTGCGGAAATGCGGCGGCGCCTGACAGCGCCAGCACCAGTCCGCCTAACAATGCTGCCGCGGGGCGTCTGTTCATTTGATGTTGTACACGAGATTCACGGTGACCAGCGTGTCCGTGCCCTCCGCCAGCGGCGGCGGATCCGAGTTGTAACGCACGCCGTAACCCACGGCGAGCGCGAGCGAATCCGTCATCGACACCTGCAGCGCGAGGTCGTTCTGCACGGCGGTGTTGTCCGAGCCGGACTCGGCCAGTAGTTTGTTGGTGATCTTGGTGGAATCGGTGAACGAGTGCTCGTAGCTGGAGCTGAACGTCGCAACGGGTTCGTCCGCGACTTCGCCTTCGATGCGATCGATCACCTCGCCGGCATCCGTCTTCACCAGCGTTTCCGACTTCGAACGCCGGACACCGGCACCGAGCGATGCGGACAGCTGCGTCGTCGGGCTGTCGATGAATCTGTGGCTCGCGCCGGTCGAGAGCGTAGTCTGGTAGGCGAAGCCGCTGAACCGGTCCTGCTCGCCGCGGATGCCACCAAACCAGCTCGCGTGAGCGGTGATTTTCCAGTCTGCCTGGTAACTCGCCTCGTAACGCTCGGCCGTCGCGAACTCCGCGTTCTCGCCGTACAGCGCACCGGCGTAGAACTTGTTCAGCCACTTCGCGCCCTCGTGGGAGAGGTCGAACTTCGTGTTGGCGGAGGTCGCTTCGGTGTTGCCACTCGACGACAGGAAGCCGAGTTCGGCCTTGCCGGTCCATTGCGCCTGCGCGGCAGGCGCCGCAATGAATGCGAGAACGATCAACGCGTATCTGAGTGACGGCACTAGCGATCCTTTCGGGTCTATGTTGTTAGGCAGCGAGTCTAGCGGCGAATGAGCGCCGCCATCAGCTCGACAACATAGATTCGGAAAGGTCCTACGGGGTTCCCGGACGAATAGAGAAATATCGCCGATTCACGCGAGGACGGATCAGACCAGGTGATAACTCACGTTCGGCCCGGTTTGCGTCACGTACTTGAGCCTGATCAGCTCATCGATCAGATGTTCGATGGTCTTCTCCGCCAGCTCGCCGCCGTGCTGCTTGAAGTAGTTGCCGATCGTCTGCGCGAGCTTCTTGCGCGTGCCGGGCTTGCCGCTCAGCGAATGCAGCTGCTTGATGATCGGCGCGAGCTTCTCCGAATGCGCCTTGCGCGGCGCGGGCACGTGCTGCGTGGTCGCCGCGCGCTGTGGTTTTTGCAGCGCCGGCCGTGCGCGCGTCTCTGCCTGCGCGATCTTGGCCACCTCGGCAATCGACTTCGATCGCTTGCACGTCACGCCGTTGGCGCGCAGGTACTCGAGCAACGGATCGAAATCGGTGTCCTTCGAAATGATGTGAATCACCGCGTCGCGCTCGCGTTCGAGCAGCCGGCCGACGAAATACGCAATGTGCATGTCGACCGCATTCGGACCGCTGCGTGCGATCTTCACGTACTCGGCGCTGGCACCCAGCATCTGCATGGAGTGCGACAACTCGAACGAGATGCGTCCCTTGGCCTGCGCGGCCCCGACGAATACCTTCACCTTGAACTGCCCTTCGGCGAGCGCGGCGAGGGTATCGGGCTGGACGTTCTCGAAATCGACGAGTACGTAGTTAGTGGTCATCGGCGGCTCCCTGAGTGAGAAGAGTCAGAGGGGGGAGTCCCCGGGGCAGCCCCCAACTCCGAATACTTTTTCGCGCTGCCGCGCGATTTCTCCACCGGATACTTCTGCGCGTTCAGCTTGATCTTCTCCCGCGCCGCATCCAGCAGATTCACCTCGAGCTTGTCCGCCAGGCGCACCAAGTAATTCAGCACGTCGGCCATTTCCTCGCGCACGCGCGCGAGCTCAACGGGTGGCAGCGAGCGGCTCTCATCCTCCGTCAGCCATTGAAACCGTTCGAGCAGCTCGGCGGCCTCCACGGACAGCGCGGACGCCAGGTTCTTGGGGCTGTGAAACTTGTCCCAGTCCCGCTCGGCGGCAAATTCCCGCAGGGCATCGCGCAGCTGCGTCAGGCCGTGTGAACTCGGTGCGGACATGGGCCGGCACAATACCACTCGCCTACAAAAAGCCGTGACCTGATCGCGTTTTGGCCGCGAGGAGCCGGGCTATTCTTCCGTCAAGTCGGAGGATTCGCGCCCTCATGCCCAAGCCGTTCAACCGCCTGTTTTCAGGCCTCGCCGCCCTGCTCTTGTGTTCCGCTGCCAGCGCCGCGGACATCTGGGACGCGCCCCCGTTCACCGCCCCTGCCCGCGAGCTGCAGCAGAGCGCGGCCGGCGTCAAGCGCGAACGCGTCGTGGACATCGTCGTGCTGCTCGACGAACGCACGTTCGTGCTCGACGAACAACATCGCCTCACGCGCACCGATCACATGATCTACCGCGTGGATTCGCCCGACGGCGTCGAACGCTGGGCAGCGAGCAGCGCGCATTGGCAGCCCTGGCACCAGGCGCGTCCGACGATCCGCGCGCGCGTCATCACGCTCAATGGCGGCGAGCACAAGCTCGATCAGAAGCTGCTGACGGACGCAGGTACGCGCTCCGCGGCGACCACCCAGGTCTACGACGACGATCACGTGCTCGAAGGACCGCTGCCGGCCATCGAAATCGGCGCGGTGGTCGAAGAAGAAATCACGGTGCGCGACGAGCAGCCGTTCTTCGCGGCGGGCTCCGCGTATCGAGAGTTCGTCGGGCGGCCGGTGCCGGTACTGCGCACGCGCGTGATCATCGACGCGCCGGAATCGCTGCCGCTGAAGCGCATCACCCGCCTGCTGCCCAACGCGCAAGTGAAAGAAACGCGCGCCGCGGGACGCGTGCGCTGGGTTCTCGAGCAAGGCTCGCTCGACGAGATGACCGAGGCGGATTCGAACCTGCCTTCCGATACGCCGTCCTGGCCGAGCGTCGAGTTCTCCTCCGGCGCCTCGTGGGAAGCCGTGGCCACTAACTACCGCGAGATGACCGAGTCGCGCATCCGCAGCGAGGACGCGAAGCCGCTGCTCGCCGGCCTGCGCGCGCCGCCACGACTCGGCACGACCGGCGGAGCCAATGCAGGCGCGACGATCGGTGTGAACTTCGCGGATTCGTTGCCGCATTCGCCAACGCGCGAGTACATCGGCAAGGTGGTCGAACGGCTGCATCGCGAAGTGCGCTACACCGGCGTGGAATTCGGCGCCGCCCGGCTGATCCCCGAATACCCCGCCGAAACGCTGCGGCGCCGCTTTGGCGACTGCAAAGACAAGTCCGCGCTGCTGGTCGCGGCGCTGCGCGCGTCGGGCATCGAGGCCTACCTGGCGCTGCTGGCTGCGGGCGACGACCAGGACGTGTCGCCGGACCTGCCGGGCATGGGCCTGTTCGATCACGCCATCGTTTACGTGCCGGGCACGCCGGATCTGTGGATAGACGCCACGGCCGAGTATTCGCGCGTGGGCACGTTGCCGCCACCGGATGCGGACCGGCTCGCGCTCGTCATCCGTGCGGGCACTAAATCGCTGATCCGCACGCCGGCGATGCGCTCGCTCGACAATCGCCAAATCGAAACGCGTGAATTTTTCCTGGCGGAGTACGGCCCGTCACGAATCATTGAAACCACGGAAACGCACGGCACGATCGAAGGCGAATACCGCGGCTGGTACGCCGGGCCCGACACCAAGGCGCGGCTCGACGACCTGAAAACCTACGCACACGACGCCTATCGCGCCAAGGCCCTGCTCAACTACGAGCACACCTCGAGCACGGATTTCTCGAAGCCTTACGAGATGAGCATCGAAATGAAGGACGCGCCGATCGGATTCACCGACCTGGAAACCGCAGCGGTGGGCATCAATGTCGCGAACATCGCCGCGCGATTGCCGGAGTATTTCGACTCGCGCCTGGCCAAGGCAGAAGACGACGACGAGGATCGTGCGCGCACCGCGGACGTGGTCTTCGAGCCATTCGTCACCGAGTGGCGCTATCGCATCCAGCCGCCGGCCGGTTTCCTGGCGCGGCGGCTGCCGGCCAACAACATCGTCAAGCTCGGGCCGGCCGAGCTGATCTCCGAATTCAACCTGACCGCGGATGGCGCGGTGCACGCGTCGTGGCGCTTCGACACGATCAAGGGCCGCTATACCCCGGCCGAATCCCAAGGCTTGCTCAAGGCGCTGCGTGAGCTCACGTCCGCAGAAACCCTGCTGATCGCGTTCGACCAGATCGGCGTCGCCTTGCGCGGCGACGGCGATTTCAAGGGTGCCTTGCAGGCGAACAACGCGCTGGTGGCGAAGTATCCGCGCAAGGCCGTGCATCGGCTGCGCAGCGCGTCGGCGCTGCTCGACGCGGGACTCGGCGCGCGCGCGCAGCGCGAGGCGCTCGCCGCGACCAGGTTGGAACCCAAGTCCGCACTCGCGTGGAAGCAGTTGGGCTGGGCGCTGCAGCACGACGCGGTTGGCCGCCGCTTTGGCGCAGGCTTCGACCGCGCCGGCGCGATCGCCGCCTATCGCAAGGCGCGCGAACTCGAGCCGCTCAATGCCGACATCGCCGCGGATCTGGCGGTGCTTCTCGAGCATGACGCCAACGGCGTGCGCTATTCGGCCAAGGCCAACATGAACGAGGCCATCGCCGAATACCAGGCGCGCCGCAAGATGCTGAGTGAAGACGACGCGAAGTCGGACGAGTTCGCCAACAATCTCTTCTATGCACTGCTGTATGCGAAGCGTTACGAAGAGTTGCGCGACGCGCTGCGCAAGCAGCCCACGGGTATCGCACAGCGCGCGTTGCTGATCACATCGATAGCGGCGGAACAGGGTGGCCTCAAGGCCATTGAGCTCGCGCGCGAATTGGTGAGCGGCGAGACCGACCGGCGCACGGCGCTCGCCAGCGCGGGAAACATCCTGATGCGCCTGCGCGAATATTCGAGCGCGGCCGATCTGATCGAGGCCAGCACGCGCGGCCAGACCACCACCGCCGCGAATACGCAACGTATCGCGATGCTGCGCAAGACGCAGCGCAACGACGGCGCGTCGATTCAGCCCACCGATCCGCGCGGAGTGGTGTTGCGATCGTTCGTCGAGCTGATGGCGGCGGATAAGGGCGACGCCGGCTTCCGCAAGCTGCTGAGCAGGCGCGCGCAGCTCCTGGCCAATACCGACGATTTCGCGCGGGCACAGCGCGGCATCATCAACGGTCTGTCGCGGCAGGAGTTGCCATTCGAAGTGGGCGCGGATCTGCTGTTCAGCAACGTGCGCGTGAATGTCGAGGGCGATGACGCGCAGGGATATCGCGTGCAACTGCGCGCCGCGGGTACGACGCAGAATTTCTACGTGGTCCGCGAGGATGGGGCCTATCGCATTCTCACGGTGGCGCCGATAGCGGGTCCGCTGGGTTTGATGGCGCTGGAGCGCATCGATGCGAACGACTTCGCTGGCGCGCGCCGCTGGCTGGACTGGGCGCGGATGGATCTGCGCGCCACGAATTCCGAGGATCCACTCGAAGGCCCGGCGTTCGCGCGCAGCTGGACCGTCGGTGCAGAGGTGGACCTGGCGGGCGCCCGCTCCGCCGCGGCCATGTTGTTAGCCGATTGCGCACTCGCCGAACCTGCGTTGCCCTTGTTGCTGGCGGCGCGCGCCGGTGCGGTCAACGCGACCGATAGATTGAGCCTCGATCTCGCGCTGGCCAAGGCGCATCTCGAGCTCAGCCAGTGGCCGCAGTTGCAGGAAGTGGCGACGCGGCTGGTGAAGGCGGTGCCAACCTCCGCGTTGGCGTTCCGGTATCAGCAATGGGCGTCGATTCAATTGAAGCAATGGGACGCGGTGGAAGCCGCAGCGCGCGAACGCCTGGCGCGACTGCCGGACGATTCCATCGCGCGCGAGATGCTGGTGCATCGCGCCGAGGCGCGCGGCACATTCCGCGAGATCCCCGCGATCATGCAGCCGCTGATAGATAGCGGCCGCGCGACCGCGGCCGACTACAACCAGTACGCGTGGGCCGCCTTGCTCACGCAGCCGGTGCCGGATTCGGCGGTCGACGCCGCACGCATGGCGTATGACGAGACGCAGGGCAGGAGTATCGCGATCTCGCACACGCTGGCGTGCGTGTATGCCGCGAGCGGCAAGCCGCGCGAGGCGCGCGATCTGCTGTTGAAGGGCATGGAACAGCTCAGCATCGACAAGCCGGACGATTCGGCGTGGTACGGATTCGGGTTGGTGGCCGAGGCGTATGGTGATGCGGATTCCGCGCGTGACTACTATTCGCACGTACAGAAGCCGAAGAAAGGCGTGATAACGGCGAGCAGCCTGTACGCGTTGTCGCAGGCGCGGCTTACGGCACTGAGAAAGTAGTGGTGGCGGGAAGGGGTTACCCGGCACCACTATCGCAGCGCTTCTTCGCCCAGTGGCTGACGGCGTTTCACGCGAATGCTCTCCGCCCACTCACGCGCAAAGTCGCGCTGCATGTGGCGATTGATCAGCGCGGTGACGACCATCGCGATCAGCGCGCCGAGCGACGCCAGCGCCATGTCCTTGTGCGCATCCCAGATGTCGCCCTGCGTGCCAAGGTAGGCGACGCCGAGATCGCCGCCGAAATATTCCGCGGCGCCCCACTCGATCAGCTCGTACAGCATCGAGGTCGACATCGTGAGGTCGAGCGGCAGGAAGTAACCCCAGAACCCGCGCACGTTACCGATGCGCAGGAACATCTCGCGGATCGGGTACGCCAGCAGCAATCCATACGCAAAATGCACCAGCCGGTCGAAATGATTGCGGCCCCCGGCGAGCGACGGGAACCACTCCTGGTACGGCACCAGTGCGTAGGTGTAATGCGCGCCGAGCGCGTGCAGCATCATGAAAACGAAGATGCAGGTGTACGACGCGCGCGACAGCGGGAACGACTTGTAGGTCCACACGAGCAGACCGACGCCGAGCACCACGAGCACGTTCTCCAGCAGCCAGTCGTGGAAGTCGAACGGCTTGATGGCCATGACCGCCCACCAGACCAGGTACACGATGCCTAACAACCACAGGTACGCCTTACGCGACATGTTGCTTTCCCTCTCCCCTTACGACGACGCGCTGCCAGTAACCCGCGAGCTCCGCGCGCAGCTCGGGTATCAATAGATAGACGGCGATCAGGTTCGGGATCGCCATGCTGAAATTGAGTGAATCGACGATGTTGACGACCTGGCTGAGCTTGAGCGTGCCCGCAACCGACAATACCGAGCACAGGAACAGGCGGTATGCCACGCGGCTCGAATACCGCTCGCCGAAGAGCCAAGTCCACGCCTGCTCGCCGTAGTAGCCCCACGACAGCACGGTCGACAGCGCAAACAGGATTGCGACCACCGCGAGCACCACCGGGAACCACGGCACCACGGTCGCGAATGCAGCGGACGTGAGCGCGATGCCTTCGCTGGTGCTGGTGTGGTTGACGCCCGTGACCACCACGACCAGCGCCGTCAGCAGGCAGATGATGACCGTGTCGAGGAACGGCTCCATCAACGCGGCGAATCCCTGCGACATGGGTTCATTGGTGCGCACCGTCGCGTGCGCCATGGGCGCGGAGCCGAGCCCCGCTTCGTTCGCGAAGAATGCACGGCGGAATCCCTGGATCAACGCACCAACGATACCGCCCGTCACCGCGTCGCCATCGAATGCACCGCGCATGATGGCGCCCAGCGCGCCGGGAATGCTGGTGAAATTCGCGCCCAACACCACGAGGCACGCGAGCACGTACAGCAGGCACATGAACGGCGATAGTTTGTCGGTCCACTGGACGATGCGCTTCACGCCGCCGAACAACACGATGCCGACCCACACCGCGACGATCAGCCCGAAGATGAAGCCGCTGTCGAAGCCGGTGACTTCGTGGAACTGCGCGTACGCCTGGTTGACCTGGAAGATGGTGAGCGAGCCACCGACGGCGGCGACGCAGAAGAACGCCGCGAGGAACTTGCCGACCCGGGGCAGGCCCCGGCGCGACAACGCTTCCTGCACGTAATACATCGCGCCGCCGGTCACCGTGCCGTCGGCGCGCACCTTGCGGTACTTCACCGCCAGCGTCACCTCGGCGAATTTCGTGCTCATGCCGAGGAAACCCGCGACGACCATCCAGAACGCCGCGCCTGGACCTCCGAGTGACACCGCCACCGCAACGCCGCCGATCGATCCCAGGCCTACCGTGCCCGACACCGCGGTACTCAAAGCCTGAAATGGCGTCGCTTCGCCGGCGTACGATTTGCTCGAGTAGTCGCCGCGAATCACCTGCAGCGAATGTCGGAAGCCGCGCAGGTTCACGAAGCGGAATGCCAGGGTGCAGACGATGCCGCCCATGATCAGCCATACGAGGATCAGCGGCAGCTGCGCGCCGTGTACTGGCACCGCGAAGAACACCACCTTGCCGAACCAGTCGGACACCGGAGCCAACCACGCATTTATGGTCTCGTCGAGATTCATATGTGGCGGATTATGGTTCATTGGAATCTGTCAATCTGACAAAAATCGCGACTTGTTTGGCGAAAGCCCCGCGCGCTCCGACGCTTTATACAGATTTCCGCGTTCACCTATTGCGAGCGCGTCGCGACGCCTCCTAACCTGATGCCATCGATGTATCTGCACGAGGTCGTTCGATGATCCCCATGGATCGCAAGTTCGATCGGCGGTTGTTTGGAGCAACGTTTGTTCTGATCGCAATGTCGTCCATGGCGTCGGCCGGCGACGACCGCAATGAACGTCCGCTCGCGGCCGTGGCTCCCATGCAGATTCCGCACGCCCAGGATATCGAGCTCGCGTATCAGGCGCGCAAGCGCAATCGCAAGCCCGGCAACGTTGAGAACTACCAGTTTCTCGACTTGACCCCGGGCCTCACACCGCTCACCTGGCCCAAGAACAGCGACATGCGCGCGCGCATCCTCACGCCGGAATTGCGCCGCACTCCGGTGGTGGGCTGGATCGCCGAGAATCTCTATCGCAGCAAGAAAGACAACGGCTGGTGTCTCGAGGTCGATCCGGGCGAAGGCGAGTACATCGTTTTCTATCGCCTGCACCTGAAGTAGAGGGGACATTCCTGGTTTTCGGAAATGTTGTCGTTTCATTTCCAAAAAACCAGGAATGTCCCCTCTACGTTGCGTCAGGCACACGCGCGAGCGCAGGCGTGAAATGCAGATTGGAGTAGCTAGGATTCACGGGGCGCGCAATCCAGGCGCGTTCGTGCGCCTGTCAAGTGTCGGCGCGAAGTACTCGCGGGAAAAATTCTAAGGACCGATCCACTTGCGCGGCTGGCGCTCCCGCACACCGTGATCGGTGAGCCAGCGATACACCGCTTCGGTGCGCGCCGGATCGATCCAGCGGTCGCCGTGTATGTAGAACGCGGCCACGCGATTGCCGCTGAAGATCTGTACCTGGCTGTACTTGCCCATGTGCTGCAGCGCGACGCCGTCCATGTTGTTGAGCGTGAGCTGCAATTCGGAGATGAGGTAGCCGTCTTCGAGGCTGAAGAGGTTCAGATCCTTCTCGGTCTGCACGTACACGCAGTCGAAGAACTCCGGCGGATCGTCCGTCTCGACCACCGCCGCGGAACACTGCTCGCGCAGGCGCGCCTCTGCTGGCGTCACGCCGGCCGACCGCAGCAGCGCGTCGTCTTCGACCGCTTTCTTGACGTCGCGATAGTTGGATGCCGCGGCGACGCCCGCGATCAGCACCAGGAAAGACAGCAATAAGGTACGCATGGACTGGACTGTAGACCGGGGTCGGGGCGCGGCGCGTCAGACGGCATTACGGCCCGTGCATCGCAAAGTCCTATCGCTCGCGCCCAAACGCCTTACCGGTAATTACGCTTTCAGGAAATCGAGCAGATCCTTCGTAATACGAGCCCGTTCGCTCACCAGCAGCCCATGCGTCGCGCCCGCGTACTCGATGAGTGTCGCGTTGGCGATGCCCTTGGCGGCCCGCCGGGCGGTCAGATCGAAGGGCACGGGCTTGTCCGCATTGCCGTGCAGGATCAGCGTCGGTACCCGCACCGCCGCAAGGTCCGGCCAGAAGTCCTCCTTGCCGAAAGCATCCACGCTCCGGATCAGCGAATGCAGCCCGGCCTGCAAGGCCATCTGCAACGACCAGTCCACGACCGCCTGAGAGACAGGCGTGGTGCTGCGCGCGCTGGCCGCCACGTCGTAGAACACGTCGCGCAGCAGGCCGCTCAGGAACGTGAGGCGATCCTTGCGCAGGTTGTCCTTGAGCCCGTCGAAAAATTCCGGGCCGACACCGTTCGGGTTGTTAGGGCCCTTGGCGAGGCCCGGCACCACGGACGCAACCAGGCCAGCCTTGATCACGTTCTTCGCGCCATGACGCGAGAAGTAACGCACGATTTCCCCGCCGCCCATGGAGAAGCCCACCAGCGTTGCATCCTTCGCACCGGTAGCCGCAATGACTTCCGCCAGGTCGTCGGCGAACTGGTCGTAGTGATAGCCGCCTGCCGGCTGCGTGGAGCGGCCAAAGCCGCGACGGTCGTAACTGATGACGCGATAGCCGGCGTCCACCAGCGCAACCGCCTGGCTGTCCCAGCAATCCGCGGACAACGGCCACGCATGCGTGAGCACCACCGGGCGTCCACTACCCCAGTCCTTCACGAAGAGTTCGGTGCCGTCCTTGAGCTTCACGCGCCCCGCGGCGCGCGCGGTGTTGGTGCTGCTCGCGGCTGCGGCGATGGACGGCAGCATTGCCGCGCCGATTGTCACCGCGGTCGTGACCGCGCCCAGAAAATTGCGTCGAGAGTGAGACATCGCAGGCTCCTTTTGTTTGGAGCCCGCAAGGTAGGGATTACCGCAACGTGAGGGTCAAGCAAAAAAAACGCGTACAGGCCCTTCCGTTCCTGTACGCGTTCTGTCCAGCAAAAAGTCTCACGAGGGGGGAGGAGAACATTCCGCAGACGATCTTGATAAAGCAATCGCCGTGCCAACTCGAAAATCCCGAAAATCCGCCGGAACCGGCGCAAAACCGCTTTTTGACAGCCCGTCTGGAAAGTGACGTCCCAGGATGAGTGCACGCGCGCCGAAATCGCTTCGATCCGGTGCAATGACGGGGGCAAATCCTGGTCGACGGACTTAGTTGATCCGCACGCGGAAGCGCACCACGAAGGAGGGATTGCCGCTGCCGGCCGCACTCATGATTCCGCTGGGCGAGATGCGTACCGCTTTCACCAACGCGTCAAAGCCATTTGCATCGGGCACCGGTGTGTACGTCCACGGCCCACCCGCACCCACCGACGAATACGTTACGTTGCTCGCATAGTTGAATGTGAGGCCGCTCGGCGTCGAACCGTTCACGAACACCAAAGGATCGCCCAATGCCGTGGCGACATACATGGCCGTGGCAGTGGGCAATGGATCGGTGATGACCAGCGTGTTGGAATCGACCGTGCCCGGTCCGCTGTTCGTTACCGAGATTTCGTACTGCACCACCGCGAGCGGAATGCGTTTCGGATTGCTGGTGTTCACCGGATCCGACAACACCGTCGATGTCTTGAGCATGGTGATCGAGGGCTGCGGAATCGCGACCGTGAAATTGCCGAGATTGAAGTCGGTCACCGTGCCTTCCACGCCTTCGTTGCCCGTCACGCGAATGGACCAGGCGCCGAGCGACGGCGACGCGGGCAGCGTGTACTGATACTGGAAAACGCAGGTCGCCGACGTCGTGAGGCCGCAGCCGCCGGCCGCGCCCTGTGCAGTCATCAACTGGTTGTTCACCTGCACGACGTTGGCCGCATCGGTCATCGTGATGCGCGCGCTCGAGATGTCGAAGCTGCCGAACGGATCGCTGATCGTGCCGCGCACGAACACGGTGGCGCCCGGATAGAACGTGGCCTGCAGCGCGCCACTATTGAAGGCCAGGCTCCAGGTCTGCACGCTGTCGACGTTGATGACGGTGGTCGTGTTGAGCTCGACGCGCGAGTTGTTAGGCACGCCGCCGGTCGTACCGGCATTGCCGTTGGGCCAGATGGTGAAGGCGTTGCTGCCGGCGTTGGCCACGGTCAAAGTCAACGTTGCGCCCGCGGGCACCGTGCGCAGCGTGCCGTTGGTGAGCGTGAAACTCACGAGCGTAGGCGTCGTGGTGCTGTCGTTGGGGTTGATCGACTGCGTCTGCGTGACGCTCAGGCCGCCTGAGCTCGAGGTCAGGGTCACGGTGATGTTGCGCGCGCCGGTGCCACCGTTCCGTGACAGCCACAGGCGGACCGGGATGTTGCCCGTCGGCACGACCAGCGCCTTCTGCAATGCGGGCGCGATCACCCACGTGTCGTTGCCCGCAGCGGCGACGGATTCATTCGTGTCGGCGGCGCTCGGGCGAACGCGCGATAACGAACGAACCGCGGCCGCATCGCGGCGCAGATACAGGAACTTGATACCCGCGACGGGAATCAGCGAAGGATTCACAATCAGCTGTGGCGCAGCCGGGTTGTTCTCCGGACCGTTCGGGTTGTTGATGACCGCCGTGTTGTCGATCGTTTCGCCAGGCGCGGTGCCCGCGGTGACCGTCACATTGAACACCACGCTGGCCGAGCCGTTGGCGGGCACGGTGATTCCAGAGACTGTGATCTGCCCATTGCTGTTGGCGCCGGCGGGCGCGGGCGCAAACACGGTGGTCGCACCGGCCGGCACAGAGACGAAGCTTCCGAACGAGGTGTTGTCGGGAATGGCGTCGACAACGGAAACGTTGATCGCCTGGCCGCCCGCGGTTTCGTTCAGCGTCACGGTGTAGCGCAACGTGTCGCCGGGCGATACTTCGCCGCCGTTGAGATCGACCACGGTCTTGGTCGAGGTCGAGACGGTCGGATCGATGGTCGCCGTCGCATCCGTGGCCGTGTTGTTGGTCGCATTCGAATCGAAACTCGGCGTGCTGACCGTGACGCTGTTGGTCACCGACGCGGCCGCGGATTCCAGCACGTTCACCGTCAGCGTGATCGGCGGATGCGACGCGCCTTCGTTGAGGAGCGGAGGATGTGTGCAGGTGACCACCTGCGCGACGGCGGCGCAGGTCCAGCCAGTGCCCGTCGCGGAGTTGTAGGTGAGGCCCGCGGGCAGCGTGTCGGTGACCGTGACGGTGTTGTCTTCGCGCTCGATGTTCGGGCCGGAACCATTCGACACCGTGATCGTGTACTGACCCGTACCGCCCGCGACGAAACTGCCGCTATGTGTCTTGGTGACGCTGAGATCCACCGCCGGATCGGAGGTCGCGCTGACCACCTGCGCCATCAGCAGCACCAGGTCGGCGCCCGCCGAGTAGACGGTCGTCGCGCTGGTCTGCCCGGGCAAAAGCAGCGCGCTCACGTCGTACTGGTCGACGTCGATACCGTAGCTCGTGAGCACGCCCTGCGTGTTGATCGTGCCGTCGAACTGCTGGACGGTCGGAACGCTGCCGGCAGCAACCAGGCCGTCATCGAGCAATGTGCCATTGAAGCGCAGCGCCTCGCTGAAGCCGCCGGATGTGCCGGAGTTCTGCGGATCGCCTTCGAGCGTGAACACCGCGATGCGGCCGTCGATGTTGGCCGCCGGCACGCGGAAGCCGCTCGGCGTCTGCGTCACCTGGCTGCCGTAGAAATAGTCGAGGCCGTCGTAGATGTTGATCGCGCGCAGTCGTTCGGCCGCGCCCTCGTACACCACCACCAGCGACCAGCCACCGACTACTGCCTCGGAGTTGCACCAGGGCGTTCCCGTGCTGAACGTAAGGCCGCCGAAGGTGAAACTACCGTTGCCGCTGACCAGGCTGGTGACGTCGGCGAAGGCGCCGAAGAAGTTGAACACCGTGCCGTTGTTGAACGTGCGCGCGAAAGTGCGCGACGCGGTGACCGTCGTGCCGTTAAGCGTGACGGTGGTGTCGGCGCTGTTGCCGGAGCCGCCCCAGTAAAGGTAGGCATTGCGCACGGTGCGCAGCGCGGGAATTCCGGAGAGAGTCTGCGTGCTCGTGGTATTGACCGTGCACGCGTTGCCGGTGTTCGGCGAGTTGCGCAGGCTGCCGCCGGTGGTCACGAAATTGATGTTGCCGGTGTCGCGCTTGTAGAGGGAAATGGCCTGCGCGGACGCGGTGTTCGCGCCGAACAGCGCGAGCACCAGCAACGCAAAGAGGCATCCGCGGTTCTTGAGTCCGCGGATGCCGCTGACCGACGGCTCTCTCATGAGGTGGACTCTAGCGGTCGCGCTGCAACGCGACCGGTCCTGCCTCTCATAATGCGGGCGCCCGTAAGTGCCCGATTGAGAACGAGTTCACACCATAAATCGGGCGCCAATTCAGGCCGGCGAAAGCGGCGCGACGTGCAGCACCGGGCCGGTCGGAAGACCGGTCGGAGAGCCCCCGGCGGGCTCCAGGCTGACCGCCAATTGCCTGGCCCCGCTGAGCGCTGCCCGCTGCGCGTCGGTCAGCGCGCGCTGGTGCTCGCCCGTCGTCGGCAGAAGGCCGAGCGACACGGGCGTGCCGCTTGCCGTGAGTGCCCACAGCTCGAATGCCTTGCCCGGCGGCAGGTCGTGCGCCTTCTGCACGTGAACCTTGAGTTCCCGGTTGTCGCCCAGCAGCTCGACGCGCCAGTAGATAGTCTCGGGATTCTCTTCGATGAACGCCTTCTGGGTGGCGGCCAGTTGCACGGGCGGCGGCGTCACCGTGGTGCCGTCCCAGTTGCGGACCGCGAAGACGCCGAGCATCGCGACGAACAGCAGCGATGCGGCGATGGCGAGGTAGCGCGTGGCCGGGCCGCGGCCGAGCTTGCGCAGCTTCAGGCGTGTCTCGATGCCGCGCCACACGGCGGCCGGAGGCGCGATCGGTTCCAGCCGCGGTTCCAGGCCCGCGAGCCTTTCTTCCCAAGCCTTCACTAATGCCCCCACCTGCGGCGACAGCAGCCAGTGCTCGAAGCGCCGGCGTGCCCGGAATCGCAGAGTGCCGAGTACGTATTCCGCCGCGAGGCGGTCCAGCAGTTCGCGGTTGCTGGTCTTCACGTGGGCTGCCGCTCCGAGGAGAGGCATTCCTTGAGACTGAGCAGCCCGCGGCGGATCCAGCTCTTCACGCTGCCAAGCGGGTTCGTGGTGAGACGCGCAATCTCATCGTGCGAGCGGCCCTCCACGAATGCCAGCGTCAGGCATTTGCGCGTGTTGTCGTTGAGCTGCCCGATGCAGAAATCGAAGTTGTTAGGCTTTTCCGTGCTGTCCCCGGCGGATTCATCCGCAATCTCGTCGAGCGCGTCGTCGCCGACCAGCGTCATGCGCTCGCGGCGCATCAGATCGATGGCGCAATAACGCGCAATGGTGACCATCCAGGCGAGCGCGCGGCCGCGGTGCGCCTCGAATTGCACAGCGCGCTCCCAGATGCGCACGTAGACATCCTGCAGGGCCTCTTCGGCCACGCTGCGCCGGCGCAGCATGCGCAACAGGCGTGCGAACAAGATCGGCGAGGTCTTGTCGTACAGCGCCTTGAACGCCGTCGAATCCCGCGCGGCGCACCGCTGAAGGAGCTGGGCGAGCTCGATCTCCGGGGGCAGGGTATCTATCCGGTTCATGGTCAGTGCTACGCGCCGCGGACTAAACCGGATGCAAGGCTAGCACGGCATGGGACATATACCGGAGAATGCCCGGCCCCATGACCTCCTCCCGCGCTGCGCTCACCTTCGTCCTGCTGTCCGTGTTCATCGACAGTCTGGGGTTCGGAATCATCATTCCGTCGCTGCCGTCCGTGATCATGCAGTTGACCGGCGAGCCCCTGGCGACCGCCGCCGACTGGGGCGGTTACCTCATGGCGGTGTACGCGCTGCTGCAGTTTTTCATGGCGCCGGTGTTCGGCAATTTGAGTGATCGCTTTGGCCGCCGGCCGATGCTGCTCGGTTCCTTGTTCGCGTTCGGCGTGGACTTTCTGGTGACCGGTTTGGCGACTTCGATGTTGTGGCTGTTCGTGGGCCGCGCGTTCGCGGGCGTGTTCGGCGCGTCGTTTTCGGCCGCGGGCGCGTACATCGGCGACATCAGCGACGACACCAACCGCGCCAAGAATTTCGGCTTCATCGGCGCGGCCTGGGGCTGCGGGTTCACTCTGGGGCCGGTGATCGGCGGGTTCGTCGCGGAACACATCGACCCGCGCGCGCCGTTTTTCGTGGCGGCCGGACTCGCGTTCGCGAACGTGGCGTTTGGACTGTTTGCGTTGCCGGAGTCGTTGCCGGTAGAAAGAAGACGCGCTTTCGAATGGAAGCGTGCGAATCCGTTCGGCGCGTTCAAGAGCCTCACCCATCTACCCATGGTCGCGGGATTGCTGTTCGCGATGTTCCTGTACCAGATCGCGCACGATTCGCTGCCGGCCGTATGGATGTTCTATACGCAGGAGAAGTTCGGCTGGAATCCGGCGCAGATGGGATTGTCGCTGACCTTCGTCGGCATCATGACGGTGATCGTCATGGGTGGTTTGACGGGCGTGGTCGTGCCGCGCCTCGGCGAGCGGCGCTCGATCCTGCTCGGATTCGGATTGATGACGGTGGGATTCCTGGGCTACGCGTTCGTGCCGCAGGGCTGGATGCTGTATCCCGCGCTCGCGATCGGTTCGCTCGGCGGCATCGCGAATCCCGCGGTACAGAGCGTGATGTCGAAACAGGCCGGGCCGACGTCGCAGGGTGAATTGCAGGGCGCGAATGCGAGCATCGCGAGCGTGGCGGCCGTGATCTCACCCGTGTTCATGACGCAGATGTTCAGCTACTTCTCGTCGCCGGATGCGCCAGTGCTGTTTCCCGGCGCGCCCTATCTGATATCGGGCGTGCTGGTGTTCTGCTGCGTGCTGATCTGCGCGCGCGCGGTGAAGAAGTAGAGGGGACATTCCTGGTTTTCGTCAAAAGCGTTGCGACGACGCGACGAAAAGGGCTGAAAACCAGGAATGTCCCCTCTAATTCAGATTCCGACGGCTTTGGGCCACAGCCAGCCAAACGTTCCGGCCATCAACAGGCTGTAGATCAGGCCGTCGAACATCAGCTTGAACGTGGTGCTCCACTGCCGCGAGTACCAGATCGAATTCACCACGAGCCCCAGCGACATCGCCATGAAAGTCGTGGTGCCGACGAAGCGGAACACGTCGAGGTAATGCGCACCCGGTGCCAGCGCGTGCGAGGCGACATATCCCGAGAACAGGGCCACGATGAGTAGATAGACGATCCACTGGATCATCATCGGCGCCATGCCCGGCATGCCGTTGGGCCGCACGGTGATCAGCCACACGGGCCCTTCGGTCATTTTCTGGACGAATTCCGGCGAACGCATTTCCTTCATTTCATTGCAGCGCGGCAGCATGTACTCGCCCGGTGGTACGTTGAGTGCGCCGATCGCGGACCGAGCCTTCGCTTCGTCCGGTACTCCAGGGTAGTCGTTCTTGTGCCAGAACGGCCCCATGTGAATGATCGCACTGGCTACATGCACGAATACGGCGCTCAGCAGGATCGGCAGCCACAACGCGGATAGTTCGGTCATCACGTTCTCCCCGGGTTTCTCGTTGTCGGACGCCGAGCATTCTGCAGCGGAACGCCGCACCGAACAACCGCCGCCGAATCCGCGCGCAGCGGACGAACAGGGACCGATCGGCCGTTTCTGCCACACTAGCCGCCCGAACCTCCCGAACGCCCATGGAAAACATTTCGGTTTCGACGGTCCTCGACGCGGATGACTGGCGCGCACTGAACCGCGCGTCACGCCTGAAACTGTGGTCGCCCGCGAGCACGAAGATGCGCATCCTGATCCGCGCGCCGTTCATCCTCATCATCGTGCTGGTGCTGACGGGAATGATCTGGCTGCGCACCGATCGCGAGATGCTGGCGTTCGTCGTCGGCATCCTCGGTACATTCTTGTTAGCTGCGATCCAGGCGCAGGTCGCGCAGCGCCTGGCGGCACCGCAGCCAGGCGGATTGTTCTTCGGGCCGACGCGCTATCTGTTCAGCGCGGACGGCATCGAAGTCGAGCGCGGCGATTCCGAAAGTCGCGTCAATTGGCACAAGGTGCTGGGCGTCGAAAGCACGCCAACACACGTGTTCATCTGGCTGACACAGACCTCGGCGTATCCGGTGCCCGGCCGGGACCTGTCCGCTGGACTCACGACCGCCAGCCTCGCCGCGCGCCTGCGCGCGTGCCTGGCTGAATCCCGGGCGGTGGCGGCCGGTGGCATCGTGGTCAGTCCGGATTTCTCGGTGCCGCCACCAACACCTGCATCCCTGCCGGCGCCGCCGCACGCGACCATCGCGCAGGAGCTCGGCGCGGTGGGCAAGCAGCTGCTGTTGCTGCGCGCAGACGCCTCGCGGCTGAACGGCAGCGACCGCGCGATCGCCTTGTTGGGGCTCATCGCTCTCGCCATCTGGCTGCCGCTCGACTGGTTCATCTACCCGGGCCCGATTGAATTCGCGCCCGAGCAGATCGGGGGCTTGAGCTTCGTGGCCGCGGGCCTGCCGGCATTGGCGTGGATCGTGGCGCGCCTGAGCGTGCCGCAGATCGAGTATCGGCGCGTGCTGCTCATCGTCGTGGCAGCGACATTCATCGCCATCGCGGGCTCGACGCTGTTCAATCTACTCGCGGAGCGCTGGATCCCGGGCACGCTGGTGCTGCTCGCCGTGACCGCCTACACGATGCAGTACTTCAAGCTGGTGCTGCGCACGATCAGCGGGTTCGTCCAGACGCGCGCGTTGCTGATCGGCGCCGGCGCGACTTTCTTCTTCATCGTGACAATGGACCGGCTGTACATCAACCCGACCCTGTGGGCGTATACCGGCGACGAAGACGCCGAACTCGATGGCGGAGCCAACTACCAGGATGCCTGGCGCCGCATCGAGGAGCTTCAATTCGACCAGCGCGCGCGCATCGATGCCGAAGTCGCGCAGATCGCCACGCAGTCGGCACCGGGCGCGCAGATGTACTTCGTCGGTTTCGCAGGCTACGGCGAGCAGCGCGTGTTCGCCCGCGAGATCGAGCTCGCGGGACGGCGGGTCGCCGAACGCTACGCTGCGGGCGCGCGCGAAATCCTGCTGGTCAACGACCGGCGCGATCTCGAGAAGTATCCGCTCGCGACCGTGCGCGCCCTGCGCCACGCGCTCGTATCGCTCGGCAAAGTGATGGACGCCGAGGACGTGCTGTTCCTGGCACTGTCATCGCATGGCGATGAGGACGCGACCTTGTCGGTCTCCAACGCCGGCATGATGCCGGGCGAGCTCAACGCTCAGCAGGTCGCGGATGCGCTGCGCGAATCGGGCATTCGCTGGAAGGTCATCGTCGTCTCCGCCTGCCATGCCGGCAGCTTCATCGAGTCGCTGGCCGACGATCACACGATCGTACTCACCGCGGCCGCGGCCGATCGCACCTCGTTCGGCTGCGCCGACGATCGTGACCTCACCTATTTCGGCGAGGCGTTCTATCGCGATGCGCTGTCGAAGACTGCCTCGCTGCGCGCGGCCTTCGACGCTGCGAAGGCGAGCATCGTGCAGCGGGAAAAGGCCGAAGAGATCGAGGCGTCGGATCCGCAGGCGCATTTCGGCGCGGCGATCGAAAGCAAGCTGCAGGAAATGCAGCCGGCGAAAATAGAGCCGACACCGGACCGTTAATACGGCGCCGGCCCCGCCGCCGGGCAAGAGGCGGCAAACCGTAACTGATCAGAAGTTACGGCGGGCGTACGGGGATGGATGCACCTTCACGGTAGTTCGGTGGCGCCCATCAGCCAGCGGTCGCACTCGCGCGCGGCCCCGCGGCCTTCATTGATGGCCCACACCACCAGCGACTGTCCGCGCCGCGCGTCACCGGCGGCAAATACGCCCGGCACGCTCGTGCCGTACTTGCCGTACTCGGCTTTCACGTTGCTGCGCGCGTCGATCTCGACCTTCAGATCGTTGAGCAGCGCCTGTTCGGGGCCCAGGAACCCCATGGCCAACAGCACCAGCTGCGCGGGATGTTCCTGCTCGCTGCCGGGCTCCTCGACGGGCGTGAACTGACCCTTGTCATTCTTCTCCCAGCGGATCTTCACGGTGACGACTGCCGCGAGACTGCCCGCGCCATCGTCCTTCAGCTTCTTCACGGTAGTCAGATACACGCGCGGGTCGCCGCCAAACCTGGCGGCGGCCTCTTCCTGGCCGTAGTCCATCTTGTAGACCTTCGGCCATTCGGGCCACGGATTATCCGCGGCGCGATCCATCGGCGGCATCGCCATGATCTCGATCTGCGTAAGGCTCTTGCAACCCTGGCGCATGGAAGTGCCGACGCAATCGGTGCCGGTATCACCACCGCCCAACACGACCACGTCCTTGCCCTTGGCGGTAATGGAGGTCGCATCCGGAGCACCCTTGAGCAGCGCTTGCGTGCTCACGGTCAGAAAATCCATCGCGAAGTGCACGCCCTTGAGCGCGCGGCCTTCGACCGGCAGATCGCGCGGCAGCGTGGCGCCGGTGCAGATCACCGTGGCATCGAAATCCTTGACTAACAACTCGGCCTCGACGTTTTCGCCGACCGTCGCGTTGCACAGGAACTTGATGCCTTCCTTTTCCAGCAGCGCCACGCGGCGCGCGACCACCGCGCGCTTGTCGAGCTTCATGTTCGGAATGCCGTAGGTGAGCAGGCCGCCCGGACGATCCGCGCGTTCGAGCACGGTCACCAGGTGGCCGGCTTTGTTCAACTGCGCGGCAGCGGCGAGGCCCGCCGGCCCAGACCCGATGACCGCGACTTTCTTGCCGGTCCGCGTGGTCGGCGGTTCCGCGACGATCCAGCCTTCGTCGAAGCCCTTGTCGACGATGGCGTTCTCGATGTTCTTGATCGTGACCGGCGGTTCGTTGATGCCGAGCACGCAGGAACCTTCGCAGGGCGCGGGGCACACGCGGCCCGTGAACTCCGGAAAGTTGTTGGTGCGATGCAGGCGATCGAGCGCCTCGCGCCACAGCCCGCGGAACACGAGGTCATTCCACTCGGGAATGAGATTGTTCACCGGACAGCCCGACGCCATGCCGGAGATCAATTTTCCCGTGTGGCAGAACGGTACGCCGCAGTCCATGCAGCGCGCGCCCTGCTGACGCAGGCGCTTCTCGTCCATGTGGTGGTGGAACTCGTTCCAGTCGCGCACGCGCTCGACCGGCGTGCGGTCCACCGGCAGCTCGCGCAGATATTCTATGAATCCGGTTGGCTTTCCCATCTATCTATACTTCTTCTATTTCTTGGCTTCTCAGTTTCCGCCGACTCGTGACAGGTCGCGCGCGTTTTCCTCGAACGCCGCCATGATGGCTTCGTCGCCCGACAAGCCCTGGTCGTGCGCACGTTTGAGACACGCCAGCGCGCGCTTGTAGTCCTTCGGAATCACGCGCACGAACTTCGGCAGCTTGGTGGCCCAGGCCGCGAGAATGCCCTGCGCGTGCTCGCTGCCCGTGTACTGCACGTGCTTCTCGATCAACGCACGCAAGCTGTCGGCTTCCTGTGGGTCCTCGACGCGTTCGATATCGACCATCTGCGCGTTGATGCGCGCGCCAGACTCGTTGTTCTCGTCCAGCAGATAGGCAATACCGCCCGACATGCCGGCCGCGAAATTGCGGCCCGTCGGACCGAGCACGACTACGCGGCCACCGGTCATGTACTCGCAGCCGTGATCGCCCACGGCCTCGACGACGGTGTCGACGCCGGAGTTGCGCACCGCGAAGCGCTCACCCGCCATGCCGCGCACGAACACTTCGCCCTTGGTGGCGCCGTACAGCGCGACGTTGCCGACGATCATGTTGCTCTCGGACGGGAACGTGGCGAGTGGCGACGGAAACACCGCGAGCTTGCCGCCCGAAAGACCTTTTCCGAAGTAGTCGTTGGCGTCGCCCTCGAGAGCGAAGCTCATGCCATTCGGCAAGAAGGCGCCGAAGCTCTGGCCCGCCGATCCCTTGAACTTGATCTTGATGGTGTCCTCGGGCAGACCCGCGGCGCCCCACTTCTTCGTGACCTCGCTGCCGGTGATCGTACCCACCACGCGGTTGACGTTGCGCACCGGCACTTCGGCCGACACTTTCTCGCCGCGCGCGATCGCGGGTTCGCACAGCCCTAACAACATCGTGATGTCGAGCGACTTGTCGATACCGTGATCCTGGCCGATCTGGCGGAAGCGGCCGATCTCGGGGCCGGCGTCCGGCGCGTAGAGGATGTTGCTGAAGTCGAAGCCCTTGGCCTTCCAGTGATCGATGGCGGCGCGCGGCTCGAGCATGTCCACTCGTCCGACCATGTCTTCGAGCTTGCGGAATCCGAGCTGCGCCATGATCTCGCGCAGATGCTGCGCGATGAAGCGCATGAAGTTCACGGCGTGTTCCGGCTTGCCGGCAAACTTCTCGCGCAGGCGCGGATCCTGCGTGGCCACTCCGGCCGGACAGGTGTTGAGGTGACAAACGCGCATCATGATGCAGCCGACCGCCACCAGCGGCGCGGTGGCGAAGCCGAATTCCTCGGCGCCCAACAACGCGGCGATAGCCACGTCGCGGCCGGTCTTCAGCTGACCGTCGGTCTCGACCACGATGCGCGAACGCAGGTTGTTGATCACCAGCGTCTGGTGCGTCTCGGCGAGTCCCAACTCCCACGGCAGCCCGGCATGCGTCAGCGACGTCAGCGGCGATGCGCCGGTGCCGCCGTCGTGGCCGGAAATCAGCACCACGTCCGCGTGCGCCTTGGCCACGCCGGCGGCAATCGTGCCCACGCCCACTTCCGCGACCAGCTTCACGCTGATCCGCGCCTCGCGATTGGCGTTCTTCAGATCGTGGATGAGCTCGGCGAGATCTTCGATCGAATAGATGTCGTGATGCGGCGGCGGCGAGATGAGGCCCACGCCCGCGGTGGTGTGCCGCGTCTTCGCGATCCACGGGTACACCTTGGTGCCGGGCAGCTGTCCGCCCTCGCCGGGCTTGGCGCCCTGCGCCATCTTGATCTGCAGCTCTTTCGCGTTGACCAGGTAGTGGCTGGTCACGCCGAAGCGGCCCGACGCCACCTGCTTGATGGCCGAATTCTTCGAGTCGCCATTTTCCATCGGCACGTAACGATCGGGATCTTCGCCACCCTCGCCCGTGTTGCTCTTGCCACCCACGCGGTTCATCGCAATGGCCAGCGTTTCGTGCGCTTCCTTCGAAATGGAACCGTAGCTCATGGCGCCCGTTTTGAAGCGCTTCATGAGGCTTTCGACCGATTCGACTTCGTCGATCGAAATCGACTCGCCCTGCTTGAAGTCGAGCAGGCCGCGCAGCGTCGACAGATTCTTTGCGCGATCGTCGATGAGCTCGACGTAGCTCTTGTAAGTCGCGTACGAACCGGTGCGCACCGACTTCTGCAGCCGGTGGATGCTTTCCGGATTGAACAGGTGGAACTCGCCATCCGAACGCCACTGGTACTGGCCGCCCGACGGCAGTTCGGTCTGACTCTGCGGCTTGCGCTCGGCGAACGCGGCGGTGTGGCGCATGAGCACTTCGCGCGCAATCACGTCGAGCCCGACGCCGCCGACGCGTGAGGCCGTGCCGGCAAAATATTCGTCGATCACGTCCTGGCGCAGTCCGACGGCTTCGAACACCTGCGCGCCGTGATAGCTCTGCACGGCCGAGATGCCCATCTTCGACATGACCTTGACCACGCCCTTGACCGCGGCCTTCGCAAAATTGGCGCAGGCGAGTTTGTGCTCGATGTTCGGCAGCATGTCTTCACGGATCATGCCGTCGATGGTTTCGAAGGCGAGATACGGGTTGATGACCGAGCAGCCGTAGCCGATGAGCAGCGCGAAGTGATGTACCTCGCGCGCATCGCCGGTTTCGATCGCCAGCGACACCTTCATGCGCAGGCCGTGGCGGATCAGGTAGTGATGCAGGCCCGACACCGCTAACAAGGATGGAATCGGTGCGAATTCCTTGTTCACGCCGCGATCGGAAAGGATGAGGATGTTCACCTCGTCTTCCTCGATCATGCGGCGGGCGCAGGCGCGCATTTCTTCCATCGCCTGCACGAGACCATCTTCGCCACGCTCAGCGCGGAACAGAATGCCCAGCGTGCCCACCTTGAGCCCGGGCAGCGACAGGCGCCGCACCTTGGCGAACTCTTCGTTGGTGAGCACGGGGCCTTTCAACTCGAGACGGCGGCAGTCACCCGGCCGCGGGTCCAGCAAATTGCCTTCCGAGCCGAGCCAAACATCCGAGGACGTGATGATCTCTTCGCGGATGCAGTCGATCGGTGGATTGGTGACCTGGGCGAACAGCTGCTTGAAGTAGTCGTACAGCATGCGCGACTTCTGCGAGAGCGCAGCCAGCGGCGTGTCGTTGCCCATGGAGCCGACGCCTTCATTGCCATCGCGCGCCATCGGCGCCATCAGGATGCGCTGGTCTTCGAAGGTGTAGCCGAACGACACCTGGCGCTTGGCGAGCGTCACGGGCTCGGGCAGCGGCATCTCCGGCGCGGCCGGCAGATCCTTGAGGTGCACGAGGTGCTGCTTCAACCAGTCGGCGTACGGCCGCTCGTTGATGATCTGCGCCTTGATCTCCTCGTCTTCGACGATGCGCCCCTGTTCGGTGTCGACCAGGAACATGCGGCCCGGCTGCAGCCGGCCCTTGCGCAGGATCTGATCGGGCGGGAACTCGAGCACGCCGGCTTCGGAAGCCATGACGACGAGATCGTCCTTGGTGACGTAGTAGCGGCCCGGCCGCAGGCCGTTGCGGTCGAGCACCGCGCCGATGCGCTTGCCGTCGGTGAACGCGATGTCCGCGGGGCCGTCCCACGGCTCCATCAAACTACTGTGATACTGGTAGAACGCGCGGCGCGCGGGGTCCATCGAGGCGTGCTTCGACCACGGCTCGGGGATCATCATCATCACGGCGTGCGGCATCGAGCGGCCGGCGAGCACCATGAGTTCGAGCACGTTGTCGAACATCGAGGAATCCGAGCCGTTCGGATTGATGATGGGCGTGATCTTCCCGATGTCCTCGCCGAACGCGGGCGACTGGAACAGCGCCTCGCGCGCGCGCATCCAGTTGATGTTGCCGCGCAGCGTGTTGATCTCACCGTTGTGCGCGATACAGCGATACGGATGCGCGCGATCCCAGCTCGGGAAGGTGTTGGTGGAGAAGCGCGAATGCACGAGCGCAATTGCGGTCTCCATCGCCGGGTTCTGCAGGTCGAGGAAGTACTGGTCGAGCTGCATCGTGGTGAGCATGCCCTTGTAGACCAGCGTCTTGTGCGACAGGCTGACTACATACCAGAACTCCGCGCCGCCGATGGTCGAGACGCGGATCTCGTTGTACGCGCGCTTGCGGATCACGTAGAGCTTGCGCTCGAATTCGGCCTCGTCCAGCGTCTCGGGCCCGCGGCCGATGAACACCTGGCGCACGAACGGTTCGCTGGCCTTCGCGGTTTCGCCCAGCATCGTGTTGTTGGTCGGCACGCTGCGCGCACCGAGATACACCTGGCCCTCCGCCTGCACGACTCGCGCGAAAACCTCCTCGATCTTGCGACGCTGCGTCGCGTTGCGCGGCATGAAGATATTGCCGGCCGCGTATTGCCCAGGCTCCGGCAGGTTGATGCGCGCGTCTTTCTTGGCGACCTTTTTCAAGAACGCGTGCGGCATCTGCATCAAAAGGCCGGCGCCGTCGCCGGTGTTCACCTCGGAACCGCTGGCACCGCGGTGATCCAGATTCTTGAGGATCTGGATGCCCTGCTTGAGGATGGCGTTCGATTTGCGACCCTTGATGTCCACGACGAAGCCGACGCCGCAGGCGTCGTGCTCGAACTGAGGGTCGTACAGGCCCTGCTTGGCAGGCGGTCCCAATCGAATCGCGGTCATTTTCGGATCCTCCAAACACGAACACGCGGGGCGCAACTTCCCCGCGCTATGGACCGGCGGCCCATAACTTCCTCGTTTTCAATTGGTTACATCTGGAGGCGCTGCGCTGCGGCGCGCGAAGCTGTCAGATATATATGAGTCGGATCATACAGACCGAGACTCGTCGGTCAATCGTTGAGTGAGCTTCATCTGACGGGATTGCAGCCAGCCGTGGCCGAACACCGCGGCGAGCACGATCGCGACTCCCAGATAGAAGAGCGCGTCGAGCTCGCGCGCCTCGCCCAGGAACAACACCGCGATCGTGATGGCGTACAGCGGTTCGAGGTTGATGGCGAGCTGCGCGGTGAAGGCGGACAGATGCCGAAGCGTGCCGAGCGAAACCGCGAAGGGAATCAGCGTGCAGAGGATGGCGAGCACCAGCAGGAGCGCCCCGTCGCGGACATCCGGCAGGACAACACTCGCGCCAGCCGGGCCGAAGAACGGCGCGATGGCTGCGACCAGCAGAAAACCCGCACCAAGCTCGAGCCCGGTCACCGCCATCGCATCGTGATGGCCCAGGAAACGCTTGTTCAACGCCAGGAACACGGCCGCCAGTGCCGCCGAGGCAACGCCGACCCAGAACCCCAGGTGCATGGCGTCGGGAATCCCGCCCATCACCAGCGCCACGCCCGGAATCACCAGGATGCCGAGCAGCAGATTATGTCGTTCGAAGCGCGCGCCGGTGAGCCAGGGCTCGATCAACGCTGTCACCACCGGCGCGAGCGCCATGCAGGTGGCGGCCACCGACGCGTTGGCGAGCTTTACCGAACCGTAGAAAGCCAGCCAGTGGACCGCGACCACGCAGCCGATGCCGCAGTAGGTGAGGATGAGCCGCGTCGGAATCGTCTTGAGCGCGCGCCAGACGCGCGGGAAGCAGGCCAGCGCGAGGCTGACTAACAACAAGCGCCACCACACCAGCTGCAGCGCCGGCAGCGAGATCAGTTTGCCGAAGATGGCGGTGAAGCCCCACAGCAGCACGCAGATGTGCATCTGGAACAGCGCTCGGGCGTGGGCGGTCATGGCGCTAGATAGACGAAGGGCGGGCGGGCGCATAGTCTACCGGCATGAAAGCGTCGCAGGGGGTATTGGCTGCGCTCGCAGGCGTGTTCGCGCTGTGCGCGCAGTCGCGCGAGCCGAACGTTTCGGGTCTCAAAGCCTATTCGCTGCCCGCGTACACGATCATCACGCACGATGAGGGCGCTGCCGGGCGCATCGCGCCGCAAATCGCATCGATGGAGCGCGTACTCGCCACGCTGTTGAAGCGCGAAGTGCGCGCGACGGGCACCCCGACGTATGTCTATCTGGTGCGCGGCAGCGTGTGGAACAACTACCTGCAGCCGGGCAACGGCATCATCGGGGAGTTCGTGCCGGCCCGGTTCGCGAATTACCTGCTGCTCGGCGGAATCGCTGACAGCGCCGCGTTGCGCGAAGCGATCTCCCACGAATACACCCACTATTTCCTGCGCACGCAGTTTCTCGGCAGTTGCCCGCTGTGGTTCGACGAAGGCATGGCGAAACTCATGCAGAACGTGCGGCTGCGGCCCGGCAAGGCGATCGTCGGCATGCCGCCCGATTCTTACCGTTCCTCGGAATGGCTGCCGATGAAGCGGTTGCTGCGCGTAAACAAGTCGTCGAGGGAATATTTGAAGGAGCCGGATACCTTCCGGGTGCACCAGCAATCCTGGGCGATGGTCCACAAGGGCGTCATCGACGACCCGGCATTCGGCGCGCAGATGTTTACGTACCTTCAGGCGCTCGTCGACCAGCACCCGGTGGACGAGGCCGTCGCGGAAAGCTTTGGATTGAGCGTTGACGAGCTCGGCAAGAAGATCGAAGCATACTCTTACCGGTCAACGTTCTCTGCGGCGCAAATCGAGTTCGATCCTCCAGCGCCCGTGGCGCTTGGCAGCGGCCGTGAGCTCGTCGAACTCGAGGCGCTCGAGTCCATCGCCAACGTCATGTTCGACAGCGGCTTCAACGCTGCGCGGCTGGCAGAGGTCATCGAAGCCGCCGGCAAGCGCGCGCCGAACGCCGCGAGCGTCCGCGTATTGCGGATGCGTCTGGCCGCGCGCGATCGCGATGACGCCGCGTTGAACCAGTACTTACAAGACATCAAACCCGGAACCGCCGAGCAGGCGCTGGCGCGTGGCGCCGGACTCGCGTTGTTCGAACGCGTGCGCGAAGAACGACCCGGCGACCCTCTGAGCACGACGCAGCGCGCGGCCTGGAACGCGCTGGCGTTCGACTTGCTGGATCAATCGCTGGCGGCCCGGCCGGACGACGCGGAGGCAGCCTGGGGCTTTGGGCTGCTAGCGGCCCACCTGAATCGCACTCCGGACCTCGCGATGAGGCGCCTGGAGCGCGCCAGTGAACTGATGCCGATGAACGCCGACCTGGCGATGGCCAAGGCGTTGTTGTGCCAGACGAATGGCCGATCCGGGGAGATGATCTCGCATCTGGCCGATACGGCGCGTTTTTCGAGCTCCGCAGAACAGCGCGCGTGGGCACTCGCGCGCATCGACGCAGCCCGGACGGCGTCGCGCGTGGCGCCTCTGGCGAAGTAGACAGGTCATTGCCGCGGGGGGACCGATGAGATCCAGGACCTTCTGCGCTGCACTGTTTGCCGCGCTGTTCTGGGCATCGATCGCGCATGCCGCCGAACCGCGCATCGGCCGCTACGTGCAGTACGACGCGGGCGATTTCACCATCGTCACGTCGCGCGGCGCGGACCAGTCGCGGCAGTTCATGCAGGACCTCGCGAAGTTTCGCGTCACGCTGGAGAAGGTGCTCGGCAAGCGCGCCACGCGCACCGTCTTCCCCACCACTATCATCATCGCGAGCAATTCCGACTGGAACAAATATCTGATCCCGCGCCAGAACGTCGCCGGATTCTTCCAGCAGGGACGCTTCGCCAACTTCATGGCGATGGACGGCGATGCGCCGCACGCGCAGGCCCTGCACGTCATCCTTCACGAGTACACACACTTCTATCTGGCGTCGCAGTTTGCCGGTGAATATCCGCCGTGGTTCAACGAGGGGCTGGCCGAGCTCATGGGGTTTGCGAAGTTCACCGACCAGGGCACCGCGGTGCTGCAGGTCCCGATGTTCCGCGTGTATGCCGCCCGCGATGGCGACTGGATTCCGTTCGACCGGCTCATCCAGGTGAGCATGAGTTCACCCGAGTATCAGTCGCACAAGCTCGCGGATTCGTTTTATGCGCAAGCCTGGCTCACGTTGCACTACGGGATGATAGAAAATCGGCAGTTTGGCAGTCAGATCATCAGCTATCTGGACGAGCTGAATACGCTGCACCCGCAAGCTGAAGCGGCGCGTACGGCGTTCGGAGCAGACCTCGCTGTCGTCGACGAACAGCTGCGTGACTACTCACGCAACAATCGCATGAGTTCGGGTGGAATCACCCTGGGCGACATCCCGCCATTCGCACTGCCCGAAAGCAAACCCGTCGGGCAGGTCGACGCCCTCGCCGTCCTCGCCGACCTCATGCTCGAGGCGCGTTTCTATCCCGAACGCATCCGGCCGCTGGTGGAGTCGATGGGCCGGCGCGAACCGGACGCCGCGCGTTCCGCGATCTTCGCAGCGCGCCTCGCGCAGCTCGACCAGGCAGACACGGCTTTTGATGCCGCGGTCGACAAGGCCGAAGGATTGCTCGCGCCCGACGACTGGTTGCAGCGTCGCGAACTCGCTGGCGTGTTGCTGGCGAGCGGGCGGGATTTCAACCCGCTGGGCAACCGTACCAGTGCGCAGAACGAACGCGATCTGAATCGCGCGATGAAGTGGTTCGGCGAGGCCATCGGGCACAACCACGAGGACGTCGAAGCGTTGTGGGGCTACGGCACGGCCGCGACCCTGCTCCACAAGAATCTCGAGCTGGCCGAACAGGCCCTGATCGCGGCCAACCTGCGCGCGCCCGGCAGCGCGGAGATCGCGATGTCATTGGCCAGCTTGAAGAGCCACCAGGAAAAGCCGGACGAAATGATCCCCTATCTCAAGGACACCATTCGCTACGCCGGCAATCTCGAAACGCGGCAATGGGCCGTGGAAACGCTGGAGCGGACCCAGCGGTACATCGCGGAACGCGACCGCAGCCTGGCCGAGGATCAGAAGCAGCGTGAGCAGTATGAAAAGGCGCTAGCGGAGTACGACAAGAACTCCGGTAAGAAAAAGAAATAGCGATGGGAGCCTCGCCGCCGGGCTGATCAGTAAAAGTACTCGTGGCGACGCCAGCGGTGATCCTCAATGCCTTCGAAAACGATGGCGCGTCGGTCGGCCTGCCATTTGAATGCGGCGCCGGTGTATGGATCGCGCAGGTCCGCGAGGAGTAGTTCGCCCGGTACGTCCTGCATGGGCACCGCGCGGCTGCGCAGTTGCACCGTGAGCTGCGCGGCCCGCCGCATGCCTTCGAGCGATGCAGCGCGCGGCGGATATCCCAGGTACGAAGTGCCGTCATCCTGGTCTCGCAACCAGGATCCGATCGGGTTGTAGATGCGCAATCCGTGAGGCTCGGACCTGGCGAACTCCCGCACTGACGCGTCAGCCTCTGCATAGCGGGTCATGGGTACATCGAACGCGTCCGCCATTCGCGTGTACCGCGCGGCGCAAAGGTTCAACTGGTCCTGCTTCTGGAAGAAAAGCATGATGAAGTCGTAGAACGCGCGGCGCACCACGGCCTTGAATCTGCCCTCGTCGGATTCGTCGTCCTCGGGTTTTTCGAGGTTGCCGCGCTCAAGCTCGGAAAATGTCGCCTCGGCGATCAGCATCTCACCGGCCATTACCGCGAGCATCGAGCGTTCTTCGCGCGAGAACTCCCGTGCCCAGTCTTCCGGCACAATGGACAGTACCGTGCCCGGCGGGACTCGCCGGAGAATGAGATTGGAGAAGTAGAAGTGATTGCGCAGCGCCGCCACGGCGATCATCTTCGAAATGAGGCTGTTTGCGGCACGCTGCTGCGCGCGCCAGAACGCAATGTCCGCGCGCAGGAACCGTCCGACCTCGTCGAATTTTCCGGCTTTCGCGTTCTGCATCTGCGTGAGCAGCGCCATGCGTTGCGCATACAGGACTTCGGAATACGCCGGCAGCGGCGCGCGCACATCACGCGGCACCGATTCCCGCAACTTCGGCCGCGTGAGGAGCTGTTCATAGCGCGCGAGCGCCAGCGCATCGAGCTGCGAGGGATGCCAGCTTTCCGACAGCGCCTCGAATTCGACGCCGCAATTCTTGCGCGCATCCTCCCGGCAGACCGTCTTGAAGGCCGGCTGCGAAGCTTCACCGTTTTCGCGAAAGCCGAGCGGCGACGGCAGCGGATCGTCGGCCATGTCGAAATGCGCCGGCACGATTTCATCGAGCCAATCGCGCCGCAACGCGCCGACCTCGGCCGGGTCTTTGTCCGCCGGCGCGCCGAACCCGAGCAGATAGACGTAGGCATTTTCGGCGTCGGGAACCAGCGCCCGATCCGCGATCAGGCTCGTCAGTCGGCGCGCAGCCGGCGACGGGCGCTGATCATTCCAGTTGACGGCAATTGCGATGAGGAATACCAGCAGGACGCTGACAAGCAATCCGAGCAGCACTGTGCGCAGTAGCTTGAAGAACTTCATGGAGCAACAGGATACGCGCCTGCCTCGGCGCGGCGAACTACTGGCGAGTTACTTCTTCTTGTCGAGCAGCTGATCGAGCACGCCGGCGCGATCGCGATCGGCCGAGCCCGTGACACCAGTGCGCTGCGCGGCTTCACCCTGGCGCTTGCCGCTGCCACGCTGGTTATAAGGATCGAATCCGCCGGCTTTGTCTCGTCCGGAAGCTTCGAGCTTGAGCTCGGGGGGGTGATCTTCGATCTTGAGATCGTCGATCTCGAGTTTTTTCAGCGCGCGCGCGGTGGACAACGTGGCGAACTCGCCGGTGGCGACGGCCCAGTCCCAGACCGCCATACCGCGCTCGTCGTGACGTACCCGGCCGGAGGGGCCATCGCCGCGCGGCAGGTCGACCGTTTCCGTGCGCGATGTCTGCGGCTCGATTTTCGGGGTGGCGCTCTCGGAGCGGCGCAGGCGCAGTGACTTGAGGCGCATGGTGGTCGTCTCGATGCTGAAGCCACCCGAATCCGATGGCAGTGTCGCACCCTCGGGGCGGCTGCTCTTCTCTACAGGCGGTTTGCGGTGGTCAGGCATCGTGCTTGCTCGAAATCGGATTACTCCACTCTCACAGACAGTTGTCGGCGGGATTTGATGCAGATTAAAGCGCAAACAGTGACCGCTTTCACACTTCGTCGCCTTCGACTACGGGTTTGACCTAACGAGCGCTTGGGCTTAGCGCGCCACGCGGTCCGCGCGGCTCACGCGCCAGTCACCGCCGCCACGGCGCAGCTCGACGTCGAGGGTGACCGAGTCGCCGCCTATCTGGTCGAGCGACACCGACGCCACGCCGATGCGCGCGCGGGCCAGACCGTCGACCGGAAATTCCAGCGACTCGATGTTCACCAGCAGTTCGATCTTTGGATGTGACAAAAAGTAACCGCGCAGGAAATTTTTCAGTTCGGCTTTGTCCAGGCCCTGTTTATCCGCGTAGTCAGCAGCGACGAACTCGAGCACGTCGCTGGTGTCACGTGCTTCGGCGGCTGCTTCGACGCTCGCGACGAGCGCGCGCACTCTCTCTTCGTCGCTCGACTTCGCTGCGCACGCGGCGAGTAAACCTGCGGCGATGAGAACGGTGAGAAATTTCATGGCGGGTCCTATTGCAGTTGAAGTCCGTTGGCCCTAATGTTCGCGCGCGTTGCGGGGTTGGGAACCGGTCGTGACGTCCAGAAATGGTGCTCCGGACCCAGTTGGAGGTGGACAACTGAAATGAAGAAAACTGTGCGGTCTAATCACACCGAACCTGGACCCCGTCTTCATACCGTCAATCAGTATCTCGAGAAGAATTTCCCCGACTTCTTTGCCGAAGCCCGTTTCCACGTTGGAAACGACGACTACTTTCTGTACGCCCGCTTCGGCAAGTATCTCGCCGCCTCCATCGAGCACCGGCGTTTCAAGAGCGACAAGATCTCCCGCGGCTTCACCGTGCTGAACAAGCTCGCGCGCAAAGCTGCCAACGATCCCAAAGTGCGCCACATCCTCGTGAGCGGAACGCTGGAAGAGATCATCGACGAACCCAAGGCCCGCGAACTGGCGCGCAAGCGTCTGTCGCCGGCTGCGCAGGGTTACCTCGAAGGTCTCTGCGAATAAGAAGTGGTGCCGGGTCGGGGTTCCCGGGGTTGCGAACTGCCGGCGCCTTGATCGTGCGTTGACAGTTCGCAACCCCGAGAACCCCGACCCGGCACCGCTATCTCCATAGCCCGCCGGTCTTCCACGCGTTGAACGCCCAGCGCAGCCAGCCGACCAATGCGAACGCCATCCACCCGGCCCACACGAAGAACAGCAGCCGGTAGCTCCACATCGGCACGGAGTAGATCGAAGGCGACTCGAGTGCGCCGCCGGTCTGATCCTGGAACCACACGAACCGGCCGAAACCTGAGCCGAACCCGCTCACGCCCATGTCGGGCGCAGAGAGCAATCCGTTGCGAATTCCCGAGAACACCAGCGTCGAGATCGCGAGCACGGTGAAGAGCGCAAGCAGCAACTGAACGGCGTTGAAACGTACTTGCGACAGCTCCTCGCCCGGCTGCCAGTGCTCGCGCCAGCGCATGACGATCAGCCATGCAGCCGTGAACGAGAACACCCACCACGACTGGGTCGAAAGCCCGAGGCCGAGCAGCAGCCACTGGTAGAACCGTAGCGGCGAGTGCTTCCACTGCGCCAATAGCCACGCGAGCGCGATGAATACCGCGAGCTCGCCCCAGTAGAGCACCGCAGGTCCGACTCCCCGGCCGACCGCGAACAGCGGCCAGCGCGACGCCGGCATTTCGACCGTCTGCGAGATGTTGCTGGCAGGCGTTCCGAGATCCACAGCCGATGGGCGCGTGCGGAACGACACGTCGCCCGACTCATCCCAGTCGATCTGCACGTTGTGTTTGCCGGGCGACAACGCCAGCGGCAGCTCACCCTTCTCCGGGCGAACCTGTACGGGTTGATTGTCGAAGCGCACCGCGGTCACGCGGGCCTGCGCCGGCAGCTTGAGGATGTGCCGGCCGCCCTGCGTGCTGCGGTACTCGAACCCCAACGTCGTGTTCGCAGAGCGCTTCCCGACGGTCGTCATCATGCGCACGGAGTCGATCGCGAGCGTGGCGCCCTCGACGCCCTTCGGACGCGTCACGTGGACGGTCAGCTTCTCGCCCGGACGCGGGATGAATCGAAACACCCAGTTCAACGCATTCGCGTCGTCGGGCAGCACCGGCGCAAAGCCCTCGAAGGCCACATGCCACTGCGGATTCACCAGGAAACTCCACACCTCGGTGCGCGCGGCCCCTTCTGGCAGTGAGACCTCCAGCGTCTCGCTGCGCGCCAGCCCGGACTGCCACTGCGTGTTCGGTTCACCCGTACCAAGTCCGACGAGCGCGCTGGTCCCGTTGCGCACTTCGACGCCCGGCGTGAGCACCGATTCGCCTTTTACCAGCGGGATCTCGACCGATACCGCCGCGCGCAGCGGCGCGATGCGCGTGACGACGGTTTGCAGCGACCAGTCGAGATCGAGATTGAAAATGCGATCGACCCGGACGAACGCCGCGAATTCGGTGCCGGTTTCCAGCGCATCACCGGCACCGCTGCGCTGCGAACCGCGCTCACGCGCGAGTTCCAGCGTGCCCGACACGAGCCGGCCCTCGTTCATCCCGCTGACCGTCCAGCCCGTGGCGCTGACGTCGATGGCGCGCGGCGGCTGCGGAAAGGCGACCTGGATGGACTCGGCCGGCGCGAGCCGCCCGGCGAGCCGCACGGTGTGCGCACCGGCGGTGAGCGGTACCCACAGCGTCGAATCGCCTTCGCGCGCCATGGCAAGCGAGGCGCGCGCGTCGACCGCGACATCGTCGAGCTGCCAGCGATCGCTGGCGTGCGGCATGGCGACCGCCACGTTCGCCAATGCGCTCACCTGCAACACGATTTCCAGCCGCTGCCCATCGACGACCACGCGGGCCGCGGCGATCTCGGCACAGTTGGGCGCGCACTTCGGCGCCTCGATGAGCCGCTGCTTGAGCTGCTCGAGCAGCGTGTTGTCGGGCTGCCCCTGCGCGCCAGCGGGCGCGGGCGCTCCAAGCGCAAGCGCTGCCAGAATCAATGGCGCATACGACGCCAAACTACCGGTGGCGGCGCCGTGGGGGCGCGGCATGCCCGGCAGGCGCCAAGTGCCGCCATAGCTCAGCCGTGCCAGCCACAGGAAAAGCACCGCCAACCCCGCCACGCCGAAGATGCGCCAGAAGAACAGCGTCACCGGACCGAGGTAGACGAAGCGCACCGTGTCGGCCGCTTCCACCGGCCCGGACCAGTGGTAGTCGTACGAGTTGTAGCGCCAGGCTGGAATGCCCGGCCCCGCCTGCAGGCGCGTGCCGCTGGCGTAGCGCTGCACGACGTTCGCGGAATTGAGGCCCGACAGCAGCCCGCCGCTCGAACTCGCATAAGGGTTCTCGGCTTTTGCCTCATCGGACTTGTCCCTGCGCAACATTGCAGCCGGCGCCGGTGGTGCATTGGCCATGACCTGCGGCTGCGAATCGTATGCAACGGCAGCCGCATCCACTTCCTGGGCGAGGGCTGGGGCGGCCGCGGCGGCGACTGCGAAATTCTGGAAGAACGCCCCTCTCTCGAGCTGCGGATAGAGAGCAATACGCACCTGCATCCACATGAATGGCAGCAGCGCGAGCGCGAGCACCACGAAGCTCGCAGTACGATAACGCTGCGCGATGCGCCGGAAACGGCCCTCGGGTGCGGCGCGCGCGATGGCCAGCGCGGCGAGCAGATTGCCCCAGATCCAGATGTAGGCCGGCTCTTCCTGGTAGGTGAGCAGGAACGCGAGCGCGGCGATCGCCGCAGGTACCAGGCCCGCGGTCCAGTACACGAATACGACGACGATCAGCACGCCGAACACGCTCCACAGCCCCCAGCGTTCGAACCACGAGCGCGGCGCATCGTCGGCGCCGATGGCGGCGATGAGCCGATGGCCCGGCGGCAGATGGAGTACGCCGTCAACTGCGTCGAAGCGGCCGACCCAGCCCGTGGCGGGCAACGCGCCGTCCGCGCGGGCGCGCGCCACGGTAGTTAGTGTGAGCTGCGGCGTGCGCACCTCGAGCCCGGTGTGGCCGTCGGCGCCGGCGGTGACCAGCAGCGGCTCGCCGGACGACGTGGCGCTCTTGAGCTCGAACGGCGCGGCCATGTCGAGCCGCCAGTCGCGGCGCATGGTGCCCGAAATGCTGTCCACGGCGGTAAAGCCGCCGTGATCGAAATCGAGCCAGAGGTTGCGGTTGAGCTGCAGGCGGTTGTCATCGGCGTTCGCGAGGCCGCGGCTGCGCTCGACGATTTTGAGCTGCGAGTCGTCCGCCATGCGGAAGGCCGGGAAGCGCTGCCACTCGCGCGGCACGTTTGCCTGGATCGGATCGATACCCTCAGCGCCTTCGGCCGCCGCGACCCGCAGAGTGTCGTCGGCCGCGAAACTCCACACTTCTTCGCGCGCCCACTTGCCGCCGGAGGCAGCGGGCCGTGCGAACGTGCCGGCAACGCCGGCCGCGCGCGCGCTCAGGTTGATCTCGTGCGAGCCGGGCCGCACCTGCACGCGCAATTTGCCGTCGCGCTCGAGCCGCGCGGGCAGATCACCGGTGAGCGTCAGCGGCGTGAAGCCGTCGGGCAACGCGGTGCTCAGCAGTTCCTCGCGTGCGTCGCCGGAGACATTAAGGCGGATACGTGTCACTAGATAGGCGGGCACCTGATCGCGCACCAAGCGATAAACCTGCACTTCGAGCGCCGCAGGTTGCTCGGCGCTGCGCCGCTTGCCCAGCCACACCGCGCCACCCGGACGTTCCGGCTGGCCGACGCGCTGGTTGTCGACCGTGAGATCGACCAACGCGGTGAGATCGGCCAGCGGCAGCGATTCGGGTCGCGTGGTCCAGGTGAAGCGGCCGCTGACGGCGAAATTGCCGGCCTGCAGCCGCAGCGTTGGCACGCCGCCGACGGCCACCAGTGGCGCCGGTGCCCCGTTCACGCGCACCTCGATCGGCCAATGTTCGAGACTGCCGGGCAGGGTCACCCAGCTTTCGGAGAACACCTGCCATCGCTGCGCGAACGTGCCACCGCGCGCGTCCACCGCGAGCGTGAGGCGCTCTGGCCACACGCAACGAAAGGCGCTGGCATCGACGGGCTGACCGGGCTGCGGATTCGACGAGGCGAGGAACGGGCAGCGGCGGAATTCTTCGC